>Ga0194061_1001382_pt1 | contig 14140 bp, 9 predicted proteins | sample SepL2221m_MetaG_FD_163423 | JGI IMG/M metagenome (GOLD analysis project Ga0194061, IMG submission 163423) | Anoxic zone freshwater microbial communities from boreal shield lake in IISD Experimental Lakes Area, Ontario, Canada - Sep2016-L224-21m | ecosystem: Environmental > Aquatic > Freshwater >...
GGACATGGGTGTCGCGCAGATGAAAGTCGGCGACAAAGTCAAGCTGACGATCCCGCCGGAGTTGGGCTACGGTGTGCGCGGAGCAGGCGGGGTCATTCCACCGAACGCGACACTCGTGTTCGATGTCGAATTGCTCGGAATCAACTAATCCGTCGTGAATCATTCACACTACGACGTCCTCATCATCGGCGCGGGCATGTCGGGGCTCGCCGCCGGCATCCGTCTCGCCTATTACGGCAAGCGCGTCTGCATTGTCGAGAAGCACGCCATGCCGGGCGGTTTGAATTCGTTCTACCGCATCGGCAAGCGCGACTTTGACGTGGGCTTGCATGCCATGACGAATTACGCGCCCAAAGGCGACAAGCACTGGCCGCTCAATAAGCTGCTGCGCCAATTGCGCATCAAGCCCGATGAATTCGACCTCTCGCCCCAGCGCGAAAGCGACGTCCGTTTCCCGGGCAAACGCATCCGTTTCAATAACTCGCTCGACTTTTTTATCGCCAGCGTCGCTGAACAATTCCCAGCACAAGCCGACGGATTTCGCCGATTGACCGAAGCGATCCCGTCCTACGACAAATTGGGAATGGGCACGTTGCCGGGATCCGCGCGTAAATTTCTCGGAGACTATTTGAGCGATCCGGTGCTCATTGACATGCTGATGTGTCCGGTCATGTACTACGGCAGCGCGACGCCGGACGATATGGATTTCGAACAGTTCTGCATCATGTTCCGAAGCCTCTTTTTCGAAGGCTTCGCCCGTCCGCGCGTCGGTGTGCGGCAGATTATTTCGACGCTGATCAAAAAATATAAAGCCAACCAAGGCGAACTGCGGATGCAGACAGGCGTCGCGAGTTTGAACGCATCGACCCAGCGCATCGACTCGATCACGCTTGAAAACGGCACGACGATTTCAGCGGACACGATCATCTCGTCTGCCGGATTGGCCGAGACATTGTTGTTGTGCCCTAATGCAACCGACGCCGCGCGAAACGATGCGGCGAGCAAAGCTGGCATCATGACGTTCATGGAATCAATCTCCGTACTCGACACGTTGCCAGAACATTTCGGCCACACGGCGACGATCACGTTCTTCAACAATTCCGATCGCTTCACCTATCGCCCGCCGACGGATTTCATTGATCCCAACAGCGGCGTGATTTGTTGTCCCAGCAATTTTCAATATGCCACGCCGCTCGACGAAGGCATGGTTCGCGTGACGAGCATGGCGAGTTTCGAACGCTGGAATTCGCTGCCTCAAAGCGAGTACCGTGCGAAAAAAGACGAGTGCTATCAGCGCAGCATTTCCGAAGCGGTGAAATTCATGCCCGATTTCCGACCGCACACGACCTTCATCGACACCTTCTCGCCGCTGACGGTGAAGCGCTTCACCGGGCATTTGAACGGCGCGGTCTACGGCGCGCCGAACAAATTGCCGACAGGCGCGACGCCTTATGAGAATCTGTTTTTGTGCGGCACGGACCAAGGCTTTCTCGGAATCGTCGGTGCGATGGTCAGCGGCATCGCGATGGCCAACGCGCACGTGCTGGCGAAGAGCGCGGCGGCAATGTAGTATTTGATGAATCATCAGGTTCTTCTAAATCCTTTTTAAAAAATGAGTTGAAATAGAAGTGATCGCGTGATAAATACTTTCTCCCCGAAAATTAAGCGGGGGGATGATCTTGGGTTAGCGGCGCGCGCGGAAGACGCGAAGCCGCCGTGGAAGGGAATTTCGTCATGGCAAGTCGTTGTGCACTTACGGGCAAGAAGCCGTCCAATGGCAAATCGTACGTCTGGCGCGGTGTTGCAAAATGGAAGGGCGGCATCGGTCGCAAAGTCACCGGCAAAACCAAGCGCTGGTTCAAGGTGAACTTGCAGAAGGTCAAAGTGATTGAGCCTAACGGCCACGTCCACAGCATCTACGTCAGCACGAAAGCGCTGAAGTCGGGTCTGGTCACCAAGGCGCCGAAGCAGAGCCTCGTGGCCAAGATTCGCGCTGAAAAGAACGAAAAGAAGGCGAAGAAGTAAATTCGCATTCGTTCGACACGTGAACGATTTAACTTATAGGGTTTAGGACGCCGGGCGCTGAGCGCCGCGCGGACTAAACCCTATACTCTTTAACGGGCTAAATGGGCCGCCGCTTTGAAAGACGAATCCGTTTTCACGCATGTGCTGTTTCACGACGATCTGACCGGGTTGCCCGTTGGCGATTCGGTCGACGGCTTCCGCGTCATTGCACGCGGGCTGGGCAAGTACGTTGAATGCAGCGCGCCGCCCGAGTCCGGTGATCCGAGCATCCGCCTCATCGGTCAGGACGCGTGGCGCGACTACCGCTTCCGCGCGGTGGTCACACCCGTCTCATTTGAACACACGAATCCCGTCGGCGTGTTCTGCGGCATCGTCGCTCGCTACAAAAATTCTCACGACTATATCGCTTTGATTCTGGACCGTGACGACCGCGTGAAATTGTTGCGCCGAACGGCCAACGGTTTCGATCTGCTCGCGTCAGCGACGCTTGAATTCTGCATCGGTCAATCGCTCTCGTTAACGCTGACTGTTGTCGGCAACGACATCGTTGGGACGGCCGGACCATACACGGGTAAGACGACCGTCCGCGCGACAGTCGATGGCACCTCCAGTGGCAGAGTCGGGTTCATTTCGACGACGTTCAGCCGCTTCGGTCCGCACACGGTCGAATGTGAGCCAGACGAAGCCGCGCATCTCGCGAAAAGCGCCGATGATGCGGACGCAACTTTAAAAAAAAAGCGAATGACCTTCCCGCAGATGAAGCGTGAGCGGACAGTTCCGTTGCGCGGATTAGCAACGGGCAGCAACATTGAATTCGCGGATCTGAATGGCGACGGAAAACTCGAGATACTTGTCGGACAGAGTTCGAGTTCGGTCGCTGAAAAAATCAGCCTTACACGCCTGACCTGTTTAACTGCTCTCACGTTTGATGGAGCGGTGATGTGGCAGGCAGGTGTCCCGGATGTCGCAGGAATTGAGTCCACGACGTCAGGCGAACTACCATTCCGCTACCACGATCTGTTCGGCGATGGGCATCCGGTTGTCGTGTGCGTCTTTGGTTACGACATTCAAATTCGTCACGCGAAAACCGGCAAAATGATGATGAGTGCTCAGACGCCATCGACGTCCTCCGTGAGCGATGAATTCAAAGCCGTCGTGGGCCGCGGTTCGCGCTTTGGCGACGAGACGCTGAACATGGACGTGGCCCGCATTTCATTTTGTGACACGCAGGGCAACGGCGCGAAGAAGGAGATCGTCGTCACGGATGCGTACAATCTTGCCGTGCTCGATCCGCTAGCTGAGCCGACGCTGTACCCGATTTTCAAACACCGAGGCGATCTGCGCGGCGGGATTTTTGTTGGCGACATCGATAGCGACGGGAAGGACGAAATTCTCGCGGGATCGTCGCTGATAAATGATGACGGTTCGTTGATCAAAACAGTGCGGTGCGCAGCGCAATCTCGTTCCGTTTCGTCTTTGGAAGACAATCCAAATCGCGTCGTTTGCGCAAGCGACGACGGTTTGTGGCACATGGATGCATCCGTTTCGAACTTAAGGGCACAGCGGCTTGCAGGCGGATGTTTTTCGAATGTATACGCAGGCAAGTTCCGGGCAGAATTTGCCGGGAACCAATACGCGGCGACAGGTGGCGATGGAGTCACGTTCTTCGACACAAATTTCCATTCAATCGGCACGCGTCCATCTACCTTGCTCATGCCGATGAGTGGTAGCCGCGTTGTGAAATGGACCGGTAAAACTGAAGCGCTGTTGTTGATCTCGATGGAAAAAGGTGGCGGCTTGATCGATGGGCGCGGCGACTTGGTCGTCCCCATCCCGGATAACTGCGCACGCTACGTGAATTGTAAAGTCCTTCCCGGCTATTGCGCGGACGGTCGCGACGCCATCGCTGCATGGAACAACGACGAACTCGCATTCTTCGTCCCTGAAAACTAACGCGCGGTTTCTTTAACCAGAAACCAGAAACTAGAAACCAAAATGTATAACCACATCGCCGGTACGCTCGAATCGAAGACCTCGTCCGAAGCCGTGGTAGATGCCAACGGCGTTGGGTATGCGTTGCGCATTCCGATTTCGACAGCCGCGTGGCTGCCGGATGTTGGGACGCGCGTGAAATTGCTGACTCATTTTCATGTCACTGAAGACCAACACACGCTCTTCGGTTTCGCGACCGAAAAGGAGCGCGAGTTTTTCTTGCAACTCCGAACCGTCAGCGGCGTCGGGCCAAAGACGGCTCTCGCCGTGTTGTCGGCGGGGCGCGTCGAAGACATTCAACAAGCGATCCGCCTCGGTGATTTCGCGTCGCTGAAACGCGTCAAAGGCGTCGGTGAAGGCACGGCAAAAAAGATCGTGTTGGAACTCGGCAAGATTCTCATTCACAAGCCCGCAGCCGATACGGAATCGGTGCAAGTGTCGGGATCGAGCATCAGGAAAGCCAGCGGCACCGTGATCGGATCGGGCTTGGATGCGGACGCGGATTTAGCAGTGAAGGCCGTTGTTCAATTGCAGGAGGTCTCTCCGGATGTTGCGCTGCAAGCAGTCCAGCGCGCGTTTTCGGAATTGTCGGCGAAGAGTAAAACGCGGCCAGTGGTTCAGGACGTGATTCAATTGGCGATGAAGTACACGTAAACATACTTATTGAAACGACGACGAAGCCGTATATGCTCGAGAGAGTTTTCCCGGGGTCTGATGCCATGGTTGCTTTTGAAGAGACGATGAGACGAGGCGACCGAGCTGCGCTAGCAGCGTTGGGGGAATTTTTTATGGGCGAAGGTAAAGTAAACGAAGCGTTGGATCGAATTTCAAACCGACTGGAAGAACTCGGCATTCCGTATGTGATCGTCGGAGGAATGGCGATCTTCAAATACGGATATGAACGATCAACCAGCGATGTGGATTTGCTGGTATCAAGCGATGGCCTCAAGTTGCTTCACGAACGTCTTGACGGGCTTGGGTACATTCCACCTTTTACCGGCAGCAAACATTTGCGCGATACAGTGACGGGAGTCAAAGTCGAATTTCTCGTCACCGGCGGTTATCCGGGCGATGGCAAACCGAAGCCAGTTTCGTTTCCTGATCCGTCAACGTGTTCGAACATCATCGATGGCATTCGCTACATCAACCTGCACACGCTGATCGAGTTGAAACTTGCGTCCGGGATGTCAAACATTTCGCGCTTGAAGGATTTGAGCGATGTTCTCGAATTGATCAAGGCACGCAAACTAGGCGAGGATTTTGCTAACCAATTGAATCCGTATGTTCGCGAAAAATATCTCGAACTTTGCCGCGCGGTTTTGAACGACCCGAATCCGGGCGAAGGCAATTCGGATTTTCAATAAGGTGTATCACTCGCATAAGCATGGAGCAGGGTACTGCTCCATGGCACCCGTCACATTCCGTTTTACTCTCTATGATATTCTCGAAAAGTTCCCGAAAGCGGGCCGCTCAAGACGGCTCGCGCGGTGTACCTATCGGTGTTCATTGCACTCATTTTTTCTTTCGTATTCCGGGACTTGCCATGCGTATTTTTCAGACCGTTTTTGCGTTCTCGTTCATCGCATTGGCTCCGCTTTTCGCGGGCGAAATCACGTTCAATTTTGAGACCGGCGATCTGCGCGGATGGACTGCTGAAGGCGAGGCGTTCAAGCATCAGCCGACTGAAGGCGACAATGCGAAGTTGCGTGGGCGGCCTGCCAATCCGGAAGGGAAGTTCTGGATTGGCACGTATGAAGACGCTCCAAAAGGCGGTACGCCGGGAACGATGCAAACCGACAAGCCGACTGGAAAACTTACCTCGGATCTCTTCAAACTCGACAAGCCATGGATCTCGTTTCTGATCGGCGGCGGCAACATGATGCAGAAGGAATACGCGTCAATCCAACTCGCGGACGGCAAAGAAATTTTCAGAGCGACGGGATTTCAAAACGAGGCGATGAAACGCGTCGCGTTCGACGCGACAAAATTCGTTGGCCAAGACATCCGCATCCAACTCGTCGACACCGATACGGGCCATTTCGGGCATATCAATTTCGATGATTTCAAACAGAGCGGCGAACGTCCCAGCAACATCCCCGCCCCGCCGCCGCCGGACACGCGAGCGAATGGTTTGTCGCCCGCAGATGCCGTCAAAGCGATGACGGTACCGGACGGATTCACAGTGAAACTCGTCGCGTCCGAACCTGAGATTCATCAGCCGGTCGCGTTCTGCTTCGATGAGCGCGGGCGGATGTGGCTGCTCGAATCGTACGATTATCCGCGCGGGCAACCGGTCGGAAAAAAGGGCAAGGATCGCATTTTGATTCTGGAAGACACGACCGGTTCAGGCAAGGCGGACAAGATCAAAGTCTTCTACGAAGGTTTGAATCTCGCGACGGGACTTGAAGTCGGACACGGCGGCGTGTTCGTCGGGCAGGCTCCCGATCTACTCTTCATTCCGGATCGAAATCGCGATGATGTTCCGGACGGTGAACCTGAAGTCTTGCTGACCGGATTCGGGCGCAACGATACGCATGAATTGTTGAACTCGTTTATCTGGGGCCCAGACGGTTGGCTTTATGGCAATCACGGTGTCTTCGTTCCGTCGAAAGTGCTAGACATCAAATTCACGGCGTGTGTGTGGCGCTATCATCCGACGACGAAAAAGTTCGAAATCTTCGCTGAGGGCGGAAGTAATCAATGGGGCTTGGATTTCGACGACTATGGCAGCGCGTTCATCACCGCATGCGTGATCCCGCATCTTTTTCATATGGTCCCGGGCGGGTTGTACATTCGGCAGGGCGGACAGAATGCGAATCCATATGCGTACGGCGCGATTGATACCATCGCGGATCACAGGCATTTCTTGGGCAATCAATGGAACGACACCGACCGGCGCAGCAGCGATTCGTTGGGCGGCGGGCATGCTCACGACGGCGCGTGTATTTATTTAGGCGATTCGTATCCGCCGGAATATCGCAACACGATATTGATGGGCAACATCCACGGCAACCGCATCAACCGCGACATTCTGGTTCACAACAAATCCAGCTACATCGGGAAGCACGGCCCGGACTTTTTGCTCTCGAACGATAAGTGGTTCATGCCATCGGGCGAACGCATGGGCCCGGACGGCAGCGTCTTTATTTCGGACTGGTACGACAAACAGCACTGCCACAGCAACAACACCGAAATCTGGGACCGCACGAACGGTCGCTTGTACAAAGTCGAATACAAAGGCACGAAATTTCCCGGCGCGTTTGATCTCGCAAAGCTCACGACACCGGAACTCGTCGCGATGCAAAAAGACCGCAACGATTGGAAAGTGCGGCAAGCTCGGCGCATCCTGACTGAGCGCAAAGCCACCGACGCGATCCCAGCGCTGCAGGAAATCGCGCTGCACGGCGAGACTCAGGAGATCTGCTTGCGGGGGTTGTGGGCGCTGTATTGCTTGGGGGGATTTGACCCAGATTTTGCTCACAGTGCTCTGAAATCGCAGCATCCATTTGTCCGCGCGTGGAGTGTTCGTTTTATTGGTGAATCACGCATGATATGGCCATGGTCGTCCGGATTTACGGTAATGCAAGCTGCCGCCAACGATAAATCGCCTGAGGTACGTTCTCAGGTTTTTTCCGCTCTTTTGGCAAATGAACCCAATCAAATTTTTGAGAGCTCTTATGCGCGATTGTATTCGCACGATGAGGACGTGAGCGATGCAAACATTCCTCTCCTTAGTTGGCTGGTGTTCGAGCGGCAATTTGCCGGAAATGAAACCGCCGGTCTTAACATGCTGAAGAGTTGCCCGAATTCGAAATTGATGACCGATTACATCGCTCCGCGTTTCGCTCGGAAATTGCTCGCGACGCAGAAAATCGAGAACCTGGCGCTGGCGATTCAATTCTATGACGAATCCAAAGAACCAGCCCGCCGCGCGGCGATCATGGACGGCATTCAACTTGGCTTGAAAGGCCGGGGCAAAGTCACGCCACCGCCGAATTGGCCAGCAGTGTACGCGTCGGCTCAGCAGCGCAACGATGCAGATGAATTGAAGAAACTGAAATTGATCGCGGCTCAATTTGGTGATGCCGCGAGTCTCGCGGACGCGATGAAGAACGCCGCAAATCCGAAGCGTCCTGTCGCTGAGCGAGTCGAAGCGCTGAAGCTGCTTGCCTCATCCAAAGCGCCCGGCGCGGAGAAACTTTGCTTCGACTTGATCGACGGCAAGAACGGCGAAGAGATCAAACGCGAAGCGATTCGCGGGCTGGGAAGTTTCAGTTCCATCGACAACGCGAAGGGCTTGATCGAGCGCTGGAAGTCCTTCGATGTTGCCGCCAAGGTTGATACGCTCGACGTGTTGTGCTCACGCGCGGATTTTGCGTCGGCGCTGTTGGACGCGTGTGCGGCGAATTCAATTGCTCGGACAGAGATCGGAGCGGCGGCAGTGCGGCGTATGCGCGAGTTGAAAGACGACGCGTTGAACACGAAGATCGAGACCGCTTGGGGCCGCGTCCGCGAACGTGCTCCAGACGAAATCAAGGCGCAGATCGAGAAGTATCGCGCGGTCGTGAAAGACGGTGCAGGCGACGCGAAGATGGGCGCGGCGATTTTCGAAAAGACGTGCATGCCGTGCCACGCGATCTTCGCCAAAGGCAACCACGTCGGCCCGGAATTGACCGGCTCAAATCGCAAGGACATCAACTATCTTCTGGAGAACATCGTCGATCCGAACGCGGTCGTTGGAGCGCCTTACAACGTCTGGTCGATCAAGAAAAAAGACGGCATTGTGCTCAGCGGTCTCATCGCCGAACAGGACGAAAAAACGGTGACGCTCAAGAGCGAAAACGACAAGCGCGAAGTGATTCAGCGCGAAGACATTTCGAAGATGACCGACCAGAAAAAGTCGATGATGCCCGAAGGACTGCCGGACACGCTGAAGCCGCAGGAGTTCCGGGACCTCGTCAAGTTTTTGCAGGGTGATGGGTGGTGATCAGCGCGCGCAGTACCAAATCAAGCGACAGCAGGACGGTCTAAAAGCCCGTCCTACTTTTGGGGACGAACTTTGAAAACCGGGGGGCTTCGTTTATACTCGTAGCGTTCGTGTTAGATTGAAACCGAAACTTGATTACGGAAAGACACGCTATGCCCTCGATTCCTCCCCGCAAAGGTCCCGTTATGCTGGTCGTCATGGACGGCTGGGGCTTGCGCGCGACTGCGGACCACAACGCGGTGCGGATGGCCAAGACGCCGGTGTATAACTCGCTCGTGTCCACGTGCCCTTATACGACGTTGATCACCTGCGGAACCGATGTGGGGCTGCCCAAGGGGTTGATGGGCAACAGCGAAGTTGGGCATTTGAATCTTGGGGCCGGGCGCGTGGTGTGGCAGGATTTGATGGAGGTCGCTCAAGCGGTCGCCGATGGATCGTTCGATACCAATCCCGCCGTCGTCGCGGCGATTGAACACGTTAAGAAAAACAATTCGAAGTTACATCTGTTTGGATTGATCTCCGGCGCGCGTGTGCATTCGCTCGACGAAGCTTATTTCGCGTTCGTCCGATTGTGTGCGAAACACGAGCTGCGCAAAGATCGGTTGGTGTTTCATATTTTCACTGACGGGCGCGACACGGGGCCGAAGACGGGCGCGGCGTGGACCGATGAATTGCAACGCAAACTCGATTTGTACGACACCGGCATCATCGCATCCGTGACCGGGCGCTACTATGGTATGGACCGCGACAAGCGCTGGGAGCGCGTTGAAAAAGCGTGGAAGGCGATGGTCGATGGTGTCGGCGAACACACCGCCACGAGTGCTGCCGAAGCGATTGAAAAAGCTTACGCGCGCGGAGAGACTGACGAGTTCATCGGCGCGACTGTGATTGTTGGCGACGATGGAAAACCGCTCGCGACGATTCAAGACGGTGACGCGGTTTTCAGCTTCAATCACCGCAGCGACCGTCCGCGCGAATTGTGCGAATGTTTGTTGAACAAGGATTTCAAAGGCTTCGAACGCAAGCACGTTCCGAACGTGATGCTCAGCACGATGACCGATTACCGCGCGGGATTTCCAGTGCCGGTTGCGTTCGCCAGCAAGGATTTGGAAGGGACACTCGGCGAAGTGGTTTCGGCGGCGGGATTGACGCAGTTGCGCATGGCTGAAACGGAGAAATATCCACACGTCACGTTCTTCTTTTCGGGCGGACGCGAGAAGCCGTACACGGGCGAAGAGCGCAGCATGGCCGCGTCGCCGAAAGTTGCGACGTATGATTTGCAGCCTGAAATGAGCGCGCCGGAGTTGACCGAAAAAGCGCTCGCGGCGATCCGCTCGAAGAAGTTCGATTTGATCGTGTTGAACTTCGCGAACGGTGACATGGTCGGACACACAGGCGTTGAAAGCGCGGCGATCAAAGCGGTCGAAGAAGTCGATAAACAAGTGGGCCGGATTGTTGAAGCGATTCGTGAAGTTCACGGCGACGTGCTCGTTACCGCGGACCACGGCAATTGCGAACAGATGTGGGACTACGGCACGAACAGCCCGCACACGGCGCACACGACTAATGACGTGCCGTGTTATCTGGTCAGCGAGCGATTCGGGAATGCGAAATTGAATCACGGTCGCTTGGCCGATGTGGCGCCGACGCTTTTGTTCTTGTTGGGCGTTGCGCAGCCGCCGCAGATGACGGGGAAGAATATTGTTGTGGTTTAGACGTGAAGTCGTACTCGATCAGGAACGTCTTAAAGAGATTGAGTTGAATTGCGAACGGAAAGAGTGAATCACTCGGAGAGGTTTGAAAAATGCTTCCCATCGACCTGACTGGAAAACGGGCGTTTGTTGCGGGTGTGGCGGATGACAACGGCTACGGCTGGGCCATCGCGAAGGCGTTGCACCAGGCCGGTGCGACGGTTTGCGTTGGGACGTGGCCGCCAGTGTTCGGGCTTTTTACGAAGAGCTTGGAGCGCAATAAATTTGCGGACAACATTGAGTATCCCGGCGGGAAGTTGAGCTTCGAAAAGATTTATCCGCTCGATGCGGTTTACGATGTCGCGGAAGACGTTCCGCCGGAAGTGCGCAATGATAAGCGTTACATTGAATTGGCGAATTACACGATTCAGGAATGCGCGGCGCAGCTCGTGAAGGACTTCGGTGAAAAGCCGCTCGACATTCTCGTGCACAGTCTCGCGAACGGTCCGGAAGTCAAGAATCCGTTGCTGGAAACGTCACGTAAAGGGTACCTCGCAGCGGTGAGCGCAAGCGCGTATTCGATGGTCGCTCTGGTCCAGCGTTTTGGTCCGTTGATGCGCCCGAACAGCGCGGCGGTTTCGCTGACATATTTGGCGTCCGAGCGCACGATTCCGGGATACGGCGGCGGCATGAGTTCGGCGAAAGCGGCGCTCGAAAGCGATACACACACGCTCGCGTTTGAAGCCGGGCGCAAGTGGGACATGCGCGTCAATTGTATCTCCGCAGGACCGTTGCCGAGCCGCGCGGCAAAGGCCATCGGCACGATTGAAAAGATGGTCAGTTATTACAAGCTCAATTCGGCTCGAACAGAAGTCATGAAAGCCGATGAAATCGGAACGCTCGCCGCTTTCCTGTGTTCGCCGCTGGCCACGTCGGTAACGGGTGCACTGATTCACGCGGATCATGGTTTCCACAGCATGGCGATGCCGGTGGATGTGCCGCTGTAAATTTTGTAACGCACGGCGTCCCGCCTGCTCGTTTCTGAAACAAGCAGGCGGGACACCTGTGGTACAATGAGAACGTGAAATCCTTGTTTACTTTCTGTGAAAGCGGTGCACACTAGCGATTTGAACAGCGGCGTTTGTGCCGGGCTGCAGAGAGTGTTGAGAGGTTTTATGCGCACACTAGCTTCATCGACTTGCGCCGTGCTGATGGTGTTCGCGGCGTTGTGCGCGGCAGAACCGCCTACGAAAGATGCGCCTGATAAGAGCGCTGAGGCTGCTGCGATCGATGCCGATCCCGACATCGCGCTGGCGTTCCGTATGGAGCGCGCGTTTCAAAAACTAGCCAAGCGCGTCGCACCGTGCGTGGTGAGTCTTCAAGTCACTCCAAAATTAAGAGACTGGCACGATGAATTGCATCGCATGAGCGAGCGGCTGGGACCGTCGTCGCCGGATCGGACGTTTGAAGGTTCAGGCGTGATCATCGATGCGGCGGGATGGGTCATCACCAACGAACATGTGGTGCGTGACGCGGATTCGATCCTGGTTAAATTTTCAGACGGGCGGCAGTGCAAAGCGATTGTCACGGGACTCGACAGGCGTAGCGATTTGGCCATGATCAAATTGACGGGCGAAGACGTCCCGGCGAATTTATCGTGCGCTGCTCTGGCGGATTCGGAGAAGGTCCAAGTCGGGCAGTATTCGATGGCTGTCGGCAATCCGTTTGGTCTCTCAAATTCTTTCACGCTGGGTGTGATCAGCGCGCGTGGACGCAATCGGCAGGGGTTGTCCAGCGATGTGTTTTATGGCAATTTAATTCAAACTGACGCGCCAATTAATCCGGGCAATTCGGGCGGTCCATTGTTTGATTTAAGCGGGCGATTGATCGGCATCAACACGATGATTTTCTCGCTGTCCGGATCGTCCCAGGGCTGCGGGTTCGCCATTCCGTCGAACCATCTGAAGCCGCGCATCAACTATCTGAAGATCGGTCGCGAGATTGAATACGGGTGGCTGGGCGTATCGTTGACGGACATCAAACCACTGCAAAAAGAGTTTAAGATTCCGGATAATAAAGGAGTGTTGGTCGAAGCGGTTATTGCCAATACGCCTGCTGATCGCGCGGGGTTGATGCATGGGATGGTGATTTTGGATTTCGACGGGACGCGCGTTGGCAGCCGGGATGAACTCATCGCCATCGTCAGCGCCACGACGGTCGGCAGCAAAGTGAAAGTCAAAGTGCTGGACACGACGGGCAAGGTGGCCGAGTTGAATGTGCGCGTTTCGAAGCGTGATTCGGAACTGGCTCAAGTGCGGCAGATACGTCCCAACTACGATCTAGAAAAGCAGTCGTTTGGCGAAGACGATTTTCGTGGGCTGGGTGCTGCGGCGCGGGAAGGCGCGGGCAAAGCGGTCAAGAGTGACCCGCCGATGCCGTACATGTGGCGCGGGATGCAATTGAAGGAACTCTCGGAAGATGAAGGTCGGAAGAAGGGCGGGCGGATCGAAATCCTGCGCGTAAAAACTGGTTCGCCCGCTGATCACGCAGGACTGTATGAAGGCGCGATTGTGACCGAATTAAAACACGCTGGGAATGCTGCGATTCAAAAACTCGATTCGCTCGACGCGTTGAAAAAGCTGGCGGCTGGCGTGTCGGGACCGGTGGGATTGTTTACGCAAATTGATGGGTACGTAACGGTGGATGAAAAATAGTTTTCGAATTTTAATATGATGAGCGATTCAAAATTGACTGTACGAAAAATGAACCGACCGATCATCGCGGTGACGATGGGCGATGCTGCGGGCGTGGGGCCGGAGTTGTGTTTGCGGCTGCTGGCGCGGACCGATCTGCCCGGGAACGCGGTGCCGTTGATCATCGGTGATGTCGATGTGCTGACGCGCGTGGCGAAGGAAATCAAGATTGATTTCAAAGCTCAACAACTGGATGCCGCGCCGTCGGTGTTGGACGCTCCAGCCGTGTACGATCCACCGGGATCACTCGCCGGAAATTTGGTTGAGCCGGGGAAGAATCAGGAGATTTGCGGCAAGGCTGCGGTGCGTTACATCGAAGAGGCCGTGAAGGGCTGTTTGGCCGGACGCTTCGCCGGGATGGTCACGGCTCCGATCAGCAAGAAGGCGATGAACATGGCCGGATACGATTATCCGGGCCACACGGAAATGTTGGCGGACCTGACGCGATGCAACAATTACGCGATGCTGTTGTACAGCGAGAAGATCGCATGCGCGTTTGTGACGAGCCACCAATCGCTGCGGAGTGTGCCGGATTCGCTGACCATTGAGCGGATTGTGGAGGTCGCTGAATTGGCAGCGAACAGCATCACGGCGATCCGCGGGCGTGAACCACGTTTGGCCTTGCTGGGATTGAATCCTCACGCGGGCGAAGAAGGCTTGTTCGGAGGTGAAGAGGCGCGCATCATTGCGCC
>Ga0194061_1001383_pt1 | contig 14138 bp, 8 predicted proteins | sample SepL2221m_MetaG_FD_163423 | JGI IMG/M metagenome (GOLD analysis project Ga0194061, IMG submission 163423) | Anoxic zone freshwater microbial communities from boreal shield lake in IISD Experimental Lakes Area, Ontario, Canada - Sep2016-L224-21m | ecosystem: Environmental > Aquatic > Freshwater >...
GTGCGAAATGAAGCGATCCTGTCGCGGTATGTTTTGCTGCGCCGCTCCCGAGTGCTGGGATGGATCGCCGCGATCTCTCCGATTCTCGGACTGCTCGGCTGCTCCTTAAATCTGATTCCGGTAGCCAAAGAATCGGAAGCAATCTTTCCCGGGCTTGAGGCTGGCCTCTATTGCTTCGCATTCTCTCTTGTTATAACACTGATCGCGTTGGGATTGTATTTTGTCGCGCGCGCGCGGGCGTTTGATTTCGCACACGACATTGAAGTCCGGGCGCTTGACGCCTCCGTGACTCTCGACCGCAAAGCGCGGCAGAGCATCCGACTGATTGAAGACATTGAAGAAAAAATTAAAACCGAAAGCATGATCAAAGTGCCGGACTTGAGCGACGAATTCGATGAACAATCTCAGCCTCACGAAAGTGCGCTGAAAACAAACGTCACAACTCACGCCGGCGCACCCGCGCAAGCATAACGACTTTTTAAAGGAACCCTTCACTTGGCCCTGATGACATTGACCACGGACGAAGTTGCCGCGCACCTGAAGCCGATTCTTGAGAAACATCTCAGCAATGTTCACATCGGAATTGAGGGCAACAAAGGAATCATCTCAGGCAAGAAATTTGTCCTCGCGGTAGACATTCGTTTTGAGTGCCACGTGACCGCACCGACGACGCTCTTCAAGATCGATCTCGCGTGCTCCTTCGCCGCACGAGCCGCGTTGGAATCCATGGGCGATTCTTTGCGTGCCGAGCGGCCCTACATCAAATCGCTCGATGCCACTCAATGTGTGATCGATCTCACCAAAGTGCCGGTCGGAACCAAAATGCTGAGTGATTTTATCGTTCTGAATTCAGCGCACATCCCGGCACAAAACGGCCCGTTTGCAGAACTGAACGTCACCATCAAACCGTTGTAACGTTGGCTCACCGCGCACCCTTGCCTTTAACGTCCGCGTCCCAGCGCACCATCCACTCCTCGATATTTTTGTCGAACGATTTCGCGTCGAATTTCATCGGATCGAGTTTCAAATTGCGCATCGATTCGGGAAGTTTTTCGACAGGAATATCGGTTCGTGCCGGGATGCGGTCGCGTTCGTGAGCCATCAAAATCAACTGCTCCGGATCGTTGACGAAATCGTAGAACAGTTTCGCGCCTTCCGGATTCGGGCTATTTTTGACGATCGCAATCGGCTCGATGTTGACCATCGTGTTCGTTGGGAGCACGTAGTCGAACGGCTTGCCTTTGTTCTTCTTCAGATTCAACACGTCCGGCAAATTCCACGGCGCGAGCACGCACGGTCCATCGCTTTCGATCAGGCGATAAAGCGCGTCGGGATTCGCGGCGTATGGCAAGGCCGTGTTGGCGTCGAGCTTTTTCAAGAAATCAAAACCCGCGTCGATGCTGCCGCGCCGTTCGTTTTCGCGCAGAATCAATGCGCCAAAAATCAGCTTCATCCCGGAACTTGCGCGCGCGTCGCGGACTGCGATCTTGCCTTTCCATTTTTGATCAAGCAGATCGTCCCATTCACGCGGCAGATCAGCGGCTTTGATTTTGTTGGGATTGTAGAGAATGATTTCCGGAGTCAAAAACGTAGCCGACCATCCGCCCGTCGGACTCTTTGCATTCTCCGGCAAACTCGCTGACCAAGCCGGGACATACGTTTCGAGTAAGCCCTGCTCTTCAGCATTTTTAAAATCACTAACCGACCCACCCCACCACGCACACGCGCGAGGCTGAGCGCGTTCGGCTTTGATCTTCGCAAAGACTTCGCCGCCACCCATATCCTGAAACCGCAGCGTCCATCCCGGATGTGCGGCCTCGAATCGCTTCTTGATATCGCCTTGAAGAAACTTACCGTGCGGGGAGTAAACGTCGATGATTTTGGATGACGATGCTTTCTCGCCGCAACCCAAGAGCGTGACGATGCATAGTAAGAACGCGAGCGAGATACGATTCATGTCGCTCCTTAATCCTCGACTCGGAAGAAGCAACTCGGCTTCCGCACAAACGGCAGTTTCTCGATTTCCGTCAGCGCCTTTTGGAAGCGCTCTTCGATGGTCGTGTGCGTCAACATCACAATCGGAACGTCGCCACTTTCGTGCGGTTCTTTTTGGATGACAGACGCGATCGAGACGCCCATTTCGCCGAGCAGCGATGCGATCTTGCCCATCGCGCCGGGACGGTCGGCGACGCGGAAGCGCACGTAATAACGGCTGCGCGTTTTGCTCATCGGAATGACCGGCAGATCCGAGCGCGGGTTCTGGAAGAATTGCAATTTCGTGAACGCCTGCCGCGCACTGCCGCGAGCTGCGTCGACCACATCGGCGATGATCGCGCTGGCCGTCGGCATCATCCCAGCACCGCGACCATACAGCATCACTTCGCCCGTCGCATCGCCGCGCACGAGAACTGCGTTGAACACATCGCGAACATTCGCCAGCGGGTGCGTGTTCGGAATCAATGTCGGATGAACGCGCAGTTCCAAACCGCCCGGCAATTCTTCGGGATCTGCTCCGGGAATACGGCGCTTGGCGATGCCGAGCAGCTTCAACGAATATCCCATTTCGCCTGCAAAACGCACGTCGTCGATGTTGACGTTGTCGATGCCTTCGATATGCGCTTCGGCAAAATCAAAGATTGAATGGAACGCTAGATTCGAGAGAATCGTGAGCTTGTGGCCGGCGTCGATTCCCTTCACGTCCGTCGAAGGATCCGCCTCGGCGTAACCCTTGCTCTGCGCTTCGTACAGCGCCTGCGTGTACGCGGCGTTGTTCTGGATCATCCGAGTCAGAATGTAATTCGTCGTTCCGTTCAAAATCGCGTGGATGCTGTCGATGCGGTTGGCGACGAGACCATCGCGAATCGCGTCCACCACCGGCACGCCACCACACACCGACGCTTCGAAACCGATCGATGTTTTGTGCGCAAGCGCGAGTTCGAAGAGTTCTTTTCCATGCGTTGCGAGCAGCGCTTTGTTGGCCGTGATGACCGACTTCCCAGCCTTCAACGCAGCGGTGACAAGCGTCCGCGCCGGTTCGATTCCGCCGATGACTTCGACGAGAATATCGACGTCGGGATCAGTCGCGACGGACATGGCATCGGTCGTAAAAATGTTCGGATCCAGTGCAAGCGCACGCGCCTTTTTCAGATCGCGCACGGCGACTTTATGAAGGCGAATATCGAGCCCGGTTTTATCAATCAGCGGCGGGCGACTCTCGCTTAAAATCTTGGCGACACCGGCGCCGACCGTGCCGAGACCCAACATGCCCAACCGAATAATTTTCTGACCATCTTCACTCATGCGTGTGGTTCCGTTTCGCTGCGATTAGTAGAGCCGAATTTTATTCGGCTCATTCTACTTTCAAACCGTTTTGAATTCGGCATTAAGCTAAAAAGTTCCTTGATCAAAATGCAAGCCGCACGCTTCCCATTCCGGACGCAACCAACGTAAGCAATGTCCGGAATCTAAACCAGCGCGACTTGGATTCTTACCAATATACTGCACGGCTTTGTAGAGATGCAGTTCATCCCTAATAATTCGATCAAAACTTTCCTTTTGCCAAAATGAGCCGTTCAACTTCATGGCCCGTAGAATCGTCTGGGATGTATGCCGCTTTAATCCCTGCAGAATACGCTCCAATGAAATGTGTTCAACCAACGGCTTCAATATCACATGTACATGGTTTGGCATTATGACGTAGCTGCCCAGCAAGTATTTCTCGCCGTCAAAAAAGTGGAGCGAATCCTCTACAACTCGTTTGGCTTCTGGCCGGGCCAAAACGCAACTCCCATAACCTGCGTCGAGCCACTTCTCTACGCGGATAATCAAATTCCTTGTCAAAAGATCCAATGAGGCTTTTTCATACGGTGGAGGATGATGGCGAAGCCAGTCGTCTCGCATCGATTTTAGTTCGATAAGTTTACTTTGCGGAAGTGAATCGAATAAACGGAACGTTACAAAATATGTAGCTCCAACCTGCCGCCAATGCGGCAGGTTTCGAAAATAGAATGTTACCGGAATATCGGAGCGCATTGCTTCGAACCCCGGCGGAGTCGACAGATTCCACATTTCGTCACGCCCAAACGAGCCGAATAAAATTCGGCTCTACTTCTTACCGAGCGCCCATCAGAATATCGATCACGATCTGATCGAGGCGTTCGTAGGGCAGCGGCTTCTTCGCCAATGCGTCGGCGTCGAGTTTCGCTTCGCGCAACTTGGACGCGCTTTCCTTCGAGAACGAACCGACTAGTTTCTGCATAGCGCTGTCGTGGCGGTGGACTTCCTTGAGGATGTCGTTCGCTTCTTTGTCGGCGTTCAACTGAGCGACTTTGGCCTTGAGCACGTTATACGTGTGCATGCAGCCGCGCGCGAAGTCCCAGACGCCGTCGCTGTTTTCGGTGCGGTAGGCATGTGCATCAAAGTGGCGCGGGCCTGCGTAGCCGCTGTTTTCCAACAAGCGCACCAGCATGAACGAGCCTTTCAAGTCTTCGCTTCCGAAGCGCAAATCCTGATCGAAGCGGCCTGGCTTCTGGCCGTTCAAGTCGATGTGGAAGAGCTTGCCGCATTCGATCGCCTGGGCGACGTGGTGCGTGAAGTTCAATCCCGCCATCGTTTCGTGCGCGTATTCCGGATTGACGCCGACCATTTCTTTGTGTTGGAGCGTTTCGATGAACGCGAGCATGTTGCCGGTCGTCGCGTTGTAAATGTCGCCGCGCGGTTCGTTGGGCTTGGCTTCGAGCGCGAACTTCAAATCGTAGCCCTGATCCTTGACGTAGCTCGTCAGGAAATTCATCGCTTCGCGGTTGCGCTTGATCGCATCCATCGGGCACTTCGAGACATCGACTTCGCTGCCTTCACGACCGCCCCAGAAGACATAGATCTTCGCGCCGAGATCAACCCCGAGATCAATCGCACGCATCGTTTTTTGAATCGCAAACGCGCGGACTTTCGCGTCGCTGCTGGTGAACGCGCCGTCTTTAAACACGGGCAGCGAGAAGAGATTCGTCGTGGCCATCGAGCAGACGATCCCGGTGTCCTTCATCGCTTTCTTGGCGGCGTTAACGGTCTTCTTGAATTCCGCCGGCGTGGCCGTGAACGGAATCAAATCGTTGTCGTGGAAGTTAAATCCGTACGCGCCGATTTCGGCCATCTTGCGGATATTTTTGATCGGGTCCAACGGCGGGCGGGTCGGCTCGCCGAACGGATCGCGGCCCTGGTTTGCGGTGGTCCACAAGCCGAACGTAAATTTATTTTCCGGCTTCGGTGCGTAATCGGACATGACGTTCTCCTTTTGCGGTTGACGAATTTGAAGGGGGATTTTTATCACATATGAGCGAAGACTCAAAAGGCTTTTTCACGCAAAGATGCAGAGTTCCGCAAAGGCGCAAAGAACAGAAAAGGAGTGAAGTGGATGGCTGGTACCTCTTCTCTTCTTCCTTCTCTGCGTCTCTGCGTGAAACATTTATTTCTTGGACGACCCGTCGTCTTCGACGAGTCCGAGCGCCCATTTGATCCCGCCATAGAGGTGCTGCTGGAATTTGTCGTTCTGCCATGTCTCATTGGCTTGTCCGAGTGCGGTGTAGAAGACGCGGCCTTTTTCGAATTCCTTCGACCACGCGACGGCATAATTCTTGTCTTCGCGGCAGCCGCGTTCAAAGAAGCCTTTCGGTTCTTCACCCGGTTTAGCAGCAACTTTGGGGCGGTCGCTGTTGGACGCGTCGAGTGCGATGACGGTATGGACGTTGTCGTGATTCAACTTTTTAAATTGATAGATTTCATCATTCAATTCGAACTTCGTTAAGAACGTTGCGCTGGCCGGATGCTTGCGGTCTTTGATGCGCAGCGTCACCGGTTCGTTGTATGCCTGGCCTTCGTATTCGCACCCGAGCATGTCGCTGTACGGCTTGAAGTCGTGCAGCGTGTCGGCGGCTCCGTGGACTCCGACGAAAGCCTTGCCCTTCTTAAGCCACTCGATAAACGCGGGCTTGTCGGGAATCGGAAGTTCGCCGGACGTGTTGAGGAAGATCACGCCGTCGTAATTCTTCAGGCCTTCAGGCGACAGCTTCTTGGCGAATTCGGCTTTGATTTTTTCGAGCCACTTTTCTTCCTGCGCTTTATCCGTCGGTCGAGCGCCGGGCTGCTTGATGAAATCGACGACGAACGTACCCGTTTTCGCGGCGATGTCGGAGAGTATTCTTTCGGATGTCGGAATCGACGCGGCGCGGTTGCCGAGAGCGACGGAGATCGCGAGGAGTTTCTTCTTGCCTGTGTTATCCTGCGCCACTTCTTTTGGAGCGTTCGGCGGGAACACGGTCAGTTCGTGGATCGACCAGAATGTGCCCGGTTGTGCGCCTGTCTGCGTGATGCGGAGGAACTTTGTCTTCACCGGATTGAACGTGATCTCGGTGACAGACGGCGTTCCTTTTCCTTCAGCAATCGGCTTGCTCCACGTTTTTCCATCGCTTGACGTGTCCACTTTGTACCCGCGCGGGAAGTCGTTTGGGGAATGCGAATAGGCGAGCATGATGCTCGCGATTTCGGTCGCTTCTTTGAATTCAATTTGGAACCACATCCCGGGGACTTGTGCGGTCTTCGTGTCCCAGCGCGAATCAGGGTCGCCGTCCACCGCATTTTTAATCGTTGCTGCTCCGTGACTCGCGGTGAGTTTCCAACCATCGCGGTTGTTGATCGATTTCGGCATGAGCTTGGCGAGTTCCTCACCGGTCCACGCTTTCGGAGCGCCCTTGTCATCGACGCGATTTTGTGTTTCGGAGCGGATGCGCGCGGCGTCGGCCCACGACACCATCGCGCCGTGATTGCCGAAACTGTTACGGACGTACGACGCGACATCGGCGATCCATTCGTCGTCATTGGTGTTCATCGGAACCATCTGCGCGTCGTATGTTTTTCCGGCAACGGGGCCGCTCAATCCGCACATTAACACGCGGAGCATCGAGTCACGGTCCTGCACGGTCAGTGACCCGGCGAGTGGCGGCGCGATGGTCGTGCCGGTCGCTTTTCCGGAGAGAACCAAGCCTACGGGGGCGGCGTCTTTCGACATGCCTTTGCCATCGAAACCGTGGCACGAATAGCACAATTCCTGGAAGATCGCCGCGCCGCGATTCAAGTGCGCGATTTCGGCTTTCGTGAATCGCTTGGTGTCGAACGTCGTGCCAGCTTGAGTCATCTTGATGCCTATTTTTTTCACGCCTTCAAACTTCGTTTCGGCGAGAATCTGCGTCGCGACTTTCGGAAAATCCAACCACTTTTGATAGCGCCCGGTGCAGAGCACTTGCACGACAACGTCTGCGTTCGGATCTTTTACGAGCGGCTTCACGGCATCGGCCATGGTCTTGTCACCCTTATTATAGAGCGACTCACTGACGCGAATCGCAGCGACGCGCACCTTCGGATCTTCGTCTTTCAACAGTCCCAACACGAAGTCTTTTTCAAGCGCGTCGAGGCCTTCGAGCGTCCACATTGCGTGGATGCGAGCGAGTTGATTCTTGTTCGTCTTCGCCATCTCAACGAGTGCCGGGACGACCGACTTGTCGCCTCGGACGACAATCAATTTCTGCGCAGTGTCGCGCCACCAGCCGTTCGGATGCTCGAGGTGTTTGACCCATTGCGCGGGCGTTTCGTCGAGCATGCGCGGCTGAGGACCCGGCTGGAAATCTTTGTGGACCAACCGCCAAATGCGACCGCGTCCAGCGTTCTTGTCGAGGCCGTATTGCTTGACTACCTTGCGCAAATAACTGCCTTCTTTGACCCAATTGCCTTCTTGAATGATGCCTCGGTACATATCCACAATATAGAGGCAGCCGTCGGGCCCGTTGGCGATGTTCACGGGTCGGAAATTCGGATCGTTGGAGGCGATCCATTCCTTCTTATCGTAAATGTTTTTGATCGTCGTCATGCCTTCGCGGTTCTCAACTTTTGCGCGGCGGATGAGGCGACCGACCGGTTCGCAAATGAGCGCGTCGCCCTGCAAATCCTGAGGCATGCGGTCACCGCGAACGATCTCGTGTCCACACGACGCGGTCATGTGATTCAGCGTGTAATCTGTCGCGCGATGACGTCCGTGTCCGCCTTGAACATCGCCCAGTCCGACGAGTGGCCACACGTCGAGGAAGTCTGTTGGCTGCTGTTCGGGAAGGTCGATGCCGCCGTACAGAATCGGAACTTGGATGCTGACGAAACCCTTTTCGCCACCCGCATTCGAGAACCACATTTTGCCGAAGCTATCCTGATTGCAACCCCACTGGCCTCCGTTGCCGCCGGTGGATTCTTTGAGCGGGTCTTTGCCTGTGCCGGTGAAGCGCAGGCGATACGCGTTGTAAGTCTGGTACATCCAATTGTCCATGCACCACACCAGGCCGCTTTGCTGATGTTCGAGATTTCCTCCGCGCGGGCCGCCTGCGTACCAGAGGTCCTTTTTATCCGAGACGCCATCGCCCTTCGTGTCTTTGTAAATGAAAATATCGTTGGTGTTCGTCTCGTTGATGAGCACACGATCATCGAGCGGCAGGACCATGCGCGGTAGAACCATCTTGTCAGCGTAGACGAGGTGCTTGTCGAAAACGCCGTCGCCCTTAGTTGTTTCATGTCGCGAGACGCGACCGACGGGATCGTGCTCTTTCGAGCCGTCAATGTCCTGCATGTAGGTGCGCATTTCGCAAACGTACATGCGACCGTTGCCGTCAAAGACGCAGACGACCGGCTCTTTGATGCTGCTTTCATCGAGCACCAATTCCATGCGGTAACCTTCGGGAAGCACGAATGATTTTAATTCATCCGCTGCAGAAAGATATGGGACCTGCGGTTTCGGAGGGAATTCTTCAGCCTGTTTGTCAGCAGCTTTTTCACCCGCGACGACGAACCCGGCGAGCAAGGACAATGCGAACACGAACAATGAGAGCAGTCGATTCATCGTTAACAATCCACCTTTTTTAGAGAACTTCGAAGCCGTGCCTTGCGTTACATAATGAGTACACCGAAGCGGTAAAACTATTCCTCGTTGAGTCACAAAGTTTCGCAGAGAACGGCATTGAAAAACGGGCGACTCAAAAATTGAGTCGCCCGCTTTTTTGGGACAATTGAGGAGCCGAATCGGAATTCGGCTCTTCTGTTTTACGCCAATTCAATGGCACACAATTCATCGACCGTGATCGCGGCGCTGATCTTCTTCAACACGTCCGGCGTGACCACGTCGTCGAGCGTCAACGCGATGACGGCCTGTCCGCGCTTTTCGCGGCGACCGACGGCCATGTTCGCGATGTTCACGTTCGCTTCGCCGAGAATCGTGCCGACCTTGCCGACCATGCCCGGGCGATCCGGATAGAACATCAAGAGGATCACGGGCGCGGGCTTCAGGTCGATGTCGAAGTCGTCGATGCGGACGATGCGACCGCTGTCCTGGCCTTCGAACCACGTGCCGCTGAGCGTGTGTGACATCGTCGCGGTCGTCGCGGTGACGACGATCAAATTCGCGTAATCGCGGGCGGCTTCGCTCTTGTTTTGAACGAGCTCGACACCGCGCGCTTCGGCGATGCTCGGCGCGTTGACCATCGTGACAGCGACTTCGTTGCCGCGCGTCAAGAGTCCCTTCAGCGCACTCCAGCCCAATTCGCGCGTGTCTTCCGTCGCGAGTTTTCCATAGACGCCGACTTCGAGTTTCGCGATCGGCTCCTTCGCCATCTGACCGGCCATTGCGCCGAGTTGGTCGGCGAGTTTCGCGTAGTTCGCAAGCTTCGGATTCAACGTCACAACCAAGTTCACCGCATTGCGGATCACGCCGTCGCGGAAGTATTCGACGAACTGCTTGGCGATGTCTTCGGCGACGCGCTCCTGCGCTTCTTCGGTGCTCGCACCCAAATGCGGCGTGAGAACCGCGTTGTCGAGCGTCAGCAACGGCGAATCAGTCGCGAGCGGTTCTTTGTCGAAAACGTCGAGCGCAGCACCAGCGATCGTGCCGTTCTGTAGCGCCTCGATCATGTCGGCTTCGTTGACGATGCCACCGCGCGCGGCGTTGATCAGACGCGCTGTTTTCTTCATCAGCTTGAACTTCTCTTTGTTGATTAGGTTCGTCGTTTCGGGCGTCTTCGGCGTGTGAATCGTCACGAAGTCAGCCGCAGCCAAAAGCGCATCAAGTTCGCACTTCTTGACGTTCAATTCCTGCGCCTTCTTCTCAGTCAAATACGGATCGAATACAAGGATGTCCATGTCGAGCGCACGGGCGACTTTCGACACGATGAATCCGACTTTACCCATACCGATGATGCCGAGCGTCTTACCGGTCAATTCAACGCCGGTGAGCTTGCGGTTCCACTTTCCGGCGCGCATTTCGCGGTCAGCTTTGGGGATGTTGCGGACGCTGGAGAAGAGCAGCGCGAGAGCGTGTTCGGCGGCGGACGTGATGTTGCCGAGCGGCGTGTTTTCGACAATGATGCCGGCCTTCGTGGCGGCTTTCGTGTCGATGTTGTCGTAGCCGACTCCGGCGCGTCCGATGACCTTCAACTTGCGCGCGGCTTCGATCACTTTGGGCGTGACCTTCGTTGCGGAACGGACGATCAAGCCGTCATATTGGCCGATGATTTCGCACAATTCGGCTTCAGTCAATCCCGGACGCGTGTCAGTCTGCAGACCGCTGTCTGCGAGAATCCCGGCACCTTTGTCGTTCAACGGGTCGGCGATCAAAATCTTTGCGCTGGCTATGCTCACGTCGATGCTCCTGGCTTTGAGAACTTAAAAAACGAGCCAGATAGCATAACCGGTCAAGTGGCAAAATCAAGAATTACTCATGAGTTGATGACGACTATTTTACATCCGGAGCGGCGGCACTCCTGCCACCGTGTCGCATCGATTTCACCCTCTTACGGCAGCATCATCCCCGTCCGATCAAATCGAACCGCCGAGCGCGCATACGTTCGCGGGCTGGCCTTCGGCGTCGAATGATTCGGACTCGCGTACGTATCGTAATTCGGATCGTTGCGGTAGTCCTGAGACGGACCGTTTCGGCGAGGCTGCACACCATCGTGCGGAAGTTTCAACGACGCGCGCAAAAATCGCTTCATATTCGCAACGGACACATACAGACACGTGTGCGGATCCATCTTGGCACTCTTCCCGACCCCAATACCGGCGATGCAAAGTCCAGCGACAGTCTGCGAATTCGCGTCAAATATCGGCCCGCCACTGCACCCTTCTTGAATGTACTCCACCGTCGCAACCGACGGCTCAACATTCTTGCGCTGACGGACGAACCCCTTTAATGCGCGCAACGGCACACCCGCCGGGCTACCGATCATCACCAACGGATTGCGCTCAGAAACATCGCGCTGACAAAATTTAGCCACGTGCGGCAAATCAGTCTCGCATTCCAACAGCGCCACATCCATTTTAACATCACTCGACAACACCCGCACTCGCGCCCAGCGCACGCCGCGAGGCGTTCGCATTTCGATTCGCAAATTAGGAGCAAGCTGCCCATTCTTTTCCTTCACGACGTGGCATGCCGTCATCAAATAGCGTTTTCGTCCGTAGCCAAATTCAGAGAGATCAATCGCGAACGCAGTCCCATGCCCAGTGACGATCGCATTGCCGCGCGCCTCTTGCGACCGAATTCGAAAAGTCGTGGCCATCGGCCCGGCAATCGAGCGTTGCGCCGCACTGACGGTGCTGTCACCCGTGACCGACATCAACCCGATGACCGTCAAAAGTGCCAGTATGGTATGCCTGTAAAAGCTGCTCATCGCGCCCCGCCCCTGTTCGAAATTCCGTCGCATCGTGCGTGAAGTCGTCGTAAACAAGACGCTCGTTTGATCGGAATATTCGCCAGACAGGTCAACACAATTCCATATTTTCAATAACTTTATATTATCGGACACACTCGTCTGTCTGCGTGGATCGGGAAGCCATTCCCGCTCATCCCCCATCAATATCATCCCCCGCTCCCACACAATCACATCGTGCGTTTCAGGCTTTGGACTTAGACTTCAGCCCGCTACCGCTTTAAAGCCGTAGCCCAACTGCTCTCCACTCCCACACAATCACGTTGTGCGTCGCAGACCTTGGACTGCGCGCAGCCCGCTGCCGCTTTCCGAGCCGCAGCCCCGCTAAGCTCTCGCGAGCGAAGCGAGCCGTCTCAACCAGCAGCCCACTACCCCATCCCCGCTCCCACAGAATCACATTGTGCATGTAAATAAATTCATTCGATATAATATATCCCAATCGCACCACTCAACCCTCCTTATATATAAACGTTCCCATCACCCCACTTGTCAACCCCTTATCATAAAAACATTTTTCACCATTTTACCGATTTCACTTGCCATTCCCAAAAATATGTTGTAGTCTTCGTATGCATCCAACCACAATTCGCTAATCAAAGGAACCTCAGCCGATGATTCAAGCCACAAGCCACAAGCCACAAGCCACAAGCCACAAGCCACAAGCCACAAGCCACAAGCCGAAATATATTTTTCGCGATTTTCTCCTTATTAATCTCCTGTAGTCTTTTCGCCGCTACTCCAAATGTTTCCAGCATCTCACCGAATGCGGGTACCTACGTGTATTCTTCGACGCCTTCAGTATCATTTACTGCGGACTCCCCGGACAGCGCTCAACTATTAGACGACTCCGTCGAATTGTTCGTCGATGGTTTCAAACAAAGTATAAGTTTCAACGCCAATACGATAACGTGGACAGCCACCGAGTTGCAACCCCTGTCCGAAGGCTCGCACTGGGCCTCCGCCGTAGTCATGGACGAACACGGCAACGTCGGCAGTACGCGTTGGATATTCTATGTCGATCTGTCTAATCCGCAAATACAGGTAGACTTCCCCACCACCGGGCAAGGTGTCGTCGGCCCGAATGTCATGGTCCAGGGTTTCTTCAGTGGCGTCTCGCAACAAGCCTTTAATTCCCTCATTCTGAAAGTGTCTGACGGACAAACATGTCCTGCATATGGCGCAACTGTTGTCTGGTTCGGGAACAATTCAGGTTATTACTATTATAACGTCCCGATCCCTACAGGCGGCTGGTATTGGATTGATGCGGTCATTACCTGCAAAAGTGGCCTCCAGAAACAAGACGGTGTGAATGTTCGTGTCTACAGCAGCACCCCTCCTTCAATTACATTATTCGGCTCCCAACCCGGCACTATCAGCAACACGCTGTCAGGCAGTTACACGTACAATGACAATGCCTCCGCCGTCTGGATTACCAGCGCGACGATCTTCGATTATTGGAACAATCTCGTTGCCACACCCACCTTATCCATTACTCCAACGGGTTCCAACAGCGGCACGTTCCAAACGCCCGTCTCGCTGCCGGATGGCTATTACACATTAGTCATGACGTTTGACTCCTCCGACGGCCCCTCACAGACGTCGACTCAATCCTTTAAAATAGATGCATCTCCGCCCCAATTCTATTACGTCACCCCGTCCAGCACACCCACGCTACTCGCAGACGGCTCGTCCCGTTACCTGATAACTAATCTATATACATCCATTTCCGCCGTCTTGAGCATCGTCGATACAGGCTCAGGCCTTGCATGGGTCACAGCCTCCAATCAAAACAATCTGCCCGTTTCCCTCAGTTTCTCCAATGGAGCCTTGACCGCCTCGGGTTTAACAGGCGGCGATTATGATATATTAGTCATGGCCGTAGATGCCGTAGGCAATTCCAGCGTCTTCAATTGGGTATTCACGGTCGATACAGGTCCTTTCATTACCGGTTCAACTCCACCCGACGGTTCCATGACCCAATCGCTCTCTTTTATAATGAGCTACACATCGATATTACCTATCGCCGAATTCAATGTCTATCTCACCGACTCCCTCGGCACACCCTGGCCCGTCACAGTCACCAACACCACCTCCAGCATCTTCACCGTCATCCCCACCAACCCGGTACCAGACGGCACGTATAGATTGGGTAATCAACTGGTCGATATAGCAGGCTGTATGACCTATGCCGGTTATGCACCGACTCAAACGCAAGACTCCACCCCTCCCGACATCACAAACCTAACCCCACCCGACGGCTCCACCGCCGACGCCAGCGAACTCATCACCATCTCCGCCGACATCACCGACGCCTTATCTAGCGTCGCGACCGCGACGATGTATGTAGAC
>Ga0194061_1001384_pt1 | contig 14128 bp, 7 predicted proteins | sample SepL2221m_MetaG_FD_163423 | JGI IMG/M metagenome (GOLD analysis project Ga0194061, IMG submission 163423) | Anoxic zone freshwater microbial communities from boreal shield lake in IISD Experimental Lakes Area, Ontario, Canada - Sep2016-L224-21m | ecosystem: Environmental > Aquatic > Freshwater >...
AATCGGCCAAAAAATTGATCCTATCATATTCAACAGTATCGCAAGGGTATAAAAGTGCAAACACAAATGTCGACCTGAATCTGGGGCTACGGATAAGCGCTTAACGGAAAGATTGTTGAAAATATTTTTAATGCGCTGAGACCTTGACAAAAAGCTGCTTCGTTACAATCGCATTGGCGTTAAGCGGCAAACAAGGACAGTCTCCATTATCCAAAAATCAAGTCTCACGCCAAAATGTCTTTGATGACATGTCCATGTACATCGGTCAGGCGGCGTTCGATGCCGTTGTTGTAGAAGCTCAGGCGTTCGTGGTTGAGGCCGAGCAGGTGGAGCAGCGTGGCGTGGAGGTCGTAGATTGTCGTCACGTTTTCGACGGCTTTGTGGCCGAATTCGTCGGTGGCTCCGTAGCTGAATCCGCGCTTTACGCCTGCTCCGGCGAGCCAGACGGTGAAGCCGGCGGGGTTGTGGTCGCGGCCGCTTGCGCCTTTTTGGAACGTGGGCATGCGACCGAATTCAGTGACGAACGCGACGAGCGTGTCGGCGAGCAGGCCGCGTGATTTCAGGTCGCGCAGTAAGGCTGCGACGGGTTGATCGAGGATCGGGCCGTGTTTGTCGTACTGCGTTTTCAGCGTCTTGTGTCCGTCCCAATTTCCGACGCCTTCACCCATCGCGTAGGCTCCGTTGAACAATTGAACGAAGCGGACATCGCGTTCGAGCAGGCGCCGCGCGAGGATGCAGTTTTTGGCGAAGCGGGCTTTGATGTCGTTCTTCGTATCGTCCGCTCCATAGAGGGCGAGCGTCGCGGCGGACTCACTCGACAAGTCTGCAATCTCCGGGGCGGAGAGCTGCATCTTCGCGGCGAGTTCGTAACTGGCGATGCGTGCGGCAAGGTCGGTGTCGCCGGGATGCGCGGCGAGGTGGCGCTCGTTTAAATTCTTGAGGAAATCACGTGTCGCAGCGTCGGTTTCTTGGGAGATTTCGGCGGGGCGGCCGAGATTGGGGATCGACTTTTCGGCGTTGAACGGCGTGCCCTGGAAGCTCGCCGGGAGGAACGCGGAGGCCCATTGGCGCGGGCCGACTTGCGGCACGCCGCGCGGGTCGGGAATCGCGACGAAGGCTGGGAGGTTTTGGCATTCGGAGCCGAGCGCGTAGGTCGTCCACGCGCCCATGCTGGGGAAGCCGTCGAGCGTGTAGCCGGTGGACATCTGGCATTCGGCGGGACCGTGCGTGTTGGATTTCGCGGTCATTGAATGGATGAAGCACATCTCGTCAGCGAGTTCGCCGAGGCGCGGCAATAGCTCGCTGGTCATCTTTCCGGACTGGCCGCGCGCTTTGAATTCCCATTGCGGCTTGATCAGGTTTCCGTTTTCGCCTTGGAACGTGACGAGCTTGCCGCTGGCTCCCGGCATCGGCGTATCGTGGCGTTTGAAGAGTTCGGGTTTGTAGTCGAACGTGTCGATCTGCGAGATCGCGCCGGTGCAGAAGATCAGCAGGACGCGTTTGGCTTTGGGTGTGAAATGCGGCGGGCGCGGCGCGTTGGGTTTGGACGCGTCGACGGCGGGACGGATCGGCGTTTCAGCGGCGAGAAGACGTTGTTGATCGAGCAGCGATGCGAGGGCGATGCCGCCGAGGCCTGTGCCTGCGTAACGCAAAAAGCCGCGCCGGTTGAGCAGGTCGCGACCGGCGGTGCTGGGACCGAAGGAGGTGGAGTGATCGGGGTTTTTCATAGGAGCATCATGAATTCGTTGGCGTTGAAAAGTGCGCGGCAGAACGCCGCCATCCCGTGAGTGGTGACGAGTTTTTCACTGGCTGAGAGTTCGTCTGAAGACGCATCGCGTCCGAACGCGAGTTGGAACGCGCGGCGGATTTGGGCGACTTTATTTCCAGGCGCATCGCGTTCCAAGCGTTCAGCAAAGGCGCGTGATTGGTCGAGCATAAACGAACTGTTGAGCAGATTGAGCGCTTGAAGCGGCGTGGTGCTGACGGTGCGTTTGGGTTGGATTTGTCCGGCGTCGGGGCAATCGAATGCGCCGAAGAGGGTGTCGAGTTCCGCGCGCGGTTTGCTTTGGTAGACCATGCGGCGGAAGTCGTCGGGTGTGAATTTGGTTTTGGTCGCGTAGACTTTGACGTAATTCGTGTTCGGATCAAAGAGGTCGAATCCGGGGCCGCCCATTTTCGGATTGAGCGAACCGCTGACGGCGAGGATGGTGTCGCGCAGGGATTCGGCTTCGAGACGGCGCGGCGGGTAGCGCCAAAGGAGGCGGTTTGATCCGTCCACGGCGATGGCGTTGGGCTGGGGCGCGCTGCTTTGCAGGTAGGTTTCGGAGGTGCAAATCAAGCGCTGCATCGCTTTGATGCTCCAGCCTCGCGACTTAAAATCGTCGGCCAAAAAGTCGATTAATTCGCGGTGCGAAGGGCGGCCACCGTTCAAGCCTAAATCGCTGGGCGTGTCGGCAAGTCCGGTTCCGAAATGGTAGTGCCAGAGGCGGTTGACCATCACGCGCGGGGTCAGCGGATTGTCGGGCGCGACGATCCAATCGGCGAGGGCGAGGCGGCGCTTTTTTTCGGGCGTGTTTGCGGGGAGTGAACTTTTGCTTCCGAAATGTGTGAGCACGGCAGGCGAGACGTCTTCTTTGTGTTGCGTCGGGTCGCCTCGGTGCATGCGATACGTCGGGCCGGGTTGGGAGAATTTTCCGGCGTAGGCCATGGGCAACGCGCTGGCGGTGGCGAGTTGTTTTTCGAGAACGGCTTTTGCGGCGGCGACTTCGGCGATGTCTTTGCGTTCCTGATCGGTGGATCCGGTCAGCGTTCGGACGACGACTCCTTTGTAGCGTGAATACGGGAGGCGGTCGTCGGAGGAGCTGACGGTCTGCCACGTCGTGCCGTCCATCGAGACGTCGATGGTGTAGCGCGTCGCGAGGCGGTCGTCGTAGCGCGGGACGTTTTCGCGGTCGCGGCTCCAGACGACGCGGTCGATGCGTTCGGGTTTTGCGAGTTGGATTTGGACCCAGCCTTTGCCGAACGTATTTGAAATCCAGCTGCGCGCATTGCCATACGCGCCGTCGTTGATGTGTTCGAGTTTGTGGAGCGGATTGTTTTTGTAAGTGCCGGATGCGGTCGCTTTGGCTCCGGTTGTCGCGAGTGCAACGTTAAGCGGTTCGGGACCGGCGGTGAAGATTTCGAGTTCGTCGATGCAGGGTTCGAGTTGCGATGTTTCGGTGATGTTGAAGCGAACATACGCGGCTTCGACGGGCGTGAATTTATCGACGTTTTTTCCGCGCGTGACGGCTGAGCGGAGTTGGACGGCGGATGGGCCTTCTTCTTGAAAGAAGAGGAGGTCGGCGCTGATGTAGGCGTCGGTCGATCCGCCACGCAGGATGATTTTGCTTTCGGGGCGGAGGTCGCGGATGCCGGCATCGAAGAAGCCGCTCCAGAGCGGTTGGTTGGGCGTGTTGCCGGTGCCGTCGGCGAACTTCTGTTGATTGACGCGGGCGATTTCGGTTTGGTCATTTTTCGTTTCGAGATTGCCGTCGAGATCAAGGATGTAGCGCGCATCTTCGGCGTGGGTTTTGTGGCCGCAGCCCCAGGAGAGCCAGATTCGATACCGGCCGGTGAGGTGCGGGAGCCAGGCGAAGACGTCTTTGCCGGTGACATTTTTCCAATAGGAATAATTGCGGCCGAGGTTGGGGAGACGGGTGGTGTCGCCGGGGTCTTTGAGTTGGCCGCGCGCGGTGCCGTCGCGTTCGAGTTCGAGGCCGATGCGCGGAATCAGGATTTCGACGGCTGGCGCGTTCGACGCTTTGGCTTCGGGCGTGTCGTCGTCGAGCAGGAGCGTGTGGCGTGTGAAGGAGACGGGTTCGAGTTTGGCGAGGCGGGCGTCGAGCGGGGCGATTTGCGCTCGGATGGCGGCGTTCTTTTTTTCGCGTTCGTCGAAATCGGTGGGGCGGAGTGCGCGTTCGCCGTGCGCGACGCCTGCGAAACAGGCGACCATCGAGTAGTAATCGACTTGGGTGATCGGATCGAATTTATGGTTGTGGCAGCGGGCGCAGTTGACGCTCAAGCCGAGGAAAGCGCTGCCGGTGGTGCCGACCATGTCGTGGAGTTCGTCGGCGCGTTGGTTGGCGGTGAGGACGGGGTCGGGGGATTTGACGCGATCCCAGGGGCCGCCGACGATGAAGCCGGTGGCTTCGTCGGCTCCGAGCGCGTCGCCTGCGAGTTGTTCGCGGACGAAGCGGTCGTAGGGTTTGTCGGAGTTGAAGGCGTCGATGACGTAGTCGCGGTAACGCCAGGCGTTGGGGCGCGGTTGGTTGGTTTCGAAGCCGTCGCTTTCGGCGAAGCGGACGACGTCGAGCCAGTGGCGGGCCCAGCGTTCGCCGTAGTGGGGGCTGGCGAGAAGCGAATCGACGAGAGTGGCGATGGCTTTTTCGCGCGAGGCTGCGTGAGCAATTTCAAAGTCGGCGATTTGTTCGGGCGTTGGCGGGAGGCCGATCAAGTCGAAATACATGCGGCGGACAAGTGTGCGGGCGTCGGCGGGCGGGGAGCGTTTGAGTCCTTTGGATTCGAGCGCGGATGTGATGAAGGAGTCGATGGGATTCGCGTCGGGCGTTTTTGGGACGGCGGGTTTGATGAGCGGTTGGAAGGACCAGTGCGTTTTGACGCCGGGGAGCAGGGTCATGTCCTGCGCGGGCGCGTCGTGGGGGCTGGGGGCTCCGCGCGTGATCCAATCGATGAGGATCGCGATTTCGGCGTCGGGGAGTTTGCCCTTTTTTTCGGGCGGCATGGTCAGGTCTTTGTCGGTGTAGCGGACGGCTTTGATGAGCAGGCTTTCGTCGGGTTTGCCTGGGACGAAGAGTGCTCCGCTTTCGCCGCCGCTTTTGCGCGCGGATTCGGAATCGAGGAGAAGTGAGCCTTTGGCTTTGGTGCCGGCGTGGCATTCGAAGCAGCGGTTTTGGAGAATGGGTTGGACTTTTTGATTGAAGAATGCGAGGTCATCAGCGCTGGGTTCGGAGGCGGCGAGGGCTGGGGCAAGGGTGGCGACTAGGATAAGGAAGTAGTGATGACGGTGCATGGTTTGGATCTCTCGCTTTCCGTCGACTTTAAGGACGAGGAGTGGGCGCTCAAGTAGTCTAATGCGTATGGATTAATCAACGCCTCCCCCTCACCCCGCGAAGGAGTACCTTCGTCGGCCCTCTCCCCGAGGGGAGAGGGGAAGGGCAAGCTCACGCTTGACTTTCGAGTGTGTTTCAATCAAAGTCTGGCGTTCTGATTACCCCTCATCTCGTGTGTATTTTGGTGGAAAATAATGAATCCATTTTTAATTGTGCTGATTGGAACGGTGGCCGTTGTTGGGTGCATATTGGCGTTGCGGCTGCATGCGTTTTTGGCGCTTTTGGTTGGGGCGTTGCTGGTCGCGAGTTTGACGTCGACGCTGCAACTCGAAGCGTTTGCGACGACGAAAAAGATGCCGGTGGCGGAGTTTGTCAAGACGTCGGTGGGCGAGCGTGTCACGACGGAGTTTGGGAGCGCGTGCGGGAAGTTGGGGGTGTTGATCGCGCTCGCATCGATTGTTGGGAAGTGCATGATGGACAGCGGCGCGGCGGACCGGGTGGTGCGGTCGATCACGAGGGTGCTGGGTGAAGCGCGTGCGCCGCTGGCGTTTTTGTTAAGCGGGTTTGTGCTGAGTATTCCGGTGTTTTTCGACACGGTGTTTTTGTTGATGGTACCGTTGTGCAAGGCGATGTGGATGCGGACGCGGAAGAATTATGTGCTTTATTTTTTGGCGGTCATTGCGACGGGGAGCATGAATCATTCGCTGTTTCCGCTCACGCCCGGGCCGCTCTTTCTGGCGCAAACGTTGAAGATCGACATGGGGCTGATGATGGTGATGGGCTGTGTCGTCGGGCTGGCGTCGGCGAGTGCCGGGATGATCTATGCGGTGTGGATTGATCGGAAATTGCAGTTGCCGGTGCGCGAGTCGCTGCAATGCCCTCTGTCTGAATTGGAGGCGATCAGCAATTTGGACGAACGGAGTTTGCCGCCGTTGTGGTTGTCGCTGCTGCCGGTGTTGTTGCCGGTGTTGTTGATTGGCGGGAATACGCTCATCAAATTGAGTTGGGACGCGAAACAGATCATGGCGTTTTCGATGGTTGCTCGGAATGCGATTGCGACTGTGAAATGGTTTGGCGATCCGAATATTGCGTTGATGTTGTCGGCGGGAATTGCGATTGTGACGCTGGCGACGGTGAAGCGCGAGAAGAAGCCGGTGTTGAATGACACGATCCGTTCGGCGCTCGCGGACGGTGGGCAGATTCTGATGATCATTGCGGCGGGCGCGGCGTTTGGCGGGGCGTTGCAGCAGACGGGGATCGGGACGGCGATTCAGGAGGCGATTAAAGATCACGTGCAGTATGTGTTGCCGATCGCGTTTTTGGTGACGGTATTTGTGCGGGGCGCTCAAGGGTCGGCGACGGTAGCGATGATCACGGCTGCGGGGATTTTTGCTGGGATGGCGACGAAAGAGCAATTGGGTTTTCATCCGGTATATTTGGCGCTGGTGATTGGGTGCGGATCGAAGCCGTTGTCGTGGATGAATGATAGCGGGTTCTGGGTGATTGGGAAGATGAGCGGGTTGACGGAGAGCGAGACGTTGAAGACGTTCTCGGCTCAGATTTCGATTGAGGGGACGGTCGGGATGCTGGTGGTTATGGGGTTGTCGCGGGTGATGCCGATGGTGTAGAAATGTGCGTTATTATACCTGAATTCGAGTACGGTATTGTTTTCACGTTGTAGTCATACATGTCAACGCGTCACGCGTTCAATCCAACTAACGAGGCTCAATCATGCCGCGAATTCTTTCTCGATCCAGCGTTCTTCAATGGGTGGCTGTTGTCATATTTTGTGCCGGGATGAATCTCGCGGTTCAGGCTGCGAGTTTTACCAACGCGGCGTCGATGAGCTCGGCGCGGTCGAATCATGTTTCAGTTTTGCTGCCCAATGGCAAAGTTCTTGTCGCCGGGGGGTACGAAGTATCGACGGTCACACCTTTCGCAAGCGCGGAGATGTACGACCCCGTGAGCGACACGTGGAGTCCGGCGGGGAGTCTGAGCGCGGCGCGATCGAATGCCACGGCGACCTTGTTGCTCAACGGCACGGTGCTGGTCGCCGGCGGTGTGACCAATGCCGGCTTTTTTAACACTGTGGATGTGTATAATCCTGCCACGAACACGTGGAGCACGGCGGGCAGCCTGAATTTCGCCCGGCAACGTCATTCGGCGACACTGTTGCCCGACGGGCGAGTACTGGTGGTGGGAGGAGATAGCAACTCAGGCCCCCTGACCAGCGCCGAAGTGTATGACCCGTCGACGGACACGTGGACCGGAGTTAATGGTCTCACCGATTCCCGTTATTCTCACTCGGCGACATTGTTGACGAATGGGAAAGTCTTGATTGCCGGTGGGGCCATTGATGCATTCACCAAGCGGCAAACGGTCGAACTGTTTGATCCGAACAACAATACGTAGCTTACGGTCGCGAGTTTGACGACCGCGCGTTACGACCATACGGCAACCGCGTTGTCCAATGGCAAGGTGCTGGTCACGGGCGGGATTGGCCCGAGCGCTATCGTAGCTTCCTGCGAAGTATATGACCCAACACTTGATTCATGGAGCGCAGCGGCGAGTATGGCTTCGAAACGTTTCTTTCATTCAGCGTCTTTGTTGCCGGATGGAACGGTGCTGGTGACGGGAGGGAGTGATGGCTCGGGAGGAACGGCCACCGGGGCGGAAGTGTACGACCCCATTGGCGATGCGTGGTCGTCGAAAGGGGCAATCAATGCGAGTCGCATCAATCACACGGCAGTTCTGCTGACGAGCGGCAAGGTGCTGCTGGTGGGCGGCAACACGCCGGACGTTTCGTTGGCGAGCGCCGAAATTTATAACGATTCGGCGCTGTCCGGGTGGAATCCAACAGGCAGCATGACGGACGGGCGGAGCAATCATACGGCGACGAGGCTGAAGGATGGCACTGTACTTGTCGCGGGCGGTATCGGCGGAGAGGACTTCCTGAAGTCGGCAGATATTTACTTTCCCGCCTTGGGAACGTGGACATCCGTCGGCAGCATGAACAAAGCGCGTTACAGACACACGGCCACGTTGCTGAGCAGCGGCAAAGTGCTCGTCGTCGGTGGATACAGTCCGTTCGGCTCATTTGGCGGTAGCGTCGAGGACAACACAGCCGAATTGTATGACCCGGCGACATTCACGTGGAGTTCGGCGGGAACGCTGTCGGGGACACGGGCGGACCATACCGCGACGCTGCTACCGAATGGCAAAGTGCTTATAACGGGCGGGACCAGCAACAGCCTTCCTGTGGCGACGTGCGAGTTGTACGATCCCAAAACCAACAAATGGAGCATGGCTGCGAGCCTTGCGAACGCGCGTGTGTACCACACGGCTGAATTGCTGCCGAATGGCAATGTGATTGTCATGGGTGGGCTAGGAGACAACGCTACGTCGTGCGAAGTGTACAACCCCGGAACGAATACGTGGATCGCTGCGGCCAGTCTGAATGTCCCACGAGCCTTTGCGGCATCGACGCTGCTGGATACGGGCAAGGTGCTCGTCTGCAGCGGAGAGGTATCGGCGGGTAGCGCTGTGACCAGTGCGGAATTGTACGACCCGGTGGCGAACACGTGGACCCTGACCGGCAGCATGACGACGGCTCGACTGAATCATGTTGCCACGAAGCTGACCAATGGAAAAGTGCTCATTGAAGGCGGAACCATTGACGCGCTGCAAGTATTCGCTAGCAGCGAAATTTATGATCCGAACACGGGGAGCTGGAGTTCCACCGGCAACCTGGCAACCGCGCGCACCGGGCACACGGCTACTTTGCTCAACAATGGCCAGGTATTGGCGACCGGCGGCAATGCGAAAGGACCGAGCAATTTCAGCAGCGCGGAACTTTTCACGTCAGGCGGCGATTTCGAAAGCGCGCGGCAGCCGATCATCGCTACAACGAATTCGCCAATCACAATTGGCAGTCCTATTGGGGGTGCATTGCAATTGACGGGCAGCGGATTCAGAGGGAACTTCGAAGCGTCGGGTGGCTCGACCAGCAATTCGGCGTCGAATTATCCTGTTGTTCTGATCACGAACAATGCGACGTCGCAATCCCGATTCATCCTGCCCAAAGCAACTCAATACTTCTCCGATTCGAACTTTCAGTCGATTCCGTTGGTTGACTTCCCGGGTGGCGATGCGACGGTCGTGGTGTTCACGAACGGCATTGCAAGCGATCCGGTGACGATCAACATTATTGGCGACGATCCGCCGATTGTGCCGCCGTTGACATCCGATCAGAATCCGGCGGCAGATAAAAATACGCTGGTCACATACAAGTTCACGGCCACGGACGCAGAAGAAGCCATGCTGAACTACACGTTTAATTTCGGCGATGGTTCCCCCGACATCACCGGCACGTTTGCGTCCGGAACATTTGTGACGTTATCGCAAACGTATGGAGTCTTCTCCGATAGCGGCTTCACCGTGACACTGACGGTGAGTGACGGCGTGAATACGCCGGTTGTTGTCAGCACGCTGCAAACAATTCCGACGCCGTCGTCGGGCGGGACGGGGATTGATAATGTGGCGACAACTCTTCCGCAGATTGTGGCTCCGTTGGATGGGCTGGGAGTCATGGTGGATAAAAGCAATGGCGGTGTGATTCAATTGGCGATTGATGTGAATTCGCTGACGCGGGCGTCGTACGATGCGACGACGGATTTCGGCAATGTGTCGGGGCGGAGCAACATCGTGACCGGCACATCTCCGATTCATAAGTACACCAACCGGGGCCTGTTCGTCGCGAAAACGACGGCCAAGAATCATGACACACAAGTCGAGGCCGGGAAGGCGCGGATCACGCTGGCGTTGAGTTCGAAAGAGACGGACGACTATCCGGCGGCTCATGTTCATTCGATGCTGGCGAACCTGCGTGTGTTACCGACGACTGATTCGACAATCAAGACGAAAACGTTGAAAGGGAAATTTGATTTCACGGGTAAGAAGCCGGATGTGGTGAGTTATACGGGGACGATTAATTTGCCAGCGAATCTGGATATGTCGAAGCCGTATGAGTTTTGGATTGCCGTCGGGAATATCGTGTGCAAGAGCACGATTGTGAAAGGTAAAGGGACGGCGTTCAGCGTCGCGGGCGTGTTGAAGAGTTTGAAGGTGACATCGAAAGTGAAGAAGGGGGTCATCACGAGCGGCGGCGAACCGGCGACGATTTCGGTGACGTATTCGACGAAGAATGCGGCGGCGAATGGGTATGACACGGAAGGTGTCAGCCGGGACGCGACGGATGTGCCGGCCGTGCGGAAGATTCAGGTGGCGATGCTGTTGGAAGGCGCGCCGTATCAGGCGCTGCAGGAGGTGGATTTTTCGAAGAAGGCGGATTTGGGGACGATATCGGGGCGGACGGCGAAGTGAAGGAGTCAACTCGACTCCGTGTATGAAGTGTCTCAACTTTTTAGCGCCTTCGTGCCTTAGCGCCTTTGCGTTTTAAAATATATGAAACATGCGCGTCAGATGTCATGCACTCCACATGAGATTCCTCCGCGCAATGCCGGTGGAGACTTCGCTGCTTTGTGTTAAAACGATGCTCTCAATACGGACGACGCGGGATGGAGTGTGGGTGAATGATTCCTCAGAAGGACCTTCTTATTGTCGGGGCTGGGGCGATTGGGTTGAGCCTCGCTGACGTGTGTTTACGCGCTGGGATGAGCGTGATGGTGCTCGATAAGGGCGGCATTGCGCAGGAGTCGTCGTGGGCCGGGGCGGGGATGTTGACGTGTAGGCCGCGCTTGAAACGCGATCCATCTAAGCCGGATTATTATGACCTCGCACTCCGCAGTGTGCGGCTGCATGCGGAGTGGGCGGAGCGGCTGAAAGAGGAGACTGGAATCGACACCGGTTACCGTGTGTGCGGGGCGCTGGAAATTTCCCGGCCGCATCCTGCTCCGACGGCGATGCCGGCTGAATTGGCGGAAGAAGAAACGTCCGGCGGCGGCGACAAGAGCACGATTTCGAAGAACAGCACCGCAGACTGGATTGCATTGTGTTCTGCGCGCGGCGTTCCGGCGCGCTGGGTTGATGCGGATGAGGCTCGGGCGATTGAACCGAATTTGAGCGCTGATGTTGCAGGCGCAATTGATTTTCCGAACGAAGCGCAGGTTCGAAATCCCTGGTTTACCCGGGCGCTTGAAGCCTCGATTCGTAAACGCGGCGGCGAATTGAGAACAGGCGTGGACGTGGTCGGAGTCGTGTTTGCGAACGATGGACAAACCGTGGTCGGTGTGACGACGACGACCGGCGAGGTGATTCGCGCCGGGAGTGTGGCGGTGTGTTCGGGCGCGTGGATCGGGCAGATGGCGTTTTTGACGGACCGCGTTCCGGCGTTGAAAAAAGTCGTGCCGGTGCGCGGGCAGATCATGTGTTACGAAACGAATCCGAAGATCGCGACGCGGTTGATCTGCGAACGCAACCATTATTTTGTGCCGCGTGAGGACGGTGTGCTGCTGGTCGGTGCGACGCATGAAAAAGCCGGATTTGATAAGACGACGACGCTTGAAGGATTCCTCGAATTGGAACGTTTCGCGCATTCGATTCTGCCTGCGTTGAAGGATTTGAAGCCGCTCAAAACGTGGGCGGGATTGCGGCCGGGCATGAAGGGCAAACATCCCTTGATCGGTCCGGTGCCGGGCGCGACGAATCTTTTTTTCAGTGCCGGACATTATCGCAACGGCCTGACGCTCGCGCCGGCTTCAGCTGAATTGTTGGCTGGGATTATGTTGAATCAGCCCGGCCCCATCGCTCCGGACCCGTGGCTACCGGACTAATTTCCATGAGCGCTCCCGCGTCTTCCAAGCCTATCTTGACATCGCGCGCGTCCGACCGGGTGTTCATTGCCGGGTTGGCGCTGATTGGCGCGTTGTATCTGTTTTTGATTCTGGCGATGCTGGCGGCTGACGCGTCGTTCACGACACCGTGGCGCATTTGGGAAGCGCTGGGCAGTCCTGAAATTCGGTATTCGATCAAGCTGAGTTTGATCTCGTGCTGCGTCACGAGTTTGCTGTCGATTTGGTTCGCGGTCCCGATTGGGTACGTGATGTCGCGGTTTGATTTTCCCGGCAAAACGGTCATCGATGCGATTCTCGATATTCCGATTGTGCTCCCGCCGCTGGTGGTTGGGTTGAGTCTTTTGATTTTATTTCAGACGTCCGTTGGCCGCTGGATCGAGGAGATTATTCCGATCACGTATGCGATCCCCAGCGTGATTCTGGCGCAGTTTTCGGTTGCGTGTGCGTTTTCAGTTCGGACGATGCGAGGGACGTTTGAGCAGATTTCGCCCCGGGGCGAGCATGTGGCGATGACGCTGGGGTGTTCGTGCGCGAAGGCGTTTTGGTTGGTCGCATTGCCTGAGGCGCGGCGCGGCATGTTGACGGCGGCTACGCTGGCGTGGGCGCGGTCGCTGGGCGAGTTCGGACCGATTTTGGTGTTCTCGGGTGCGACACGGTTCAAGACTGAAGTGTTGCCGACGACGGTGTTTTTGGAGTTGAGCGTCGGGCGGTTGGAATCGGCGGTGGCGGTGTCGTTGTTAATGGTCATCGCGGCGGCGGTGGTGTTGATGGTCGTGCGGATTTTTGGGGCGCCTAAGAGTTTTTAACGGAGTGGAACGGAAGCGATGATTTCGATTGAGAATCTCAGCGTTCGTGCCGGGATGTTCCGGCTGGATGGAATCGGCTTCGAGATTCCCACGGGAAAACACGGCGTCTTGATGGGTAAAACAGGCTCCGGCAAGACAACGATTCTTGAAGCGATCTGCGGACTGCGCGAGCCTGTCGTCGGGCGGATCATGATGATGGGCCGGGACGTGACTGAGTTGCCGCCAGCGTTGCGCGGGATCGGTTATGTGCCGCAGGATCGTGCGCTTTTTAACACGATGACCGTCGCTGAAAACGCGGGATTTGCGCTCGGATTGCGCGGTTGGTCTCAGCCGGATATTGATGCTCGCGTCGCTGAATTGGCGGGGTGGTTGGATATTGCGACGTTGCTTCAGCGCAGTCCGCGTGATTTGAGCGGCGGCGAGGCACAGCGCGTCGCGATTGCCCGAGCGCTGGCGGCGCGGCCTGATGTGCTGGTTTTTGATGAGCCGCTCAGCGCGCTGGACGAAGATATGCGCGGGGAGATGTGCGAACTGCTGGCGCGGGTGCGCAGCCATTCGAATGCGACGATTCTGCATGTCACGCATAGTAAGACGGAAGCGGCGCGATTGGCGGATGTGGTGTTTGTGTTGAAAGACGGAATCGTTAGCCGTGAAACGAGTACTACAAAATAAAGTCGCGCGGATGCACTTTACTGGTGTATCATTTTAAACAAATTTATGGGGTTCTTTTCATCGCTGTCAGGAGTAAACAATGCGAAGCGTTTGCCGTTCGGTGGTTCTGGTCGGATGTGTGGTGTCGAGTCTATTCTTCAGTGGCTTCTCGAAAGCGGCAGACGCTGAAAAAGTATCTGGCTTGGTGGGTGAATATTTTCAGGCTCCCAACACGCTGGGCGATTTCATGAAGTTGGACGCGGCGAGCAAGCCGACGTATGTGCGCGTGGACGCGAACATTGCGTTCGGCGACACGGGCGATGATTTCTACGGCATCCGCATGAGTTCAAATTTCCACGCGCGCTGGACTGGTTTCATTCGCATTGAAAAAGATGGCAAATACGAATTCGCGACGCGCTCGGACGACGGTTCGCGGCTTTTTATTGATGACAAAGAAGTCGTCAAAAACTACGGCACGCATCCGCCCACGCTTGCCGCTGGCAGCGTTGAGTTGAAGGCTGGCGATCACGCGATCAAAGTTGAGTTCTTCCAGGGGACCGGCGGTGCAGAATGTGTTGTCGGTTGGAAAGTTCCCGGCGGGAAGATGGAGACGATTCCGGGGAAGTCACTCTTTCACGCGAAAGATGCGGAGAAGATTCCGTACGATGAAGCGGCGTGGAAGAAGCGCCCTGAAGGAAAGAAGGAAGTGGCTGGCAATGCCAAGATCAGTGGCGGCGGCGGTGGTGGAGGT
>Ga0194061_1001385_pt1 | contig 14125 bp, 16 predicted proteins | sample SepL2221m_MetaG_FD_163423 | JGI IMG/M metagenome (GOLD analysis project Ga0194061, IMG submission 163423) | Anoxic zone freshwater microbial communities from boreal shield lake in IISD Experimental Lakes Area, Ontario, Canada - Sep2016-L224-21m | ecosystem: Environmental > Aquatic > Freshwater >...
TTTCGAGTGTGAGTCGAAAGCCTCCGGCTTATAGGGCGACTCTTCTATTTTCTTCCATCGCGTTCTATTCTTTAGATATGGCAAGAATGAAGCAGTGTCAGAGTTGCGGAATGCCCCTGATCACCGAGAAGGCAGGTGACTGTCGCGGTAGTGAGTCCGATGGAAGCAAAAGTGAGAAGTGGTGTTCGCTTTGTTATGAAAATGGCGCATTCATAGATCCGGATTGCACGCTAGAAGAAATGGTTACAATCGTTGATCGTGCGCTCCAAGAACAAGGAGCATGGTTTGGAATGCGTTGGATGGCGCGCAAGCAGATTCCATCATTAGAAAGATGGCGTTGAGAAACCACTTTTTCCTTTCGAAGCGTTATATCTTTTGTCAAGACCTGACGCTATTTGTTGCTCATGTCCGGCTTACAAGGCGACTCTTCTTTCAATAAGCCATAAATTAATCCAGCTTTTGGGTCTACAGTTCTTCTCACTGACAAATATTGAAAGGTCCAAAAGCGCATGCTTATATACAGTTCAATAGTTGAGAAAATCGTTCGTAAAACATTTCTTACCGCCCAGAATCATGATTACCAAGAGGTATTAAATGGTGTTTCCTCTAACCACCTCACCCATCGTTTTGCAGGTCCTAACTCACTGGGTGGCATCCGACAAGACAAAGAAGCGCTAGGTAGATGGTTTAAAAGAGTCGGCACAGTTCTACCAGAGCTTAAGTTTGATGTAACAAATGTTTTAGTCCACGGTGGACCATGGAACACAACAGTTGTCGCCCGTTGGGTTGCCACCTGCAAACTTAAAAATGGAGAGCCTTACGTAAATCCTGGAATTCATGTAATCAAACTGCGTTGGGGTAAGGCATACGACTTCGATGTATATGAAGATACTTTTGCCGTGACAGTCGGGCTTGAAAAACAAGCAAAGTCAGGAATCGCAGAGGCGTTAGCCCCACAAATTGTGAGCTAATCCAAACTTTTCCGGCTTATAGGGCGACTCTTCTTTTAAATTAATGCAAAGATTTGTCTGGCTCAGTCCAGTTGAGGGATTTAAACAAGACTTTCAGACCACCGCGGGTAGGACTAGCGCAAAATAGCCCTACTTTCCAATTTAAGGTCGGTTCAAGTGGTGCCAAGCGAACTAGCCGCCACTCCCCATCTGCTTTAGCCCTAATCGTGAGAGCATCGTCAGTTCTAGAGAACCTCAAAAAAACTTCTTTATTCATCCACTCCGAAACTGGAGAGACCGACCAATCGGATTTTCCCTGTGTAACAACTGCACCTAATTGCGGTGAACCATCTGCAAACTCGACGCCGGCCTTAATCCAATTTTCATCATCGTAATAAACCATTAATCCAGCTTGATCAAATTGTTGGTCGTAATCGAGCATCCAAGAAATTTCAATGGCCGAATCTTGTGGAAACTCATTGAGTAAAGCGTGTCCATCAGTGTGAATGAATCCATAAGAAGTCTTCTGCCAAAAATCGCTGTTCTCTTTTGCGACAACATTGAATCCCGTGGCGATGGTTTCTGAGTTAAGAGGGGGATTCAACCAAACTCCAGTACTAAGTGATGTCATTGCTCAATTATAGAGAATCTGCCTCCGCGCTGGGAAAATCTTCATTATTCGCATCTGATCCGGCTTACGGGCCGACTCTTCTTTATCGCATTTCTCGAGTGCCAGTAAGCATGCTTCAAACCTGATGGAGGTCGGGTTACGATCAACTTTCATATTTCAAAGCATTTTAAAATGGAACCGCCCTGTCACGAGTGTGTGACAGGGCGGTTCCATTTATCTATTTTTACTTCGTTGGCATTAACACGGCATCAATTCCGTGTGCAACCTGCAGATTTCCTTTATTGATATCAACTTGGGAAAGAATCACTTTAGGTGTTCGCAACTTCATGCTGTAGTGACCGAGCTTAATTGTCGTACCCATTACGGATACCTTTATGGTCTTACCAGAAAGAGCTGTCTTGAGAACAGCGCCATTAGCCTTTAGGGCGTCTCCTGAGAGAATTGCCTTGCCTGGCACAACGTGATATTCCAAGATTTGTTCAACCGTGTTGATTCCTAGACCTGCAACAACGCTAAAGGTTGCGGATTCTGAAGCAGGCTTCTTTCCAGTCAGAGCCTTGACCAGATTTTCAAATGCACCGTCATTTGGGATGAATGCGGTAAGTGCAACATTTCCATCTGTAAGGACCTTGACAGGGGAGTTTGGCTTTGCCTTAAGTACTGCTAAAACGGCTGCAGTTACGATGTCGTAGTTATTGCGGTTCATGTCGAATGAATGTTTGGCTGTCAATACAGCTGCTAGAGATTTTCTTCCTGCCATTTCCTCTGTTGGCATAGGTGTTGCTTGCTTTAGAACCTGCGCCGGCAGAAGAACTGCGTCAATTCCGTGTGCAACCTGCATATTGCCCTTGTTGATGTCCACCTGAGACAAGATGACCTTTGGTGCTGGAGCGATCATGTCGTAATGCCCAAGAGTAATCACTGTGCCTTTTACAGAAACTTTGATGCTTTTTCCAGATAGTGCAGTGTTGAGAGTTGCGCCATCAGCCTTTAATGCGTCTCCAGAAAGAATTGCCGTTCCTGGAACAACGTGATACTCAAGGACCTGCTCGACGGTATCGATACCTAGTCCAGCAACGGCATTAAATGCAGCCTGCTCTGAAACAGGAGCTGTTCCCGTTAACTCTTTAACAAGATTTTCAAATGCACCGTCATTGGGGATAAAGGCGGTGAGTGCAACCGTTCCATCAGCAAGAACCTTTACAGGTGAATCTGGCTTTGCCGTGAGCACCGCTAACACTGCCGCGGTCACGATGTCATAGTTGGTTGGGTCTGAATCAAAACTTGACTTAGCGGTTAGGACAGATGCAAGTGAAGTTTTTCCCATATCAGCTGCATTCGCAGAGGGTGCCAAAATCAGAACTGTTGTGCTAATTAAGCCGGCAGTTGCAATTGCTGCAATGCCTCGTGCTAGCTTCTTTGTCATAGGTCTTTATTCCATTTCGGTGAGAGGCGTAGGGTTTGTCCTACGTACAGGGCGAATCGTATAATGATTGTCCAAGGTTTGCACGGTGAAACCCCCGTCCAACGGGCTGAAATAGGCCCGTAGGCTCAGAAATGACCAAGGTTTGTCCTATGATTACCTGGTGTTCACAATCAAGAAAACAGCCGAGCTCACGGGGGTCCCTGAGGCAACGCTGCGCATTTGGGAAAGGCGCTACGGCCTGGGAGCCACCCAGCGATCCCAATCCGGGTACCGGCTTTACGATCCTGCGACCATTGATCAGATTAAGGCAATGCGCTCTCTGGTTGACGCTGGGTGGGGTCCCGCGCAAGCGGCTCAAGAGGTTCTTACCCGTATTGCGGAACCAAAGAAACATCAAGAGATTGGCGCCCAAAAAGCACATGCTGATGGAATTGAACTAGAGGAGCATGTTGATCCCAATATTGATTCTTCTGAGGAGTTGCAGGCAGATTTTTTCAAAGCTCTCGCAAACCTTGATCAGGAATCCTTAAATGGCGTTCTAGACCGCGCATTCGCAAAGGGTTCATTTGAGTTTGTTATTGATAATTGGCTTGCATCGACGTTGCAAGAGCTTGGTCAGAGGTGGCTCAATGGCCAGAGCACAATAGTTATGGAGCATTTCGCTTCAAATGCAATCATGCGAAGACTAGGTGCGGCATTTGAATCTGCTGGTCAATTTAATACAGGCGCGCAGGTCTTAGTAGGAGCGCCTCTTGATAGTTTTCATGAGATAGCTATTTTATCTTTTGCCACTTCATTGCGCAGGCGAGGACTAAGAGCCATCTATTTGGGTGCGAATATCCCGGCTCAATCTTGGGCACATGCGGTTCAGTTATACAAACCTAGAGCTGTATCAATATCAGTGGCCACGAAGGAAGATGTTATAAATGTGCAGGAATGTGTAGACCTTATTCGATCTGTGGAACCTTCTATCATTATTTCTGTGGGAGGTCTCTGCGCATCGGAAATACAGGGCTGTGACCTCATTTTCACGGGGAACCTAATTCAGTCTTCAGCCTCCCTATTTGACTTACTTCAATAAAATTTTCTTACCTAAGCGCTCAAAGAGAAATTCCCTCCATTCTCCTTCATAATTATGATGTGAGCATTACTTCTAAGGTATTCATGACCAAGAATTCTAATCCAGCACTTGTGCTGGTACATGGCTTGGGTTCTGCCGGGACAATATGGAATAGCTTGATCCCTGACTTGATAAATGATTTCACTGTTTATTCCATTGATCTTCCTGGACATGGGGAAGCGGCTTTGGTTGAACATGAAAGATATGATCCGCGCTCACTTGGGCATTCGATTCTTTCCTATATGCAAAACGTGCATGATGTGCACAAAATGCACGTTGCTGGAAATTCACTGGGAGGTTGGATTTCTCTAGAAATGGCGGCCCTGATACCAGATCGAGTCGCGAGCGTGACTGCCTTAGCACCAGCTGGGTTGTGGCTTGAGGCTCCAACAATGAAAATTCCACCCAGTTTTGATTCAAGAATTTTGGCGAAAGTTTCGCAATTCTTTATGCCTATCGCTTTTCACCTAGCTCCGTTGAAGGCGTTGGGGTATAGAAAGATAACTCATTTGTGGCGCGAGCTGAGTTATGAAACTTGCCGTGACTCTGTGATTGCGATGGCTCGTTCCAAAGGCTATAAACCTTTATGGCAGGGGATTCGAGGACGCAAATTTGAATCGTCTATCGATCCTCAGGTCAAGGTCTCTATCGTTTTTGGCGAAGACGATTTGACTCTTCCAGAGATGTTAGCTCAGGAGAAATCAGTCGCACCTTGGCATGCAAAATGGATTCGTGTAGCAAATTGTGCTCACGTGATTATGTGGAACCACCCTGAGACGACAGTAAAGTTAATAAGAGAAACCGCAGGTCTTCCTATTAGCGCTGAAATTGTAAAGCAGTCGTTGTAACTGCAATGACAAGGATTCCCAATGCCGCACCAAAGTCAGCGACTTTATGTCTCTTACTTAAGTGAGTGAACAGGGCGCCAGCAAAATAGAGCGCTAGGCAGATGGCTGAAAGTACTCCGAGTGGCTTGGCCCAAACGCCGAGGATAATTCCAAGACCTCCAGCTATTTCCAATATTGCAAGCATTGGAATCTGATTAGGTTTAACCCCGACGGCCGCCATTGCAGTCATAACATCGGGAACCTTCTTGAGCTTGGAAATTGCTGAGCCAATTGCTGCAAATGCAAGGAGTGCTCCAAAGATATCTAGCGCTATTTTCATTTAATTCACTTTCTTGTTTAGTGGATGATTTTCTTTCATATGGGCTGAGATAGCTTCTGAAATTTCAATCAGGGCTTCTTTTTGACTATTAGTAAGCACTGCACTGAAACAGTGATTAATTTCTTTCGACTGTAACGGGATGGCGGATTCTGCAATCTTTCGCCCCTTCGAGGTGATACTCACATCGAAGCTTCGTGAGTCATCTATATTTTTACTTTTCTTAACTAGGCCGCTTTCTTCCATACGAGTAATCTGATGGGACATTCGGCTGATTTCCCATCCCAAACCTGAAGCTAGGCGATTGAGATTTACTGTTGGGGTTATCAGCTCAGAGAGGGCTAGTAAGACAACGTACTCGGCACCCGAGATATTTGAATGGCTTGTGATTTGGCGTCCAAGGTGGGGGAGAAGTCTCGTGCCAATCGTGTGGAAAGCTCGCCAAGCCTTGGAATCAAGCTCCTTCATGCCTCTTTGCACCATGAGTGAATTAAATCAGATATACTTGATATGTCAAGTAAAGTTATTGGAAGCACAAGGCGCTATCGGAAGCATCAAAGTGGCGATGCCAAGACGCACCGTATTTATCGAAGCGTTTGGCCAAGACGATGAAGCTGTCTTACGAACTATCCAGACACTTCCACTCGCCGTACTTTGGGATATCGAGTTATTTCCAACTACACCACCGGCAGGCCCAAACACTTAGAGGTTTTAGGACGACGCTACTAGCTGATCAGTTGTGAGGTTTTCCAACAAGGGCTTGGGTATTTCCTGGGTTGAAATCAATGGATAGACCACCATCTACGTTGAGAAGTTGACCCGTCACGTAGGACGAAGCCTTCGTTCCGAGAAAGCACATCACCTCTGCGATTTCCTCTGGGGATGCGAGTCGCTTCAGGCTGATTCGTCCGCTCAAAACTTCTTCAGAAACCAGACCATTGATCAAGTCCTTTTGGATGAGTTCTGTCATCACGTAGCCGGGTGCGACGCTGTTAACTCGAATTCCAAATTCAGCCCATTCTGTAGCCAGAGATCGAGTGAATCCTTCGATGCCAGCCTTTGCTGCACAATATGATGCACGAATCGGCATACCAAAGCGTCCTGCAATTGAGGAGACGTTGACGATTGCTGCTCCGTTAGCAGCTGATAGGTATGGAAATGCAGCACGGGAGCAGCGGAAAGTTCCACCTAAATGGATATCAATCAAATGATTCCAATCTTCGGTCTTTATGTCTTGTGTTGGTTTTTGGTCAGTAATTCCTGCATTGTTAATAAGTAAGTCGATCTTGCCGTGCTTCTTACCGACGAAGTCAATGGCAGTATTGACGGACTCATCGCTCGTAACCTGCATTTGAAGTGCGAAGGCTCGACCCTGGGAATCATTCAATGAATCAACAAATTCTTGAGCCCGTCCCAGATCCATATCGCTGAAATAAACGGTGAATCCGTCCTTAAGCAAACGCACACCAGCCGCTGCGCCAATTCCTCTTCCGGCACCGGTAATTACTGCGATCTTCTCGTTGTTATTCATATTCATTATTTCCTTCCAGGAGGAGTTGCCCAAATTCGTTCATAATCTGCATCTTCTGTATCTGCAAGGTCCTTATAGACCAGCCATTCTGTTGTGACGGTAGATTTTGGATCGTCTATAAAAATAACGGGGCGGCGATTGATGCCGGTCTCCTCTACTGGCCAATGCTCTAGGTATAAATTGCAATGCGTGCAATACCACGGCATTTCTGTCTTTCCCCACGAATAAGCTTGTGGAACTTTCACTTTCCCAACTGAAAGGTATGGTCCTTCGCCGGTTTCAACGTCTCCTCGTCGCAAGACTCCACCAGTTCCGCATCCGGCGAAAGTCATCCGAAATCTCTTTCCTTCGTCCACAACTTTAAATTCGCCTTGTCGCGTTGGACCGCCGTAATGTGCTCGCATTCCTTCGCAGGAAAGCTGTAGTCGCTCTTCGCCCGTCAAGGTTTCCCAAGTGCTGTATCGCTGACGCCAAATTGTGTCGTATGGCCCCTTAAATGCCGAGATTGGACCATCAGGTCCCTCCACGAGTGCCACTTCAGTCAGGATATCTTGCACAAATTTCACTACCTCGTCATCCATGGTTTTATAGATGCGCCGTGCGTGGCTAAGGCAAATATCAAACTGATCTTCCTTCTTAGCTTTCAGGTTTTCGAGGGCCTCTTCAACGAAATCGTTTCCGACTCTTTGAAAACTCGCCCAGACATGAAATTCAGGAACGCGGAAAAGATTTTCATACTTTTCCATGCCTAACGCTTTCTTGGCGTAATCCATCAATTGCTTCAACCACAGCGTCATCATGGAATCAAAGATGAAATCGCTCTCCTGACGCATGTATCTGGCCAGTTCTTCAGCCGCAACATAATCACCTCGCTTCAGAGCCAAGATTGCCAAGTATTGCGAAGGTAGCCCCAGTTGAATCGGAGGATCTTGGCGAATTATGCGCCCGAAAGAGGAAGAGAATTTCACCACGTCATGTTTAATATCCGCTTCGACGAGCCCTAATTCATGGAGATTTATCTCTTTCATTTATTTCACTCTCTCTCGTGGTTGCCCTATTTTCGAAGTGGTTGAGATGATTCTCGGGGATAAAGTTCCGCACTCAGTGAAACCTTCTGGTAAATCTCCTCATCCGAAGGACGGTCAATGAGCAGATTGAAGCCCTCTTCACCCAAGGCCTGAAGTTGTAGGGCCACAGTTGTCAACGTTGGATTCAACAAGGATGCCATTTCGAGATTATTTAGGGCAACTATCGATAGATCATCGGGAACCGATATGCCGGCTTTTCGTGCTGAATTGAGCGCTCCTACTGCCATGATGAACTCAGAGACGACGAGGGCAGTTGGCTTAGGTTTGCGCTTCATAATCTCTTCAAATCCGCGTTGACCACCTGCGGCGCTGTACTCCTCCTCGAGAACCATCTCGGGACGGAAAGTCAGACCGCCGGCAACTATGGCATCTTTGAAAGCTTTTCGTCGGCGCTTACCGGTTTCCATGGTCCGTTTACCCGTAATGTTATAAATATTCTTGTGTCCAAGTTCGATGAGGTGATTCACCGCCAGACTGATTGCATATTCGTCATCTAAGAAAAGGGATCTCCGCGTGCCAACACTTTGTCTGTTTAAGAAAAGAAAAGGGAATTTTCTCTTAGTCAGATATTCATTAATGTCAGCAGTTTCCTTGGCTGTACCTGCGGCAATGAGAAGTGCATCGACCCGTTCAGAAGCCACTAATTCGGTTATGAGATCCAAAGGGGATTCAAATTCGTTCTCTGAGGAAACGAAGAGGGCAACTTTCTTCTTGATTGATGCAACTTCGGCCCCATGAACGATCTCTCCATAGGTTTGACTCGAAAAGTTTGGGATGATGAGTCCAATGGCGCCTATGTTTCCGGCACTTCGCAGTCTCTGCGCGGCATAACTCGGGTGGTATCCCAATTCTTTGATTGCGTCCGTCACCCTCTTACGTGTTTCATCCGATACTCGTAAGCGTGGATCTTCCTTGAGTATTTTAGAAACGACGGCTGGATCAACTCCCGCGAGTCTTGCCACATCTGCGCCTGTAACCCTGGCGTTCGAAGTTTGGCGACTAGATTTATTAGACAAATCGCGCCTTCCTACGGGGTATCGAAGATGGTCAATGAAAAAATGTTGTTTTCCTGTTTGGTCAATCGATAGACTGTAGGTTAGGTTAGCAGAAAATCGTTGTCAAGCATGGACTCACCGTCGGTGCCATAAGGCGATCACATGTGTCTCATTAAGCGATGGGGGTTTTGATGAACGAGAGAATCGAACACACCTCAAATCTTCTTGATTGGTTATATCGCGACAATGAAGCTGAGAAAATTTTCTCAATAGAAAGCACTTTTCACACGTGGGTAGAAGTTGAAATTGCTCTTGCCGAAGCCCACTTCGAAAAGGGGATAATCACGCGCGAAAGCCTTGCTGCTATTAAGGAATTGAACAATCTCATATTGCCAGATCTTGCATCGTTTCAAGCGAGTACCAGAAATGTTGGATACCCGATTATCGGTTTGCTTAATTATCTTAATGATCAACTTCCTCAGGAGCACCGAGGGGTTCTCCATGTAGGAGCAACTACCCAAGACATCATGGATACCGCGCTGGTGTTGCAAGTGTCTTTGGCTTCTAGGCGAGTGCTTGCATTAGTGGAAATTATTGGTGACGCCTTAGCTGAACTTGTAAAAGATCATGCTGTAACCCTGATGCCAGGGCGAACCCATGCTCAGCAGGCGGTGCCCACAACATTTGGACTTAAGTGCGCCGTTTATTTAGCTGAAATTTCGCGACATCGAATTCGCTTGGAGCGTGCCTCACGTGAAGCTGCCTGCGTATCTCTTTATGGCGCTTCCGGCACGTCCGCTGCAATGGGAATTTATGAGTTGGAAATAAGAAAGATAGTTTCGCAAAAATTGGGCTTGAGTAATGAGTTCATCCCGTGGCACGTCAGCCGAGATAGGTTTATTGACCTCACGAGCCAGTGCGCAAATCTTTGCGTGACTTTGGTGCGGTTGTCTCGCGAAATAATTGATCTTTCTCGGAGTGAGATCGACGAAGTGTTTGAACCTGGAGGTGACTACAAAGGTGCTTCGTCAACGATGCCACAAAAACGAAATCCGGTGATATCGGAAGCGATTATCGGCCTGGGTCTTGAGGCAATCGGCCAAGCCCAGATGATGTTTCGGGCTGGGGAAGTGGGACATGAGCGCGCTGCGGGCGAGTGGCAACTTGAATGGAAGGCGCTGCCAGAAGTCCTGATTGATTCAGCAGCAACGGCGCGTCTGGCGGGAGAGCTCCTTCAAGGTTTGGGCGTCAATGTTGAGAGAATGAAAGCGAACGTTGAAATCAATAATGGAGCCATCATGGCCGAGGCCTACATGATTGAACTTGCTAAGGTCATTGGCCGTGAGCGCGCGCACGAATTGGTGTATGAAGCCAGCAAGGCGAGTGCCGCGCGGGGAGTCCCATTGCACGAATCGCTCTTAACCCTTGACCCATCCGTCAAAGGGCACTTTGCCCACTGGCCGATGGATCCGTCCCTCTATCTCGGAAATGCGGAAGCTGTTTGCGCGCATGCGCTCCAGCAATGGAAGGCGTGAGCCGGGGAGATCCCTTCTCACATGGCGGAATAATTCCCCAAATCTGACTCATACATCGTTGACAGGAGGGGTAACTCCATCAACAATTTGGTCAATCGCTTGACCAAAATGATAGGCACGTAAGTGCCGAGGGGAGTGTCGATGAGTAGCACCGAAACGAAGGGCTTAAAGACTGGCGCCTTAGGAATAGTAGGTCTGTCAATTCTCGGGGCGGCCATGATGGCGCCAGCACTAGGTATTTATATGAACTGGGGCCCGATGGCCTCTTTGGTCGGACTCGCAACACCACTTGTTTTTCTTGCAGCTCTAGTGATCGCCCTACCGACGGCCATCAGTTACTCACAAATTTCAGCCCGCATGACGTCATCCGGTGCAGTCTATGCATGGAGCTGGCGAATTCTTTCTCCAAAAGTTGGAGTATGGACCGGCGTCATCATGGGTTTCTATTACATCGTGGCAGTAATCCTGCAACCAATTCTATTTGGAATGTTCTTCAACGATTTGTTATCACTCATGGGAGTTAAGGCTCCTGGTTTGCTGACATGGGGAATTGGTGCGGCAGTAATCATTCTTGTCGGAATGTATGCGACCTATAACGGAATTTCCATTTCCGTAAAGACCGCTTTGATTTTTATGGCGGTCGAAGTAGTTGTGGTGATCGCACTTCTCGCTACGATTTTGTTTACTGGCGCTAGCCACGGACTTGGAATCACTTTTAGCCCTTACAACCCTGCAAACATTCAGGGTGGCGCTAACGGTTTCTGGAGTGCAATGATCTTCGGCATTCTCTCATTTGCTGGCTTTGACGTTATTCAGACCGCAGCAGAAGAAACTAAAACTCCAACAAAGATTTTGCCAAAGGCAACAATCCTGGTTGTTGTAATTGTCGGACTCTTCTGGGCCGTCGGATCTTGGATTTTCTCGATCTCTGAGCCGCTCACCAAGGTACAAGATTTGATGAAATCCGGATTCACTCCCGCTACAGCAATCGCTAAAGATTATTGGGGCGCTGGAAAGATTCTCGTGGACTTCACTTCAATGACGGCGCTCGGTGGCGCGCTCATTGCTTGCGCAATCGGAGCATCACGCGTTATCTATGCGCAAGGCCGCCAAGGAACTCTTCCGGCTTCATGGGGAAAGGTTCATCCAACAAAGCAGGTTCCTACTCAAGCGCTGCATGTCGTATGGGCTTGCACCATTTTGGGAACAGCTCTCGTGACCCTCTGGCTTGGAGACGCTAACTCTGCATTCGTGTGGTGGGCGGGCAGCATCGCTTTCTTTGCGCTACTGACCTATTTCTTCGTTCACATGTCTTCGATGGTCTATTACTGGCGCAAGAAGGAATTCAATTGGTTTATTCATGGTTTTATACCTGTCATCGGTATGGCCCTTGTGCTCTACTTAATCAATCGAACATTCTTTACTGCACTCTGGAGCCTTGACTGGAAAGGAGGCAAGAGCATCGTTGTATTCGGAATGATTCCGTGTGTAGCGACTCTGGTCTTCGTATTATTCCCAACCAAGAAGTTGAAAGCCGCAATGGCTGCTCCAGCACCAGAAGCAGTTGAAGCCTAATTTCGTTGCTATGTTTCCTCAGATGAGGGAACTCATTAAGGAGTAGTTATTTCACGTAATGCAGAAGGTACGGTGACCCTGGGTTGGAGTTACTCGAATTTTGATGCTGTCATATTCGAGAATTCGCAAATCAGGGTTACCGTACTTCCTGAAGTCGGTGCAAAAATTCATGAGATTATTGATAAGCGAATCGATCAAGATCTTTTATTTCATCACCCAAGGGTTGAAGTTCGGAAACCAGTCTTCGGAGCGAATGTAGATAATTGGTGGTCTGGCGGTATTGATGACGCATTTCCCACCGGGCAGCCCTCTGTGGTCAATGGCGAGGAACTTCCATTCTTAGGGGAAGTGTGGTCCATGCCGTGGACGGCAGAACAACTCTCGCCCTTTTCAGTTAAGTTCTCGCGCAAGGGAGTCATCACACCGTTTCTGATGGAAAGAACGATGACGTTGAATCCTGGTGCAAGTTTTCTCGAAGTAGATTATCGAATCACGAATATTGGGACTGCTCCCTTTCCTTACATTTGGGGAATTCATCCGACCTTTCCAATCGGTGACGAAACAAAACTTCACATTCCTGCGAAGAAGATCTGGTACGTAGACGGCACTGGTCCTCAAGGTAGTGCGCCAGAATTCTTGGCCGGGAAAGAACCAATGGATTGGCCGATCGATTCGTTAGCCAAGCTTTCGGACAAGGATCCACTTTCGTGGGAGTACTACTACCTCTCTCAAATTTCGGCGGGGTGGTTGGCTGTTACGAATTCTCACAATGATTCCGGATTTGCGATGTCCTATGACGTCAAGACTTTCCCCAACATTCACGTATGGATGGTGAATGGCGGTTGGAGAGGAATTCGCACCGTTGCCGTAGAGCCGTGGACTGCAATGCCCTCAGCGCTAGACCAGGCGATCACAGCAGGAACAGCCGGCACGCTCCAGCCACATGAGAGCGTTGCCTCGTCAGTTAGATTTATTGCATTTAAACCCCAAGAGACAATCAATGGCTTTGACCAGAATGGACAACCACAATGAATTTCGAAGGAAAATCCGTAATTATCACTGGAGTCGCATCCGGGCTTGGCCATGCACTTGCTATCGAATTCACCAAAGCCAATGCCAAAGTGTATGGATGCGATGTTAATGATCCAGCGGGCAAGGCAAATATGGACGCACTCGGAGCACAATATTTCCACGTTGACGTGTCCAAGGAGAGCGAAGTTGAAGGGTTTGTTGCTGCCGTCGTAGCCGATCACGGCAAACTAGATGTGATGATAAATAACGCCGCAGTTTCAGTCAGTGAAGAATTGGCAAATACAACGGAATCTGATCTGGACAAAGTATTAGCAGTGAATTTGAAGGGACCATTCTTTGGTACTAAGCACGCGGTACGTGCCATGTTGCAAACTGGGGGCGGAACGATTGTAAACGTCGCCTCGATTTTGGGAATCGTGGCCGATGGAATGCTTGCTGCCTATTGCGCCGCAAAAGGTGGGGTTTTGGGACTCACTCGGGCAGCCGCTGTCCAGTATGGAGATCGTGGAATTAGAGTGAATGCGATATGTCCTGGTGATATTGATACCCCATTAGTTGCCGAGTATTTCGGAATGTTTGATGATCCGATCGAAGCGCGTGCAAAGATCGAGAATGAGTATCCAATGAAGCGCATTGCCGCGCCTAAAGAAATTGCCCAATCAGTTATGTTCTTGGCTTCACCGTATTCCTCATACATGACGGGCCAACAACTTGTTGTTGATGGCGGTCTCACCGTCTCCTGCTACTAAGAAGAGGTAGAAGAATGTCGATGCGCGTATTCGCAAGTGACCTTGACCATCCCGAAGGGTTAGCATTTTCTCCGCAGGGGTGGGTTGCAGCGGGAGGCGAGTCCGGGCAGATCTATCGTATCGATGCAGTTTCTGGGCAAGTCAAGGAAATCGCCAATACGGGCGGCTTTCTTCTTGGTATGGCTTTTGACGCGGATAGCAATCTCTATATCTGCGACATGGGCCGTCATGCGGTTCTGCGCTATGACGTACTAACGAACGAGATAACAGATCTCACTACGGGCAAAGTTTCAGTTAGTTTAAATTCACCCAATTTCCCTGTATTTCAT
>Ga0194061_1001386_pt1 | contig 14114 bp, 14 predicted proteins | sample SepL2221m_MetaG_FD_163423 | JGI IMG/M metagenome (GOLD analysis project Ga0194061, IMG submission 163423) | Anoxic zone freshwater microbial communities from boreal shield lake in IISD Experimental Lakes Area, Ontario, Canada - Sep2016-L224-21m | ecosystem: Environmental > Aquatic > Freshwater >...
CGTTGTTCGTCAGCGACCAGCAGATAGATTCCTTTGTCAAGAATCGGAAGGTCAGCAAGTTCCATGTGAACTAAGTGTGCTGCCGACGGTGAAACCGCAGCATCAAAGACAGTGGTGTATCCAAGAACTGCATAGAGAGAACCGGTGGCCTTCGCGGTGGGAACTGCAGCAGGACGATTGTTGGCAAGATCCGGCGCAATCCGTCGTCCCGAGCAAACCTTTGGACCGGCAACGTGGGAATGAATATCGACACCACCGGGCATGACGATCAAGCCTGAGAGATCGAGCGTGCGAGAGGGTGTTTCATGAAGAGCATCGACGATTCGACCATCGCGGATGTGAATGTCGCACACCACTCCATTCTTTCCATTGGCAGGATCATAAAGAGTGCCTCCAAGGAGTGAAATCGATGTCGATGGATGAACTGTGCTTTCCTGAAAGGTTGCGTGTGGCAGAATCATGGCGTGCCCCGGAAGGTGCGAGGACCCAGAGTGTTGATGGCGTTGATGGCTGCGAGTAACTCAGCGAGCAGCAATTCCATAGTGGGGTGCCGCGATGAAAACTTGGCTTGAAGCACGACTCGTGTTCCATCCTCTCGAAGAAGGGTGCCGCTTGTGGCAAGAAGTGAGTCGGCAGAGTCAATCGTGAGGGTTGGCGAGAAAGCAGTGGGCCTTGGCGCATCGCAAAGATGAACGACTCGCAGCGTCGACGTGGCGTGCTTGAGTGCAACACTGAGTGATTCTGATGGTGAGCCAATAAGGAGAACAGCATCCACCTCACGGCGGGAAATCAATCGAATCGCATCTGATTCTCCCGGGCTCGATCGTGAACCGAATGGATCTGCCACTTCGATTGCACCGGGAGCACCGTATCGCCACGTCAGGAGTGCTTGAGCGCCAGCGGCATTGCCGCCCCCGGCATGGATGCCCGCACCCAAAGGAATTTGAAACGCGGGTTTTTTATGTGAAAGCAATCGCACCAGCTTCACTCGCTCCGAGGCGAGAACCCCAATCGAATCAGAAGCCTGCTCTGTTACAAACGCAACGCAAGAGGCCGCTTGAAAGGCTTCGCATAGTTGCTCGATGCTCTTTTCGTCGAGCATGACGCGGCAGCAAGCATCCCTTTCTAAGGGCGATTCCTGAAGCACTGCTTTGAGCGACTGAAGCATCGGAATCTGATTTTCCGCGGAAACGAAAATAAATGTGTTTTCGCCACGATGCGTCGCAACAGGGGGCTTCGTCCCAACCCACAGCACACGACGAGAACCTCGTGGGCAAGGAGGGTCGATAAACCGTTCAAAAAATCTTGGATGCGTCGAGTCGGGGTCACAAAACCAAAGCACCACAAGATCTGCCCGATCGCGAAGTTCTTCCCAAGAAGCGGTTATCTCCCCAATGCGTGCAATGGTGGGGCCTGCGATGATCGAAGTGTCGAGGCATCCAGCATCGAGAGCGGCTCCAAGACATTCGGCAATGTCTGATGCTCTTCGCTGACTTTCGAGCGTGATGCTCGTGATCCCAGTGACCAGCACTCTGCGCGCGGAACTAAGAAGTGATGCGGCTTCTTGGACGAGTCGAAAACGGGCAGAAGAATCTGTCGACGACTGTGGCTCAAGAGCCACAACACCCGAACGTAACAGACGATTCGGATCACACAGTGATGCGCGACCCACATCACAAGCGTGCAGAAGATTTACAACACGTTCGTTTTCAACCGAGAACTCGACGTCCTCGCAAAGCATTGGGCAGGCCGCGCAGAGATTCATTGCAAGGCCTTGGGACCTTTCGGCAGCATCTCGACGGTGTGAGCTCACGACTTCGGAAGCACCCAGATATTTTGATAGCGAACTGGGTTGCCATGATCCTGAAGGTACAAAGGCCCTGGACCGGGGCCCTCGCCGAGCGGTCCTCCCGGCGTTCCTGTAGGAATAGAAACGTTGTCGTGAATCAAAACTCCGTTGTGCCGAACTGTCATGCGACCATCGACGGTCTTTTTGTCTCCAGCATACTTCGGTGCGATGTAGGAGATGTCATAGGTCTGCCATTGAAGTGGTGGAAAACACATATTCACACTCGGAGCCGCAACAGAATAGATCCCTCCACACTCGTTGTTTTTCCCCTCGAGTCCAAAACTGTCGAGCATCTGAACTTCGTAGCGGCCCTGAATATAGGCCCCACTATTGCCACGAGCCTGACCCTGATCTTTGGGCATATACGGCAGAAGGAATTCGATGTGAATCTCTGCATCGCTGTAAAGATCTTTGGAAGTCACTCCCTGCATGAGAAGTTTGTCTGCCGTCATGCGTCCGCCAGTAAGTTTTTCGACGCTCGTTCCATCAAAGATCACAAGAGAACCAGCCGGTGGCTTCGTGCCAAAGGTTGGGCTTTTCCGAATTGTTTTTGAAAGAGTTCCAATCAGATCGGAATCATTTTTACCGAAAACCCGAATGACATTCTCACGAATTTCACCGCGTCGCTTCACTCCATCGCCATCCATCCCACTGATGCTCACCAGAGAACCATCGCGATTTCCATTGCCGATGAATTTGTCACGACTGTTCCAACCTGCTCCCGGAAGTCCTCCGCCATAGGCAACCACACTGAATTTTGAATCGCCAAGAGCTACCACCTGCACACCGACCGGCGTATCAGTTCCATCGATTTTTACCGTTCCGGTGTATTCGCCTTGAAACGGAAAGTCGGCATCGGTTTTCGCAGGATCGGTGTAGGCCTCTCCGGCGAGAAGCGTTTCAAAACAAGCTGAAAAAACAAACGTCGTCACCGTCGCAAAAAGCATCACAACAAAACCCGATGAGATTATTTTGTTTCGCAGACTTGTCGCATGTTGCGAGATCAAATTCAGGAAGATACGAGGCATAAAAAACTCCTATGAAAAAAGTCCTTCAATGTTTAACAGTTCGGCAAAAATCGCGGGCACTTGTGTCGTTGGGCAGCGAGCGTTCGACAGTTTCCACAGGGTGACTTCCGTGTGACGGTGCGAGCCCATACTATACCCAGTCTGGTCTCATCAATGCATAGCCAGAGGACGTATTCTTAAGAAAGTTGACACTATTTTAAAGAGGCAGATCTTTCGAAAGGTCCTTATTCCGGTCTGGCAAAGACAAGTCGGCCGGCGCTTGTTTGAAGTGTCTTTGTGACATTGACAGAAATATTGTGCCCAACATGTTCTCGACCACCCTCGACGACAACCATCGTTCCGTCGTCGAGATAGCCAACTCCCTGACCTTGTTCCTCACCGGCGCGCACCAGCCGCACTAAAACTGAATCACCAGAAACAAAGGAAGATTTGATTGCCACGGCCACATCATTGAGGTTAATGACTGCGACAGACCGTACCTTGGCAACCTTCACGAGATTGACATCGGTGGTGACAATGCGTCCACTCAGTTGCTTTGCCAGTTCAACCACTCGGGATTCATGTGAAGCAGCCGGTGCACTTTCATGAACAGGAGCGACGATCTCGAGATCAATCGATTCGCTGCCTCGAAGTTTTTCAAGTACATCGAGTCCACGGCGACCGCGCGCTCGCCGCTGACGATCCGTTGAGTCTGCAGCTTCCTGAAGGTCGTCAACGACAAACGATGGCACCACAAACCGACTCTCAAAAATACCCGCCTCTGCAAGTTCAGCCACTCTTCCATCGACGATCACGCTCGAATCCAAAACGACAGGTCTCATTCCCTTGACATCGCGGGCAAATTCAACGTAGGGAATTAAAAATCGAAAGTCGTCCATCGTTTGCAGCAACAGACTTGTGCAAATATAGCAAAGCACCATGCCAACGATTGGCTGCAGCCACGTGAGAAGAGGATAGCGGGACATGCTCGGAAGTATTGGAGCCAAGGCAAGCATGGTGACGTATGTCAGAAAAAGGCCAACGATCATTCCGAAATAGACCGCCGTGATAACCGATAAATTTTTGCTCTTGATCGATGAGTCGAGTCCTATCACGGTCACAGGAAGAACCACCATCACACCGAGCACCGCCCATGGCACCCATTCGTCGGCCGCTTTCATCGGTTCGGAGTTAAACATAATGACGGCAATGCCAACCGACACCATGGCAAAGATTGACCGCAATACAACCAGATGCATCTCTCAAAATCCTTTAAAAAGGGATGTGGATGTGAACGGCACGCCTACGATCCGTCGCAAAAGTCTACGGTTGAGAAGCTGAAGAAAGGTCGAGTTCTATTGCATTGCAATAGAAACTCGAGAGTCAATCAGAATACATCTGCTTCGGGGATGAATCTACCAGACTGCTCAGCGTTCATCGAGAGCGTGGCTCAGCTGAGCCGAAGGGCGTGTTCTCGTTCGAGAAATCGATCGGTCATGCCAGCGAGATAATCTGCCACACTGCGTGGAATACCGAGCGTTTCTGCGCGGGCTGTATACCCAACCGGCATCTGTTCAGGATGAAGAACAAAATGGTGAAACAGTTCCTTGAGTCGCTGTTGGGCAGGTGATCGGACTGACACAACCATCTGACTACGATAAACGCGCTCGAAGAGAAACAATTCAAGTTGCGATTTACCGGCGGCCATCGTCGCGGAATGAACAATGATTCTTTGGCTGGTGAGCACTTTTTCAGTTGAATCAATGGAAAGCGATGAAAGTGTCTGAAGACTGCGTTCCACCAATTCCGCCACTTGCCACTCGACAAGTTCGTGAAGCACGGCCTGTCGGAGCCGGGATTGAGGCAGTGTTCCGTAGCGAGCCAGAACGCGATTGAAAGCCTCAGAAACCAGAGGGAGGTCGAGCATTTCATCAAGCGTCACGAGTTGGAGTTCGATTGCGTCGTCGGCATCGTGCGTGTCGTAGGCAATCGAATCAGCGGCATCGACGACTTGCGTTTCCAGAAGCGGCGGCGGCGCAGAACCATCCCGGACTCGTGATCGCTGAGAGTCGAGAACCTCGCGAGAAAGATTGAGACCGGCAAACATCGGATACCGATTTTCCAGGATCGTCATAATACGCAGCGCCTGCGCGTTGTGACTGAAGCCACCGTAGTCGGCGAGGAGTTCGTTGAGAGTGTCTTCCCCGGCGTGTCCAAACGGAGGATGGCCAATGTCGTGCGACAAGGCGAGGGTCTCGACAAGATCTTCATTGAGAGCAAGCGCCCTCGCCAGAGTGCGAGCAATCGATGTCACTTCGAGAGTGTGCGTAAGTCGGCTGCGGTGATAGTCACCAGGATAGGCTGTGAAGACCTGGGTCTTGTGAGCCAGACGGCGAAATGCCGAGGAGTGAACGATACGATCGCGATCTCGCTGATAAGGACTCCGAAAAGCATGTGGTAGCTCTTCGTGCACTCGTCCCGAGGAGTCTGCCGCATGCATGGCCCACGGCGCGAGAGTAACCCCTTCGCGAGCTTTCCAATCCGGAACATGTATCGTCGTCATGCTTTTAGCCTTTTGCCCAAAGCGAGGAAGGGTTTTTCGAACTTGGATGTGATTCGCAGCGTGCCTCGGTGAGCGACTCCCAAAGGGTGGCAAGCGACTGCGGCAAAACTCGTATGCCCGCGATGCTTGGCATAAAATTGACGTCGCCACTCCATCGGGGAACGATGTGCCAGTGCAGATGTCCCGGCACGCCGGCACCGCTGACAGTGCCAAGATTGAGACCTATGTTGAAACCCTCCGCGCCGAGAACCTTTTTGAGAATTGCACACCAACGAACCAACTCTTTCTGCAAGTCAAGAAGCACTTCATCAGACAGATCTTCGAGTGTTGAAAGATGGTCGACAGGAGCAACCAACACATGGCCATTGGAATAGGGAAAGCGATTCAAAACAACAAGACTCAGCGGACTTGAATCAACAACCCCCAGAGCCTGAGCATGTTCAGGAGCGCTTGCGGCCCTGCAGAGAAAACAGGAATGACAAGCATGCGTTCGCCACGCAAGAGGCTCGCAGGGCAGTTCTAAAACGCTTCCTTGCACATAACCGAGCCGCCAAGGAGCCCAGAGCGTTTCGTGGCCCATGAAGAAAATTCCACACGTGTGTTGTTAAGACAATAATTTTGAAGACCAGCAGCTCTCTGCACGATCATCAGCGTACCGAGGGAATGTGAGGCTTTCAAAAGCAGACCGTAGCAAATCAGAGCATTCGTGACACGAGCGACCCCCACACGGCAAGGAAAATTTTAAAACATGAGCAGGACTTTCGGCGCAGGAATGCGTATGTTTCTGGAAATCGATATGAGAAACAATTGTTTCCAATCCCCCCATTCTCCCTGTCATTGAGCGAGTACTGTCATGGAATTCCAAGTCGATCTCGACATTTTTCGTGGGCCAATGGATCTCCTTCTCTATCTTGTGCGTCGGCACGAAGTGGAGGTCACCGATGTTCCGATTGCAGATATTGCGCAAAGCTTTGTCGAACATCTTGAGGTGCTCGAACATCTTGCGATTGAACAGGTGGGGGAATTTGTAGAACTGGCAAGTGTGCTCCTTGAGATCAAAGCGAAAGCACTTGTGCCGCGGCCGGAAGAAAACGAAACTCCCATCGAAGAGGTTCGTGAAGATTTGGTCAAGCGTCTTCTCGAATATAAGCAGTATCGGGATGCAGCCGTTTTGCTTGAAGAACGAGCGAGGCAGTGGGAAGAGCGGTTTGGACGCATCGCCCCGGAGGCAGCCGGGGCAGGCTCAAAACCCCCCGATGCGGTCATCGGAGAAGTGCACGTCTGGGATTTGGTCGGTGCGATGACCAGAGTGCTCCGCAAACGCGAACGCGCGAAGCCGCGGCAGATCATTCATGACGACACTCCAATCGAAACTCACATGAAAAACGTTGAGTCGCTCGTACGCGAAAAGGGGAGGGTAGTTTTCTCCGACCTCTTTGATGACGATATGCCTAGAACCCGTGTGGTCGGGATGTTTTTGGCTGTTCTTGAACTTGTAAAGCGAGGCACGCTCCAAGCGAAGCAGGCAGAGATTTTTGACGACATCTGGCTTTCGTTCGCAACGGCGCCCCGCTCTCCGACAGAAGAGGAGTCCTTGACAAAGAATCTATGATTGACAACGCGCCATTACTCACGCTGGTTCACAAAGGACTCACGATCGAAGGTTACTCCAGAGCTGCCGTGCAGAGTTATTGGCGAATTGTGGAACTGAAACTTGGCTTCGATCTCGGAGCACATCCATGGTCGTTTATGGGCACCGGCACTTGGTTCATCACCCATACGCATCTCGATCACATTGCCGCACTGCCGGTGTATCTGGCGCGTCGACGGATGATGAAAATGGAGCCGCCGCGTATTTACGTGCCGGAAAGTGCCGTGGACTCGATCCAGAAACTGCTGCGAATTGTGACGCGGCTGGACCGCGGACGATTGCCATGCGAGCTGGTGGGAGTGCGGCCGGGAGACGAAATCGAACTTTCTCGTGAACATGTGGTGAGTGTGTCGGAAACATGTCACACGATTCCCAGTGTGGGCTATGTGGTCTGGGATCGCCGCCGAAAATTGAAATCGGAATTCCAGGGTTTACCCGGAGATCGAATTCGCGACCTGCGACTTTCCGGAGTCGATGTCACGCATGAAGTACGTGTTCCATTGGTCGCCTATCTCGGAGATAGTTCGCCGGAAGGATTAGATCGTTGTCCAGCAATGTTCGAAGCGATGGTGTTGATTACAGAACTTACATTTGTTGCACACAATCATCGCAAGGAAAAAATCCACAAATTCGGTCACATGCATCTCGACGACCTTCTTGCGCGTCGGGATCGATTTCAAAACGAGGTGATCATTGCAACTCATTTCAGCACTCGCTACACAGACGATCGAATTCGGCGCATCATCGACCGCAAGCTCCCTGACATGCTCGGGGGACGGTTGAAGGTGTGGCTCTAGGAAAGGGCAGATGCATTGATTTCCTTGCCTCGGTCGGTCTATCTTCACGTGCCTTTTTGTAGGCACCGATGCGGCTACTGTGATTTCTCGCTCATGACCGGGCGAGAGGACCTTTTCGACAAGTTTTTTCTTGCGATCACTCGCGAACTCGACCGCGTGCAAGTGCCGCTCGAACTCGACACGCTCTACTTCGGTGGAGGCACGCCCTCGCACCTTGGCAGCGAAGGCCTGCGACGACTCTTTGATAGTCTTGAAGGAACTCTCTGCGTCTGTCCTGGAGCAGAGGTCACCATAGAGGCCAATCCGAGTGACATCACGAAGGAATTTGTGAAAAGTGCACTCGCGTGCCAAGTCTCGCGAGTGAGTCTTGGTGCGCAGTCTCTCAATAATAAAACGCTCCGTGCGCTCGATCGACAACACTTGGAAATAGATGTGAGGCGTGCAGTTGAGCTGCTTCTTGCGGAAGGATTCGCAGTCAACATCGATGTGATGACTGCCGCACCCGGACAGTCGCTTGACGAAGTGGAAAACGATCTCGCAGCGGTTATCGCGCTCGGCGTGCACCATGTGTCGGTCTATTGTCTGACTTGGGAAAAGGGAACGCGATTTGAATCGATGCGTCTTCGTGGTGAGCTTTCGCCCGTTTCCGAATCGATTGAGGAATCGATGTTTGAAATGGCAATCGATCGACTCGAAGAGGGTGGGTTCTCGCACTACGAAGTATCCAACTTTGCACGCAATGGATTTCGATGCCGACACAACGAGATGTACTGGGATTGTCGTCCGTGGGAGGCATTTGGCCCCAGTGCAGCACGGTTTGATGGACGGACGCGTCTGACAAACCACCGCAGCCCGACGACGTGGATGCAACGCGTTCTCGAGGGAATCGATCCAGTCGAAGAGCGAGATGCCATGACGGATCTCGCAGCAGCTCGTGAACGTGTGGTACTGGGATTACGACGACGTGACGGACTTGACCGCACTGCGTTCTTCTCCGTCACAGGATTTTCGTTGGATAATCTTATTGGCGAATTAATCGCACGCTGGGTTCTTGACGGACTCGCGCAAGACAATGGACAGCAAGTGCGGCTCACCCGGCCGGGATTGCTCGTCTCAGATGCACTCTGGGGAGAAGTGCTTCTCAATCGCTGAGTCAGTCCACGCAACTCTTTTGGAGGCGCGAAAAAAATCAACCCTTCTGAACTGCGGCGACGAGATCGAGCACTGCTTTCTTTCCGTCAGCAAAATACATCAGCGTATTGTCGGCAGCAAAAAGTGGGTTTGGTATTCCAGCAAATCCTGGGCTGAGACTTCGCTTAATCACGATCACCGTGCGCGCCTTGTCGACATCAAGAATCGGCATTCCAGCGATTGGGCTCTTGGGATCGGTGCGAGCCGCTGGATTTACAACATCATTGGCACCGATCACAATGGCGACATCAGTCTCCGGAAAAGTGGGATTGATGTCATCCATCTCACGAAGTTTCTCATAAGGAACGTCGGCTTCCGCCAAGAGCACGTTCATATGGCCGGGCATTCTTCCGGCAACGGGATGAATCGCGTATTCGACAGTCGTTCCTCGCTTCTCAAGCTGAGTCGCCAATTCACGAACCGCATGCTGCGCCTGCGCAACAGCAAGGCCGTATCCTGGAACGATCACAACGCGTGAAGCTCCTTCGAGAATCATCGCGATCTCTTCCACCGACGCACTCTTTACTTTTCCAGAGTAAATATCATCCGATGAAGAATTCACTTGAGTTGTTCCAAGACCACCGAATAAAACTCCAACGAGCGATCGATTCATTGCACGGCACATGATCGCTGTGAGAATCAATCCTGATGCGCCCACGAGCGAACCGGCAATCACAAGCACAGAATTGTCGATTACAAAACCTGCAGCAGCCGCTGCGAGACCGGAGTAGCTGTTTAAAAGACAGATGACAACCGGCATATCGGCTCCACCGATAGGGAGTGTGAGCGTGCATCCCAAAACGCTCGCCACCGCTACCAACAGCCAGTAGAGGATCGTCCAGTGTGGATTGGCACAGACCGCTGCGAACAAAAGAAGCAGCGTGATTGCCAAGCCAAGGTTGATGAGATGCCGTCGTGGATCAGTCCAGGCCTTTTTGAAACTCGCGAGCTCTTCTAGTTTCGCAAACGCGACAAGGCTACCCCAAAACGTTACCGCTCCAATAAAACCAGTGAAGGCCGTAGCGATTGCAAATTGTGTCCACGGTGAAAGATTGGCCTGAGCCGACAGTTGAGCGACCGGGTCGGTTCCTCTGCTTGCAGTCAGTGCGGAGGCCAGTTCGGCACCGGCAACCAGCACCGAAGCGGCACCTCCAAAACCGTTGAGCAATGCCACCATCTGAGGCATACCAGTCATTGGATATCGCAGCGCCATGATGGCGCCGATCACTCCTCCAGCGATTGCCCCAAATGTCAAAAGCACTATTGGCCAAGGGCCATTTGTTGATATGGAATCGAGCACCGGCTTCTCAAAGCAGGCGGCCAAAATGGCAATACCCATACCAATCGAGCCTAGAATATTTCCACGCACAGCCGTGCGAGGCCCAGTCATAAGTTTGAAAGCGACGATGAACAGCATCGACGCTACGAGATAGGCGAGATTGATCCAGGCTTGGCTCGACATAGCAATTCTGTTTTCCAAATAGAGGAACGCCGAAAAATTATTTTTTCTTGGGATGAAACATTTGCAGCATGCGGTGTGTAACGACAAACCCACCGACAACATTGATCATGGCCAGAAGAATGGCAAGAAAACCCAAAAATGTGCCGAACCCAGTCGCCATTTCGCCGGTGACGATAATCGCTCCTACAACGGTGATTCCAGAAATCGCATTGGAGCCGCTCGTGAGTGGCGTATGAAGTCGCGGAGGGACTTTTGTGATCACCTCAAAACCGACCCACATCGCCAGTAAAAATACGGTGAGGAGTCGAATGAATCGAGATGCCGGATCTTCCCCCAAAGCGGTAGCGTTTGCTAGCAGAAGCATCGGAGTCAACAGGCAGTTCATGAGAGGTGTCCCGTAGGATAAAGGAATGAAAAATCAAACAGATTGCGTTGAAGCAAGTGCGTTATGAGGAGCAAGCCCGAGGAGTTCTCGCAGTTTGGGATGAAGCACGTCCCCGCCTCGACACACCAGTGTTTCACGAAAGATTTCATCGTCGATTGAAACTTCCGGGAGTCCTAATGTGAGGATGTGCGTAAAAAAAGTGAGGTTGTTGCGAGAGAGCAATTGGCTCGTATGAAAGGGCACTTCCGAAGGAAGGTTTGTTGGCCCAAGAATCGTAACGCCATCAACGATGGTCGTCTGGCCTGGAATAGTGGCCTCGCAGTTTCCGCCACGCTCTGCGGCCAAGTCGACGATCACACTACCGGGTCGCATCTTTGAGACTGCATCGCGCGTCACGAGAAGTGGAGCCTTGCGGCCAGGGATCACCGCAGTGCTCACGACCACATCGCTGTCGGCGACCACGCGTCCGAGGAGTTCACGCTGTTTGGCATAAAACTCTTCGCCCATCGCTTTGGCGTATCCGCCGGAGGTTTCGCTGGAACCGGTGTCGAGAGCGAGTTCAACAAATTTCGCGCCTAAACTCTGTACCTGTTCTTTTACAGCGGGCCGTACGTCGTAGGCACTTACCTGCGCACCCAGACGTTTTGCTGTTGCGATGGCCTGAAGCCCAGCTACGCCCACACCCAACACAAGCACTTTTGCGGGCGTAATGGTTCCGGCGGCAGTGGTCATCATAGGAAAGATTTTTGGCAGCGTTGTGGCGGCCAGCAGTACCGCACGGTATCCAGCAATATTCGCCATGCTGGAAAGTACATCCATGCTTTGAGCACGGGTGATGCGTGGCACCAGTTCGAGTGCAAAAAGTGTTACGCCGCGTTTTGCAGCTTCGGCGCATGCCTGTGGATTCGAAAGCGGATCACAGGAACCGATCAGAATTTGTCCGTGACGAAGTCGGTTGACTTCAGTCGACCAACACTCGCCGCAGGCTCCGCAGGTTCGTACTGCGATGATGCAGTCAGATTCTTGAAAGAGTGCATGAACAGTAGGGACGATCGCTGCGCCAGCAGAAGAATAATCCTGATCGCAGTAGCCCGCCGCGTCACCCGCTCCGGTCTCGACAAGAACATCGACTCCGAGTTTTTTGAGCGGAGCAACGGCACTCGGAACGAGCGATACTCTCCGTTCGCCAGAAAAAGACTCTTTGGGAATACCGACTTTCATATGATGGTGATCCAGTTGCTCAAATGTCCGCGAAATAAAGGCTGCTTGAATACTCGAAATTGCAACAATGTGAACCTAACTTCTTTCGAAGTTAGAAATCTCACGAGGAACGCAGTCTGCTTGAGAGTGCAGAAACCGGCAACTCTCTATATTTTATTCTTCGTAAAGATTTCAGAATATCGCCGACACTTGGCCAGACCCCCGGTTCCACAACCAGCCGGGAAGCAAGGCTTTTTACAGCGGTTCTTACGCAGTCGGCAACGCTGCAAGGGTCGCTTGCGACCTCGTGAAAGGATTGGTAGCATCCTCCTGAGGCTCTCCAACTGAGATTGAGAGAGGTGGTCGTCAGTGCGCAAACTTCGAAAACTGCGCAGCAAAAGAGACTGAACTCGAAAATAGTGGGCTTGAGTCGATGGCCCTTCAGTTCTCCGACGACAGTTTCGTGCGACAAACGATTTTATGAGTAAGGTAAGACAATGAAAACGTATATGGCCAAGGTTGGCGAAGTCGAACCCCAGTGGTGGGTTGTTGATGCGACCGATACCGTGGTGGGTCGAATTTCCAGTGAAATCGCAATGATTCTCATGGGAAAACATCGGCCAACCTATACACCGCATGTGGATACCGGTGACCACGTTGTCGTAATCAATGCTGAAAAAGCTGAATTCACCGGTAAAAAATGGAAGCAGAAAATGTACCGCTGGTACACCGGATATCAGGGACTCAGAAGTGAAACAGCCGAGCACCGTCGGGAGAGACGACCAGAACTCATTTTAGAAGAGGCTATCCGTCGTATGCTTCCCAAGAGCCGGCTCGGTCGAGTGATGCTCAGTAAACTCAAAGTCTACAGTGGACATGAGCACCCTCATCAAGCTCAGAAACCACAGCCGATCACGTTTGAAAAATAAGAAAAGGCCAGCGTCGTTTCTAGAAAATAGCGGAACTTTTCGAAAGCGATTCCCCCAGACCCAGTTGATACCAGAGTCCAACAGAGGAATTCATGTCTACAGTAGTCGTGGCTGAACAAAAATTACGTTCTGGTCGTGTTGGTGAATACATTATTGCAACAGGCAGACGAAAGACCGCTGTTGCCAGAGTGCGACTCAAGTCGGGAAATGGAATTGTGATAATCAATGGGCGCGAACTCGACGTCTATTTTCCATCGATCAAGGACAGGGTTTTGGTGTATGGGGCGATGGACGTTGTTGGCAAACGATCGGCAGTAAACGTAAGCATCACCGTCGATGGTGGCGGTTCGTCTGGTCAGGCTGGAGCATGCCGACTTGGAATTGCCAGGGCTCTCAAACAAATGGATGCAGAATTGGCCGAACCACTGCGTCAGGGTGGATTTCTTACTCGGGATGGACGCATGAAAGAACGAAAGAAGTACGGTCTTCGAGGTGCCCGGCGTGGTACTCAGTTCTCCAAGCGTTAAGAATCACCCGTCAAAAAAATTCCGAAAAAAGAGTTTCAAACAGGTTTTTTTTGGTTTTTCTGAAAACTCTGTGGGTCGGATTCTTCGGGATATGCCGAGAATTTCGGTACGGAACGTCTCAAAAAGGAAAACTCGACATTTCCCTTCCAATCCGTCTGATTTTGCGCGAAATTTCCCTCTCCGCGAGGCCGAAGGCATACTACTAGAGCGTTGGGGTTTTTATTTGTCGCTTTCTCGGTGAAGCCACGAATACCGTTTTTCATCTGCTGACTTGGGGTGTGCCATGTCGTTGTATTGGTTCGACGAATCTTTTCGTTGCGATGAGCGAGGCACGATAGCGTTCGATTCAAAACCCTTGTCGAGAGTTTTTCAAACGATTCATTCAACGCTTCGGCTGCTTTTGATTGCCGTTGTGTTTGCAGGCGGAATCATTTGTATGTCGCTCGAGAATGAGGCTCTTGCGGCAGAGTCAAAGCAAAGCAGTCGCACTCCAACGATAGACGTTCTCGATGCACAGAGCCAAGGACTTGTGAGTGTTCGGTATATCCCGAAT
>Ga0194061_1001389_pt1 | contig 14098 bp, 15 predicted proteins | sample SepL2221m_MetaG_FD_163423 | JGI IMG/M metagenome (GOLD analysis project Ga0194061, IMG submission 163423) | Anoxic zone freshwater microbial communities from boreal shield lake in IISD Experimental Lakes Area, Ontario, Canada - Sep2016-L224-21m | ecosystem: Environmental > Aquatic > Freshwater >...
ATTCGAGACAGCAACCGAGCTGCATGTTGCCAGGCTCCGGCTGAACCTTTGCGACCTCGAGTTGGGGCCCGATCCCATGCCAATGGAGTCCAGCGCTCGGCTGTTCCTGCTCCGGCCAACACAATTTCGGTAGTCGAGTTGCCGACGTCGATTCCGGCGACGATGCTCATTCAGGCTTGGCCAGTCCACGACGCTGATAGGTGCGACTGGCTTCCCTGACTAATTCCGCCACCAACGGCGCGCCTCTGGAATCCAAACTGTCCGCCAATTCAAACAAGTTTGAGGCGGTCGAGCGGTACGGACGTAGCGCTTCATAGATAGCCATCACCTCTTCGTCGGGGATGCTCGTTAGCTCCGCTGCGCGCAGGAGATTCTCCGACAGATTCGGATTGCCATGAGCTGCGGCAACGCTGGCCTGATGCCGCAGGGTGTTCGGATGGATCCGGACGTCATCGATCGAAACTTCTCCGCGTCGGACAGCATCAAGCGTCACTTCTGATAAGGGGCGCTCGGAATACCCATATGCGTCAACATTTAGTTCGCTCATACCAGCTCCAAGGTCTCGGGAACATCAACGTTGCTACAACTACGCTCAATGGCCACTAGGGAGATGACTTTGGTGTGGTAACGCGCCTCTATCGCTTCGTCACTGTAGGGATTGCGAGCCGGCTCAGGTGTGCTTCCCTTGGCATGACGGCCTGCATTCGTGCCCAATAGTCGATACAACTCGCGAGTCACCGTCGGAGCGACGCTGTATAACTCGAGGTTAGCTAGCGGAGTCAAGTCGCGTCGATGAATGAGCGCAGTGCCTTTGGCCTGAAGTCCGATTGAGATTCCCGACCCAGACAGCTGTGCTGCAGTCAGTCCCAGGCGGCCCAGGTCAATCGTGTCGTTCACCCGCACTATTCGACCTATGCACCCTTCTTCCTCAAGGCCGGCAAGGAGTTCCTCAAGTACGTCGACTACAAGCAGTCCCGATAATGTTTGCCACACTTCTCGTCCGACTGCCGGCGATACCCCGATAACCACATCACGAGGATCAGTACTCAGAGTGGCCGCACCAGTTGATCGAAGGCGATGGCTGCTGTGCTGCTGTTGCTCGGCGCGGAGGTCTGCGACGGATCGTTCTTGTCGAATACCATCGATCTCCGCCTGGCGCGCTGGTGTCGGCACGTAACCCGTACCTGGTCCGGCGTAGTCATTGGGGTCCGTTACCAGCGAGAGCACATTCCATTGCTCGTCAAAGATTGCCGCGGTATGCAGATAGTCGCCATGTACGCGCTGCTGCAACATCGTCAGCATTCGCCCCGCCTCCACCTCATATCCGCAGTCGGCTAGCGCGGTCACAACATCGAGCATCGTGATGCCAGAATCACGCACGATGCGCGCAGCATTTAGGGGCGTCATGAGATCGGCTGCGGGAATGTCCTTGGAACCGGCCGCATCTATGGCTTGAGCTGCCCACTCGTCGCTGAAGTCACCGAGTCCCAGGTACCGGTAGACATCACGTACCGCCGAGACCGCCCGCTCCCGTAGCGATTCGAGGGCATTCATGTCTGTTGAGCGAAGACCACCATCGACGCCCCAATCCCGCTGCATCGCGAGGAAGTCGTCGATATCCTCCGAATTCCACTGACTCGGGCCGAACATGTTGTCGTAACGCTGGATCGAACCGAAGCCACTGCAGATGTAGTCCGACCCCGCAATGAAGATTGGATGCGTTCGAGAGGTCCGGCGGACGTCCGATTCAGACATCAAGGCGTCGTTTCCAGTACAGGCTTCAAGATTGCGAGCCATGACCATTAAGTTCTCGGCCATCAAGGAGCGCACTCCGCCGGGCACTGAACTGGCCACTGACGCAGAATCGATGCCTCCGTTCTGGACACCCTGCGCACCAATCGCACGTGCCAGCGAAACGCACCGCGCTTCAAGGTAGAACATCGAACGCTTCTCAGCCCCGCCCATCAAGGCTTCGGCGCCGCCACCGGAGGTGACCCGCATCTTGATTCCCCGCGATGCGTACGCCGAACTCAGGAAGGCCTTGGACCATGGAGAATCGTCGCCGTCTACGAAAATCTGCTCGGTCCCGTAAAGCGAAACTGTTTCCGCGTAGGACACAAGTCCGCGCAGTCCCATCCACAATTCCAGGGCTTCTTCCACAGAACATTGAACTAGAACTCCGGCGGATCCAACTGCCGCGCCGATACTGACAGCGATCGCGTTGGAGGGGGCATCTCCGAGAACCGGTACGGTCGTCTCAATCTCGCGAAACCCAAACGCCGCGGCTGTTGCAGCATCTGCACTTAGCAAAAGCGGGTCATCGCTGCGATTAGTGACGTGGGCCTGATTGCTTGGTGTCCGGCGGGCTCGCATTTTCGTCATAGCGATGACCAATTCGGCCGGACGTAGCAATGTGATGATTTCAGCCAACTTGGCCGGGGTCATGCCCGCTACAAGCCTAACAATCTCGCTGCGGGAAACATTTGGATCAATGAACATTCTCGCCGCGACAAGATTGTCAAGGGCCATTGCCTCAATGGCAACATCTAGATCGATTCCGTGGGCCGCAATAAAGGAGTCAATTGCATCGAACTCGGAAGCTGGTCGCGAGTCCAGCTCCGTGACTCGCCCTTCAGAAATGACTAGCGAGGGAATCGGGTCGTGGGGTGAGGCAAAGGCCATCAGACCTAAATCGACATCAGGGACTGCAAAGCCGTCAAGATTAACTCTCTGCTCATCCATGAATCGGATGCGACCGATTGTCATGACGCGGATTCCTTCAGATAGACATCTAAACCGGCTTCAGCGGCAGCAAGATCTTGAGCGGCAGTGCCGCCGCTAACTCCGATGCCGCCGATTACGCGATTACCATCCCATAGCGGCAGACCACCAGCAAAGCAGATGAACCGGCCACCAGCGGCCGCCGAAAGTCCAGCCAATTCGGCCCCCGGCGACGCAAGTTCAGTGAGTTCATGGGTCCCGGCGCGATGGGCCGTGGCTGTATAGGCCTTGTCTACGGCCAAGGTAGGGCCCGCGATTTCGGCGCCATCCATCCTCGAGAAGGCGACTAGATTGCCGCCTGCATCAACCACAGCTGCGGAGACCAACGCCTGATTTGCCGCAGCGCTGGAAGTTGCTTCCCGAACCATTCGGCTCGCCAGTTCCAGATCCATTTCCCAGCGATTAACCCGTGGCATTAGCGAACTCCTTCAAGATAGGCGGCGGCTTGCCTTCGTAGCCGTTCGTGAACTCCGCCCATGGGCGCAACCCCGTGCAACAGGTGTTTGGGGAACTTCGCCACCATCGTGTAGACGACATCAACCACGTTCGCAACGGGGGAGAGCACCGCTTGAGCAACTAGCTGGTAGCTGTCGAGCGTCGATAATCCAGTCAGTTCCGAAACCCAGTAGATCAACTGTTGTTGTGAGATTCGGAAGGCGTCTTCCAGCGGCTTGGTCGATCCGGTCGTCATGATGAAATCGTCGGATTCCAATTTTGGCCAAGGCGTTGCGACTGCTTTGATGAGGTCGACGATCACTACCGAATCCATCGCCGTCTCAACGGCAACTCCGCAGGTTTCTCCTTCCCCCTGACGCGCATGACCGTCGCCAAAACTGAACATTGCACCTTCGACATTCACTCCGAGATAACAGGTCGTGCCAGCCCGCATCTCAGGGGTGTCCATGTTTCCACCCCAATCCCCTGGGGCCAGGGATGAGCGAACCTCACCTAGGGCGGGCGCGACACCAACAGTTCCGTGCATCGGATCAAGCGGAAGCTCGGCGGTGTAATGAGTGTCCCGGGCCGAATAGCGGACCAAGCGGGCCGCCAAATCCAATTCGTAACGCCACGTGCGTTCTGCTAAAGCCGGATGCAGCAGGGCAGTTGTCGGGGTGGCGGTCAGGGCACCGAACAAGGGAACAGTGCTGCTTACTCCCCAGGCATACCTAGGTTCAATGCTGACGAAGTGCACGGCCAGTGTGTCCCCAGGCTCGGCGCCTTCGATGTAGAACGGGCCAGTCTGGGGATTCAGTTGGCGCGGGTCACATACCTGACTCGCAAGGTCCGACTCTTGTCGAACTCGTCCCACGAAACAGTCGTGAGTCCAAGTTCGCAACAGGCTGCCAGGACGAAGGGATCCAACGGGGGCGGCGCCGCCAAACGTGAAGGTTAGTCCGGCCGGATCTGCATCAGCATCATGGTCAAAATCGACAATTTGAGCCTGGTTCACGGATATCTCCATCGGGTCGATCAGAGCCTAGCGGGAAATGAAACGGCGGGGTGCGAGGACTAGTGCCCTCACACCCCGCCGCCTACTGACAGTTCAGCGCTCGTGCGCTTCTTCAAGCACAGTACGTCCAATTGCCTTGTAGACCTCTGGCTGAGCAGAACGCAGCCACAGGGCGATCACCAGTCCGAAGACAAACGTCGCCAATGCAATGAACGGGATGAGCTTGTAGAACAAAGACCCTGATGCCGCTCCACCGGCGAATGCCAGGTTCGAGAACAACAGGTAGACCACGTAGAGCATTCCAAGACCGCCTAGGGCCGGAATGATTGCGGTGGTCCAGATGTCACCGTGGTGAACCTTCTTCACATGGAAGTACCAGATTACTGACACCGAGGTCACCGACTGCACTATGAGGATCGCCATCGTGCCCAGAAGTGCCAACAGGCCGTATTCGTAGATATAGCCACCCTGCAGAACTTCGCTGCCATGCGGCGACAAGACGTAGAAGCCGATTGTCAGCAGCAAGGTGATAACGCTCTGAACACCGGATGCGATATGCGGCGACTTGTGCTTTCCGTGCGTGGCGCCGAGGTTGTTGTGCAACGCAGGGACTTCGCGGCCGATCGCATACATGTAACGAGCTGCGGCATTGTGGAAAGCCAAAGCGCAGGCAAATGATCCAGAGACGATCAGGAACACGTAGACGTACGTCACCCAATGGCCACCCAAGTTCGCCTGAGCCAGGTCGGTGAACATTCCGATCGAATTGTTCGCTGCCTGATCGATCGCATGCTTACTGCCGTTGCCGGCAATGGCCATCCACGAGACGAACGTATAGAACAGGCCAAGACCGACGACAGCGATTAAGGTCGCACGAGGGACGATGTGCTTGGGGTTGCGCGACTCCTCGCCATAAACAGCGGTGGTCTCGAAGCCAATCCAAGACCAGAACGCAAAGAACAGACCGATTGCCGCCGCACCAGCCACAAGCGGTGCGCCGCCCATCTGTACGCCCAAACCGCCACCAGTTGGCAACGACTTAAAAGCGTTCACTGGGTTGATTGACGAGAGCATCAGTCCATCAGGACCGCCGCCCTTGAAGAGCACCGAGAAAGCCAGTGCAGTCAGCAGGATTACTTCGCAGACCAAGAAGAATCCGAGGACTGCCGCCGCGATGCTGATGTCGTAGTAGCCAAAGACTGCCACGATCGCAATACCGACCACTGCAATAAGCAGCCAACTCACGTTCAGGTTGAACCACGTGATCAGTGCGTCATTCGCGAAGTACGCGAAGATGCCGATCAGTGATCCTTCAAAGACGATGTAGGCCATTGTGGCCAGCAGGCCAGTGGCCATTCCCCAGATCTGGCCGAGGCCCTGGCTGACGAAGCCGTAGAAGGCGCCAGCTGTTGTCACGTGCCTGGCCATGGCGACGAAGCCGATTGTGAACAACGTCAGCACGATAGTGGCGAGCGCGTAACCCGCAGGCGCGAAAACCCCATTGCCGTAGGCGACGGCAATGGGGACGTTGCCGGTCATGGCGGTGATAGGAGCGGCATTTGCCAGCGACATGAAGAGCACGCCAGCTAGCCCGATCGCCCCAACCTTGAGCTTGTTCGCGCTTTCTGCCCGGGGGACCGGGGCGTTCTCAAATTGCTCCGTATTGATGCCTGACACGGGACCTCGCTTCATCTCTAGCGGATAGGACACAGCCAAGCGATCTTCGGCTTGATCGGTGTTGAGGCATGTTCCCAGTGCCAGCCAACCGAATCAAGTACCTTGGGCAACCGAAAGGATTGGGTTTCTTGTCATGGTTGCCGCCACGGATTGAGTTCAACCAATTGAAAATGGATATATCGGACAGACATCCGAACAGAATCCCTAGGAAACCCGAACTGGGGGAACTTTTGACAACCAATTGCATACCAAAGGCTTCCAATCGGTCTGGTGCTTTGGTATGGTGAAATTGTCCAGCCCAGCGGAGGTGCCGAGTGAGTCACGATTACGGATTCTTCTCGTTCGAGTCCAAGGACGAGGTGCTGGCCAAGTCCAAGGAATTCTGGAACCCAGGCAAGACGCAGTTCTGGATTGACGAGGGCGTGCCGCTAGTGATCGACAGGCGCGAGGGCTACTTCATCTATGACATGTCCGGCAAGCGCCTGATCGATACCCACCTCAATGGCGGCACCTACAATCTCGGGCATCGGAATCCTGAAGTTGTTTCGGCTATCGAGTCCGCGATGACCCATTTTGACATTGGAAACCACCATTTTCCTTCCCTAGCGCGCACCGCTTTGGCCGAGGCCTTAATCGCTGGTGCACCCCCCGGGCTGACCAAGGTGGTCTACGGCTCAGGCGGTGGTGAAGCTATCGACATTGCGCTCAAGACAGCCAGACATGCCACCCAGAAGCGCAAAATCGTTTCGATTGTTAAGGCCTACCATGGACACACTGGACTGGCAGTCGCTACCGGGGACGATCGTTTTTCAAAGTTATTCCTATCCGAACAGCCGGATGACTTCCCACATGTGCCGTTCAATGACCTCGCGGCCATGGAAGAGGCCCTTGTGGGCCGCGATGTAGCAGCGGTGATCATGGAGACGATCCCAGCGACCTACGGCTTCCCTCTTCCGAACCCCGGATATCTAGAGGCGGTCAAGGCCATGTGTGAACGTTATGACGCGCTGTACATCGCTGACGAAGTCCAGACCGGCCTTATGCGTACTGGCGAGTTGTGGGGGATCAGCAAGCACGGAATATCGCCCGACATCATGGTCACCGGTAAGGGGATTTCCGGAGGCATGTACCCGATCTCGGCCGTGCTCGTGAATGAAAAGGCAGCGGGCTGGCTCACTGAGGACGGTTTTGGGCACATCTCTACTTTCGGTGGCGCAGAAGTGGGTTGCATCGCCGCGTTGAAGAGCCTTGAGATTTGCAGTCGTCCTGAAACTCGTTCGATGGTGCACTACATCAGCGACTTGATCGGTCGCGGAATGCGCTCAATTCAAGATCTCTACCCCGATTGGTTCGTGGGAATTCGCCAGAACGGCGTAATCCTTGGCTTGGAATTCGCCGACCCGCAGGGTGCCAAGTTCGTGATGCGGCGCCTTTACGAGCATGGGGTTTGGGCGATCTTCTCAACTCTTGACCCGCGCGTGCTGCAATTCAAGCCCGGGCTGTTACTTACTCCTGAGCTGTGCGAGGAGTTGCTAGATCGCGCCCAAGTCGCCATCGGGCTAGCCAGAGACGATGTCGCGCGCGCTGGAAGGAAGGCAAGCTGATGCCTGAATTGCTTGTTGAATCGGCCGGTGTTCCTAGGGCCCGGGCCATGGTTGCGCGCGCAGAATGGGCGGCGCGCACTTTTGCCACGTATGACAAACCGTCGGTAGACCGCATTGTGCGAGCCGCAGCCAAAGCCCTCGCAGATCACGCCGCTGAGTTCGCTAAGGCCGCCGTTGCTGAAACCGGGTTCGGCGTGGCCGATCACAAGGCACTTAAGAACCTGGCCTGTTCAACCGGCTTGGTCGATCATTACCGGGACCACGACTATGTGACTCCGCGAATAGATGTCGACGCCAAGATTGTGGAAGTCCCGCGTCCTGCCGGTGTGATCTTCGCGTTAACCCCCTCGACGAATCCGGTCGCCACTACATCGTTCAAGATCTTGCTTGCCCTCATGACCCGTAGCGCAGTGATCGTGAGTCCGCATCCATTGGCTAAGGACGTTTGCTCTGCTGCCGCCAAGGTGATGGCCGAGGCGGCCTTAGCTGCCGGCGCCCCTGACGGTGTCATCCAATGGGTTGCCGAACCTTCGATCCCACTCATCAACGCTTTGATGACAGATGAGCGAGTGGATGTGATCGTTGCCACTGGCGGAAGCGCAGTAGTTCGGTCCGCGTATCGAAGTGGAAATCCGGCAATCGGAGTTGGGCCAGGGAATGTGCCTGTCCTTGTGGATCGAACGGCAGATATCCCAGCCGCAGCAGCGCGCATCATTGAAAGTAAGAGTTTCGACAACTCGATTCTTTGCACGAACGAGAGCGTTGTAATTGTTGAATCAGCGGTTGCGGACAAGTTCGTTTCGGCCATGGTGCACGAGGGAGGTTTCCTACTCAACCCTGAGGACCGCGATCGAATCCGCGAACTGGTGTTCCCCGACGGGCATTTCGATATCCGATTCGTTGGCAAGGATGCAACTTGGATCGCGGCAGAGGCCGGGATCAGAGTCCCTGCGAACACGAAGGTCCTTATCGCGCAATTCGACCTGGCCGTACCCGAAGAACCGCTGGCCCATGAAAAACTGTGTCCAGTACTTGGTTTGATCAAAGTTCCTACGGCGGCCCGCGGCATCGAGGTTGCGCGAGCGGTGCTGCGGATCACTGGTGCAGGCCATTCTGCGGCCATCCACTCACGGGATGCTCAAACCGTGCTGGCATTTGGCGCGGGCGTGCCCGTCTACCGAGTTTCGGTAAACGTCGGGAACAGCTTGGGGAGCTCGGGCATCCATACGAACCTGGCTCCATCCATGACCATCGGAACCGGCTACGCGGGGCGATCATCCGTAGGGGAGAACCTTCAGCCATCACATTTGATTCACTGGACAAGGCTGGCCTACAACACCGATGTGCGCGAAGCCATCCCCGATTTCACGGGACTATCACCATGGACTGCCGCAACGGGCAGCGTGCCGCCTTATCCGCAGGCATCTAACTTGAGTACCGCAAATGTCGCACCACCGCGCGCCCAGGACGACGCCACTGAACTCCGCGAGGAGATTCGCCGGCTGATCGTCGAAGAGCTTCATCAGATAATCAAGGGCTGAATCGTGGCTGAACTGCGTTCCTTCATTTTCATCGATCAACTGCAGCCGCAGACGATGTGTTACCTCGGGACGTGGATTCGAGGGGCGTTACCCAGATCGAACATGGCCGCCCAGATTATTGAGGTTGCACCCGGGCTTGATATTGAACCCTTGACCGATGTGGCGCTTAAGCACGCTGAAGTGCAGGCGGGGATTTTGGTCGTGGAACGCCAGTTTGGGTATCTCGAGCTTCATGGGCCCACAGCTCAGGTGCGGGCGGCCGGAGCAGCTGCACTTGAGGCCCTAGGCGCCAATGAGACCGACGCGTTGAAGCCTGAGATTCTAGCTTCGCGCATCATCACGATGATTGATTCGCAGCATGCCTTCCTAATCAACCGGAACAAGGTTGGTTCGATGGCACTGCCAGGCGAATCTCTATTCGTTCTGGAAATGCAACCTGCGTCCTACGCCATTCTTGCCACGAACGAGGCTGAGAAGGCTGCCCGAATCAAGGTTGTCGACTATCGGATGATCGGTGCAACGGGCAGGGTGTACTTGACCGGCAAAGAGGCTGACGTCAGGCAAGCCGCGGAAGCGGCCGAAGCTGCCCTTCGGAACGCGCGATGAGTGGTGATTGGACGGGCAGTTCAGCCGACTTGCGGGCTTTGGTCCGTGAGGTACTTCGTGACGCCGTCCCGAAGGGTGACGCGCAAGGGGTTCCGGCTACCGCCCCTGCCCAAGCATCCGCTCCCGCAGTGGTCGAGTCGATCTCGATCCGTTCCGATGCGGACCTTGCAGCGTTCGTTCAACGGGTGCTGGATGCCGCTGCGGATCCAGGGACAGCTGCTGCTCTGCGCTCAGGCCGGGTTAAGTTTGTGCTTGCCGGCGCCGCTAGTCCGATGGAAGTGTCGACTCCGCGGGCTGCTGGATATCGAGTGGAGCGCGGTGCGGTAACCGAACGCCACGTGCGCGAGGCTGCCGAAGTCGGCACCACGTTGATTCTTGGCAGTCGGGCCGTGTTGACTCCTTTAGCTAAGGATCGTGCGCGTACTGCCGGAATCACGATTGAGAAGGAGAACTGATGCTTCGCGCGAGAGTCGTAGGCAATGTATGGGCGTCTAAGCGCCTACCCGAAGTTCCTAACGGCGCATTCCTGGAAGTTGTAATTGAAGAAGGCGGCGCTCATCTGGTCGCCTTCGACGTCTTAGGCAGCGGGATTGGTGAAAGGGTCTTGGTAACAACTGGCTCCGTCGCCGCAGCTTGGTTCCCGGGCAACCCGCCGCCGATTGATGCGCTAATTATTGGCTCTATCGACGAAGTAGCGAACTGACCGATACGCGGCGGTTCCGCGACCCAAACTCCGTGACAACAGGTCACGGTGATCGACAAGGAGAAGACATGTCGAACAATGCAATTGGATTGATCGAGACCAAGGGCTATGTTGCGGCACTTGCTGCGGCTGACGCGATGGTTAAGGCCGCCAACGTCACTATCGTTGGTCGCGACGAGGTTGGCGATGGCCTTGTAGCCATCACGATCGTTGGCGATGTTGGCGCAGTCAAGGCTGCCACTGAGGCTGGGGCCGAGACGGCTGGCTCGGTGGGCGAATTGGTATCCGTGCACGTGATCCCGCGTCCGCACCCTGAGCTTGCCAAGCACTTCAACGTATCCGGCGAAACCTCGTGAGCACGGTCCCGCCACCAGCGGGACCGGAGCTGCGCGTTTACCTGTTGGTATCAGATCTGCAGCGACAATTCGCTGCGTATCTGTCTACTCCGACGCGAGCTCGTGGCTATCCGCCGTTCGAGGGCCAGCATTCCCTCATCGTCGAAGTAGCCCCTGGGCTCGCTATCGAGCGGGTGATCGATTTGGCGCTGAAGTCCGTTCCGGGTATCGAGCCGGGGATCCTCTTCGTCGAACGGCAGTTCGGGGTGCTCGAATTGCATGGCACCGAACTTTCGGATGTCCTGGCAGCTGGGGACGCCATCCTTGCTGGTTTGGCTGCCGAAGCTACGGATCAATTGCGGCCGCGCGTTCTGTACAGCGACGTGATTGAGAACATTACTGACCAGCACGCAGTAATTATCAATCGCAATCGTCAAGCATCTATGGTCTTGCCTGGCGACACCTTGTTGGTTTACGAAGTGACACCCGCACTCTTCGCAGCCGTGGCAGCAAATGCGGCCGAGAAGGTTGCACCAGAGAACACTTTGGTCGACGTGCAGATGATTGGTGCGGCTGGACGGGTCTACATCAGCGGTACCACAGCCCAAGTGGAATTGGCTCGCGCCGAAATCACTCGCGTGCTCGAGGGGATAGCCGGCAGAGATCACTGAATAGGGGTCATGACGTGGTAATCAAGGTAGATGTCGGCGACGATCGGCTCGAGGCGTTCGCGCGGGCAGCTCTAACTCAATATGGCATCGGCCCCGATGCCACCCTGTCACTCCTAAATATCTCCGAGAACGCCACTTACCAGGTGGACGATCCTGCAAGTGGTAAGAGGACCGTCCTTCGGATCCACCGTCCCGGCTATCACTCGCGCGCTGCAATCGAGAGTGAATTGACATGGTTGAACACTCTGCGCGATAGCCAAGTGGTGCGTACCCCGGCCGTTCTGCCCGCGACCTCCGGCGACGGTGTGGTTCTAGCCGCAATCGCCGGAGGGGAAACTCGCCAAGCTGTGATGTTCGACTGGTGTCCTGGGATCGAACCTCCCGAAGATCGACTGGTCGAGGATTTTCACCAGTTGGGCCAGATCACAGCACGGCTGCATGAGCAGGCCAAGCACTGGCGCCGACCTGCGAATTTCACCAGATTCACTTGGGATTTCGAAACTTCCTTGGGTGAGCATGGGCATTGGGGGAGTTGGCGAGACGGAATGGGTGTGGGCCTGGAAGAGGCTGAGGTTCTCGGACGAGCCGCGAGCCTTATGGACCGCCGTTTGCAGGCTTTCGGCGCCGGGCCTGACAAGTTTGGATTAATCCACGCAGATCTGAGATTGGCCAACCTCCTATTAGACGGCGATGACATCTACGTCATCGATTTCGATGACTGTGGATTCGGTTGGTTCCTGTACGACCTCGGCTCCGCCGTCTCCTTTATCGAGCACTATCCGCAAATCCCCGAAATGGTGGCTTCGTGGTCTGAGGGCTACCGAACCGTCGCTCCGCTCAGCGCGGCGGATGAGCGGGAATTGCAGACATTCATAATGTTTCGGCGACTACTTCTGGTGTCGTGGATTGGCACTCACTCGGGAACGGATATTGCCGTAGCACTGGGCGAGGAGTACTCCGCCACAAGCTGCGTGTTGGCTGAACGGTACCTTTCAGAATTCTCGTGACTCGGGGCGTCTGACCCCGACCGCTTCGGAGGCATTGATGAACGCATTCTTGACTGGGTATTCGGTAATCGTGACCGGTGGCACCAAAGGGATCGGGAAGGGCATCGCCCGCAGTTTTGTAGAAGCCGGAGCCAATGTCCTGATCACAGGTCGCGATGAACTCAGCGCGAAGAGTGCTGTTGCGGACCTGATCGCAGTTGGCCCTGGGTCAGCCTCCTACACGCTAGGCGATGTAGCGAAGCGGGCAGATATGCAAGCAATGGTGAAAGTGGCCCTGGAACGCAACGGCCGCATCGATGTGCTCTGCGCCAATGCTGGCATCTTCCCCGATTCTCGGCTCGATGTAATGTCCGAGGACGACTGGGACTTGGTCTTCGATACAAACGTCAAGGGAAACTTCCTCGCTCTTCAATCGTGTCTGGCTGCCCTTACCGATTCGGGTCGAGGACGGGTTATCCTGACTTCGTCAATTACCGGTCCAATCACCGGGTTCCCTGGCTGGTCGCACTATGGGGCCAGCAAAGCGGCACAACTGGGCTTCATGCGAACGGCGGCCATTGAACTGGCTAGCCGAGCAATCACGGTTAACGCTGTCTTGCCAGGCAACATCGCAACTGAAGGCCTTGCCGATCTTGGCCCGGAATACCGCCGGTCGATGGAGGCAGCAATACCCGTTGGCCGATTGGGTGAGGTGGCCGATATCGGTGCAGCTGCTGTCTTCTTTGCGAGCCCGCAAGCGGCTTTTATCACCGGGCAGGCCCTTGCCGTAGACGGCGGCCAAACTCTGCCCGAATCATTGGCTGCTTTGGATAGTCAATGAGCATGAGTGACCTGCCCAGCGCAATCGGCCCTACCGCTGAAGAAACGCGGTTGAAATTGGTCGAATTGATCGCAAATGGTTCGCTTAGTGCTGGTCAGCGACTTGGGTCGGAACGTGCTTTGGCGGCGACCCTTGGGGTAAGCCGATCCACCTTGCGTCAGGCGCTGGCAGTCCTGGAAGACTCAGATGCAGTCCGCCGCATTCCAGGCCGCGGTGGTGGCACTTTCGTTTCTGCCCAAAAGATCGAACGTGACCTCTCGCGCATTGTGGGCGTTCCGGCATACCTAAGAGACCAGGGGATTACCGCGGGCAGCCGCGTCATCAGTGCGGCCGTTCTAGCCGCTGATGATGAAACCGCTGCCGCGCTGGGCTTAGCATCTGACGCACTCGTCTACGACATCGTCCGCATCCGTCTTGCAGATGGGGCGCCAATATCACTCGAACGCGCTCGTTTCCCGGCCGATCGGTTCCCCGGACTGCTTGAACTTCCGTTAGGCGGATCTGTATATGAACTGCTTGAGCAGGAGTACTCGGTAACACCCCATGAAGCCTTGGAGCGCATCGAAGTGGTGCCAGCTGGCGCCGATGAGGGAAGCATTCTTGGCGTTCCTGCCGGAGCCCCTTTGCTTTCGGTAACTCGGACGACTGAAGACGCAGCCGGGGCAAGAATTGAGTTCTCACATGATCTGTTTCGAGCAGATCGCACGCGAATCGTAGTTCGCACCCCCGGACGAGCAGGGGTAACTGGATCAGCGCGTACGCGGGGAAACATAATCGAATTGCGCGCCAGTTCGCGTTAGGTTTCTAGAGATCGCAATCGCGGCGTAGCAGTCCATTTGCATCCAACCGGATCGGCATCGATCCTGGCGCAAGCAGCGGTTCATCGTCGCACAAGTTGAGAAC
>Ga0194061_1001391_pt1 | contig 14091 bp, 11 predicted proteins | sample SepL2221m_MetaG_FD_163423 | JGI IMG/M metagenome (GOLD analysis project Ga0194061, IMG submission 163423) | Anoxic zone freshwater microbial communities from boreal shield lake in IISD Experimental Lakes Area, Ontario, Canada - Sep2016-L224-21m | ecosystem: Environmental > Aquatic > Freshwater >...
ACCATGGGGTCTTCAGCCCAAGAAGATGCTCATACAGCGCAGTGTCTTTCATGCTCAAGCTGGAAATATTGAATCACTGGATTGTCCCGTAGCAAGGGAAAAATCACAGTGAAATTGACGAAGAACCCAAAAATTGAACATTTGTTCGAAGTCGATTTCCCGTCCGTAAGGGGACGAGTCAACCGCCTTGAGAATGGTCCACCGGTTGGTTACCCAATTCAGTATCGCGTTTTTGGGCAGGACCATCACCAGGTGGAAGCTGCAGCTGACCGCGTGGCGGCAGTATTGCGAACAGATCCGCACGTTCGCCGCGTAAATCAGAATTGGGGTGAACGCACCAAAAAAGTTCGCATTCATGTCGATCAAGACAAGGCGCGTGCCCTGGGCATCACATCACAGCAAATTCAAACGGCGCTACAGACATCTCTTTCTGGAAACACCATTGCGCAATATCGAGAAGCTGACAAGACTATCGATGTCGTAGCTCGATTGGTAGAAGTCGAGCGAACTGATCTCAACAATCTGAAGGATGCAAAGATTTACTTGCGAGATGGGAAGTTCATCCCCGTGTCGCAAGTTGCTACCTTGTCGTTGGACAGCGAGGAGAGCTTCTTGTGGCGCCGAAATCGCGTGCCAACACGTACCGTTCGCGCTGACGTAACAGGTGCTGAAGCTCCAGATGTAACTGCCAACTTGGCGCCACAAATTGAAGAAATTGCCCGCCAACTGCCACTTGGCTATGGCATAGAAATTGGTGGTACGCAGGAATCCAGTATCAAGGCCCAGGGTGCAATCTTTGCGGTGATGCCACTCATGGTAGTTGTGGTTCTGGTGCTACTGATGCTGCAACTTCAAAACATGAAGAAGATGGCACTGGTGCTTTGCACCGCACCATTAGGTCTGATTGGCGTCACATTGCTCATGCTGGCATTTCGCATACCGTTTGGCTTCGTTGCAATGCTCGGTGTCATTGCTTTGGCGGGAATGATCATCCGCAATTCGGTAATTTTGGTGGTCCAAATTGACCAGTCTCTGGTCGATGGGCATCCACTGTGGGAGGCTATTGTCGAGTCCGCCGTCCATCGATTGCGCCCCATTCTGCTGACTGCGCTGGCCGCAATTCTCGCCATGATTCCGCTTGTGCGAAGCGTGTTCTGGGGCCCAATGGCATGGGCCATCATGGGCGGACTATTCGCAGCAACACTTCTGACACTACTGTTCTTGCCCGCACTGTATGCAAGTTGGTACGGAGCAACACAGCCAATTGCAGGCACACACCTTGAAACGGAGGGTGTATGAATCAAGCACTTCGGCTTCGATATATGTGTGCATCCATCTTATTGGTAGGTTCCAGCCTTACAACCTATGGCCAAACCTTGTCCCTGAGTTCGGCTTTTCAGAAAGCACTTCAAGCGGACCCGGCAATCCAGGCCGCGGAGCAAGCATTGCTTGCGGGGCGTGAGAAGAACGTTCAAGGTGCTGCTTTGCTAAAACCTCAAGTCGCATTGGCAGCGAGCGTTATCGGCATCAACAGTCACGCCGAGAGCACATTGCCACCGCAGTTTGCCGCCTTGGCGCAGCCCGACACGTCCGGTGAGGTCCGTGAAGCTGCGCTGCAATTCACTCAACCCATTTATAACGCTAGCGCGAGTTCCAGTAAACAGCAACTCATGCGTCAGGCAGAGGCCGCCGAGCTAAGTTGGCGCGCAGCCCGACAGGACCTGATGATGCGTGTAACAGAGGCATACCTGATGGCATTGGGGGCACGTGAATCGTTTAGCGTTTGCCGTTCTCAGTCAGAGACATTTGCACAGCACCGTGAGCGCGCCCAAGCCCGTTTCGATCTTGGAACTGACAAGATTACTGACTTGCATGAGGCGGCTGCCCGCTACGATGCTGCATTTGCTCAGGAGGTGTCTGCGCGCAGTGCACTTGAACTGCGAATAGCGCAGTTCTACGCAGTTACGGGAGCAGATACGGAAAATCTGGCGCAGCTTGACCCAACCATCTCGTTGGACTCATTAGACGTAGAAGGTTTGGAGTCATGGCAGCGCAAGGCAATGGAACAAAGCGCGAGGATTAGTGCTAAGAGCATTGAATCTTCTATTGCTCAACTTGAGAGTCGCAAGTTCACCTTAGAGTCACGTCCTACATTGGATTTGATTGGAAGCTATGCTTCCAAAAGTAAGACTGGTGATTTGTCGCTGCTGATTTCGGCAGATCTACAACGCACGGCAACGATCGGTTTGCAGCTGAAAGTTCCTTTATTCAGCGGGGGAATGCTGAACTCACGCGAACGTGAGACGCTGGCCAAGTTCAAACAATCAGAACTGGAGTTGGCCGCCACGCAGCGCGATGTGCGCTTACAGACTCAAGAAGCATTTTTGGGAGTAAGAACCAGCCTCGCCCGACTTCATGCGCTGCAACGTACTGTCCAATCACTCCAGACAGCTCTCGATGCCACTACCCTTGCCCGAGATGTTGGAAGCCGTACACAGCTTGATGTATTGGAAGTGCAGCAACGCCTTTATGGTGCTCGCCTTGATCTCACCCAGTCTCGTATAGAAATCCTTCTGAACAGGATGAAGTTGGCATGGGTAGTAGGTGAGCTGGAAGAACGCGATTTGAAGACTGTCGACAAATTGACCAAGAAATGAATTCAAAGAAGTCTCGGCTTGGCACGAGAGGTAATTCTCCAATTTCCGCTGGATCTAAAGGTACTTTCAACCTTACTTTGAAGGCAGATTCGTCTGCCCTTATACGCCAAGCCAAAATTGTTGCAACCCATGGTTTCCATACGCAAACTATTGAACCGATGGCTTTGAAGCATTCCATAGTGCTCGTTGACTCAAGATGAAACCAGCCCGTCTACCTATTTTCGTAATCCGCCTGCTCACTTGCTTATTGGCAGGGCTGTCAACCTTGGCCCACGCTCAGCAGACGCTGCAGCAACCACGCATAGGGCTAGTGCTTGGCGGCGGCGGTGCGCGTGGTGCGGCCCACATTGGGGTGCTGCAAAAACTGCAGGAGCTTCGTGTTCCGATTGATTGCGTGGCTGGCACCAGCATGGGGGGCCTGGTGGCCGGCGCTTTCAGCTCGGGCCTGTCGCCCGCCGACATGCAAGTGGCGCTGCGGCAGGCCGACTGGCGCGACATGTTCAAAGACGCCGCCAGCCATGCGGACTTTACGCCGCGCCTTAAGGGCTTTTCTCAAAGCTTTATCCAGGGCTCGGAAGCGGGCGTTAAAAACGGCTCGCTGCAGTTCCCTTCGGCTGTGCTCAGCGGCCAGAAAATCAAGTTCTTCATAGACCGGCTGATCCGGGCCGACCTGGCGCCGCAGCGTGTGGAGGGTCAACCCCTGCCGCTATCCCTTCTCACCACCGACATCGTCACCGGCCAACGGGTTGCCTGGCTCAGCGGCGACCTGGCTTCGCTGATGCGCGCCACCATGTCGGTACCCGGGCTGATGTCGCCTATCAATTACGAGGGCTTGAGCTTGGTCGATGGCGGTCTGGTGGACAACGTGCCGATTGCCGAAGTGAGGAACCTGTGCCGGCCTGACGTGGTCATCGCCATCAACGTCGGCTCACCGCTGCTCAAGGCCGACGAAATCGAAGCCTCGCCGCTGTCCGTGACGGCCCAGATGATCAATCTGCTGACCGAGCAAAATATCACCAAGTCGCTCAGCCTTCTGCGGCCCGGCATCGACATTTACATCCAGCCCGATCTCGAAGGCATCACGGTCGGCGATTTCGAGCGCAGCGACGAAGCCATTGCACTCGGTTATGCAGCGGCCGCTCGGGCACAAGAACAGCTGCAAAGTTTGGCGGTGAGTGCGCCTAAATATGCTGTCTGGCTGCTTCGTATGGCGCGCAGTGATCCCCCGCAGTTGACTCTAGACGCTGTCGAAACGGCCGGCCTGGATGCCGAACGGGCCCGCTTGTTTGCCGCGCAACTGCGTATCAAGAGCGGCGCCCCGCTGGACGTGAAGTCGCTGGAGGAAGACTTACTGCGCGCCTACGGCGAAGGCCGCTACAGCAACCTCGCCTACCAATTGGAACGCAGCGATGACAAAAACATTCTTCGGCTTTATCCCACCGAAAAACCCTGGGGACCGAACTTCTTGCGAAGCGGTCTGAACTTCGCGTGGGGCACGCGCGATGACGCGCGCTACAACATCCGGCTGGCCTACCAGATGACGCAACTCAACAGCCGCGGCGGCGAGTTGCTGCTCACCGGCCAGCTTGGCGCGGACAACCTGCTGGGTGCAAATTGGTACCAGCCGCTTGAGGCTGGACGGCCCTGGTTTACCGAAGCCACTGCCCTTCTGGGCGACCAGTCAGTGGACTTGTACCAGGCCGGCCAGGCGCAAGCCCGCATCCAAAACGAGTTCAGGGAAATCAACACCGGGCTGGGCCTGAACCTGGGTCGCTACGGCGTGCTCAAGTCGGGGCTGTTGCTGCGCAGCCAGAATGCCAGCACCCGCATCGGCAGCGACAGCCTGCTGCCGGCAGACCGCTCAAGCAACACCCGCGCTTGGTTTGCACTGGCCGACCTGGACCGCTTCAACAGCCCCTACTTTCCGACCGAAGGCTGGCGTGCCCGCCTCATGCAGACACTGGCCAGCGATTACAGCAAGGTAGAGGGCAGCTACAGCCACGCAGTAGGTTTTGGCACTTATGTGCTCACCGGCCGGGTGGCTTTTACCCAGGCCAACAAGGGGCAGTTGCCCATCAGTGATGCCGCCGAACTGGGCGGCGTGAACAACCTGTCGGGGTTAGCCTTCAAGCAGTTACTGGGCTCTGACATGCGTTACCTGGGCTTGCGCAGCGAAAAAATTGTCAGCAAGATGCCGCTGGGCCTGCGCGGCGACTTGCGCGTTGGCTTGTCGCTGGAGGGCGGCACTATGGAGCGGCGCTACTCAGAGACACAAAGCAGCGGGTTGGTCCACTCGGCCAGTATCTACCTGGGCGGCGAGACCCCGTTGGGCCCGGTTTACCTGGGTTTGGCCAAGGCCAGCGACAACCCCGCGCGCATCTTCCTTTTTATAGGGAACCCTTGAGAACGGCCTGGAACGGACCGGCCATTTGGGTTGATGGGTCTCCCTGTGAGATTCGTGAAAAAAACTGCCACATCGACAAGTTCCTATAGTAGGCGCGGCTTTGCGGGTCGGCTCACCTCTGGTTTCAAGTCAGCTGTGAATCGGACATCGTCGCTTAAAAATGCGGTGTTGAACGGAATTTCGATGGAAAACATCTCTGCTGGAGGTGGCTTTTGGTCTTTTGATCGCATCTTGAGGAGATGAGGCCGGTTTTTACACGAATCTCGCTGACGGGCCACACAGACATGGAAGTGAACATGCCCGTTCAGGCTGGAGCCGAACCGGTGGATGTGGACTTGGGGTTTTGCCAAAGCGATTGCGCCAATGTGCAGCGCCGCCTTGTCCCCCAGGGCAGTTGGATTGCAGGCTTTGCGAAATGACCCGCAGGAAGATGCGCAGCACCATGTTGAGCACAGCACCAACATAGCTTTCTCCGTTGGGGACCGGTCGCGGGCGAAGTAGAGTCGGAGATGGTACTTGATGGGCGCGCAAAGCCGGGGCTTATGGTGATCAGACTTCCGTGATGAACTGCTCGCGTGGGCGGCGCACCTTGGTCAGGTTCACCAGCCAGTCCTTGTCGGCCTCGCGGTACCCCAGCGGCAAAATGGCCACGCTGCGCAGACCCCGCTCGCGCAGGTTCAAAATCTCGTCCATGGCCTTGGGGTCAAAGCCTTCCATCGGGGTGCAATCCACCTCTTCAAAGGCGGCGGCCAGCATGGCGGCGGTCATGCCAATGTAGGCCTGGCGCGCGGCATGCTGGTGGTTCACCTCGGCATCGCGCTGCGGGTACATGCCCAGCAGCATGTTGCGGTAGTTCTCCCAGCCTTCGTTTTTAAAGCCGCGCACAGTGTTGGTCAGGTCGAACATCATGTTGATGCGCTCGGCCGTGTAGTTGTCCCAGGCGGCAAACACCAGCAGATGCGAGCCATCGGTGACCTGGCCCTGGTTCCAGGCGATGGGCTTGATGCGCTCGCGCACCTCTTTGCTCGTCACCACAATGATCTCGTAGGGCTGCAAGCCACTGGAGGTGGGCGCCAGGCGCGCGGCTTCCAGAATGCGCTCCACCTTGTGCTCGGGCACCGCTTTGGCGGGGTCCAGCTTTTTGGCGGCGTAGCGCCACTGCAGGCGCTCGATCATGGCGTCCGACGCCATTTCCTGGGCGCCGGGGATGGCGGTGTTTGCGGGTGTTGCGAGCGTGGCGGACTGAGTCATACAAAGCTTCCTTGAATGGGATGGGGTTAGGTTGGTGTCGAATGTAGAAGCTTTAACGTTGCTTGAGAAGCCCCAATGAAGCACAATTGAGTTGCTTTTGAAGCAACAATAGGCCGCCCACCATGCTCAACCCCCAGCTCCTCACCACCTTCTCGGCCATCGTCGACGCGGGCAGCATCAGCGCTGCGGCCACCCGACAGGGCTGCGGCAAGTCCGTGCTGTCGCGCCAACTGGCCCGGTTGGAAGCCGACCTTGGCGCACGCCTTATCCAGCGCACCACGCGCAAGTTAACGCTGACCGAGGTGGGCAAGGTGGTGTTGGCGCAAGCCCAGCAGATTGACCGCGCACTGAGCAACGTGGCGCAAATCTCGGGCCAGTTCCAGCAGGAGGTGCGAGGCCCCTTGCGGGTGGCCTGCCCGCGCCCGTTGGGGCAGCGCCATCTGGTGCCCCTGATCACCGAATTCACCCAGCTGCACCCCCTGGTGGAGCTGACGCTGCTGGTGGAAGACCGCATGAGCGACCTGATCGCCGAGCAGATCGATGTGGCTATCCGTGTGGCGCATCTCGACGACTCCACGCTGGTAGCGCGAAAGCTGGCCGACAACCCGCGCGTGCTGGTGGCCGCACCCGCCTACCTGGCACGCGCCGGGGTGCCCGCAGTGCCCCAGGATCTGGCGCAGCACGAATGCCTGCTGTGGACGCGCGACAACCGTGTGTACGACGAATGGACCTTCACACGGAACGACACCACCACTCTGGTCCGGGTGCGGGGTCGCATCCGCATCAATGACGGGATGGCCCTGGTGGCCACGGCCTGTGCCGGGGCGGGCGCCACTGTACTGGACCGTCTCCTGGTGGAGCAGGAGTTGGCCAGTGGTGCACTGGTCGAACTGCTCCCGGCCTACAGCCTTCCCGGTGGGCCGTCGCTGTACGCGGTGTACCCGGCGCGCCAATGGCTGGCACTGAACACGGCCACGTTCGTGGAATTTTTGCTGTCACGGCGGTTTGCGCAGCGGCTTTGAAGCTGAATCGGCATGCCAATGAGGGCTCTGGCCCTCGTGAATATTGCGCAAGCAGCTATCACAAAAATAGCAACCAGATGATGAGAAACACGCATCACCTGGGATTGCGCCGCCTTCTCCCCTGCTCCAAAATTTCACGATTTGGCTGGTCGATTGGTTGCACGGAGAATCATTTCAGTCCATAAAATTTGCTGCTCAATTTCGGATGAAGGCCCGTGTCGGATTTACGACAGCGCAAATTCCTTTTTCGCACGTGCCACCATACGTTCCAAAAATGGGGTTCACCCATTAGCCATGCCGCTCAGACGCTGACGAATGATCTCCTCGGCCTGCAGCATGATGCGATCTATCAATTCCTTTACGCTTGGAATGTCGTGGATCAGACCGGCGACCATGCCGCAGGACCAAACGCCGGCTTCCATGTCACCCTGCTGCATGATGCGCGGGTAGACCCCAGCTACCTCTTCCATGATGTCGTCGAATTTGAGATTGGCACCCAAGGCGACTTCCTTGGCCAACAGGCGATCGGTGGCAGAGTTGCGCAGCACGCGCTCGGTGTTGCGCAGCGGGCGCATGACCAGACGCGTATCGAGTTCGCTGGCCGCCACGATGGCCTGTTTGACGTTCTCATGTACCGGTGCCTCTTTGGTTGCAATGAAGCGGGTGCCCATGTTCATGCCGTCTGCGCCCAGCGCCAACGCCGCTACCAATGAGCGGCCGTCGGCCATCCCGCCGGATGCGACGAAGGGAATCTTTAGCGACTCAGCGGCCCGTGGCAGCAAGATGAAGTTGGGCACGTCGTCTTCACCAGGGTGACCGCCGCACTCAAACCCGTCCACGCTGACTGCATCGCAGCCGATCGCTTCGGCTTTGAGAGCGTGGCGCACCGAAGTGCATTTGTGGATCACCTTAATGCCAGCTTCGTGCAACATGGGCATCCACTTCTGTGGGTTGTTCCCCGCTGTCTCCACCGCCTTGACGCCGCCGTCGATGATGGCGCGGATGTAGCCGGGGTAATCGGGTGAACTGACGGTCGGAAGAAAGGTTAGGTTCACGCCAAACGGTTTGTTGGTCATTTCGCGGCAGCGGCGGATTTCGTTGGCCAGCAACTCCGGCGTGCGCTGCGTCAAGCCCGTGATCAGGCCCAGTCCGCCGGCATTCGACACGGCAGCGGCTAGTTCGGCGAAGCCGACAAAATGCATGCCGCCCTGAATGATGGGGTGTTCGATGCCAAACATCTCAGTGATTTTGGTTTTCATTATTAGGTCCTCAGGAAATCGAATTACTGATGATTAACTTGTGTTGTTAGATCACTTTTTGCGGGTAGGTTCAGCTTTCTTTACTGGCTTTTTGGTCGATTTTTTGACTGCCTTGCTGGGTGGCATGGCTATCGAATGCGCTGGAGTCGATTTGCGCGTGTCTCCCAGCACGGACTTGAGGGGGCATATCTTTAATACAGGGCACTTTTGGCAACCTACAGCAATGGCAATGGGACACACGGTCATTATCGAAACCTTAAAATGCAATTGAAAGAAAAAAGTGGCACCAAAGTGCCACAAGACGGGACATTACTGTAACCCGCACCCTTGAAAGCTTTAGCTGGTGGTTGTTTATTGAAAGAGAATCATAGTTGTGAAGCTGGAGCTGAATCCTAAATCCAAAAGATTGCTTTTTTGCTTGAAGTCCACGCCTCAAGAAAAGACCCATATACATCTTCAATCTGGTTGCGCTTGACTTTCAACGTGGGGGTAATGAAGCCCGATTCCACAGTCCAAGGTATTTGATCCAGCACCAAACAAGATAAACGCTCGTGCGGATCGAACTTTTGATTGAGTATCGCAAGCTCACGCTCGAAGGAGGCTTGCATTTGTTGACGCTCTTCAGGTTCTAGCGCTTGTTTGAGCAGTTCAGGTGTCAGCGCTAGGATGGCCAGAGGTTGCGGCAAATTCGCGCCCACGACACAGCAGGCCTCCACACCGGGGATCAGCGCCAACAAGGACTCAATGGCCGCTGGCGATACATATTTACCCTTACTCGTCTTGAATAAATCTTTCACCCGCCCCGTGATCTTGAGGTTGTCCTGCGCATCCAGTGCGCCTTTGTCTCCGGTATGCAGCCAGCCATCTGACGTGAACGCTTGGGCGGTCAATTCGGGCTCCAGAAAATAACCGCGCATCAGGCCCGGCGACAACACCTGCACTTCGCTGGTGTTAGGGTCAAGCCGACATTTCACCCCACTCAGTACTTGTCCCACGCTGCCCGGCAAGGGATTCCGCACATCGGTCGAATGGGTACATCCGTTCTCTGTCATACCATACAACTCGATGAGGTTCAAACCCAGTGCGCTATACCAGCGTAACAATTCAGGCGGCATGGGCGCGGCGCCACCTGCAGCCACGCGGCATTGGTCCAGCCCCAAAGCTGTCAATATTTTTTTCTGCACTAAACGATTGAGCAATGGAATCTTGAGCAGCGTCGCCAGCTTTTTTGGCGGCATCTTGGCATGTACACCTTCGCGAAATTTAAGCCACAACCTGGGTACTGAAAAAAAGAATGTGGGGCGAGCACGTTGCAAATCCTGAGCAAATGTTTCTTGCGACTCTGCAAAAAAAACATGCATACCCGTGGCTAAAAGCATGTGCTCAACCAGGCCCCGTTCTGCAATGTGGGACAAAGGCAAGTAAGACAGCATCCTGTCGTTCTCATCGAGGGGAATCCGCTCCAGCCCCTGCGCAATGATGGCTTGGAAAGTACCAAAGCTGTGCATGACGCCCTTGGGGTTGCCTGTGGTACCCGAGGTGTACATCACTGTACACAGGTCTTCTGCAGGTCGCACAGGTTGGCCTTGCATTGGGGCTTGCTTACCCACAATGCCAGACCATTGCGCGCCAGGCCACTGTGGGCCCAAGGGCAAGTTGATGCAAAGCAACTTCTCCGGAACACCCGCCCTCATCGCATCCGGATCATCGAGCTTGCCGATAAACATCAGACATGCGCCACTGTGTTCCAGAATTTGCTGCGCCGTCTTGACGGCCAGCGTGGGATACAAAGGCACGGAAACATGCCCGGCCATCCAAATGGCCCAATCGGCCATGATCCAGTGGGCGGTGTTTTTGCCCCAAATCGCGATACGACTCCCGGGCGGATGGCCCAGCGATTGCAGATGGCTGGCCATGCACCGCACTTCATGTGCGACCTCTGACCAAGTGAACGTCTGAATCACGCCCCGCCCCAAAGGCTGTGTGAAGCATACGCGGTGGGGCGCAGTCGCCTCCCAGTGGTACAGGCGTTGCAGAGCTAGCATGGCTGAGGGCGTGCTCATGTTACATATCTCCTAATTTGAAAGAAAAAGCTGGCATCAAACTGCCACAAAAACGGGATATGTCTGTACCCCCCACCTTGGAACCGTGCCGGGTTGCTCCGGAAGTCAACCGCCCAACTTAGCTTGACGCACTACCAATCGCTTGCGCCTTCCATTCCGCAACATCGGCCTCGATGGCGTCGGACATGGCTTCAATTACCTGGGAGTTGATACGGCGTTTATTTCTGGCAAATGAATCCGCGTTCACGGTCATTAGATCGGCGCAGTGCCGTTGAATAGCCTCATGCATTGCGTAACCAGGCACCAGTTCATCGACAAAACCAGCGGCCAACGCAGATGCCGGCGTATAGGGAATACCCAACGTTGTCGCAGCATGAAATTGCGCTGGTGCCAGCTTTCTGCGACAAACTTCGAGTGCGAGGCGCGGAATCACTATGCCGATGCGAACCTCGCTAAGCTGGAATCGCGCACCCACATCCACCCCGAGGCGCAGGTCACATGCAAATAGCAAAATCGCACCAAGCGCCACTGCATGGCCAGTGCAGGCGGCGATTACCGGAAGCGGATACTTGACTAGGCGAGCGCATAACCGTAAGCCAGCCTCAAGCATCGTCGTGACTTCAGCGCCACCGCGTTTAAAGGCACCCAAATCAAAGCCACCGGAAAATGACCCCTCTCGACCGTACAAGACCACCACTTTGGCTTCTTGTTCGGCGCGATCCAGCGCTTCATTCAACGCAGTCAGCATGGCAATGCTCATGACGTTGGCCTTGCCGTCGTCCATTCGAAGCGTCGCTACTCCGTTGTTCAATTCGTAACGAACCAAAGTGTTCATTTCATCTCCAGAGAAAATATTGCAAAACAGCGTGATAGCTTGGTCGCCGATTAGCAACCTTGCCATTTCGGGCGTCGCTTTTCAGCGAACGCTGTGGCACCTTCGATGGCATCTTTGCTCTTGGCAATGGCCTTCAGCAGGGGTTCCTGCTGGCTAAACATTTCACTGGATAACCAGTCTTGTGACTCACTGATAACTTTCTTGCTGGCGGCCACAGCAAGGGGGCCGTTGGCTACTATCACCCGTGCTAGTGTCTGTGCCGCAGTCAACGCCCCACCAGAAGTAACAACACGGTTAACCAGTCCCAGGTCGTATGCCCGTGCGGCGCTGATCATTTCGCCCGTCAGAGCCAGTTCCATGGCGATGCGTTGTGGGATTTGGCGTGGCGTGCGCAGTAGTCCACCCGCACCCGCAATTAGGCCGACTTTGACTTCGGGTGTGCCAAAGCGGGCGTGCTCGCCTGCCACAATCAGGTCGCATGCAATCGCCAGTTCGAACCCACCCGCTAACGCAAAACCTTCAACCGCCGCGATCAACGGCTTTTGCGGTGGCGCGCTGCACAGCCCGCCAAAACCGCGGCCATCAATGAAGGGGGACTCGCCACGGATATAAGCTTTCAAATCCATCCCCGAACAAAACATACCGCCCGCACCCGTCAGAATTGCCAGACGGATGTCGGGGTTGCTGTCCAACTCAATCATCGCCGCAGCAATCCCTCGGGCCACATCGGCATTAATCGCATTCTTGGCTTCAGGACGGTTGATCGTTACCGTCATGACGCCTTCATCGACGCTCACTAGAACTGTGTCGCTCATTTCAAATTCCTTTTGGTTGAGATGCGTATTGCCAGCGGCTACTGAAGCACCAGCACGTTGTTGCGCCGCTCGATCAAGTGCGGCAGGGCCAAGGCCATCACATCCTGGCCTCCGGTACGCTTTAACAGGGCTGCCAGGTTCTGCCCGGCGTCAGCGGACATGGCCTGCGCCACAGCCTGTGCCATTTGAAACAACCACAAACCATGAACGGCGCTGGCACGTTGCACCTGCACACCTCGCCATTCGTAACTCACCATGCCAAGTGTCGGATGCACTAGGCGGCCGTCGTTAAAATTGATCAGTTGTCCCGCTTCAATTCCAGGGTGTGCATCGAGCCAATGCTGATAACTAGCGATGTCGGCACTAAGCTGTGGCCCCCAGTCCTTGAACAGCAAGGTCAACACGGGCTCCAGCGTGGCGGGGATCTCATCATCGAGTAGCCAATCAGCAACGTAAGGTGCATATTCACCGTCCGGCGTATTGGGCAGTTGCATGCGTTCCACCCAGCGTGCAACGTTGGGTGCGCGCTTCTTCATCAACGCTGTCGGATAAGGGTCTCGCCCAAGGTGGGCGTACATCGGCGCAATCAGACCCAAGTCCGCAATGCTGACGCGCCTGCCCATCACGTAAGGGTAGTGTTGGAAGTGGATGTCCAATGCTTCCAGAAGTTCTTCATAAGCATTCTCTATAGCCGCAATGGTCTGTGGGTTGATCCCCAGCGTCGGCAGACTGGAACTAAAAAAGTCCATGACGCGCCTTCCGGCCGCACGTCGTGCTTCTCGATCCTCGCCAGGATACAGTCCGCGCCCAAACTCCGTTTGCAGGAACAGCTCCTGCTCGTCGCGGTAGCTCCAACGGTAGTGCATGGCAACCTGCAGCATGCCTTCCAGACCAAAACCATCGATCAGCCTTGCTACCGCAAGTTGCACCGGTGTAGATGGCGTCAATGAGTTGCCCGATGCCAGGTTCTCAAGTGAATCGAGGTAAGAAACAATGTCCGTAGAGTCCTGTATGAACTGGCCGTCCGGGGTTTCGAGAACCGGAAAAGTCACCAATCCGACCGTCGGACGAACGCGCGCCTTGTAATCCGGATGGGAAGGACAGCGTTCAACGAATCGCAGCCCTTTCTTGATCAGGCAGGAGCGGGCCTTTCCTGTGTAAAGCGAATGGGGTGTTCCCCACAATATATAGGGGTGGTTTGTATCTGTGTTCATTGCCATTACACGGTTTCTCATTCAAAAATCACAGCATCTGGTCCGGTCATGCTTTGCACCCAGGATCGGTACTGGGATTCAAAGATGACAACGTCCTTACTATTGGCGGACCGCAGCGCAATTCTTGACCCAGCCGGATAGCTTTTGGCGAGAAGGAAAGCGGTAACCCGCCGAACTGCATCACCGACTTGTGCCCAGGTGTTTTCGGTCCACTGCAGCGCCTTGGGTTGTCGCAGAAACACCGGCTGCGGTGTCTCACGTTCCCAGTGGTAGAGCATTTCTAGCGGTGTTTTGATATCTTCGCGCATTTGCTTTCCTTGTATCGAGGGTTATGGTTCGCCACGCCGAAACGTAGTAAGGCACCTGCACATGAGCGCAGGCGTCTATTCCTGGCGTGTGCCTTAGGTGCTTTGCCCGGGCAAGCGACCCATCCAGGGGTGGAAGCGCCCCTGCGGGTCATATTTGGCACGTGCCTGATCGAGCCGTGCCATGTTGGCGTCGGAGACAAATCGAGCCGGTCGCCTTCCCAGGTTTTCGTCGGCCAGTTGAATGCCACGACTCCATGGTTCCA
>Ga0194061_1001392_pt1 | contig 14089 bp, 12 predicted proteins | sample SepL2221m_MetaG_FD_163423 | JGI IMG/M metagenome (GOLD analysis project Ga0194061, IMG submission 163423) | Anoxic zone freshwater microbial communities from boreal shield lake in IISD Experimental Lakes Area, Ontario, Canada - Sep2016-L224-21m | ecosystem: Environmental > Aquatic > Freshwater >...
GATGACATCAGCTTTTGCGATAACCTGGTTGTGCGCGGCGTAATAAGTTTTCACGACAACAAATGTCGGCACGACAAGCACCAGTAAAATGAAGGCGCTGATAATTTTCCGTATAAGTTTAAAACCAAACATATCAGCCGCCCGAAAACGCATCTTCGAGTTCAACATGTGCCAACTCGTCAGGATCCTTGAGCCATCCATCAGGAAGCGTCACCGGACGACCATGGCTCGTGCGACCACGTGGCGAATCACCCACCGCAACGGGATAAGGCTGATCAACCAGTTGATCAAGGAGCTCGCGAAATTCTGCAAGAGTTGAAACCATTCCAAACTGGCGCCGTAGCGAACCTTCCACCCTAAAGCCTTTGAGGTACCACGCCATATGTTTGCGTAAATCGCGGCATCCACGCGCCTCTGATTCAAAATATTCAACAATTAATTGACCATGTCGAAACATGATTTCTCGAACTTCAAAAAGAGTAGGTAAGTGTCTGGTTTCATCCCCAGCAAATGCGGCAACTAAATCAGCGAAGAGCCATGGTCTTCCTAAACATCCACGTCCTACAACAACACCCGCGCACCCCGTTTGCTCCATCATCGCCATTCCATCGGCTCCGCTCCAAATATCACCGTTGCCGAGTACAGGAACACCCGTTGGTTTGAGGTGATCGACAAGGCGTGAAATCGCACTCCAGTCGGATTTTCCTTCGTACATCTGCTGTGCGGTGCGAGCATGCAATGCAACCCAGTTAACTCCCAAGTTGGCCGCAGTTGTTGCCGCCTCCAAATAGGTTTGGTGATCGCTATCAATGCCTACTCGCATTTTAACTGTCACGGGAATTCCAAAGGGTTTTGCTGCTTCAACAGCCGCACCAACGATGGCGGCAAAAAGTCTGCGCTTATACGGAAGAGCAGCTCCACCGCCTTTGCGCGTCACCTTCGGAACGGGGCATCCAAAGTTCATATCAATGTGATCTGCCAAGTTTTCGCGGCCCAACATTGTTACGGCTGCTTTCATCGCATCTGGATCCACACTGTATAGCTGAACGGATCTTGGCCACTCATCTTTGCCTGGAACGATCATGCGAAGAGTTTCAGGACGTCTTTCGATGAGAGCGCGTGCAGTCACCATCTCGGAAACGAAAAGACCAGCCCCTTGTTCGCGACAGAGCGTTCGAAATGGAGCATTGGTAATGCCCGCCATCGGAGCCAAAACTACGGGAGGACTAATTGCATAATCCCCGCTGGCTAACCGAAGGGTTAAGGGATTTATGACCCGAGCAGTCGTGGCGCTAACCATGCCTCTACTTGATCAAGAGCAATGCGCTCTTGCGCCATGCTGTCGCGATCGCGAATAGTGACTGCTTGATCTTCAAGCGTATCGAAGTCCACAGTTATGCAATAAGGAGTACCAATCTCATCTTGACGGCGATACCGGCGGCCGATGGCGCCCGCATCATCGAAATCGATATTCCAATTCTTGCGTAATTGAGAAGCAAGATCGCGTGCTTTTGGAGATAGATCAGCATTTCGTGACAAGGGCAATACAGCGGCTTTCACTGGTGCAAGGCGATTATCAAGTTTTAATACCGCGCGCTTTTCCATTACGCCTTTGCTGTTAGGTGCTTCATCTTCGGTGAAGGCATCCATCAAGAAAGTTAACGTGCAACGATCAACTCCTGCCGCAGGTTCGATGACATAGGGCGTCCATCGCTCATTGTTCTCTTGGTCAAACCAGGAAAGATCTTTACCTGAAGCCGAAGAGTGGGCCTTCAAGTCAAAATCACCGCGGTTTGCAATGCCCTCAAGCTCGCCCCACTCGGTGCCAGCAAATTCGAATTTGTATTCAATATCTGCAGTCCGCTTTGAGTAATGCGAGAGCTTCTCTTTTGGGTGGTCATAAATGCGAAGGCGCTCTGGATTAATTCCAAGATCGGTGTACCAAGCCATGCGAGTGTCAATCCAATATTGATGCCATTCCTCGTCCGTACCAGGTACTACAAAAAATTCCATTTCCATCTGCTCAAATTCACGAGTGCGGAAAATAAAGTTTCCTGGAGTAATCTCATTACGGAAGGATTTGCCAATCTGACCAATGCCAAATGGAGGTTTTTTTCGAGAGGTCGTTGCTACGTTATCAAAATTAATAAAAATTCCTTGCGCTGTCTCTGGTCGTAAATATGCCAGACCTGATTCATCTTCAACTGGCCCAAGGTAGGTTTTTAGTAGACCAGAAAATTGCTTAGGTACCGTGAACTGACCTTTGTTGCCGCACGCTGGACAATTAACTTCAGCGAGTGATTCAGGTTGACGTTTATTCTTTGCAGCAAAAGCTTCTTCAAGGTGATCTGCTCTATAGCGTTTATGGCAGGAAGTACATTCGGTAAGAGGATCAGAGAATGTTGAAACGTGACCAGATGCCTCCCATACTTCGCGCGCCAAAATTACACACGAGTCCAAGCCGACAACATCATCGCGGCCAGTGACCATGGATTTCCACCACTGACGTTTAACGTTATTTTTGAGTTCGATTCCAAGGGGACCGTAATCCCACGAAGCGCGCAATCCGCCGTAAATTTCACTGGAGGGATAAACAAATCCTCGGCGTTTGGCCAAGCTAACAATGGTTTCTAAACGATCATTGGCCACAAAAATCTCCATCCGGCTGGCTGTCGGCGGTGCACAACTGATGTAGTTGCAACCCTTAATTTGTAAGTTTACTGGCTCTGACTATCTTCGTAGGCACCAGGTTCATCAATGGCTTGAGCCAGTAACGGAATCACTTCCATCTTGACTCTCGTCGAACTCAGCGCGCGGCGGTAGGAGCCAACGTTCTGCCATTTCGTCATCAAGACCCACAACGTTGGATCATCCAAATTCTGCCCAGATTCGCCATCGACATATCCAGTACATTCGCTGAGGGCGCTTTGAGCCGCCGCTAATTGAGCCTCAAAATCTGTGGCCAAAGCCAGAGGGACGCTAAAACGGGCGATTGCAAGCATGGCATGAGCCTAGCGGCGAAATAGTGATAATGACAATCATTTTCATTTCTGTTACCGTCCCTTCATGAGTATCGCCCTCCTCTTTGCCGCCCTCACTGTCGGTGCGACGACACTGGGTGGATTTATCGCCCTTCGATCCAAAGATCGCTTTCATTTATTGCTGGGGCTTTCAGCAGGGCTATTACTAGGACTTGTGGCATTTGATCTCCTGCCTGAGGTCTTTAGTGAGAATCACCAAACCTTCGGTGGAGTTCGTGCAATCTCCATAGCGATCGTGGGCGGCTTTCTCCTGTTACATATTTTGGAGCGTCTCTTTGGTTCACACGAACCTGCCGAATCTGACTACGGACACGACCACGAACATCACAATGTGGCGGGCACATTGGGCGCAATTGCAATGGGTGGGCATGTATTTCTTGATGGAGTCGGACTCGGTGTTGCATTTCGCGTAAGCAACGCCTTGGGCATCGCAGTATTTCTCGCAATCGTAGTACACGCTTTTAGCGATGGACTCAATACTGTTTCGCTACTTATTAAGAGCGGACAATGGAGCGAGCGAGCAAAACTCCTTCTTCTCGTTGATGCGGCCGCACGATTATCAGGCACCGCAATCGGCTCATACCTCGCCCTGAACTCTTCATGGCTTACCCTGTACCTAGCTCTTTTCTCTGGTTTTGTTATTTACCTGGCCACATCTCATATATTGCCTGAAGCCCATTCACGACACCCTTCGAAATGGACTTTGGCAGCAACTGCTGTAGGCGTGGCAATCATGTGGCTCGTGGTGGCTTTTAGTGCGTAAATCTGTAAGCGGTGTACTTACAACCCTGGAACATGTGGGCGGTTTTGCTAGCGCGCAAGAGCTTTACCAACTCATGCACCGAGATGGCGCCAAAATCGGATTGACGACGGTGTACCGATCATTGCAAACATTGGTCGAGGATAAACTCGTCGATATCCTGCGTCGCGAAGATGGCGAGGCGATCTACCGGCTTTGCGGTGAAAGTCATCACCATCACCTGGTCTGTAAAAGTTGTGGCAAGACAGTAGAAATCGAAGGTGGCGCGATCGAGAAGTGGGCTAAAAATATTGCCACAGAAAACGGTTTTCGAGATGTCGGCCATACCGCTGAACTTTTTGGTACCTGCTCTAACTGCTAAGCGCCTTAAAAAGTTTTACGTGTTTTATGGAGTGCTCAACACTTGTTGCGATAGGGATCGATGAGAATTTAACGATGACCGTTTGGGTAACGGGATCTATCCAAATATATTGTCCATATATACCGACGCAGTAAATCTCCTTATGAGTACCGTTGGTAATCCAAAATTGATTGCGGTATGTCCCACCAGGATGCACCTCCGGCATCGTGTCGGGAATCAAACCTCCTCCCATGGTGTCCAAAAGCCATCCAGGGGTGGCTATCTGATGGTCATTCATCACTCCCCCGTTCAAGATCATCTGTCCAACCAACGCTAAATCCCGGAGCGTCGTTGAGATCCCACCATTTGCGAGCGGGGAACCATAGTCATCCATCGTCATATTCGCAGAATATTTTGCTCCGAGCGGCTTCCAGATTCGCTCGCTCAATAAGTCAACATATGGCTTGCCTGCTACTTCTTCGAGTAACCACGCCAGCACATCCGTGTTGGCCGAGCAGTATTGAAATTGTGTACCGTGCTGACGCTCTTTTGTAATCAATGGTAAAAAAGCGCGTAGTCCTGCAGGGTCATCGTCCTTGCCACTTCGCCAGCCGGCCACACGATCGATAACTTGAATCTCGGAATCGGGGTCATGGTATTCCTCGGAGAATTTAACCCCGGCACACATGTCGAGAACATTTTGAACCGTGGCATCGGAATATCCTGAGTCCCTCATTTTGGGCAAGTAATATCCGACACTCTTCGCCGGATCAATTAATCCTTCACTAATGAACTGACCCAGAAGAATTCCCAAGATGGATTTAGAAACTGATTGCAGCAAATGTCGAGTCTCTCGGGTCATTCCATTGAGGTACTTTTCATAAACTATTCGGCCTTCTTTGATAACCAAAAGCCCATCGGTAGATAAATCAAGAAGCTCTTCAAGAATCTCATCTCTTTCTATGAGCGCCTCTGGCCATACATGTGGATTCGGGCTGGGCAAAATTTCATCGGTCGGCATGAACTCTGCGACATGTTGCAGCGCCCACCTATTAAGAGGTCCCTCTTGCCAAAGGTCCCACTCTTCTTGCGAAAGTTGCCGAGGTGGATTCTTAGGAAAACTGATCATGCTTTTCCAAATCGGCGATCACGTTTTGCATATTCCTCGATGGCACGCCATAAGACCTTCCGATCCACATCAGGCCAGAGAACATCCATAAATACGAATTCTGCGTAGACCGATTGCCATGGCAAGAAATTGCTGGTGCGCATCTCCCCCGAAGACCTCAAGAACAAATCAACATCTCTCATCAAAGGCTCATCGAGATATCTGGCGAATACTTTCTCGGTAATGGAATCGGCCTTAATCTTTCCGCGTTTTACATCCTTGGCCAGAGCCGTTGCTGCATCAACGATTTCTGAACGACCACCGTAGTTGACGCACATATTGAGCGTGAGAACTTTGTTCTTCGCGGTTAGTTCCTCCGCTATTTCAAGCTCTTTGCGAACGCTCACCCACAACTTATTGGGGCGGCCAACCCATCGCACACGTACGCCTAAGTCATTCATCTCATCGCGCCTGCGTCGTATGACATCGCGATTAAAGCCCATCAGAAACTTCACTTCTTCAGGTGATCTTCGCCAATTCTCCGTTGAAAATGCATACGTGCTAATTTCTTTGACACCTATTTCTATTGCACCTTCGACAACATCAAAAAGTGCGGCTTCCCCAGCTTCATGTCCTGCGGTACGTGGCAATCCGCGCTCTTTTGCCCAACGCCCATTCCCATCCATAACAATTGCAACATGCGCAGGAATCAATTCCTTGGCAATCCGGGGCATACTCATGCGCGCTCCACAAGAGGAAGACTACGAAGCCCTCGCTCTAAGTGCCACTGCAAATATGCGGCGATCAGTCCGCTTGCCTCACGTTGATGTTTGCGTTCGCTGGAATCGGCTAACTCCCAATCGGCGCTGATCAACGCGCCCATAAGTGCCAATGTTTCTGGGGCAGGTGTTGCACATGCTGAAGGTCGACAGTCCAAACAAACACTTCCGCCACCTACCAGAGAGAAGTAGCGATGCGGCCCAGGCTTTTCGCACCTGGAGCAGATCGTCATGGATGGCGCATATCCGCCGATTGAGAGAGATCGCAAGAGGAATGCATCAAGGATCATGGAGGGATCGTGACGATTTTCTGCAAGAGCGCGAAGACCACCAACAACAAGTTGAAACTCTTGCAGGGCAGGTTCGTGCTCTTGTGAAGTAAATCGTTCGGCAGTTTCCAAGATGGCTGATGCAATCGTCCAACGTTGGTAATCGTTCGAGACCGCTTCTCCATAATTCATGATCGCTTCAACCTGTGTCACCGTGTCAAAAGTCTTTCCAACATAGAGTTGAACATCAATATGACTACCTGGTTCCAGGCGAGCACCAAATTTGGATTTCGTACGACGCACGCCCTTTGCCACGCCTCGGATTCGCCCATGCTCTCGAGTCAAAAGGGTGACGATGCGGTCTGCCTCACCCAACTTCTGAGTGCGCAAGACAACTGCCTCATCGCGGTAAAGACTCATGCCCTTACCGTAATGGGAGCAACTAGCGAATGGCGCGATTTATCGCAGAGACAACAGCTTTTAGTGAGGCTGTGGTTGTATTGGGATCGATACCAACACCCCAGAAGACTTCACCATCGATCGCGCATTCCAGATAGGCAGCGGCGCTAGCATCCCCACCGGCCGAAAGTGCGTGCTCGTAATAGTCTAGAACGCGCACATCAACTCCGTAATCTTGCAAGATCTTACAAAATGCAGCGATGGGACCATTTCCATGACCGTTAAGTTCCTGAATTTCACCGCGGTCGGAAAGTGAAACGCTCAAGAACACATCTTCATCAAGGACTGAGGTTTGGGATAATCCCTTAAGTCTAAATCTGCCCCAAGGAGCAGATTGTGTCGGCAAGTATTCATCTTCAAATATTCGCCACATCGATTCAGGAAGAACTTCTCCGCCATCAGCATCCGTTTTCGCCTGAACAACTTTGCTAAATTCAATCTGCAAACGCCGTGGAAGATCCAGGTGATGCTCGTTCTTCATCATGTATGCGACGCCGCCTTTACCGGATTGGCTATTGACGCGGATGACTGCCTCGTATGACCGACCGATATCTTTTGGATCAATCGGCAAATACGGAACGGCCCACGTGAATTCATCAATAGGGACACCGGCCACTTTGGCATCATTGGCCATGTGATCCAGGCCTTTTTTAATGGCATCTTGATGCGAACCTGAAAATGCAGTGAACACTAAATCACCGCCATATGGATGACGCTCTGGCACCCGAAGTTGATTTGCATATTCAACTGTACGACGGATGTCATCGATAGTAGAGAAATCAATCATCGGATCAATGCCATGACTCACCAAGTTCATGCCAAGTGTGACAAGGCAAACATTTCCCGTGCGCTCTCCATTTCCAAAGAGAGTTCCCTCAATGCGGTCGGCACCGGCAAGGTATCCAAGTTCGGCGGCGGCAACACCCGTTCCGCGATCATTGTGCGGATGCAATGAAACAACGACACTGTCTCGATTATTGAGGTGACGACACATCCACTCAATGGAGTCGGCATAAATATTGGGAGTCGCCATCTCGACCGTTGCGGGCAAGTTCATGATCGTCTTCCATGAGGGGGTCGGCTTCCAGACATCATTCACGGCGTTGCATACCTCGAGGGCATATTCCATTTCAGTGCCCGTGTACGACTCCGGTGAATATTCGAAAGAGACGGCAGTACCTGGAACGGTGTCGATAAGAGCTAAACACAATTCCGCACCATCCGTGGCAATTTTCTTGATGCCATCTTTATCTTGGCCAAACACAACGCGACGTTGCAACGTTGAGGTGGAGTTATATAAATGAACGATCGCTTGTTTGGATCCTTTTATGGATTCATACGTACGACGAATTAATGGTTCGCGCGCTTGGGTAAGCACTTGAATGACAACATCGTCAGGAATCAAATCTTCTTCAATGATCTTTCGAACAAAGTCAAAATCTGTCTGACTTGCACTAGGAAATCCCACTTCAATCTCTTTGTACCCCATCGCAACGAGCAACTTGAACATCGCCAATTTTCGCGGGGTATCCATCGGATCAATCAGCGCCTGATTGCCATCACGAAGATCTACCGAACACCACTTCGGTGCATGGGTCATCTTCCTGTCGGGCCAGGTGCGATCGGGAAGGTCCACGGGGATAAATGATGAGTAGCGGCCATAGGGCATCGGACTCGGTGATTGCTTTGGATAATTCATTTCTTGCTCCTTAAATTTCGCGGGGGTTTGGGTGTTACCGGTATGTCAAAACCCCGCGACGAGGGGACCGGTTATAGGACCCCGCCACGGCAGCGAAGGAGGAGGCTGCGTAGTTTCATAGGTTCAGGGTAGCCGTTTGTCTTACTTCTGAGCAAACGCCCCAATTCTTAGCGAAGTGAGGCTGCGATATCGCGCATAAATACCAGTATCCGAGTATCGAGTTCATCATCCGATGCCACGGGCTGACACGACATTTTGATGATCACCGTATCGCTGGCGGGATCCACATAAATCCACTGCCCATGAATTCCGATCGCGCAATATGCACCGTCTCCATCGGAATACCACTTGTTGCGATAGCGGCCATGGCCAAAGAGGGTCTCGAAATCACCGACATTCCATGCAGAAGAATTACCGTTTTCTCTAATGTCACGAATCCATTTTTCAGGCACGATCTGTTGGCCGTTTGCGTGACCGGAGTTTCGAAAGAGCTCCCCGAGCAACGCAAGATCATGGGCGGTGCATGCGATTCCGCCTGCAGTTCGTGATTGCCCCACTCCATCTACAGTCACCGTGGCGCGCTGAGCGCCTAGTGGCTTCCACAATAATTCTGAGAGCAGCGTTGGAAATCTCGTCTCTGAGACTTTTTCCAAAATCATTCCTAGGACATCGGTGTTTGGAGACTGATAGGCAAAGACTTTTCCGTGGTCACCAGCTGCCTTGGGTAAAGTAAAAAGAAAATCTCCGAGATTTTCGCGCGGCAATAACTCATCACTCGATGGTGGCATGAAAAGCATTGCTCTGCGATAGCGCGCATATACGCCCGCTTTAAGCGTGTAATCCTCAATGAATTCAACGCTCACCAACATATCCAAAACTTCTTGAATGGTGGCATCTTCGTACGCGCTGCCTCTGGCCTTGGGTAAATAATGCGCAACTGCTTTTGTTAAATCTAGGCCATATCTGTCAATCACAATTCCCGTGAGCAGCGCAGTGATTGATTTGCTGACTGAGAAAACCAGATGTCGAGTGTTGTGATTCATCGGAGTCCGGAAGTACTCGCTGATGAGCTTGCCTTTGTTGACCACCAAGAAAGCATCGGTGAATGTGCGATCTAAATAATCCCGACGTTTTTCAGGGTGGTTGGGATCAAAAGTTTGCTCAAGGAATTCTTCGTTGATCTCGCGAGGCAATAAGGAGGTACCAGGTCCATCAATTACCGCAGTGGGCACCATCTCGGGAACGTTCTGGAAAGACCAGCTGCTGTATGGACTCTCGAGCCAATTAGCAAGATTGACCTGCGCCCGATCAAACCCGAACTGCTCGGAAAACTTATCCATGCGCTGCTCTACCTCCCTGTAGGAATTCCCTTACGTTCTTAGGGGGTTATCCCCCTAAGAACCCTCGATTTGGGGGTTGCACCCTTAGAGAATTTAACCACTGCGATCGCCTTCGGCGAGAGTAGCGAACTTAACCTCGCGAAAGGGTGTGATGACGAAAGAAACTAACGCCCTTCACGAGGGCGACGCTAAAATCCGCCTACGTTCTGACCGCATCACACGCACACTCGTCAGCAGCGTGATTTCAATTGAAAATCTTTATCTCGTCCTTGGCTCATTCATGCAAAGCGCAATTAATGAGTTTGGCTGGTGGGCGGGCCAAGCCTGGTTGAAAAAAGGAGAATCTTTAACGCCGACAGGTTGGGTTTTTGCTACCTCTGCTCCCACCTCAATTTTAGGTATTTCACATTTTCCCAGCGAAGACATTGCGACAAAAACAACACAGAGCGAAAATTCAGGCGATTATGTAACGACCCCTGCTGAACTGGTAGAAATTGAAGCTCTCACCTGGCACCCGCTACATGATGAACTCCAAAGAGTCGGAGCCCGTCACACGGTTATCGTAGATGTTTCAACCGCAACTGGCTTAGGACTTCGCATCCTTTTCATTCTCCCAAGTGCTAACTCTTTTTCGCCAACCTCACAAGTAAGTCTAGATATCGCATGTGCGCTGCTTCCTGAACTCTATCGCCGAGCAATCACCAGTCAGCAACTACTCTTTCAATCCACCCACGATGAACTCACCCGCCTTCTAAATCGAAGAGGTTTGGAGGACGCGTATGCAGAAACTAGTACTTGGAATTCTGCAGGCGTCGATAGGACTGTTTTCTTCCTCGACTTAGATCGTTTCAAAGATATTAATGACACCTTCGGCCACGCAATTGGTGATGAAGTTCTGTGCGAACTTGCTCGAAGAATCACCAGCGCAAGCAGACCGGTTGATATTCAGGCGCGACTTGGTGGCGATGAATTTGTGATCATCGCGGAAGGACTCGATGATTTTGCTGCAATTGAGCGGACGTCAGATCGATTTCTCGACACAATCCACAAGGATTTCACAACATCGGATGGATCCATTCATCCTCTTCGGACAAGTCTAGGTGTATCGCGTTGGCAAGCTGGCACGCTTTTAGCGGATGCAGTTGCACGAGCTGATGCTCAAATGTACCGAGCAAAAGCATCGGGTGGGCACAGAGCTAAAATTGAAGAGATTTATGTTGGAATTTCCGACAAATCCGAGTCAGTCGATCCTTTTCTATACAATAATTCCTCTCTCAGTATTTCGAAAATTCGACGAATTAATGGTGACGCTCTTGAAGGTTTCATGGCAACCTTTGCTCTTCCCAATTCTTACTCCCCCGAAATGATGCAGGATCTGGCCAAGCAAATCCGCTTAGCAATTCTGGATGCCGAACAAGGTGAATTGTTTGATCACGACCTACTCTTAAATGTTCGCCAACCCCGCCGTTCAGACAAAACAAATATCGAACTTCTGCTACAAAGCCTTTCCGAGATGTATCGCGGCTCGCAATTGCACTATGTGCTCGATTTACAAGGAGTTACGACAGACTCAGCAAACATTGCTAGAGATTTGGTTGCCTCGCGCCATGTAAAAATTGCTCTAGAAAACTACGGCCTTGGCAATGGCGAAATTGCCTTTACTAAGGAATTTATGCCCTCTTTTTTCATATTCAATTCCGATCTCTTTACTAAACCATCGCGGTCGAACGACATTGCCTTACAAGCAGTAACGGCGGTAGCTGCTGCACTGAAAATTCCAATTATCATTCCGAATGGAGCCGAATCCGTGCGAAAGGGAGAAAAACTTCCAGATCACCTAGGGCAAGCCATGTATGCCGAAGAGTTGTTAACGCCAACATCCGTGAATAGTGAAGTAACACAAGTGAAAGGGCTCTCATGAAGTTTCTCACCGCCAAAACCGCAATTGCTCTCACGGCAATACTATTTCTTGCAGGTTGTAGCGCAACGACAACTAAGACCGCAACACCGACGCCCTCTCCCTCGTCAACAAACCCGTACGGCGGGGGCTTTAAGGTCAATGCTCCGAAGGCGACTGATGTCGTCCTCACTGTCACGGGTACTTCATCGCACGCGTACACGATGGGCGAACTCACCTCGCTTGCCACAAAGACGATCACTATCTTTGAGCCTTTTCTCAAGACCCGTCAGTCATTCGCAGTCGTTTCCATGACGAGCTTGCTCAATAAAGCAGGATTCTCTCGTGATCAAAAAATAGAAACTTTGGCACTCAACGATTATGCATTTGTTGATACAGCCGCGCATTTCATAGATAACAACGCCTATATTGCGGTAAGTCGCAATGGCGCCGACATACCTATGGATCAAGGTGGGCCAGTTCGCATTGTTTTTGAAGACTCGAGTCCCTATGCAAAGAACTTGGATGCTTGGAACTGGAGCTTGAAAGCGATAGGGCCCAGTAAGTAACAATGCCTGAAGAAGGAAATATCGCCGGTCTTGCTCGCATTGGCCTCAAGCCAAAGTTAGGGCAGATACTTCTGGCCGTACTCACCATCCTTGGCATTCTTGGCTTCCTTGGATCCTCCATCTGGAGTGCACGCCAAAGCCAAATCGCCGATGTATCAGTACTCGGCGAATCCCACGACGCAGGATCGCTCGCATTTTCTCAACGCGAAAGTTTCAATGTCTGCTTGGCCTTTGTGCAGTGGACAGATGGCACAATTTCAACCCGCGAACTGCAAATTGCACGTGCCCTACTGGGTCAAAGACTTCAGGTTCAAACAGAATCCGGAATATCAACATACAACTTGCTTCCATCGGATTATCGACGCGCCTTGACCGCCCTTGACGTTTTCTTACTTCAAGCAAGCGATGTACCTGCAAAGCAAAGACTAAAGTTGTCTCTTGTCGCACAACCAGCTTTCCAATACTTTCTTACCCACACCAGGCAGATGAGCAGCGAACTTGCATTGGTCAGCCAGCAGAGCATGGCCTTGGTGATCAAAAATCGTGCAAGAGCTGCGACCTACCTCTCTGTGATTTTTCTTCTTACCGTTTTTATTGGACTGATACTTGCACTTTGGTTGACTTTAGATATTGGTCGCGGGTTTAGGCGCTCGAGAAAGCTCCTCAAAGATGAGGAAGACAAACTAGATCAGGCGCGGCAAGAACTTGAGGTCGCAAGCATTTTGGATACGTTACAAAATCAAATTCTAGGTGCAGAGCTTCAAGATCTTTCAGACGAGCAGTTGCACGATCATCTCACTTCGCTCCTTTCACCAAATCAGTGGATGCTTGCTCAACCTAAAATCGATGAAATTAAGGCGCTACATCAGTCCCGTAGACGTTTGGCAGAGGAATATACCTATCGAACAAGCCATGATCATTTGACCGGATTGCTGAATCGCACGGGCTTTATTGCTGCCATCGAAGGTCAGGCTATGAATCCAGAGTTGCCCTTCAGCGCGGGAATCTTTATCGACGTGGACCGCTTTCAGCGATTCAACGATGCACTTGGATATGCCAACGGAGATAAAATTCTGCGACAAATAGGAAAGGAAATTTCAAGGCAAACGCGGCGAAATGAAACGGTCGCGCGCCTTGAATCTGATGAGTTTGTCTTGTTTGGAACTTATGCAAGCGCAGAGAATGCACGCGAAAGAGCCCTGGAATTGCAAGCAGCTATCGAATTCACGCAGGTTCATAAGTCGATTGAAATGCAAATCACCGTAAGTATCGGACTTGTCCTTGTCAAGGATTCTAAATTGGACGTCCAGACTCTCTTGCACGAAGGAGCCATTGCTTCTCAATCAGCAAGCAAACAGGATCGGTCTGGATTCGCACTCTTTTCCAAAGACCAGAGTGATCAGCTTACGACCGCATTATCTGAAGAGTTTGCCCTGCGCAGAGCGCTGCGTAACAACGAATTTGTTCTTTACTACCAGCCCGTCATAAGGGTTCGCGATGAAGAAATAGTGGGCGCCGAGGCCCTTATCCGATGGGAACGCCCCGGTGTGGGCTTGGTAATGCCGATGCAGTTCCTGCCAAATATCAGACAGGCACATCTCACAATTGATCTTGGTTATTGGGTAATTGAACGTGCACTTCAAATGAGAACTTCTGCAGAAGTCCTCATCCAGCACCACGAGCTTGAAGAGTTTGGTTTGGGCATAAATATAGAAGCCGAGTCCCTGCTTCGATCGGATTTTACTAACAATGTGAAACAGGCATTTTCTCGGACGTCGGTAAATCCTAAAGATATATTTATTGAGATTTCCGAGGATTCATTGGCAAG
>Ga0194061_1001394_pt1 | contig 14070 bp, 10 predicted proteins | sample SepL2221m_MetaG_FD_163423 | JGI IMG/M metagenome (GOLD analysis project Ga0194061, IMG submission 163423) | Anoxic zone freshwater microbial communities from boreal shield lake in IISD Experimental Lakes Area, Ontario, Canada - Sep2016-L224-21m | ecosystem: Environmental > Aquatic > Freshwater >...
TCGGGCCAGGAGGCACTGGACGATGTGCGCTCGGCCGTGTCGCGCATACGTGGCGATTTGCCGTCCGATGTGCGCGACCCGATTGTTAACAAGCTGAACCTGTCGGGCCAGCCCGTGCTGGCATTCACCGTGGGCTCGACCCAAATGGACGATGAAGCGCTCAGTTGGTTTGTCGACAACACCATCACCAAGCGCCTGCTGTCCGTGCGCGGTGTGGGCGCAGTGAGCCGGGTGGGTGGCGCTGACCGGCAAGTACAGGTGGCACTGGACCCGGCACGCTTGCAAGCGCTGGGAGCCACGGCGTCCGACATTTCTCGGCAGTTGCGCCAGGTGCAGCAAGACGTGGCCGGCGGCCGTGCCGACGTGGGCGGCAGTGAGCAACCGGTGCGCACACTGGCCTCAGTACATTCGGCCAGCGAACTCGGCAGCCTGGAGATGGCGCTGAGCGATGGCCGACGCATTCGCCTGGACCAACTCGCCACCATTCGCGACACCATTGCGGAACCTCGCTCGGCAGCTCTGCTCAACGGCAAGCCGGTGGTGGGCTTTGAAGTGGCCCGCAGCAAGGGCTCCAGCGAAGTTGAGGTGGGCGCAGCCGTACAAAAGGCCTTGGCAGAGATTCGGTTGCAACACCCCGATATTGAACTCACGGAAGCCTTTAACTTTGTGCTGCCGGTGGAAGAGGAATACACCGGGTCCATGCACCTGCTTTATGAGGGCGCGGCGCTGGCGGTGCTGGTGGTGTGGCTTTTTTTGCGCGACTGGCGGGCCACGTTTGTCTCTGCCGTGGCGTTGCCGCTATCAGCCATTCCTGCCTTCATCGGCATGCACTACCTGGGTTTTTCGGTCAATGTCATCACCCTGCTGGCGCTCTCACTGGTGATTGGCATTCTGGTGGACGATGCCATTGTGGAAGTGGAAAACATCGTGCGCCATTTACGCATGGGCAAGTCGCCGTACCAGGCTGCCATGGAAGCGGCCGATGAAATCGGGCTGGCCGTTATCGCCACCACCTTCACACTGATTGCCGTGTTTCTGCCCACCGCTTTCATGAGCGGCATTGCCGGCAAGTTTTTCAAACAATTCGGCTGGACCGCGGCGCTGGCCGTGGCAGCATCGTTGTTAGTGGCGAGGGTGCTCACACCCATGATGTCGGCCTACATTCTCAAGCCCATCACCAAGGCGCATGAGCAGCCGCGCTGGATGGCGATCTATATGCGCTGGGCCAACTGGTGCGTGAGGCACCGATTCGTCACGATCCTGGCGGCGGGCGCTTTTTTCATTGGCTCGCTGATGCTGATTCCGCTGTTACCCAAAGGCTTTATTCCACCCGACGACAACTCACAAACCCAGGTTTACCTGGAACTGCCTCCCGGCACCACGCTCACCCAGACCGAGGCCACGGCCGAAGCTGCGCGCCAATTGATTACGACTGTTCCCCATGTCAAGAGCGTCTACACCACCATCGGTGGCGGCACTGCAGGTGCTGATCCGTTTGCACCACAGGGCGCTGCCGAGACGCGCAAGGCCACACTGACCATTCTGCTGGACGACCGGGGCACGCGCCCGCTCAAGCAACCCATCGAGAAACAAATCCGCACCGCCATGGAGCCGCTGCCCGGTGTGCGCAGCAAGGTCGGCCTGGGTGCGTCTGGCGAGAAATACATTCTGGTGCTCACCGGCGAAGATGCAGCCACACTGCAGAGCGCCGCCCTGGCCGTGGAGAAAGACATACGGACCATCGCCGGCCTGGGTAATGTGGCATCCAGCGCCAGCCTGGTGCGACCCGAAATTGCGGTACGACCCGACTTTGCCCGCGCAGCCGACATGGGCGTCACCAGCGCTGCCATTGGCGACACGTTGCGCATCGCAACCGTCGGCGACTACGACGCTGCACTGCCCAAGCTGAATCTGAGCCAGCGCCAGATTCCCATTGTGGTCATGCTCGACACCGCAGCCCGCACTGATCTGGACCTACTGGGCCGCCTGACAGTACCAGGAGTCAAAGGCCCGGTGATGTTGAGCCAGGTTGCCACACTCGAAGTGGCCGGAGGACCTGCTGTCATTGACCGCTACGACCGCTCGCGAAACATCACATTTGAAGTGGAACTGTCTGGCATACCATTGGGCGACGTCACGGCCGCCGTGCAGAACCTGGGCGCCATCAAAAACCTGCCGCCCGGCGTCAAGGTCGTGGAAGTAGGCGACGCCGAAGTGATGGGTGAACTGTTCGCCAGCTTTGGCCTGGCCATGCTGACCGGTGTCTTGTGCATCTACATTGTGCTGGTTCTGCTGTTCAAGAGTTTTCTGCACCCGGTCACCATTCTGACCGCACTGCCCCTCTCGTTGGGCGGAGCCTTTGTGGGCTTGCTGCTCGCCGACAAAAGTTTTTCAATGCCCTCATTGATCGGTCTGATCATGCTGATGGGCGTGGCCACCAAGAACTCCATTCTGCTGGTGGAATACGCCATTTTGGCGCGGCGCGAACATGGTCTGAGCCGGTTTGAAGCCCTGCTGGATGCGTGCCACAAGCGCGCCCGTCCCATCATCATGACCACGCTGGCCATGGCCGCGGGCATGCTGCCGATCGCGATTGGTTTTGGCGCAGCCGACACCAGTTTTCGTGCGCCGATGGCGATTGCGGTGATTGGCGGGTTAATGACCTCTACCCTGCTGAGTCTATTGGTGATTCCGGCAGTTTTTACCTATGTGGACGATGTGGGCCATTGGTTTGGACGGCTGCGCAAACGTGGCTAATCGGCGAAAGCCCTGCAACCAGAATGCGTTTGGGGTCAGCTACACTGAATCGACCCACTTTAGCGAACTCATAGGGGAATAGCGAATGTTTGAATTCTTAGGTCGCGGTAAATCCAAAGCCAACAAATCGGCAACAGATACCGGCCCATCAACCATGCCGCAAACGGTGCAACTGGGCCCAGCCCAGATCGACATGGTTCGCATGACTTTGCACGGGGTGCTCAAGCTCAACGGTATTCCTGGCACCTGGATTGCAGGGGAAATCATACCGATTCACATTCCCGGTCAGGGCGAGGCCTTGTTGCTGCAGTTGGAGATCAGACACTGGCACGATGCACTGGCCTTGCACGCCCCTGCATTTGAGCAGGCCATGCTGGACGGTCTGCGCCGTTTTGATCCGCAGGCGGACCAGACTCGCTACCTGTTTGCCTGGAAGTTCGCCCCCCAGTGTGGCTGCCCCCATATCCATTTGCCCCAGCCCGATTTCTGGCAAACCAGTGACCATTTGCTGATGACGCCCGTTGCCGCACCCCCTGTGACAGAGACGCCCGTTGCAGCGCCGCCAAAGCCACCAGTCACCGTGTCTGCGGCCATACCTGAAAACGATGACGGCGACGATGATGGTTTTGCGCCCACTCACTTTCGCGAAGATCACTGATATTGCAACCAACCGCCTGATAGTGATTTGATATCACCTCAACCAGCATTGGCGGGAGCTTAGACGCGTTTTACGCCTTGATATTCGCGGACACCACGTCATTGGCAGTGCGGAAGGCTTCGACCGCAGTGGGCACACCACAGTAGATCGCCGCATGCAATAACACTTCCTGGATCTCTTCTGCCGTAGCACCATTGTTCAGTGCGCCGCGCACATGCCCTTTCAATTCATTTTGCTTGCCCAACGCCGTCAGCATGGCCACGGTGACCAGACTGCGGGTCTTCAGGTCAAGTCCCGGGCGTTGCCACACGTCGCCCCACGCGGCGCGGGTGATGTGTTCCTGAATCGGTTGGGTAAACGATGTGGCGTTGGCAAAGGCTGTAGCTACAAAGTCTTCGCCCATCACGGCCTTGCGGGTGGCGAGACCTTTTTCATAGGGTGTGGTCATAGTCAATCCAATGGAGTTCATTCAACCCGGAAGGATAATGGTTTCAAAGCAACCCCCAATCCGCAGGAGACACCCAATGGTCCGCTACCCGATGCCCGAACTCAACACCCTACCTGCTGACATCCAGGCCAAAATTCTGGAAGTGCAAGAAAAATCCGGTTTTGTGCCCAACGTGTTTCTGGCGTTTGCACGTCGACCGGCCGAGTGGCGCGCTTTCTTTGCCTACCACGACGCGCTGATGCTGCGCGAAGGATCGGGCCTGACCAAGGGTGACCGCGAGATGATCGTCACCACCACCAGCAGCGCGAACCACTGCCTTTATTGCGTGGTGGCGCACGGGGCCATATTGCGCATCTATGAGAAGAAGCCGTTGGTGGCCGACCAGGTGGCCACCAATTACCGCAAGGCCGACATCACACCACGCCAGCGCGCCATGCTGGACTTTGCCATGAAGGTCTGCCTGCACTCTGACGAAATTGAAGAGGCCGACTTCACCGCCCTGCACGCCCACGGCTTCAATGACGAAGACATATGGGACATTGGCGCAATTACCGCGTTCTTCGGCTTATCCAACCGTATGGCCAATATGTCGGGCATGCTGCCCAACCCCGAGTTTTATGTGATGGGCCGCGTGCCCAAACAAAAGTAACACCGCCTGAATGCGGGCACCGCTTTGAAACTGCTAGCTTTTCGTTCAGTGCTGTGCCACCTGGCTACGAGCACGTCCATCGGGCTATACCTTCTGGGCTGCGCAGCCAACACAACGACCGCGACGGAACCAACTGTTGTATCCGCTGCGCCGCTATCACCCGAAGGGGCCAATGGATCAGTTGAAAAAACCGGCTGGGCAACGCGTACCTATGCCGTTGCAGCTGCCAACCCGCTGGCTACCGACGCGGGCTTGCAAATGCTGCGCGCCGGGGGCAGCGCGGTGGACGCGGCCGTTGCCGTGCAAATGGTCTTGGCACTGGTAGAGCCCCAATCCAGCGGGCTCGGCGGTGGCGCATTTTTGCTGCACTTTGATGGCAAGACCACCCAAGCCTATGATGGCCGCGAGACCGCACCGGCAGGTGCCACACCCTCCCTATTTTTGGGACCTTCCGGTCAACCTCTGAAATTTATCGACGCCGTCGTTGGTGGCCGTTCGGTTGGCGTTCCCGGCAATGTGCGCATGCTCGCCCTGGCCCACCAACACCACGGGCGTCTGCCGTGGCCGCAATTGTTTGCACCTGCCATTCAATTGGCGAGAAGTGGCTTTGCGGTGAGCCAGCGCATGGCCGCCCTGCTGTCAACTGAAAAGCAGCTCCAGCGCGACCCGGTCGCGGCCGCCTACTTTTATGACGCACATGAACAACCCTGGCCCGCCGGACACCTGCTGCGCAACCCGGAGCTGGCTGCCGTGCTGCAACGCATCGCCGAGGACGGCCCTGATGCACTGATGACCGGCGAACTGGCCCAGGCCATTTCCATCAAGGTGCAAAGCCATCCCACCAACCCCGGCAGTCTGTCCACGCGCGACCTGGCCACCTACCAGCCTGTGGTGCGCGAGCCACTGTGTTTTGACTACCACAGCACGCACTTGCGGGACTACCGCATCTGCGGCATGCCGCCCCCGAGTGCGGGGGCCATCGCCATTGGGCAGATTTTGGGTTTGCTCAAGCACACACCGGCAACCACGATTCCTCTGAAAAATGGCAAGCCATCTGCTGAATGGCTGCATCTGTACACCGAAGCGTCGCGACTTGCCTTTGCCGACCGAGCGCAGTTTGTGGCGGACCCCGCGTTTGTGCCGGCGCCGGCCGGCAACTGGAGTAGCCTGCTTGGACCCGACTATTTGGCCCAGCGCGCCAAGGCCATCGACTCCAGTCCCTCGGGCGCCAGCATGAAGACTGCGCCGCCCGGCAACCCCGGTGGCACGCCATTGGCGTACGCCCCCATGCCCGATCAGCCGGAGTACGGCACATCACACATTTCTGTGGTGGATGCCTGGGGCAACGCGCTGGCCATGACCACCTCCATCGAAGACAGCTGGGGCGCCCGAATCATGGTCAACCGGGGGCGGGGCCTCCCCGGAGGATTCCTGCTCAACAACGAACTGACCGACTTCAGTTTCACCCCGTCCGACGCCACAGGCAAACCCATCGCCAACCGGGTCGAGGCAGGTAAGCGGCCGCGCTCATCCATGGCACCCACGCTGGTGTTTGACAAAGAGACCGGGCAGTTGGTACTCAGCGGTGGCAGTCCGGGCGGGCCGTTCATCATCCATTTCACAGCCAAGACGCTTTACGGAATGCTGAACTGGGGACTGAACGCTCAACAGGCCATCGACTCGCCTAACTTCGGATCCTTGGGCGGCCCAACCTATCTGGAACAGGACCGCTTTGACCGGACCACCGTTCAAGCGCTACAGGCACGCGGGCACACCGTAGTGGAAGTGCCACTACCCAGCGGCCTGCAGGCCATTGAGCGCACGTCCAACGGCTACTTTGGTGGTGCGGACCCCCGACGTGAAGGCGTTGTGATGGGTGATTGACGAGATTCCCTATATGCAAAAACAACCTCCATCCCCCGTAGATAAAGCGCGAGCTGCTACAAAATAGATAGCAGACTGAAGCACTCACTGGCTTTCCGTGTGAGAGGCTTCCTACAATCCCCCTATGGCCATCCCCCAAACCTTTCTCCAGGAGCTTCTCGCCCGTGCCGACGTGGTCGAGATCGTGGGGCGCTACGTGCAGCTCAAGAAAGGGGGCGCCAACTTCATGGGCCTGTGCCCTTTCCACGGGGAGAAGTCGCCATCGTTCTCAGTGAGTCCGGCCAAGCAGTTCTACCACTGCTTTGGTTGCGGCAAAAACGGCAACGCCATCAGCTTTTTGATGGACCACGCCGGCATGACTTTTATCGAGGCTGTCAAAGATCTGGCGCAGCAATACGGCATGCAGATCCCCGAGGACGAAGCCTCGCCGGAAGACCGCGCCCACGCGCTTGAGCAGCGGCAAAAGCAGAACACGCTGACGGACGTTCTGGAAAAAGCCGGCGAAGCTTACCGCCGCCAGTTGAAAGACTCCCCTCGCGCCGTGGCCTATTTCAAAGGAAGGGGCCTATCAGGCGCGATCGCCAAACAATTCGGATTGGGTTATGCCCCCGAAGGATGGCGCTCGCTGGCCAGCGTGTTCCCGCACTACGACGATCCGCTGCTGGTCGAAAGCGGCCTGGTGATTGCCAATACCGAGGAAGGCAGCACCGAAGAGAAGCGTTACGACCGCTTCCGCGACCGTGTCATGTTCCCCATCCGCAACATCAAGGGCGAATGCATTGGCTTTGGTGGGCGCGTCCTGGGCGATGACAAGCCAAAATACCTCAACTCTCCGGAGACACCCGTCTTCAGCAAGGGACGCGAGTTGTACGGACTGTTTGAGGCACGCAATGCGTTGCGCGAACAGGGCTATGTGCTCGTGACTGAGGGCTATATGGACGTGGTGGCGCTGGCACAGCTGGGATTTCCCAATGCGGTGGCCACACTGGGCACAGCATGCACCGCCGAGCATGTGCACAAGCTGTTTCGCTTTACCGACTCGGTGGTGTTCAGCTTTGATGGAGACAGCGCGGGGCGTCGCGCGGCACGCAAGGCGCTGGATGCCGCCCTGCCCTATGCGACCGATGTACGCTCAATCAAGTTTTTATTCCTTCCCGACGAACATGACCCCGACAGCTTCATCCGAGCCAACGGGCAGGACGCCTTTGCACAGTATGTGAGCGACGCTACACCCCTGAGCCGGTTCCTGATCGAGGCTGCAAGAGAAGGCTGTGACCTGAACAGCGCCGAGGGCCGTGCGCATATGTCCAGCAACGCCAAGCCGTTATGGAGCCTGCTCCCGGACGGGGCACTCAAACTGCAGTTGCTAGGGGAAATCGCTACGCAGGTGCAACTTTCAAGTCAGGAACTGGGCACCGTGTGGGCCAGCGCTGGCACCAAAGCCAGCGCCCCATCAGAACCGCGGCATGGCAACTGGCGGCCCGATGACTTTGGAGAGCAGAGTGCTGCCGCCACCTGGAACCACCCGGTTGACGGTGAAAGTCCAGACAGCTGGAAGGGCAAGCGCAAATGGGAAGGCAAAGGCAAGTGGGAAAGCAAGCGCGTCTTTCGCCCGCCTCTGCGCGGCCCCCTGGCCACGCGCGCCGACCACGCAGTACGCATCTTGCTGGGACACAGCGAGCTCTGGGAGACACTGACGGATGAGGATCATGGCTTACTTTGTGAATTGCCAGCTCCCCACGGCCCCCTGATAGCCTGGTTGGAGGGCCAGTTGCACGAACACGGTCCATTGGTCTGGGGTGCGCTGCGCGAAGAATTGCAACAGCACGAGTCAAACGAGCTGGCCGTTCGTTTGATGGCGGATACGGCCATGTCCACGGCCGCGGTCATGGAAACATCTTCGGACTCTGGCGCGGAGTTGCGCGACCTGCTCAACCGCATGCTGGTGGAACGTATCAAAGAGCAAGAAACCCAGGCGATATCGGACTCCACCAATGACCCAGCTGCTCTGATTCGCTACCGCGAACTGCACGTCCGACGACAACAACTCGAACTGGCGACACGACCCGCTGCGTAATCGCTGTGTGAAGTTGACGGTTGCCACATGCTACTTGGTGTCTTTTGGAAAGTATCTTTGCCTCAGTAGTTGGTAACGGCCATCGCTTTTAATCCTCTGCAACGCCGCGTTGAGTCGCCGGGCAACGTCTGGATCCGTCGCCGGGTTCAAGCCGTACCAATAGGACAGACTCTCGTCGAGCACCCAAACGGGTTGCAGATCGTCAGGACCTAGTCCCGCATTTTTGGCGTTGTAGGCGGCTGCCCAGTCGAGTGACACCAGCAGGTCAAACCGTTTGCCAATGAACTTTTTCATGTTGGACTCGTCGTGCGCGCCCAAATCAAGTCCCGGCCCCAGCACGTCCTGCGCACCATTGATCAAAAAGCCCTGCTTGATCAGTCCCTTGGCGGCGGCTGATTCCCGCGCAACGCCAATACGATATGACCGCGCATCGTCCAATGTCTTGATGGAAATATCAGACCTGTCACTCAGCTTGTACAGCACGATGCGCCTGGTGCTGATAGGGCCAACCCATTGAAACTGCGCCTCGCGCTCCGGAGTACGGGCCAGCGAATAGATCAGGGTGTTGCCCTGGCGCGCCACCATGTCATAGGCGCGTGACCACGGCAACAATTGCTTTTTGACCGAAATGTCCGCATCCTTGCCAACCAGATCCAGCAATTCACTGGAGAACCCGACCACTGCGCCATCCAACTCGTAATTCAACGGTGGCAACGACTCGGTCAAGGCAGAAATCTCCAGAGCCATAGCCGGCAATGGAGCCAACAACAATGCGGACAAAATCGCAGCCCCGGCGCTTATCCTGGCACCCCCCTTATTGAACTGCAAACGGGCAAGATTGAACATTGGTCGAATTCCTGCATCGAATGTAGTGCATGCAGGCCATCTGCGACTCCGAAAACAGCAGGTTTTGCTTTTACTCAGATCAACGTCACCGCGCACTGGAAAATCCAGGTTTTCAGGATATACTAGGCGGTTGTTTCGGCAAGAGCGACAGCAGCACCTCCGGTCCAGGCCAAGCGTTGACAAGCGTACAACCGGCCACCTTACCGCAAGGACTGCATTCCAAATGTTCGCCCTCCCATCTTGCCAACAGGGAAATACCCTTTCCTGCCACGCCAACTGCGCCAGCTCCCTGCGGTGTAGACGGCACCCGCCCTGTTCGCCTGTTTTTTTTGATGATCTGAGGTTTTCGCATGCCTGCTCAAAAATCCGCCAAGCCTGTCCAGCCCGCGCCCAAGTCCGATAAGAAAGCCAAACCCGTGCCTGCATCCAAGCCCCCAGCCGTCAAATCCAAAGCCCAACAGTTGCAGGAAGCCGCAGACGCGCTGCTCGCCGCTGGCGCAACCGCCAAAAAGAAGCCCGGCCGCCCCCCAAAAGCCGCTGTAGCGGAACCCAGTGCACCGGCCAAGACCGGCGCCAAGCGTGGACGCAAACCCAAGGGCGCAGCAGAAACCAGTGGCGACGATATGGACATGTCGGACATTGAGGCCGATCTGGTTGGCGAACCGGCAGTGGTCACCACCGCCACCGGCGAAAAGGTCAAGCCCCTGCGCATGAAGATCAGCAAGGCCAAAGAACGCGCCTTGATGAAAGAGTTTGGCCTGGATGAGACCGTCTTGTCGGAAGAAGATATTGCCAAGCGCCGCCAGCGCCTCAAAACCTTGATCACCCTGGGAAAGACCCGCGGCTACCTGACACACGGTGAAATTTCTGACCACCTGCCCGACAAACTGGTGGACGCAGAGACGCTGGAAGTTGTGATTTCCATGTTGAATGACATGGGCGTGGCAGTATACGAACAAACACCTGACGCTGAGACCCTGTTACTCAACAACAATGTCTCCACAGCGGCTACTGCAGAAGAGGCTGAAGAAGAAGCAGAAGCGGCCCTCAGCACGGTGGACAGCGAATTTGGCCGTACCACCGACCCGGTTCGCATGTACATGCGCGAAATGGGCACGGTAGAGTTGCTGACCCGCGAAGGCGAAATCGAGATTGCCAAGCGCATTGAAGGCGGCCTGATGGCAATGATGGAGGCGATCAGCGCCTCGCCAGCCACCATTGCCGAAATTTTGCGCCTGGGCGAGGACATTCGCGAAGGCAAGGTCGTTATCACCACCATCGTGGACGGTTTCTTCAATCCCAATGAAGCCGATGACTATGTGGCCGAAGAAGACTTTGATGAGTTTGATGCCGACGACGACGACGACGGCAAGGGCGGCTCCAAGGCACTGACCAAGAAGCTGGAAGAACTGAAGAAAGAAGCGTTGTCCCGGTTCGATCGCTTGCGCGATCTGTTCGAAAAAGTGCACAAAATTTACGACAAGGAGGGTTATGGCACCCCCCATTACGTGGCGGCGCAAAAGGCCCTGAGCGAAGAGCTGATGTCCATCCGCTTTACCGCAAAAGCCATTGAGAAGCTGTGCGACATGGTGCGCGGGCAAGTGGACGACATCCGCAAAAAAGAGCGTGAATTACGTCGCATCATTGTCGACAAATGCGGCTACCCGCAAGAGAACTTCATTGCAGACTTCAGTGGTCGCGACAAAAACGGTAACAAGGTTGCATCCCAGTTGCTCAACCTGAAGTGGATCGAGAAACAAGCTGCTTCCGGCAAATCGTGGGCTGCCATCATGGGCCGCAACATTCCACCGGTACAGGATCTACAGCAAAAACTCACTGACCTACAAGCCAAGGTTGTCGTCCCTCTTGACCAACTCAAGGACATCAACAAGCGTATGAATGCGGGCGAATACGCTTCGCGCGCTGCCAAGAAGGAAATGATCGAAGCCAACTTGCGTTTGGTCATCTCGATCGCCAAGAAATACACCAACCGGGGCCTGCAGTTCCTGGACCTTATTCAGGAAGGCAACATTGGCCTGATGAAAGCTGTGGACAAGTTTGAATACCGTCGCGGCTACAAGTTCTCCACCTACGCAACCTGGTGGATTCGCCAGGCCATCACCCGCTCCATTGCAGACCAGGCGCGCACCATCCGTATCCCGGTGCACATGATCGAAACCATCAACAAGATGAATCGCATCAGTCGCCAGCACCTGCAAGAGTTTGGTTTTGAGCCAGATGCTTCCGTGTTGGCTGAACGGATGGAAATCCCGGAAGACAAGATCCGCAAAATCATGAAGATTGCCAAGGAGCCAATCTCCATGGAAACGCCGATCGGTGACGATGACGACAGCCACTTGGGCGATTTCATCGAAGACGGCGCCAACACCGCACCCATGGAAGCCGCCATGCAGGCTGGTCTGCGCGATGTGGTCAAGGACATTCTGGACAGCCTCACGCCACGCGAAGCCAAGGTGCTGCGCATGCGCTTTGGTATCGAGATGACGAGTGACCATACGCTGGAAGAAGTGGGCAAGCAATTTGACGTGACCCGCGAACGCATTCGCCAGATCGAGGCCAAGGCATTACGCAAGCTCAAGCACCCCAGTCGCTCCGACAAGTTGCGCAGCTTTACGGACAACCTATAACGGAACCAGCAAAAGTGGGCAGCGGTCACACCTACAAGTTGGCAGGGGTCATGGGTTGGCCGGTTTCGCACTCACGCTCGCCGGTCATCCACAACCACTGGATTGCACATCATGGCCTGAAAGGCGCCTATGTGCTGCTACCGGTTGAACCTAAAAACCTTGAACAGGCGTTGCGAGCATTGCCTGCGCTGGGGTTTGCGGGCTGCAATTTGACAATTCCGCACAAAGTGGAAGCGTTGCGCCTGGTGGATCGTGTCGACCACCTGGCCGAACGCATTGGGGCCATTAATACTATCGTTGTTGAAACCGATCGCTCCCTGACAGGGCGAAACACGGACGCCTTTGGCTATATTGAGAGTCTGCGGGATGCCCGTCCGCAATGGCGCGCTGATGCCGGCCCCGCGGTCATAGTGGGCGCAGGTGGCGCCGCACGCGCTGTCATCATTGGCCTAATTGATCAGAGGGCCAGCGAAATTCGGCTGACAAACCGGAGCTGGGCCAAGGCGCACGATATGTCACAAGAATTTGGCGCAAAGGTCAGCGCCATTCCATGGGAAGGTCGGCATGACGCCCTGGCGGGTGCCGCTTTACTGGTCAATACCACCAACCAGGGAATGCAGGGAGAGCCGGCGCTCGATTTGCGTCTAGACCTTTTGCCTGTCAGTGCACTGGTCTCGGACATCATCTACGCGCCCATGGAAACTCCCCTGATAGCCCAAGCGCGACAACGCGGCAATGCCACGGTAAACGGCCTTGGCATGCTCCTTAATCAGGCACGACCCGCATTTGAGGCCTGGTTTGGCGTATCACCTGGCATCACACCGGAATTGTTTCACCTGATTCGCGAAACCTTTTAGCGTAAAACGAATTCAACGCGCGGACTTGCTGGCACGCTCCAAAACAAAACCGAACGCAAACTGAAGCGATTCTTCGAGCGCTAGTTCAATGGCATGGCGCTCTTGTTCCGTGAGGTAAAACATCATGTCAACATCATGTCGCACATAGCGTGCAGGAAGGCGATTCAACGCCACGCAGGCGACATCCCCCAACATATCAAGGGTAAATGCAGGAAAATCTTCCGCACGTCTGGCTACCTCTTCAAAAACGAGACGTTCATAGTAATTGTGAACCTGCTCAAAGTTAAACACCATTAAATCCTCCAAATTACTGCGCGAATAGGCAAACGTTTGTGTAACCTTAGCACCTCCATCGCTGGATGACAAGCAACTGGCGGGTCAAACAAACAGCTATGAAACTTGTAGCAAGAAGAAAACTACGATATAGTTTCACTCAAATGAGTATGCTCACAACCAATTTTCATGGTGACTGTGGTGTCAAACAGTTCACCAGCTACAAAATCGAATCGAGGAGAGGACTAGTTAATGAGTGCTAAAGAATCGTTGGCCATCGGTCAATTATTGAGTCTGCTGGAGTCGCGCTATGCCATACGCGTGATGTGGGCCCTACGTGACGGACATGCCCAGACTTTTCGCCTGCTTCAGGATAGCATCGGTGGAATTACCCCGAATACCCTGAACACGCGAATTAAAGAACTGCGTGAAGCGGGTCTTTTGACACACGGTAGTGATGGATATGTTGTAACCACCATGGGAGCCGACTTGCTTAAGCGCCTGGCTGACCTGCAGGCTTTCGCTGGAAAATGGGCAGCTAGCCAAGCGAAGAAAGTCACCTGAAACAGACTTTTCCCCGTGCGCCGACCGTAATCCAAAAGACAGGCATTGCCTGTCTTTTTTTGTCTGCGGCATAATTTGCAGCCTTGCGCAAATTACAGCGGCGGGAAATACCCTTGTAGGGACCGCCAAATGCTTGACGCATCCACCTCATGTTCATTGGCACAACCCGCCAGCACTTCACAAAGGAATTTTTATGCCTACAACTGATAGCGGTCTGCAGTACGAAGACACAATTGAGGGAACCGGCGCTGTTGCGGCCAAAGGACAAAGCGTAACGGTGCACTACACCGGCTGGTTGTACAACGACAACACGCAGGGCGCCAAGTTCGACTCCAGCAAGGATCGCAATGACCCGTTTGTATTCCACTTGGGCGCCGGCATGGTGATTCGTGGCTGGGACGAAGGCGTA
>Ga0194061_1001395_pt1 | contig 14069 bp, 7 predicted proteins | sample SepL2221m_MetaG_FD_163423 | JGI IMG/M metagenome (GOLD analysis project Ga0194061, IMG submission 163423) | Anoxic zone freshwater microbial communities from boreal shield lake in IISD Experimental Lakes Area, Ontario, Canada - Sep2016-L224-21m | ecosystem: Environmental > Aquatic > Freshwater >...
GCGATGGTGCTGCTTAATCGCGACCACCAGGCGGCTGCCTATATCGAGGCCTATCGCGGTGAGCAGGGGGGGGGGCCTCAGCCGGCTAACGACCTCGCCGCTCCGTTGACCATTCGCGAGCGGCTTACCCGGGCAATCATCAGCGGTGACCGTGACGGCATCGTCCCGCTGGTTGAGGAGGCGCTGAAGGACGGACTTCAGCCGCTGCAGGTCAGCAACGAAGGTTTCCTGCCCGGCCTGGAGGAGGTCGGCCGCCGCTTTGAGAAGAATATTTTTTTCCTGCCTCAGGTGATGCAGTCTGCCGATACCATGCAGGCCGGCTTTGCCCGGCTGAAGCTGGAGATGAAAGGTGAGGCGTTTGCCAGCCGTGGCAAAATTCTGATGGCCACCGTCGAGGGTGACATCCATGACATCGGTAAGAACATTGTCTGCACCCTGCTGGAAAATCACGGCTTTGAAGTCTTTGACATCGGCAAAAATGTTTCCGCCGCTACGATCATCTCCAAAGCGCGGGAGCATAGGGTTGATGCGGTCGGGCTTTCCGCCCTGATGACCACTACCATGTCCGAAATGGACAACGTCATAAAAAAGCTCAAAAGTGCGGGGATCAAAACCTTTACCATGGTTGGCGGGGCGGTGGTTACCCAGGAATACGCCGACCGGATCGGGGCAGACCTGTACGCCCGTGATGCGATGGAGGCGGTAGCCAGGATCAAGCTGCTACTCGGCGGCGGGGAGTGACACTCCGGTATGGGGGCGAGCGGTGTAATGCGGTTGCTATTAAGCGAACTAATATGATACCGTCAAATGACGTAATTGCATGCAGGGTGGACACAACATGGTTTTAGGATTTAACCACAATGTGATGTACAAGGGAGAGGTGTTTCACGTCCAGACCGAAGACAGCGGCGTGGCCAATCCCCATATCATTACGCTCCTCTATCGGGGCGGCGTCATTCTCTGTTCCAAGAAGACCAGCTATTCCGACATTCTCAAGATGGACAGTCTGGAGGTTGTTGTTGAAGAGCTGATGAAAGAACAGCACAAGGAGCTGATGCGCCGTCTCAAGTCGGGCGAATTTGACGAAAAGGCTTTTTCCATCAAGGCGCAGTTGATCGAAAACTACGAAATTCCCACGCTTGAGCCGGAAGCTGATCCTGTGGCCGGGATATTCGCTGCGTCAACTACCGACTCTTCGAAAAAGGGGGACATTTCTTTGCTCTTCGAGTTGCCGCAGGCGGCATCGGCAAAGCCCGAGCCAGCCAAATCCCCGTCACCACCTCCGCCTCCGCCGCAGAAGGCTGTGAACCTCGATGACGCCATTCTCTCGTTTTTCGGGAAAAATGAAAAATAGCGCCTCCAACAGGGGGTTCACCTATCTGAGTGCCCTGCTGATGATCATGATCACGGGAATACTGCTTGGTGCGGTGGGTACATCGTGGAAATCGGTCATGCAGCGGGAACGGGAGGAGGAGCTGTTGTTCCGTGGCCGGCAGTATAAAGATGCCATCACCCGCTGGTATAAACCACTACCGGGGCAGCATGTTGCCACGCCGCTCAGGGATCTGAAAGATCTGCTGCAGGATCCCCGTTCACTGACGACACGGCGCTACCTGCGCCGCCTGTACGCCGACCCGCTGACCGGCAAGGAGTGGAATGTGATTGTCGATCCGAGCAAAGGGATCACGGGGGTTGCCAGCACCAGCACTGCGGCTCCGCTGAAAATAACCGGCTTTCCGGACGATCTGAAGGAACTGGCAGGAAAGGCAAAGTACAGTGAATGGCTTTTCATCTACAATTCGGGGCAGCAGGGTGTGGCGGGCCAGCTTCCGGTGGGGCTGCCATTCGGAATGATCAGGTAATCAGCATGTCATGGAACCTTTCCCATGTTTCGTAGCCTGATCAGTCGTGTCATTTTTGCCACCATATCCCTGCTGGCTGGCGGTATTTTCATTTACGCGACGTACAACGTGCGGCATCAGCAGAGCATGCTGATTGAAAGCGCCCGGGAGAGTACCGAACTGCTGCTGCATACGGTGGAGAGCAGTATCTACAACACCATGCATCTGGGCAACGTGCAGGATGTCGGTTCTATCCTGGCGATGGTCGGGCATCACGACCAGTTGGTCGGTGTCCGCATATTTCATCCCCACGGAGTGATTCTGCGATCTTCGATACCCAGTGAAGTCGGCAGAACCGTCAATGCGGGGGATTTTCAGCTCTCCATGAGCCCGAAAAGCTACGGCATGTTCAATCTGCCGCCGCACGGCGAAATTCTTTCCATGATCAAGCCGATTTACAATGAGGCGGCCTGCCATCCGTGTCATGGGAGCAAGGCGAGAGTTATCGGCATCCTGAACGTTAACTACTCCATGAACCGTACGAAACTCCTGATGATGGACGCCTCGCGCATTTTTGTGCTTTCGTCGGTTGCCATAACCGCCTTTTTGTCGATCATGATCACCCTGATCCTGCTGAAATTCGTAAAAAAGCCGCTTGACAGTGTGGTTGACACGATGTCGAAGGTTGAGCAGGGGGATTTTAACGTCAAGATTGACTACAAGGGGAAGGATGAAATCGGCAGATTGATAGCCAGTTTTAATTCGATGGTCGAACGTCTCCATACGGCCAAAATCGAGCTGGAACAGCTCCATTTCCAGCAGTTGGAACGGGCCGACCGATTGGCGTCGATTGGTGAGATGGCGGCCGGCATCGCTCACGAGATCAAGAACCCGCTGGCCGGGATAGCCGCTGCCGTGAGCATCATCCGGGACGAGATGAGCCGCGACGATCCGCGCGGGTCGATTCTTGACGAAGTGCTCCAACAGGTGACCCGGCTGGACAAGACGGTCAATGACCTGCTTTTTTTCGGTAAACCGTCACTGCCGGAGCTGACCTGTGTTGATATTAACGGCGTCATTACAACGACGCTCAAATTTGCCTCCCAGCACCGAGGCGGAGTCAGTATTGTCCAGCGGCTGGATCTTGAGAAAAATCTGCCCCCGGTCTATGCCGATGACAAACAGATGCAACAGGTTTTCCTGAACCTGTTCCTTAACGCCTTCCAGGCGATGCCGGGAGGGGGAACCCTGTCGGTTCAGACGTCGCGATCGTTCCACGAAGGCAGAGAATTTGTCCGGGTCGAAATTGCTGATTCCGGCCCCGGCATCCCGCAGCAGATACTGGAGAAAATATTTACACCGTTTTTTACTACCAAGGCGCAGGGAACCGGCCTTGGGTTGCCGATATGCTACAAACTGGTGAAAATGCATAACGGAGACATCCGTGTCTCCAGCGACAGTTCCACCGGAACCCTGTTCACAGTGGAACTTCCTGCCTGTCATCTGGGCAACGACGTAAGCGAGGTAACGATATGAAGCGCAACAAACTGCTGGTGGTTGACGACGAGCATCTGATCAGGTGGTCGCTTGAACAGAATCTGAAAAAACAGGGGTACGACGTGATCAGCGCCGGCACCGGCGAAGATGCTCTCCGTCTGGTGCGCGAGGAACAGCCCGACCTGGTGGTGCTCGATATACAGCTCCCCGGCATCAGCGGGATTGAAGTACTGGAAAAGATCAAGGATCACGACGAGGACATTATCGTGATCATGGTGACGGCCCACGGGGGGCTTGAGACCGCCGTCAATGCCATGCGTCTGGGGGCCTACGACTACGTCAGCAAGCCATTCAACCTTGACGAACTGGCGATCATCATCAAGAAATCGCTGGAAGCGTCTGAACTGAAACAGGAAGTCGTCCGGCTGCGCACCGAGAACAAGAAAAACGTTCCACCCAACATCATCGGCGACAGCCGGCATATGAAATATCTGATGGATGTGCTGGACAAGGTGGCCCGCAGCGAGGCGTCTACGGTACTGGTGCAGGGGGAGTCCGGCACCGGCAAGGAGCTGGTCGCCAAATGGATTCACTACAGCTCAAGCCGCGCCGAAAAGCCGTTCATCGCCATCAACTGTGCCGCCGTGCCGGCTACGCTGCTGGAAAGTGAGCTGTTCGGTCATGAGAAGGGGGCCTTTACCGATGCCAAAACGGGGAAAAAGGGGCTCTTCGAACTGGCGGACGGCGGCACCGTGTTCCTGGACGAAATCGGCGACATGGAGATGGGGATGCAGGCCAAACTGCTCCGCTTCCTGGAAGACCGCTCCTTCAGGCGGATTGGAGGTGGTCGTGTATTTACCGTTGATGTGCGGATTATCTCGGCCACCAACAAGGAACTGCAGAAATCGATAGAGGAAAAATCCTTCCGCAATGACCTTTATTACCGGCTGCAGGTCATTCCGATCTTTCTGCCATCACTGCGCGAGCGCCGCGAGGACATCATCCCGCTGGCCCACCATTTCATCGCCCTCTACAACAGGGATTTCAACAAAAAGGTGCAGGGCATCGCCGGCATGGCCGAAAAGATGATGCTCGACTACAACTGGCCCGGCAACGTGCGCGAGCTGAAGAATGTCATCGAGCGGGCAATCATACTCGGCAACGACGAGTCCCTGCTGCTTGAGCATCTGCCGCTGGAGATCGTAGCCAAAGCATCACATCAGGGTGGGGCACCCACGTCGGCTTTTCGCCTGCCTCCCGAAGGGATCGATATCGAAGAGGTCGAAAAAGAGCTTATCAGGCAGGCACTTGAGATGACGGAATGGAATCAGTCCAAGGCTGCGAAGAAACTTAATCTCGGCATTGATGCATTTCGCTACCGGATGAAAAAATTCGGCTATTTGAAGTAATCGAATGCTGAAAATTTAAAAATTTAGAATCTTATCGACATTGGCATCACACATGCATTTGATTACGTTCGTGAGTCTGAGCGGAAGCTGTTATAGGCAGGCGCATGTCCCACAAAATTTCCAAATTTCTCCACAATAACGGAGGCATAGAAATGAAGTTCTGTCTGAAGAGCGTCCTGAATCTGATGACCGGAGCGGTATTCGTACTGGTTTTTTCACTGACTGGAATTGCCGTTGCAGCACCGGCACCGGTGATAACCGTGCAGGCTCCACTTGTAAACGGCATAGTTACACCACTCAAAAGCGCTGTAGATGCTAACGGAGATATTTATGTTGCCGACCCGCGATCTGGCGGAGTTGTTGTGCTGGATCAGTATGGCGTACTCAAGCAGCGCATGGGCCTGCCTGCTTCAGCCAGGGGACTTGCTCTGATCAATCCGAATGGCAACATCAGTGGTGGTAAGGTTCTTGTCGGCCAGGAGACGTCGGTGGTAGTGCTCGATGCGAATGGAGTCGAAATATCGAGGCTTGGCTCGGGCGCGGTATTTGGCAAGGTGACGTCCATTGCCGTGGATGGGTCCGGAAACATTTATGTGGCTGATGCTGGAACCCTGACGATTAAAAAATTCAGTTCAGCTGGCGGTTTTATAAAAGAGTTCGGCTCGGGCTTGTTTTTTCAGCCGGTGTCCCTGGCAGTCGCTGCCATGCCAAGCGGGGATCAGATCGCCGTGGTTGACATAATCAAGAGCAATGTTCAGTTTTTTGATACCAACGGTAATTACCTGAAAACCATCGGGACAAAAGGAACTTTTGCCAGTCTGGTGTTTAATTATCCCGTAGCAGTTACGTTCGAATATAAAGGTGGCGTGCTTTCCAGAATGTATGTTTTGGATCTTTTTGAGGGGCGGTTTCAGGCGATCGATCCGATCAATCCCACCGTTCAGGGAACCACTCTTTTAGGAAACTACGGCACAGATGCAACCTCTTTGTTAACACCCGTCGACATTGTTTTTGATCAGGTTAACTCCCGACTGTTAGTGGCCAACGGAAATAGTAATCTGGTGAGCTATGGAATCGACGGTGGAGGAAATCCTGTTAATCTGACACCGCCGACTCTGACGATTGCACAGTCGGCTATGACGGTCAACCAGCCTTCGGTTGTACTGAACGGCACCACCGATGCCGGCTGTTCAATTACAGCAGCTGCAAATACTACGGCGAAGGCCGGTGTTGCCAGTTTCCCGTCATCGACTTCGTGGATGCTCTCCGTGAACAACCTTGTCGTTGGAGCCAATACCATCTCTATCTCAGCCAGAAATCAGTTTGGTGCAACTATAACGAAATCAGTGCTGGTTACCTATCAACCACCGGCTAACTCCCTAACGGTAAATGCATATCCCACGCTCACGTCCCAAGCGGCGATTCAGCTTTCCGGGACAACGGACGCGGGGTCGTCAGTTGCGGTCACGAATGCTGCTACCGGAATTACCGGCAATGCTTCAGTAATCGGCAACCAGTGGTACATTACGCTGACGCTGGTTGAGGGCCCCAATTCTATATCTTTCGGAGCGAGCAAGGCGGGTACCGCTACAGCCCATCAGGATATCTCTATTGCTCTCGATACGAAAGCTCCAGCGCTGGTCGTATCGCTTCCGGCCAATGGCAGTTCTACGGCGAATCAGGTACTGGGGCTTTCCGGTATGGCTTCTGACCAGAGTAGTTTCAACGTCACTGTTAACGGTGATACTGTCCCGGTTACCAATGGCCAATTCAATACATCCGTCGTTCTTAAGATCGGGGCGAATGTTGTCAGAGTTATGGCGGTTGATGCGGTGAGTAACCAGTCTGAGATTACCAGAACGATAAACTTCGCTCCTGATTTTCCTGTGATCACGGTACGTTCTCCGGCGGATGGAGCTATCACCAATAAACAGGATGTTACCGTAGATGGAAGCGTAAACGGCGGGGTCACGGTCAAGGTCAACTCCGTGTCCGCTGCTGTCGATGCAATCACGGGAGCGTGGAGTGCCCCGGTCAAGCTTTCAGCCGGACTAAATACGATTGAAATTATGGCAACGGACGTATATGGTCAGACAGCAGTTGTACAGCGTACGATCACCTATGACGGGGTTGCGCCGCAGGTTACCATTACCAGTCCATCACAGAATATAGCTGTTAACAACCCCGGCTTGACCATATCCGGCAAAGTAGTTGATACGGCAGGTATCGCCTCGATAACTGCTACCGTGAACGGCGTCAGTCAAGCAGTGCAGGTCAGCGGTGATACGTTCTCGCTTTTTGCAGAATTTATTGCAGAAAGGGCATATACGATTGCAATAACCGTCACTGACACCGCTGGCAACAGCACCACGGCTTTAAGGACGGTGGTTTATGATGTAACAGCGCCATTATTAAAGGTAGGTACAGTCAGCCAGTCATCGACGAAAGTCAGTGGCACTGTTGAGCTGGGCGCCACGGTTGAAGTCAGGGACGCTACCGGAAAAACTGCCAAAGTTACGATTAACGGGACAGATTGGGTAGCCGATCTTTCCGGCGGAAGTTATGATCTGAACACATTGACGGCGTACGCCGTTGATGCCGCAGGCAATACGTCAGTGGCAAAAATCAGCTTCCAGTCGCGTCCCAATTACGTCTACACCATAAAGGATGCACTGCTGGTTCTTAATCTGGTTGTGTCCGGTAAAACCCCCACGGAACAGCAACTTAATTTCTACGACGTTGGTCCTCTGCTGAATGGAAATCGAAACCCTGACGGCAGGCTTGATATTATTGACGCCATTCTGATTCTCAGAAGCGCGCTCGGCCTCACATCCTGGAAATGAAACAGATGCCAACGGCTCTGCATCAACCAAGTATTATAGCGACTGTCTAGGAAGGTATAACGCATGATGAAAAAATTGCTTCTGGTTATTATCATACTCTGCATGCCGGCATCAATTTTAGCACGGACTCCGACGACTGCGACCGGTGGGCACGATGTTGCGTTTACTCCTCATAATATGGCGTACAACACCAACCTTGCTCTTGGTATTACCAACGGTGGTAACATGCGTAACTACCGTGCCGCGAATTCGGGAGCCAACCAGATTTGCGTTTTTTGCCATACACCGCACAACGCCACGCGCAATGCACCGTTGTGGAATCGCAATGCTGACCCCGGTGCGCAATATGGTGCCGGTGGCTATGCATTGTATACTTCATCATCGACGCTCTCAAACGCAGCCAAGACAGCCACGCTTACTGCAAAAAATGAATCCATACTTTGTCTTTCGTGTCACGATGGAAAAACGGCCATTAACGTACTGCACAGTTCCGGATATCGCGATCCAACTGATCCAGGAACTGGCGATGTCACATTACAAATATTCGGTTTTGCACCTGGAGCAGTTAATTTGGGTCAGAATTTATTTACAGGTATGGCTGGTGTTGATGTAATTGGAGCAACTCGAGACAGCTCTGGTAAAATAGTTGACGGACAGGCAGGTTACAACCTGACTGACGACCACCCCATCGGCTTCAGCTATACCGCTGCCGTTGGTTCCAAGACTACGCAGTACGTCGGTCTTGCAACCATTAAATCGACGAATCCTGCCATCCGCTTCTTTGGTCCTAACCAGGATCGTCTCGAGTGTTCCACCTGTCATGACCCACATGTCTACTATGGTTATCTCAAGAATGCAACCGGGAGAGTGACTATTGATTCTGTAACTGGTGGTAGTTTAACATCGACTGCCGCTCAAAAAGAGTTAACCCCCTTTCTCGTGCAAAGCAACACTGGCAGCGGGCTCTGTTTGTCATGCCATATAAAGTGAGTACCACGACAATAACGACCAGAAATTCCTTGATTGCCGGGAGTGGACAATGAAAAATAGATTGATGTTGTTGGTAATGCTGCTAGTGCTGATTGCTGTACCGGTGGTACTGTATGCAGTCGACAATCCACATAGCCCCGACACGAATCCAGATGCATTCGGATTTGTCGGGTATCCTAATTATTACTGCAGCATATGCCACAATAACCAGGGGATTCTTGGTTCCACGGGTTTTAATAATGTTTGCCTTACCTGTCATAACCCTACAATGATTAACGGCGCAAAGCCTTTTGTTCAAGGTGATGTTGCCACACCGTATAAGTTGTATACAACCATAACGGACGGCTCAACCTATTCGCAAAGTCTCAAAAAAACGCAGTCGTCACACAATTGGGCAGGTAGTGATACAAATCTGATGGCAGGATCGTCAGCGCCGACAAATCCGGATATGCAAAACAGTAATATATCGGGCAAGCTGCTGTGTGTTCGTTGCCACAATGTTCATTCATCCTATTCTTCTGCCGTAAATTCGAAACCATTTTTGCGTGTTCGCAATGACAGTGATCAGATGTGTCTTGACTGCCACCGTTCCCGCGACCATGTAAGCCAAACGTACGGTACTCACCCCGTAAAAGTAAGCCTTTCCGCCGCAAATTCAGCTCATCCCGGTAAATACGTCGGAGCAAATCCGACCAATGCCAACCCTTCCAACCCGACATCGGCATTGCCGCTGTACAGTGGCGTATTGCTCTGCTCCACTTGCCACGGCGTTCATTACACCGACGGCCGCAGCAGCCACCTGATGAACCAGGCCAACTGGGCAAAGCTTTCCAGTTCGCGCGGAACCCTGGTGCGCACTGACACCTTCGGCAAGACGGCAGCGACTATTAACATCTGCACCAACTGCCATATCGGAGTCAATCACAACGTCGGCGGCCAGAATATCCAGTGCGTCGACTGCCACTCCGGCCATGTTGATTACATCTCTCCGGCAGATATTGCCGCTGGTGAGGGAACTCCCAATATCTACCTGGTTCGCCGTTACATGAACTACTCGTCGGATGCCAACGGCAAGAACACGGTCAAGCTGAACAGCTATCGCAAAAAGGTAATCTACTGGAACTCTTCCGGCTGGCGTTCAAACAAAAACACCGGTGTCTGTCAGGGGTGCCACAAGCTGCCGAGTTCAGTTAGCGCACACTCCGATCCAACTGTAAACAATGCATCTAAATGTATGCAGTGCCACACAGGTGGCACCCACTCGGCTGTAGCACCGATAGGCTGTACGGGCTGTCACGGCTCTCCGCCGGAGCATACGGTGGCAGGTACGATTGGCACAGCGTCAAATCCATCCAGTGGGTACGCGGTCTACTCATCTGTGAATGACAAGACTAAGATCACCATGAGTTACCTTAACAGTGGAGTCTACAAGAACGAATCGACCGCGGGCCACCCGACCCACTCGGCCGGTAAACCTTATAGTTTCGCCTGTTCGCAGTGCCATGACAAGAACGTCGCTACCCACGACATCAACATTGCTAATACCTATCAGAACGTTCCCTTTACCGCTGCCGGAGCATATTCGCTTGGCGCCACTTTCGTGGCCGGCGCCAAGCGCTCCACCTGTAACAACGCCTACTGCCACAGCTACGGCACTGCCGCTGTCAAGGGGGCCAAGTTTGTGATCTGGTCCGGCGGCACCAACGGCGGCGTTCGCAATTCGATTCTCAGCAGTGCAAGTCGCTGCATCAAGTGTCACAACGGTGTCAGCGGAGGTTTTGACAACCTTTCGACCAACTCCCACGACCGGCACGTCAGTATCGCCCGTGGCAAACAGATACTATGCTCAGTCTGCCACAGCGCCACGGTCAGCGACAATACCACCATTTCCAGCTACGCCAACCACGTCAACAACTCACGCGAGGTACAGTTTAACGGCGCCTTCATCAACGCTACTGCCGCTGTGAAACTTGTTGGTTCTACGTTTGTCGGCACTAACTGCACTACCTACTGCCACACCGACGGCAGGGGGAGCGGGCCGCTCCAGGTGCTTGACTGGACTACACGTGCGACCGGTAAATGCGGAACCTGCCACAAAACCGCGGTTGATATCGGGTTCGGCCTCATGAACACCGGCGCCCATTTTGCTCATATATCCAGCAGCTACGGTCCCAAACGCAACACGAATACCCTCTGCAACACCTGCCACGTCTACGGCGGTGACCTGACGTCAAACCACGCTGACGGCCACCTCAACATGCTGGCAACCAACCTCTGCATCAAATGCCATGGCCAGAGTACGCCGACCTGGACCGGCGGGAGCGTGACCTGCTGGTCATGCCACAGCGGTCGGGGTAACGGCACCACCGACACCTATGCCAACCGGTCCTGGTCAAATTACGACGGTACCGGCGTCCAGGCACCGTTCAAGTCCTATACAACGTTTGTCAACGGTGGTCACGGTCAGGCTGCTGCGCCATATAGCAGCAGCATCAGCTGCATTACCTGCCACGACGAGAAGAGCTATCACATTACCGGTACACTCGGAGATTCCCGCCGTCTGCCCGCCGGGCAGGACACCAGCAGCTTTTGGAGCGCATCGGCGGGCAACAACGCACTCTGCTCCACCTGCCACATTGCCGGACAGTCGGCGCAGAACAAGGTTCGCCTGACCCACGTCGTCAGCCACGGCGGCACCGGTACCATGGCCTGCGCCCGCTGCCATGACGTCCACGGCAAGGCCAAGAACGACCACATGGTCAGCGACCAGATCTATTTCAACACGATCTCATCGGCCGTGGCGATATCCTACCGATATACCAACGGCGTGACACCCTACAACTTCATCACCGCCAATAACCGTGGCATTTGCCAGGTCTGCCACACCATGACCAACCACTTCCGTCGGGATAAGGCCGAATCAACGGCAACTCTTGGTTCAGGCTGGAATGTGTCGACCGGCACTGATCACAGACCGTTCACTACATCGACCGACTGCCTCTCCTGTCATCAGCACAATTCCGGTAACTGGGCCTTCTACCCGCAGGGTAACTGCAACTCCTGTCATGGATACCCACCGCTGCCCAAATCGTACCCCAAGGGAGTCGGCAACTATAACGACGGCAGTTTTGAGGATTACTCCGGAGCTGGTGGCTCGCACGTTGCTGCCGGCCATGTGCCCGCTGGCGCCAAGTGGACCAGCGGCTTCAACCTCTGTGATGGCTGCCATACACCGAGCGACCATAACACCTCAGGTGTAAAGAACCCGTGGCGCACCAACCAGACCACAGGTGTAAAGGTTAATGTCAGGGGCAGGCTCCGCTTTGATCCGTCGGTACAGCCGAAATACAGTTCCAATAGACTTGACGGTGGCCCCCATGTTCCGGGCAAGTGCTCTAACGTCAGCTGCCATTTCCAGATGACTCCGAAGTCATGGGGCAACAAGTAACCGCTGAGCCGGGTAATATATTTACTTCTTTACAAGGATGCTGATATATGAAAACTGAAAATGCTCAGAGCGTGACCAATAAGGAGTCGAATATGACCAGGCACCTTACCGTGAGAAAGACAGCCTCATCCGCGATGTTGGTGTTTCTCTCACTGGCGATCCTGCTTTTCACGACGGCGGATAACGCCGCAGCCGCCTTGCTCTGCAACCAGTGTCACGGTAACCCGCCCGTCGACGGCCCCAGGGTAAGCAATGCCGGAAGTTCCAGCCTGGCCGGCAATCATGATGGTCATGTATTCGGGGCTGCCAACAGTCCGACCGCCTTGAACGTATGCGCCAAATGTCACGGTGCTGCAGCTAACAGCTATACCTCGTCACACAGTGCATACACATCAGCCTCCATGAGCGCTCCCAAAATCCTTATGGCCGCAAAGATCAACAACTCGCTGGCAGTGTCGGCGCCCTACAGCAAGGGAGTATTCTTCAACCAGACATCCGTACCAATAATGGGGTCCTGTTCCAATGTAAACTGCCATTTTGAGACGATTACTCCCGCCTGGGGTAACACCACGTATTCATCGCAAAAATCAGCCATCAGTGCCGATGCCAGTAATACCTGTACCCAGTGTCACGCCGGGCCGGCTCTGATATCGGGTAAGCACAATAAGCACATTGTAGCGTTCGGCAACGATCTTACTTCCTGCAACAAATGTCACCCTGATTATTATGCCAAAACAGGAACCGCAGCCTTTACCCATGCCACCAGTAACAGCGTTGGATCGATCAGAGTAACACTTAATCCGGGAACACCGGCGGCTCTACGCACCGGCCAGCAGTTTCTGCCCAGCGCGTCAACAACGTCCGGCGCAACCTGTTCTAACACATATTGTCATGGTACAGCCTCACCGGCAGTGGCCTGGAACGGTGCTGCAACGACCTGTGTGTCCTGCCACGACGCCTTAACTCCTGGTCTTACGCTTCGTCACGACAAACATATATCAGCGACGGCACCAACTGCACTTGCCGGCGGTGCAAATGACTTTTCCGCTAACTACGGCTATGCCTGTCTGAACTGTCATCCGACTAACCTGCATACTACTGGTCCATCCAGTCTTGCTGCACCTCGCCAGGATGCCGACGTATCCGGCACAAAGATAACGGTTTACGGTAAGGGAACCGGATCTACTGCTGACGCTAAAGGTTACTTCTACACCGGTGGCTTGAACACCGGTGGTACCTGTACAACCGTCTGCCATACAAAAGACGGCGTTACAGCCGGCTCGGCTGTTACCTCCCAGAACTGGGGTACAACTGCGACAGTTACCTGCGGCGTCTGCCACAGCAAGGCCGGCGACGCTGTCCCGACTTGGACGGCCGCGCACACCAAACATATCAACACCTATGGTGTAACCGGCGGCAACACCAACTTTACCTGTAATGCTTGCCACAACAACACCGCCACTAACAACAGCACCATCAACGGTGCCACCGGCCGCGCCCAGCATCCGGATACGACTATCCAGGTTGAGATGAATGCGTTTGCAACCGGAGCAGCCGTAGTTATAGGCGGTACAACTCGTGTAAACAGAACCTGTACAAACACCTACTGTCACGGCAATGGTCTGTCCACAACGCCGACCCATGGGGCAGAAAACTGGACTGGTGCCATGGCTGCCGACTGTTCGAGCTGCCACGGTGGTAATTCCACTGCTGCAGCCGGATCACGCATCGCAACGAATGTCCACGCGCAGCACCTTTATTCAACATCCCGCGTAGGTCGCACGGTAGCCTGCGGCGACTGCCACAGCTCCACGGTATCGATTGCCAGCGACGGTACGATCACAAACTATGCGAACCATGTCAGCAAGTCGATCCAGGTCAACTTCTCGACATCACGTCACTTGAATCGCAACAGTGATAATCCGACATACAACGCCACTCTGACCAACACAGCGACCGGCTATTCGAAACCGATTGCCACAGCCGGCTACACCTGCGCCAGCCTCTACTGCCACAGCTCCGGCAACATGGGTACCAACGG
>Ga0194061_1001397_pt1 | contig 14051 bp, 13 predicted proteins | sample SepL2221m_MetaG_FD_163423 | JGI IMG/M metagenome (GOLD analysis project Ga0194061, IMG submission 163423) | Anoxic zone freshwater microbial communities from boreal shield lake in IISD Experimental Lakes Area, Ontario, Canada - Sep2016-L224-21m | ecosystem: Environmental > Aquatic > Freshwater >...
TCGACGACTTCCACCAAGCCGTGCGCGAACGCGACGGGCAGATCTCCGGCCTGAGCCAGATCGTCGGCGAGCGCGACCGGCAGATCGACGACTTCCACCAAGCCGTGCGCGAACGCGACGGGCAGATCTCCGGCCTGAGCCAGATCGTCGGCGAGCGCGACCGGCAGATCGACGACTTCCACCAAGCCGTGCGCGAACGCGACGGGCAGATTGCCAACCTGAGCCAGGCCGTAGCACTTGGCAATACGCACGCTACCCAGTTAAAAAGTAACATTCAGGCCATCAAAGCGTCGATTAGTTGGAAAATAACCGGGCCAGCTCGTTGGCTAGCCAAGTCTCTTATCGGTTTGCAGAAGACCCATCATGTTTTGCAAAAAGGAGCGGGCAACTCCAGAGATTATGTCGTGCGTTGTTCGGAGACGTCACTGACACAACGCCCGCGAGTTGTGCACGTGATTGCTAATTTCATGACTGGCGGGTCATCACGCCTGGTGGTGGATTTGATAGAACAGCTTGGGGAAAATTACGAGCAGAGTGTGATAACCAGCTTTATACCGGATCCGCCGGCCTACGTTGGTTTAGAAATATCAGAATACCGTTATGTAGAGGACAGCCAGCCATTCATCGATCACCTGTCACGAGTAAAGCCCCTTTTTATCCACGTGCACTACTGGGGTGACTGTGATGAACCGTGGTATGCAAAAGCAATCGGTGCAGCAGAAGCCTTGGGCATCCCGGTGATTGAAAACATCAATACCCCGGTTGCTCCTTATGTTTCGCCGGCGATCAGCCGGTATGTTTACGTGAGCGATTACGTAAAAAATGAATTTGGTCTCTACGATTCAAATCAGATGACCATTTATCCAGGTTCGGACTTCACTCATTTCGAGCGGGGTATCGAGGAGCCAATAGCTGTAGATTGTATCGGTATGGTTTATCGTCTTGAGCACGACAAGCTGAATGAGACGGCAATTCTTCCGTTTATCGAGGTTATAAAAAGGCGTCCAAAAACGCGGGCGATCATCGTTGGAGGCGGCAGTTTGCTCGAAGGCTTTCAGAGCAAGGTACGAGAAGTTGGAATGGAAAGTAATTTTGAATTTTTCGGGTACGTCAGTTACGAAAAATTACCCGATCTTTATCGTCAAATGTCTGTATTCATAGCGCCAGTCTGGAAAGAAAGTTTTGGTCAGGTGAGTTCATTTGCCATGAATATGCGCGTACCGGTGTGTGGTTACGATATTGGGGCAATCAGCGAAATCGTAGCGAATCCCGCTTTGGTTGCACCACCAGGCAATGTCGACCGACTCGCAGATATTGTCATTGGACTTCTGGATTCGCCAGAAAAAAGATTGTCGATTGGCGCAATGCAACGTGCGCGGGCGCAGTCTCTATTTTCACTGCCGGCAATGATTGCCGAATACGCTAGAATCTATGGAGAAATGTCCAGAGGTCTACATTGAGAATCGCATTTTTTGTACACTGTTTTTTCCCTCGCCATTTTTATGGGACAGAGCGATACACCCTAAAACTAGCTCGACACTATCAGTCCTTAGGGCATGAAGTAACCGTCGTTTCTGCCATTTTTCAGGGAACGCCTAGTGTCGGAGAATTGATTTCAAAATACGAATACCAGGGAATACCCGTAGTTTGTATTGATAAAAACAGCCTGCCGCATGGCCGGGTAAAAGAGACCTACTATCAACCGGAAATGCGCGGCGTGCTCGAAACAGTATTGCGCAATATCAATCCTGATCTAGTCCATGTTACGCACCTCGTCAATCACACATCTGCTTTACTAGAAATTACACAGCAACTCGCTATTCCAACGCATGCAACATTTACTGATTTCTTCGGGTTTTGCTTGAACAACAAACTCGAAGCCGCTGACGGAAGTTTATGTGCCGGGCCATCGGTATCACGCACTAATTGCGTCGCTTGCCATTTGAAAGAGGTCGCACACAGCCCGCATTCTAGCCAATGGATTCGTCGCGTAAAAGGGGCTTCTTCCGCGAAATTTGTTGCGGGTAGCGTCAATCTGTTACGCAACTTACCCGGCTTGCGCGGTGGGCCAATCGATGGTTTGATTGAAGACATCGTACGTAGACCCGATACACTTTCCACCCTTTATAATGCTGGATATAAATCGGCTGTAGCGCCAACAAAATTTCTGCGCCGTGCCTATGAATCGAATGGTATTAAAGTGCCATTGCACGACATTCACTTCGGTATTGACATTGATCGCGCAGAAAAATCAACTCGCTCTTCGACGCACATCCCCGTCATTGGTTTTATCGGACAAATCGCGCCTCATAAAGGAACTGATCTGCTGGTCGAAGCTTTCTGTCGTTTGCCAAAAAAATCCGCCGAACTAAGAATTTACGGGCCGGAAGATCAAGACCCTACGTACATGAGCCGCTTGAAGAATCTGGCAGCACAGCATAACGTTCGCTTCATGGGGACGTTTGAGAAAGAAACGACCGCGACAATTTTTGGCGAACTGGATCTGCTAGTCATCCCGTCAATATGGTATGAAAACAGCCCGCTAGTACTATTAAGCGCCTTGGCGACACATACCCCGGTATTAGTTTCCGATGTGGCGGGAATGACCGAATTTCTTGAAGAAGGCCGTAATGGTTATTCTTTTCAGCGAGGTAGCGTCGATCATCTGGAGAAAATACTCGCTGAACTGGTTAGAAATCCTGAAAAGCTCTATTTTCTTGCGGAAAACACAAATTACGAGAGAACCCCGCGCATGATGGCAGAAGATACTTTGCTGATTTATTGAGCGATTAGTTCAAGGTAGTAATTTGTAATGGCGAAGCCAAATAAATATAGGAAGTTTTAAATGACGGCATTAAAATCAAAAATTCAGTTTTGGCTACCACATATGATAGTCATAGCTTGGTTGTTTTATTTAGGTATTACAATTTGGCAACATGCCGCACTATCTCAGGAGCCGCCCGTCTATGACGGTCTAGGATATTTCCTGAAAGGAAAGAATTTTTGGGATTTGATTTGGCAAAATTATATTTTCAATCCATTTGTATGGCCATCATATCGGCCACCAGGAACCATTTTGATGTCGTTTCCATTTGGCTTTGATGGTGTTCAGCCATTCCATTTCAGGTCAGTATTTTTCGCCATTGTGATCTCGGCCATAGCCGCGTGGATTTCATTGAATGAAAATTCAGAAAATATCAAATCTAGAGTCATTAGCATTGCCCTTATCTTTGCACTCACCAGTTTGCCAATGTTTTATGAGCTAGACGGAAACAGTGATCTACCATCCTATTTTACTTGGGGACATGTTGACCTGTTTTTCTCGTCTTTAGCGGCATTGACGGCTGCAGCCTCACTCCGGAGCCTTCACGAAAGATCAATTAGATGGCTAATATTCTGTGTGATAACCGCGAGTTTTTCACTTTGGGTTAAACCGGCTGGATTGGTTATTATGGGATTAGTATCCGGGATATGGTTTGTAGCAGCCGGCTTAAGAATATTTGTTGCTGGCACCGATCACGAGGCGCGCTATATGGAAAAGCGATATTTTCTGCGAGGATCTGCCATCACAATATCCATTTATGCTATTACCGTACTCGCAGCTGTATTTGGCTATTTAACAGCAGAGACGTTCTCTTTTTTCAGAACTGCGTTGAAATTCATGGATACATTGAGTGCACCGTGGTCTATGCAATCAGTACAATCGGTATTTGCAGCACTAATTGGATACCCGTTTGGTGTTATTTGTGTTGTAGGAATAGTTGGTGCCGTCGTATTTTCGACTAGAGAAAAACGACAAAATGCATGGCTGAACGATCCCGCTATTGTTGGAATCATCAGCGGATTTTTGTATCTCATTATTGGTCTTATATGGTGGATCATTACCGCTGAAGGTACTGTCATCAGGTACCTATTCCCGTTTTTCTTGATGTTCGCTGTAACGTTACTTCCTAGTATCAGAATTGCCGCTACGCGATTCAGTAAAATTATCTATATTTTTATAATACTCATTTGTTTTTGTTCATCGGCCAATATTGCCGCACTACTTTTTACGGAAAAACCATCTATTCTTTGGCAGAAAGTGACCGGGGTTAATTTATCAGCCGGGATTTGGAATAGCGAAGTGCGGGCGGCACGCCAATTTATTTCTACCAAGACCCGCGAGCGTAATCCTACCGTAATTTACACTGTTGATCCATACCCTGGAGCTTACATCTTTGAAAGTGAAATAACACTTGCAATGGTAATGAATCCTGACGTTTTTAAGGTAAAATTTTTACGTCCGATCGACTGGATGAGAGCATCAGCCTATCGGTTCAATGATTTAGTCAATGCTGACTATTTGCTCGTTGCCCCAGTTCGAGGAGTACCTTTACCGGACGGAGGAAAACCTCTGAATAGCTTTTTCTCAGAAGAGCAGGTAATGCGGATTTGGGTCTCAACATTGTCTGAAAACGACGGTATCAGCATTGAGCTTAATTTGCCTAATACACTTCTTTTGAAAGTAACTGATCATTCATTATTGAGTAAAGCTGCTACAAGGCTTACAAAAAAATTCAGTTGGAGAAGCGAGACGGTGGCTGCTAATATGTTTGATGAAAATCAGCCTGAATGGTGGAGTGCTCAAACGTTATCCGCTTCCGCAAAAAAGATAGCTGCGGAAGAAATTGGTTTTGATAATATTTATAAATTACATGCGTTATCAATTACCCGTATTGGAAAAGACGTAAAGATTGAAGCATGGTGGGAGGAGCTTCGACACGATGTAAAAAATGACCATCGCTATTTGTTTTTACATCTGGTGGATGCCACAGGTAAAATTCTTCATGATCAACAAATTTCTCTTTTTCCCTATCAACCGCCCAATAATGATCGTCGATGGAATTATGCTTCAGTTATTTTTAACGCTGTTAGTCCCGATGCGGAATCCCTAGGCTTCGGAGTGTACCAACCGAAAAACAATTTTCTTATGGCTGACAAGGGAACGCGTGACTGGAATAATAGGCGCGTTATTGTGCCATTACCTAGGCAACATTGATGTATTCGAAAAGACATCTATCAAAATCGTCGTAACCAGGAAATAAGCGCATGAATGCAGATAAAACCGATGGCGTGCCACAGACTAATTTATTTGCCACACAAGGAGTAAAATCGACCGCGTCTGACTATTCCAAGAATAACATGGTTTCTGCCAATAGCTACGGCAAGCGCATTGGCATTCTCATTGTTTCTTACAATGCCGTGACGACCATTGGCAAGGTACTCAAGAGAATTCCGGTAGACGTTTGGGAAAATGTTGAAGAGGTTGTTATTTTTGATGATGCCAGTCGAGACCACACCTATGAACTGGCACATGGCCTGAAGATTCTTTCAGGGCTAGAAAAGCTCACGGTTATCAAGAATGATAGCAATCTAGGTTATGGTGGAAACCAGAAACTTGGCTATCGCTATTTTATCGACAAGGGCTTTGACATTGTGGTTCTGCTGCATGGTGACGGGCAATACGCGCCGGAAATCCTGGCTCATCTCTATGCGCCACTTGTTGCCGGAGAGGCAGAAGCGGTTTTTGGCTCGCGCATGATGAAAGACTATGGTGGCGCGATCAAAGGCGGTATGCCCATTTATAAATATATGGGCAACAAAGTTCTGACCTACTTTGAAAATGGCGCTCTGGGACTACAGCTCACTGAATTCCATAGTGGCTATCGAGCGTATAGTTTATCGGCATTGCACAAGATTTCTTTTGATGACATGACAGATGTTTTTCACTTCGATACCCAAATTATTATCAAACTTCACCACCAGGGATTTAGAATCAAGGAAGTACCGATTCCGACTTATTACGGCGAAGAGATCTGTCACGTCAACGGTCTGAAATACGCCAAAGATGTATTCCTGGCGGTGATTCGTTACAAGCGTACCGTAAAATCGCTGGCTTGCTATCCAGAATACAAGGAATACTTTGTTCACTATCCGATCAAAGAAAGCAAGCATTCGAGCCATCATTATTTTTTGACCTGGAACGGCAAATGCCATAATGTTCTGGACATCGGTTGTGGCGAAGGATTTTTTGCCGAGAAGCTGGTCGAAGAAGAAAATCAGGTTGTTGGCATTGATATGCTGCCAAAACCGAGACATCTTGATATTTTTGACAAGTACATTCAGGCTGATCTGGATCAAGGGCTAGCTCAGGCCTTACCAGAACTTGGCAATCAACGTTTTGATCGAGTATTGCTACAGGATATTTTAGAGCACGTTCGCAATCCCCACAAGCTACTCACCGATTGTCATCGGATGCTTGCGCCGCAAGGTCTGTTGCTGGTGTCGGTACCCAATGTTGCCAATATTACGGTACGTCTATCGTTATTGTTTGGCCGTTTTGAATACGCGGAACGTGGTATTTTGGACAAAACGCATGTGCGTTTCTTTACAAGAAAGAGCGCACGCAAAATGCTCGAACTCGCCGGATACCAAATCGTTGCGGAGAAAGTCACCGTAATGCCCGTCGAACTGGTGCTCGGACTATCAGCCGATAACCCGCTGATGATCGCCATAAATGCTATTCTCGCCATAGGTACAAGGCTTCTGCCATGCTTACTCGGCTACCAACTCTTATTCTCGGTTCGTTCACATTTTGGATCGGATGACGCAATGTCTGAAGAAAGTAAAAGCTAGTCATCAGTCAACTTAATTCGGCAGGTTTTGTAGGAGCGGGGTTACCCGCGATGCGGGCAGTTGATCGCGGGTAACCCCGCTCCACCATCAGCCTGTTCAAAATTGACTGACTACTAGTTCTTCGATGCAAGATTTTCGTTAAGCCGATGGAAAAATCCATGCGTAAGAATCATTGGGGTACAGTTTTCAGAGGTGTCATCACGCTTCTGGTTATTACTTACCTTGTATTTAAAGTTAATTGGCACGATCTGGTGACGCAATTAGTTAAAGCCGATTTTGTTTGGCTGCTGCTTGCCTGTCTTTTGTTTGGTGTAATTTATATCCTCGCAGGAATCCGCTGGTGGTTCCTGATGCAAGTTCAGAGCATCGTTTTGCCTATGCGAGTAGCCGTTGCACTAACCTTCATCGGCCAGTTTTTCAATTCCTTCTTACTTGGTGCAGTGGGCGGCGATATCTTAAAATTTTTCTATATGCAAAAATATGCACCGCACCAGAAAATTCATGCAACCCTTTCAATAGTGATGGATCGTGTGCTAGGACTATTTATTTTGCTTTGCGGTAGCCTGCTTGTCATGCCATGGCAAGTCGAATGGCTGGCGCACAACGAGAAAGTCAATTTTGTCGTTCTTGGCTTTTTTGTTTTATTTAGCCTTTTCGGTTTTGTAGTAGTAATAATCGCAATGACACCATTTCACCGGGCACCGCCTGCCCTTCGTAATATCTGGAATAAAATTCCCCATAGACAGATTATTGAACACGTGATATCCGGTTTTCGGCAGCATGGAATCGAACTTAATTTAACATTGGCCAGTCTTGCAGTGGGAACAGCGCTGACATTGGCACTCGTTGGGGCAGGCTGTTTTATAGCAATCGGCATTGGACTCGATATTACTTACATGCAAATGCTGATCATTTTAACAGTTGTTATTTGTGTCATTAGTCTTCCTATCAGTATAGGTGGACATGGGGTTCGTGAGGGAATTTTCGTGCTGATGTTCGCTGCGTTTGGTGTAATTAACATTGACCCACAAACGGGTAGTGGCCAGGAGCCAGCCGTGTTATTTTCCCTGCTTTTCTTTGCTATTCCACTGATTTGGAGTTTGGTAGGCGGGGTCGTTTATCTAACCTTTCGGCACGATTATGGGCCGATATCAAAGCACTCTGTGAGTGTCGAATTACCTAACTTACTGCCACCATCAGGCAATTAACCCAGAGAGAAAAACGACTTATGCGCTGTGTTATTTTCGGCGGGGGTGGATTTATCGGATCGGCAATTGCTGATCGTTTATTGGCAGATGGGCATCAATTGCGCATTTTCGAACGTCCCCGTGTCGATCCGTATCGAAAGTTTGCAGCGCATGAACCCGTTGAATGGATCAGTGGCGACTTGTTAAGCACCTACGATGTGAGTCATGCGATTGACGGTGTCGATGTTGTTTTCCACCTCGTTTCGACGACCTTGCCGAAAAACTCGAACGACGACCCTATTTACGATGTGCAGAGCAATCTGGTCGCCACACTTCAGATGCTTAACGCGATGGTTGAAAAAAAAGCGGGGCGAATTATCTTTATTTCGTCCGGTGGAACGGTTTATGGCCCGCCGGAATACTTGCCAATTGATGAGCGTCATCCGACCGAGCCGCATGTGTCCTATGGAATTACAAAATTGGCGATTGAAAAATATTTATTGATGTACGAGCGATTGCATGGGATCAAGGCCATGATTTTGCGTGTTGCCAATCCTTTTGGTGAGCGACAGCGTGTTGAAACAGCGCAAGGTGCCGTCGGAGTGTTCCTGGATCGAGCCTTACAAAGACAAAGGATCGATATTTGGGGTAACGGTGAGATCAGTCGAGACTATTTGCATATCAGAGATGTCGCGGCGGCATTCTCAGCAGCAGTAACCTACGCTGGGGAAAAATCGGTATTTAATATCAGCTCTGGCGTGGGTACCAGCATTAATCAGCTCTTGGCACTGATTGAAGAAGTGCTCGGGCGACCTGTTGAACGCCAATATTTGCCGGGGCGCGCGTTCGATGTGCCCGTCAGTATTCTGAGCAACGCTTTAGCCAAAGAAGAGATGGGGTGGGAACCAAAAATAGCTTTGCGTGAAGGACTATTGAGAACCGCTGCCTGGTTAAAAAACAAACACGCAGGCCAATGAAAATCCTTTTAGTTTTACATCAATTTTTTCCCGAGTTTTCAGCAGGAACCGAGGTTCTCACTTACGGCGTTGCACGGGAGTTGATGCGTCAAGGGCACGATGTTTGCATCTTTACCGGTTTTCCGGGGAAAAAGGAACTGCCGGACGAAGACCGTTTCGATGCCTATTCATTTGACGAAATCCAGATTTATCGGTTTCATCATGCTTATGCACCTATGGGGGGGCAGACAACGCTGCTGTCTTTGGACTACGATAATCGGCTGGCCGCCCACTATTTTGCCAAAGTTTTAGCGCATATCAAGCCGGATGTAGTTCATTTTTTCCACATGTTCAGGTTGGGGAGCGGACTGGTCGACAAAGCGGCAGAGATGGGTATCCCGTCATTCATGACGGTCACTGATTTTTGGGCGATCTGCCCGACCATCCAGTTACTGTTACCCGACAGCAGCGTTTGCAACGGCCCCCATGGACAAGCTGGGAATTGCATCAAACACCTCGCCATGATTCAGTTCCCCAGATTAGCCACGTCATTGATGAGCGCTATTCCAGACGCTGGGTTTGATTTTCTGGCGCGTCTTTCCATACGATGGCCCCTGGTGCCTGAAAAATACCGGCGGGAATTCGAGGCTATCGGCGCTCGTGTACAAACCAACGTTTCGCGATTAAATCAACTACAAAAAATCATCGTGCCGACGAGCATCATGCGCGAGACGCTGCTTCGCTTCAATGTTAAAGCGGAGCGTGTTGTACAACTGGCTTTTGGCGTCGATTTTGCGGAGGTGCCGAATCGAGTTAGGTCGCCGGGAAAGCTAAAAATAGGATTTATCGGCAGTCTGGTTCGGCACAAGGGATGCCACGTACTGATTGAGGCTTTCAAGGACTTGCCAGAAGAATGCGCTTCACTGGCAATTTATGGCGATGAGCAAGGATGCCCTGAATACGCAAAAAAACTAAGGCTGATGGCCAATGGAGACCGTCTTATTCAGTTTCGCGGGATTTTCGATAACCGCGAAATATCGACGGTTCTGGCAGGGCTTGATGTGCTGGTTGTCCCTTCGCTATGGCCAGAGAACAGTCCATTAGTGATCCTTTCGGCACAGGCTTGTCGTTGTCCCGTTATTGCTTCGGATCTGGCTGGGCTTTCTGAAACCGTTCAACACGACAAAAACGGTCTGTTATTCGAAGCGGGGAACAAAGCGGCTCTTGCCCGCCAGTTATTCAGAGTAATCAACGAGGCAAGCCTCATCAATCGTTTGAGTGCTCAGACGGTAACCCCAAAATCGACGAAGGATTATGTGGGCGAACTGGTTCAGATATGGACACAGAAAAATAGATTGCGCAATTTTATTTAGAATCACTGCGCAATCTTTTTCTTAATGTCTTTAAGATGTTTTGTCTGCTTTAATCCTCAGCCACTTCATCCGTGACAAATCCAGGTTAGTGGATTGATCAGCCCCATATTTGATGGATAAATTACTGCCCCACTTGTATGGCAGAAATGACGCAAGTCCCACCAGCATTGGGCGCATAGTCGACTCGCTCCAATGCTTTGCCCAGAGAGTACGCAGTAAGCAATGTTGAGTACAGGGCTTTGCCAGCGGCTGTCGATAGATCGTCCAGATAAATAAACCCACCACAGGAAGCAAGGCTCGGTGCAGGGGTTAAAACCAAATAGGCGAGTTGAACTGTACTGCTACCTTGAGCGCCTATAGAGGTAATTGCTCTGTTTGTATCGATGGTTGCATTGGCCGAAAAAGAAATCAGCAAGGAAACAGCGAGAGCCATCAATTTTTTCATAATTTTCTCCTAATGAGTTAATTTTTGATTTTCATCCATTCCAACATTTTTTCCAAATCGGAAAAAACAGAACAAAGAACAAAATTCAGAATGTATATTCTTGACTGGTAGAAGCTCCTTGTCAAGATAAAAATATAAAATTTTGCTAGAAATGAGCAAAGACAAGGGCGTCAACGTGATCAAACAAGCTGTAAAATCACGAAAAATTGATTTTTGCCAGTTGCTCGAAAACGTCTTTACCGAAAATTCTGAGTCGCTGTTTTTCCATCATGGTGTAGTCGGGTGAGGCCATGACTTCAGTCAGGGTGTGCCGAGCTTTGGTCATTTTTTTGATGTCTTCGCCGTAGGTCTGGGGGTTCCGGCGGTGTAGCATGAGTGCGCCGCGCAGGCGAGGGCGGTAGGTTTTGAACTCGGGAGACCCCGAAAATTCTGTCAGATCGCCAAAATGCTCATTCAGCCACAGCACGACCGGGGCCGAAGAGTTATTCAAAATATCCGAGAAGCCCATTGAGGTGCTGTCCAGGTTGTCGCCACCGCCAATCAGCGAGTGGAGAAAGACCTGTTTTCCGGCCTCTTGCAACAGCGCCAAACCATCGTTTTCAACGAGATAACCGAGCAATGGCGTAAATGAATTCGCTCCGTTATCGACTACGTGAACACCGTCCTCCACAATCAGGCTTTCCATAAACCCATCAAACTTCTTTTGGTCAATAGTGGTCTTGCCTTCCATTACATCAACGTAGCGAATGGGTAACCCTTTATAGGCATAAAAATCCCGATTTTCTTGATCGGTATCAAACCCTTTTAAGTCGGCGCCCATGTTTAAAAAGAACTGCGCTAGGAGCGAGGAGATAAAGGTTTTCCCGCAGCCGCCCTTCGACTGTAGGATAAAGTGAACGGCATTGTCCATTATTTTCTTTCCGTTCGTTTAAAGGTGTTAGGTTTGGAAAATTCAATCAATGAATTTTCAACATTGGCTTTGCTGGTGGATGGCTTATATTCTTCTTTGTTAAGCCGGTACAGGATATTGGAAAAACCTTTCATATCTATCTCAATTCCTTGTTCATTAAGACATTTGACCAGTATTTCATTTTTCACGCCATCAGCCTTGGCCGACAAGATGTCTGCGTAGAGTGTGCGGATTCTGGCGGTTGTGGACAGATTATCAGGGTCTTCAGCCAGCGACCGAATCGCTTTTGGAATATCTGGCTTCATCGGATATTTCTTCTCTCAAAATGAAGTCATTTTAGAGTAAAGATAAGTCATTTTAGAGTGTATTTGAAGTCATTTGCTAATTTTATGAAGTATTTATGCAGTTTTTTGAAGTATTTTTGAAGTTTAAATAAGTTAAAATAAGTCATTTATGGCGACGTTCAGCCCGTAATCGAGCCGTCGCCGCTTCGTAGCTCTCGCCGACACGAGCGTTTTTCTCAATATAGGCGCGGGTCAAGGAAGGCTTTTTGAGCGGAGCAGGAAGTGCTTCTTTCGCCTGAATTTTAAAATTTAGATGGGTGACCGTACGCCCAGTCTTGCGTTGGGTATAGCTGGTATTAATGTCGCTATGAGTGTTTATTTGATCTACTGCTAGATCAATGACCCGTCGTTTTAAGTCAAATAAACGTGGGTATTCTTCAGAGACTTGCAGTGTTTCTTTTAGCCATTCAATGTCGAATTCTCTATTTTTTAGGGAAATGAATTGTGTCAATAATTCATAAAGTCGCACTGCGTGAACGCTAGAAAGATTCCCTATTTTTGAAAGTCGGTAAGTGGTGAATTCGCTTTCTAGGCGCGTAATGTACGGCACCATTTCTGGGGCAAACCGAATCTTTACCGTTCCGGCACCAGGAATATAGCTGCACGAAGAAACCCATCTAACCTCTGTTTTTCTTGGCTTGCCGTTGGGAGCATCCCTATCATTCAGCACAACAAACCGACCGAACAAGGTCTTAGCGGCATCAGCAACTTGCTCATAAATTGCATTTCCCGTCATCCCAAACGCTTCTGCAAATTTGGCGACCTCAATCGTTATTGCGGATTCGCCTAACCCTTTCTGAGTTTCTCGCGCTTCGACAATTGCAAAAAGTATCAGACGTTGCTCAATCAAAGTGAGCCGGTAACTTGCCTCTACGAGACGATTTGATTTTGCGACAAATTTGCCTTTTTCAACCACGATTGTGCCTCCTTATTAAGCAAGAAAAATTGTACCATAAAACGACATATTATTTTTTAGCGTCTATAACCCTAAATCCGTCGTCTTTTAGGCCAGAGTTGACCCTAAATCTGTCGTCTTTCAACCCTAAATCCCTCGTCTTATACGCCCTGAAACCCTTGCTACGACTGGCTTTATGACGGCCTAAAAGCTTTAAAAGCTTTTAAATCTAAAAGCCCCGCGCGCACTTATCCACAGGCCCGATGACGCTTAAATTGGCTTAGCTTATCCACAGAAGGAGCGAACTAGCGGACAGGGAGGCTTCCCGCGTCACTCGTGCCTCGCCCGGATACTGACGGAACGGGCAGACTGACTTAACTTTCTTCTTTCTTAATACCGGGTTATGCGACACAATGTATTTCAGTCACAAGGAGGTTACTGATGGCCGCTACCACTACGATGGTGCATGTTCGTGTCAATGAACAGATCAAAGCCCAGGCGACCGAAGCGCTCGCCTCGATGGGGTTGTCGGTTTCCGACGCCGTGCGCGTGTTTCTTACCCGTATCGCCGCTGAAAAGCAGTTGCCTTTCGCACTGCGGGTGCCGAATGCTACAACGCGCGCCGCAATGACTGAGGCCGACGCGATCATCGCGACGCATCGTGCCCGCTTCGCTTCCGCTGACGATCTGTTCCGCGATCTTGAAAAAAACAGCCGCTCGTAAGCGGGCTGCATTGCCGCGTGCGGCGGATTACGCCAAAACCTTTATCAAGGATTGGGCGCGTTTGTCGGCATCCGGTCGGTACGACATGAACGACTTGAAGGAGGCTATGCTGCTCCTCATCGCCAACGATGGCCCGTTGGGGCCGGAATGGCAGGATCACCCCTTGAGCGGCGACTGGATCGGTCACCGGGAGTGCCACATCGGCGGCGATTTCCTGCTGGCCTATAAGCTCGACGACAGCGGTAAGCCGGGACTAATCGTGTTTGTGCGGACCGGCACTCACGCGGAGTTGTTCGAGTAGGGGTAGTGACCACATAGCGGCAAAAACCGCTATGAAGTCGATCAGAATAAGTGTTTCATAGGCGTCTTCACCTCCACAGGCAGTAAACCGCGACACCTATGTACCGACCCTGAGCACCTGGTACAACGTCTCCCGACTGATCCCGAAAGCCCGAGCCACTGCTGCTTTCGTTTCACCGGCTTGAACGCGATCCCGCATCTGCTGACGGGCTTCCTGGGTCATCAGTGAGCGGCGCCCCTTGT
>Ga0194061_1001398_pt1 | contig 14049 bp, 11 predicted proteins | sample SepL2221m_MetaG_FD_163423 | JGI IMG/M metagenome (GOLD analysis project Ga0194061, IMG submission 163423) | Anoxic zone freshwater microbial communities from boreal shield lake in IISD Experimental Lakes Area, Ontario, Canada - Sep2016-L224-21m | ecosystem: Environmental > Aquatic > Freshwater >...
ACGAATGTCAGCTTCTTGAAACGCATCCGTTCCAATTGCTGCCGACGGAACCTGGCCAGTGATGGCCACTAATGGAACTGAATCCATTTGTGCATCTGCAAGAGGTGTCACCAGGTTTGTCGCTCCGGGCCCAGATGTTGCAATGCAAACGCCAGTTCGACCAGTTGCCTGCGCATAACCCGTGGCAGCGTGACCGGCACCTTGTTCGTGGCGAACAAGAATGTGGCGAATCGAGGAGTCGTAAATGGGATCGTAAGCGGGAAGGATTGCTCCGCCGGGAAGACCAAACATGACATCGACGCCAGCTGCTTCAAGAGATTTCACAAGGCTGGCAGCCCCTGTCATTGCTGGCCCAAGATCTCGGCTCATTTCCCACTCCTTCCGTTCTCCCGTATGAATTTCCCTAAGAAATTCGCCCCAATAATGCAAAAACCCTCAGTGTTAACTGAGGGTAGCGCGTGATCTGGATGTTGCTAGATCGCGCGCTTTTCAATCACCACTGAAGAAATCATGGCGTTATTCTCCAACGCTTCATGCAATGCGTCAACCCATGAGATGAAGATCTCACAATTTGGGATGGACTAATCGCAGACCGCCCCCTTGCTCGCAGAGCCCACCAACTTGGCATATTTAGCAAGCACGCCTCGCGTGTACTTGTGAGGGATGGGCGCAAAATCAATCCGACGTTTCGCCAATTCATCCTCATCGACAAGTAAATCCAATGTGCGATCCACTGTATTAATTCGAATTCTGTCGCCATCTCCTACAAACGCGATTGGCCCACCAAGTGATGCTTCTGGTGCCACGTGTCCGACACAGAGTCCCGTCGTGCCACCTGAGAAACGCCCGTCGGTGAGCAAAAGTACAGATTTACCAAGACCTGCGCCCTTGATGGCTCCTGTGATCATCAACATTTCGCGCATTCCAGGTCCTCCCCTAGGACCTTCATAACGAATAACCACGACATCACCGGCTTGAATAGTTCCATTTTCAAGGGCATCCATCGCTTGTTGCTCTCGCTCGAATACTCGTGCCGGGCCTTCAAAGAGATCAACTCCGACGCCAGCGGTCTTTGTTACCGCTCCCTCAGGAGCAAGGGAACCACCAAGAATTGTTATGCCACCACCAAGTGAAAGTGGTTGGTTGGTTGCACGCAGGATTTCCCCATCGGGATCAGGTGGAGCAATATCTTTCAAATTCTCCGCCATCGTCTTGCCTGTAACTGTTAAAACATCACCATGCAATAAACCAGCATCAAGGAGGGCTTTTAGTACGACCGGCACTCCTCCAACTTTGTCCATATCACTCATGACAAAACGTCCGAACGGCTTGAGATCTCCAAGCAGAGGAACTTTTGAACCGATGCGATGGAAGTCATCAAGTGTCAGATCAACACGAGCCTCGTGCGCAATCGCTAAAAGATGCAGAACAGCGTTGGTAGAACCACCAAGGGCCATGACTGCGGTTATTGCATTTTCGAACGCGGGCTTCGTCAATATCTGACGTGTAGTAATTCCTTGCCGGATCAAATCTACAACTGCGGCGCCAGCTTTTACCGAATAAGCATCACGTCGTCGGTCGACAGCAGGTGGCGCGGCAGAACCAGGAAGTGAAAGTCCGATCGCTTCACCGACAGTTGCCATCGTGTTTGCTGTATACATGCCACCGCAAGCACCTTCACCTGGGCAGATCGCTCGTTCAATTTTATCCAATTGCTCCTGTGAAATTAATCCCCGAGCGCAAGCACCCACCGCTTCAAAGGCATCAATAATCGTGACATCTTTTCCGTCTACTTGACCTGGCAAAGTAGAACCCGCATAAACAAAAACGCTTGCTACATCTATTCGCGCCGCGGCCATCATCATTCCTGGAAGAGATTTATCGCATCCCGCAAATGTCACCATTCCGTCGAGACGTTCGGCTTGCATAACTGTCTCTACAGAATCGGCAATGACTTCCCGAGAAACCAAAGAAAAGTGCATTCCTTCGTGGCCCATCGAAATTCCGTCCGAGACGGAGATCGTGCCAAACTGCATGGGGAATCCACCGGCATCGATGACGCCTTGTCGAGACGCTTTTGCTAAGCGATCTAAAGACAGGTTGCAAGGGGTGATTTCGTTCCACGAGGAGACGATTCCGATTTGAGGCTTGACCCAATCGGCGTCGCCCATTCCGACTGCTCGCAACATGCCCCGCGCTGGCGCACGCTCCATTCCGTCAGTCACAAGGCCAGATCGGGGTTTCATCCCATTATTCGGAGTTGCGCTCATGGGGCAATCGTAAGCGTAATTTCGATTTGTGTGAGTGTTGGCTCTTACGATACGGTACGGTATCGTTTCGTTAATCCAAGGAGGTGGTTTCATGAGTATCGCAACTCTCATTGGCCGTCCCCGAAGTGCCTCTTGCAATATCGCGATAGAAAAAGCGGCGATCGAACTTCTCCGAGAAGTCGGCTACGAAAGGCTTTCCATTGAAGGCGTGGCAAACCGCGCCCAGGTTAGCAAAAGCACCATTTACCGCCGATGGAAAAACAAAGCTGAATTAATTGCAGATGCGGTTCACCACTACGCATTCTGCAAAATGCCAACCTTCGATACTGGCTCCCTTCGCGGAGATCTGATCGAAGTCATCCGCGAAAAAGTCCGCACGATGCAAAGTGCAGATGGTCAGCTCTTCGCAGGTCTGATGGCGGCAACGCGTACCGATAGCGATTTAGCCGACCTGCTGTTGTCGTCGATGTCAGAGGGTGCAAGTTCTGTACATTCGGTGATATTTGAACGAGCAATCGAGCGTGGAGAAATCCACAAAGGCGCAGATATAGAGACCATCCTCGAAATTACGCCGGCAGTCATTACTTTCAGACTTTTTATGTCGAGACAAACTGTTGACCAAAAGTTCATCGAACATTTAGTCGATAACGTCCTGCTCCCCGTTCTTCACAATAAAAATAAATCCACCCACACGCAGCACTAAGAATCACAAGGAGAAAAGCATGTCTAAGGCAAAAATTGAAGACGGGTTAGATCCAACACGTTGGCGCGCCCTACTCGTAATTGCGATCGCGCAACTGATGGTCATCCTCGACTCGTCAATCGTAAACATTGCGATCCCGAGCGCCAAAATTTCACTTAACATCAGCAGTCAAAACCAGCAGTGGATCGTTACCGCTTACACTTTATCGTTCGGATCTTTACTCCTCCTTGGTGGTCGCATTGCTGACTATGTTGGGCGTAAAAAGATTTTCATCATTGGCTTGCTCGGATTTGCTGGTGCTTCTGCACTTGGTGGAATCGCCTCTACCCAAGGCCTTCTATTTGCCTCGCGTGGACTTCAAGGTGCCTTCGGTGCCCTGCTTACCCCCGCAGCGCTCTCGCTTATTAACGTGACCTTCACCGTACCGAAAGAGCGAGCTAAAGCATTCGGCGTTTATGGCGCTATTTCTGGCGGCGGCGCGGCAATTGGTTTGATTCTTGGCGGAGTACTTACTCAATATGCAAACTGGCGTTGGTGCTTAGGTGTAAACGTTCCTATCGCGATCATTGCTGCCGTTCTTGCCGTTCCGTACGTGCACGAATCAAAGGCGTCAGGCGATAGAAGTTACGACATCCCCGGCGTACTTACCGCAACTGCAGGACTCTTTTCACTTGTTTATGCTTTCACGTTGGCCGCAAAAGATGGATGGACAGATGGGCACACCCTCTTGTTCTTTGGTCTCGCAGCAATTTTCTTGACAGCATTTATGATCATTGAACAAAAGGTGGGCAACCCACTATTGCCATACCGAATCATCGCCGAACGTAACCGAGCAGGTTCTTACCTAAGCTCTCTATTCGTCGGCGCAGGACTATTCTCCATGTTCCTTTTCCTCGGCCTATATCTTCAAGTAATCCTTGGTTATTCGCCTTTGAGAACCGGCTTTGCGTTCCTACCGTTCTCCATTGGAGTAATTCTCTTCGCTGGAGTTGCAGCGAAATTACTTCCAACAATGGGACCACGTCCTCTCATGATCTGGGGATTACTACAGGCCACGGTCGGATTACTCCTGCTGTCTCGCATTACCCCTGAATCTTCCTATCTCACACACGTCTTTCCTACTCTCGTAATTATGAGTACTGGAATGGCCCTGGTCTTCATTCCGATTGCTTCGACCTCGTTGCACGGTATTGGAAGCCATGATTCTGGCGTCGGAAGCGCAATGCTTAATACGAGTCAGCAAATTGGTGGCTCGCTAGGTACGGCATTGCTCAATACGATTGCCGCTACAGCAACTGCGAGTTACATTGTGATTCATGGCGGAAAAACCAAGGTGGAACAATATGCGGCGCTCACCCATGGCTATACCGAATCCTTTAAAGTGGGCGCGGCGTTCCTTATCATCGGCACAATTGTTGTTGCCCTGACAATTCGCCTTGGCAAGGAATCTCTTGTCGAAAGTGAAGAGCCAGCAATAGTTCACTAATAAATAAATAGAAAAGAGCCCAAGCCTTAAAAGGTTTGGGCTCTTTTTTTATTTAAGAAATGTTGGCTCAAGTATTCCAAGTCCCAGGACCTGTTCGACTAGTCGCATCGCCTGAACCAAAGTTGCCTCATCATTTTTACGGGTCACAATGCCCAATCCAACTGGCAGACCATCTGTTAAACCCATCGGTAGCGAGCCAATCGGGCTTCCAACAATGGCAGGTGCCATCGTAATCCAACTTGAGTGTGCATAGTCGTCGCCCTTTCCGAGAGCACTTACCCACGCAGGTGAATATGTGGCGCCAATGAGTACGTCAACACTCTCAAAACCTTTATCCAAAGTGCCTGTCGCCCAAGCCAAATTCCTTGCTCGTTTGGCGGCATATTCGTTAGTACGACCTCCGAGGAGAATTGCTCTTTCAAAGAGTTCTTGTCCAAAAAAGGAAAGCTCTTTTTCAGAATTCTCCAGATTAAAGCGAATTACATCTTCAAGGGATGCAAAGTTTTGATCGCCACGATGCTTCAAGTAATTGGCGAGATCATCCTTAAGCTCGTGCAACATCACTTCGTATTCATCGGTGCCCGTTGCGTCATCAGGTGGCAAGAGATCTATATCAACAAGAGAAATCCCTGACTTGGACAGGAGGTCAGTTGCATTTTCAAAAAGTAAATCTGTTCCAGAATCACCCGTTACCCACGACTTCACAACACCAATCTTCAATTTTCTTTCTGCTTCGACGGAAGAGAGAAGATCGCTTCTACCCATCAGGATCTCCAAAAGCAGAACAGCATCCTTGACGGTCCGTGCCATCGAACCAGGAGAATCTTGACTTGCACTGATGGGTATCACTCCGTCACGCGGGACGCTTCCAACACTTGGCTTAATGCCTACACACCCATTTAGAGATGCTGGACAAATAATGGATCCGTCAGTCTCTGTCCCAACAGCCAATGAAACTAAACCGGCAGAAATGGCCGCGCCAGAACCAGAGGAGGATCCTCCAGCACTTCGCTCATGCACCCATGGATTGGCAGTAAGCCCGCCTAAGCCAGACCAGCCGCTCGTAGATTTCGTGGAGCGAATATTTGCCCACTCAGAAAGATTTGTTGCACCAATGATTTCAGCCCCGGCGGCTCGCAATCTGGAAACAATCGAGGAATCCTTCTTTACTGGGTAATTGGCAAATGCGAGTGAACCGGCCGAACCCGGTAACCCAATAGCTTCAATGTTGTCTTTGATAAGCACGGGTAATCCCGCTAGAGGAAATTGTGGATCGATCGTTGGCGTTTGACCAGCATCTGGTGAAAGTGCAATTACAGAATTTAAGGTGTAGCCCGATGAATCAATTTCGGCGATTCGGTGAAGCGATTGAGCAACCAGTTCCTTTGCAGATGTGGATCCAGATCTCACCTTCGAGATCTGGTCATGCCCCGAAAGAAAAGAGTTGGTCAATTACTGCCCAAGGTGAGCCAACAAGAGTTCTCGCACGCGAGCCGCATCTGCCTGACCTTTTGTTTCTTTCATCACGGCACCAATAAGAGCCCCTGCTGCAGGAATATGCCCGTTGCGCACCTTCTCTGCCGTTTCTGGTTGAGCGGCAATGGCGTTTTCAATTGCTGCCATAAGCGATGACTCATCAGAGACAACTTTCAGGCCACGCGATTCCATCACCTGAGCTGGTTTTCCTTCGCCCGAGATCACGCCCTCGACAACCTGACGAGCCAATTTATCTGTCAGTTCGCCTTTGGATACAAGCGAAACAATTTCAGCAACATCTGCAGGACTAATCGCTAGGTCAGCAATTGCTACATCCTTTTCATTTGCAATACGTGAAATTTCGCCAAGCCACCAACCGCGTGCACGTGTTGGATCGGCGCCCAATTTCACCGTTGCTTCCACAATATCGAGAGCGTCGGCGTTAATCATCGCCGCCATTTCTTTATCTGGCACTGACCATTCCTCTTGTAGACGTTTGCGTCGCAAAGTCGGTTGTTCCGGAAGTGAGGCACGAAGCTTCTCAATCCACCCTGCATCAGGCTCGACTGGAACGAGGTCTGGCTCAGGGAAGTATCGATAATCTTCGGCCTGCTCTTTTGAACGTCCAGATCGTGTGAGTCCCGTGTCTTCTTGGAAATGGCGAGTCTCCTGCACAACGCGCTCACCCTTGTTGAGGAGTTCTGCGTGACGAATCATCTCTCCACGCACTGCTCGCTCAACGGAGCGTAATGAATTTACGTTCTTTGTTTCACTACGCGTGCCAAGAGTTTCCGCGCCAATTAATCGCAAAGAAACGTTGGCATCACAACGAAGGGAACCTTGCTCCATTCGGACATCGCTCACTCCAAGGGACCGCAAAATATCTCGAAGTTCTGCCACATAAGCCTTTGCAACCTCGGGGGCATATTTACCAGTGCCTGGAACAATTTTCGTGACAATCTCCACCAAAGGAATTCCCGCACGGTTAAAGTCGAGAAGGGAATAATCTGCCCCGTGAATTCGTCCTGTGGCGCCACCAACGTGGAGTGACTTTCCAGTGTCCTCTTCCATGTGGACTCGTTCAATTTCAACACGGAATTGCTTTGGCCCTTCATCAGTTTCGATTTCTACATCAACATAACCATTAACGCAGATCGGTTCGTCATATTGTGAAATTTGAAAATTCTTAGGCATATCGGGATAAAAATAATTTTTGCGCGAGAATCGACTGAACGGTGTAACCGAGCAGTGAAGTGCAAGCCCGATCAAAATCGATGACTCAATTGCTTTCTCGTTTACAACGGGAAGTGCACCAGGCATCCCAAGACACACGGGGCATGTCTGCGTATTTGGTTCAGCACCAAAAACGGTGGCACAGCCGCAAAACATTTTCGAATGAGTATTAAGTTCAACGTGAACTTCTAGACCCAATACTGGCTCGTATTTTGCAATTACATCTTCATAGGTAAGGCTCACTTGGCACCCCCTAGCGCTGGAATACGAGAGAGCAATGGAGCGCCCCATTCTGTTAGTAATGAGGCCTCAAGAGCGGCACCTGCCGAATACATTCTCTGGTCTTGCATAGCGGGAGCCATGATTTGGAATCCAACCGGCAGTCCATCTTCAGGTGCAAGACCACAAGGAACACTCATGCCGCCAATTCCTGCCATGTTCACAGGAATTGTTGCAATGTCGTTGAGATACATAGCAAGAGGGTCGTTTGCTTTCTCACCGATCTTAAATGCTGTCGTGGGACAGGTTGGAGAAACAAGAACATCAGCGGTTCCAAATGCCTTAGTGAAATCATCCATGATTAATGTGCGCACCTTCTGTGCACTTCCGTAATAAGCATCGTAATAACCCGAGGAAAGCGCATAAGTTCCAAGAATAATTCGGCGCTTTACTTCCCGTCCAAAACCCATTTCACGAGTTAGATTCATTACTGACTCAGCCGATGCCCCGTCTTCGTCACCGACGCGAAGTCCGTAGCGCATCGCATCGAAGCGAGCGAGGTTTGATGAACATTCACTCGGAGCAATCAAATAGTAAGCAGCAAGGGCGTATTCAAAATTTGGACATGAAACTTCAACAATTTCAGCACCGGCCTTGGCAAGAAGTTCTAAAGATTCTTCAAAGCGGGAACGAACTCCTGCTTGATATCCATCACCATTGAGTTCTTTCACAACACCTATCTTCATGCCTTTTACATTTGCCTCACGCGCGGCCCTAACTACCTGGGGCACCGGGGCATCAATGCTCGTTGCGTCGTGCGCATCGTGGCCAGCAATAACTTCGTGAAGAAGCGCCGCATCTAGAACCGTGCGAGCGCATGGGCCCGCTTGATCAAGGCTGGAAGAAAATGCGATAAGTCCGTATCGTGAAACTCCGCCATAGGTCGGCTTCACCCCTACCGTTCCGGTGACGGCTGCAGGTTGGCGAATAGAACCGCCAGTATCTGTACCGATCGCAAGAGGTGCTTCAAATGCCGCGAGGGAAGCCGAAGACCCACCACCAGATCCACCTGGGATGCGGGACAAATCCCACGGATTATGAGTTGGACCGTATGCGGAGTTCTCAGTAGAAGAGCCCATCGCAAATTCGTCCATATTGGTTTTACCCAAAATAACAATGCCTGCTTCTTTTAATTTCTTTACGACGGTCGCGTCATACGGTGGACGCCAACCTTCAAGAATCTTCGAACCAGCCGTTGTGGGCACTCCCTTTTGAACCATGACATCTTTGAGTGCCAGTGGAACGCCTGCAAGAGGTCCCAACTTCTCGCCATTTTTTCTAGCGGTATCAACTCCGCGTGCTTGAGAAAGCGCACCTTCGGTATCGACATAGAGAAAAGCGTGAACGTCGGCATCAACGGATGAAATCCGATCCAAGTGTTCTTGCGTCAACTTTTCTGACGTTGTCTCCCCCGCTGCAAGAGCAGAGGCCATCTCATTGGCTGAAAGTCTGATCATGCTTCCTCCCCCAAAATTTGAGGAACTCGAAAGCGTTGTTCTTCATTTGCTGGCGCACCAGAGAGTGCAGCTTCCGGCGTCAAACTTGGGGTGACAACATCTGCGCGCACAACATTTCGCAAAGGAAGCGGGTGCGAAGTTGGCTTTACATCACTTGTAGCAACCTCTTGGACTCGGGCTACCGCGGTAAGAATTACATCCATTTCCGTAGATAGGTCGTCGAGTTCTTGGTCTGTCATCTCAATTCGGGCTAATCGGGCCAAGTTAGCCACATCGGCCCGTGAAAGTGTGCTCATGGCGGGAGTCTATTAGATGAGCCTCTAACTGCGAATTTGGCCAGTTCCCGTAACTATCCAGGTCGTGGTCGTCATCGCCTCAAGTCCCATTGGTCCTCTGGCGTGCAATTTCTGATTTGAAATACCTATCTCCGCACCAAATCCCATCTGTTCTCCATCAGTGAATCGAGTCGATGCGTTGACCATGACTGCAGCGCAATCCGAGAGGGCAATGAAGCGATCCGCTGAAGCTTGTGACTCAGTCACAATCGCCTCTGTGTGATTGGTACCGTATTTTGCAATGTGATCGATCGCTGCTTCCACGTCGTCAACAACGCCGACGTTCATTTCCAAAGTCCCATATTCGGTTGACCAATTTTCTTCAATCGCAACGTTGGAAGGGATTTCGAGAGCTTCGGCGACCTTTTGTACTTGAGGGTCACAGTGAAGCACAACACCAGCTGCGCTCAATGCGGTAAGCGCCATTGGTAGGAACTTCCCAGCGATGTTCGTATTCACAAGGAGCGTTTCAGCAGCGTTACAGACACTTGGTCTGTGCGCCTTGGAATTAATTAAAATGGGAATCGCCTTTTCCAAATCTGCAAACTCATCAACATATACATGGCAAACGCCTGCGCCCGTCTCGATGGTCGGAACAGTCGAGTCGTCAACAACCATACGAATCAACGATGCACTCCCACGTGGAATTACTAAATCAATTTTTCCTCGAGCATGAAGTAAAGCTCTGACAGTATCCCGATCTTCAGATGGCACAAGTTGAATAACATCGGGTGAAATGGAAGTTCGTACAAGCGCGTCGCGCATGACCTCGACCAAGACCGAATTACTTGAAGCCGCGCTCGATGAGCCACGAAGAAGAGCGGCATTACCGGACATAAGCAAAATTGCAGCGGCATCAACCGTGACATTTGGACGTGCCTCATAAACCATTCCTACAACGCCGAAAGGAACACTGACTTGGCGAAGATGCAAACCATTTGGCAGCGTTGATTCTCGAAGAGTGACATGTAAGGGATCGGGAAGGCTTGCTACCTGGCGAACACCATAGGCTATTCCTGCAATGCGATCAGGAGTTAATTGCAGGCGATCAAGAAGTTGAGAATTGAGACCCTCGGCCTTGCCTCGCTCCATATCTTCGGAGTTGGCGCTAAGAATTCGAGCACTTTGTGATTCCACTTCGTCAGCAATCGCAAGAAGGGCTGCCTCTCGCTCCAAACCAGATGAGGTGGTTAGCGAACGGGCGGCTAATCGCGCGGTCGCGGCAAGGTCCGCGACGAGTGAATCAGCATCCATAATCTCAAGCCTATCGGGGCTTAGGATCAATGTGTGCGCACATTATTTCGCTTTACTCGCCGGCTACTGATTGGTCTCTTCGCTTTCTACATAGTTCTTTTCGGCGTCACCCGCGTCATTCATTATCCAGAGCCGATCGCGGCCATCCGCCTCGGTCTGGCTCCTGCCTCTAAGACGCCGACGTTGATGCCTTTCCACGTCGTGAAAGCCTCAACCACTCCGGCAACTTGGGAAGTTAGAAGTGAGTCCATGCCGGCAACCGTTGAGTGGAATGGCTCAAGCGTCGATTGGGCATCTTTTCTTTCTAAAACATCAACGAACGCATTTCTCGTAATTCGCAATGGCGTCATTACGTACGAGTGGTACAACAAAACGACAACTGCGAAATCAAAGTTGCCTTCGTACTCAGTCGCTAAAACTCTGACCTCAATCATGATTGGTCAGCTCATCTCCGCTGGAAAAATAAGTGAGTCCGACACCTTTGTGAAATTTTTCCCACAATGGAAAACAGGCGGAGATTTCGACAAAGTAACGATCAAGACTCTTCTCGATATGCAGGCTGGCGTGGGTGTCTCTGATAACTACCCCACTGGCCCATCAGGTTGGGGAGTAGGTATTGCACAAATGTATGCCACGACCGATCTCAATTTCTTCATGCAACACAATCGAAAGATGAGTTGGGCGCCAGGAACCAATTCGGAATACAGAAGCGTCGATACCCAAATGTTGGGTTTTATCATCAAAAAGGTCACAGGTATGAGCGTTGCTGACTACTTCGGCAAGAACGTCTGGCAACCAATTGGTGCGGCAGATAGCGCCTACTGGAATGTCGATCACGTTGGTGGCCTGGAGAAAACATTCTGCTGCTTTAATGCGACGGCCCGCGACTATGCGCGCATCGGTCAACTCATTCTCAATGACACCGGAAATGTGATTAGTGCAGAATGGCTAAAACGTTTAACAACACCTGCAACGACTCTGGATCATGGTTGGGGATACGGGGCTCAGGCATGGCATCCATTCAATGGAGTGACGATGCTTCTAGGTTTGCATGGACAATATGTATTGGCTTACCCCGCAACGAATACGGTAATTGTGAAACTCAGTGACGAACCGACCGATAGCGGAAATGACGAAGTCTTAACCGTCAATGTCTTGCAGAGTTTGCTTACTGCCAAACTTTAGGATTTCCGAGAGACGCTGTAAACGAAATTGACTTTCACTTCACCGATTCCGGTGAGAGTCTCAGTGCGCTCTCCGTTCCCGCTCCCCGTCATGACATGGGTTAAGGGATCTTGGACAAAGTTAACCGTGAAAGTTAATGAACCGTAGATGGCATTTGATGCCGTGACTGAGGCGACACCTTTGGCATCAATGATTCTTCCTGCAACTGTCCAACCCTCGGCGGATCCGGCTCCTTCGCCATTGCGGAGTGTAAAAGTGGCGGAGTAATTAGCCGAAGTTGCAGCTCCGGAATTTATTGAAACACTAACAACCGCGCTCCCTGAGTAAAGCCCATCAAAAGCGGCAATCGAATTGGTGGTTGTCGCCGGTGCCACAACTGTGGATTTGGTTGGGGTGGGCGTCGCTTTAGGTTTCACCACTGGTGTTGGAGTCTGAGTGACTTTAGGTTTCACAGTTGGAGTAGGAGTAGGAGTGGATTTAGGTTTTGGCGTTGGCGTTGGAATTGCAGAGACAGTCGGCTTAAACGTTACGGATACGAGAGTCGTCCTTATTGAGTCGGGACCAACTCCTACATCATTAATAGCAGCGACCGTAAAGAAGAAATTCAGAGCATTGGGTTTGGCTATTCGGTTTCGCGTGGGATTGGAAATCATCAGCACGCATTTACTCACGCCAGCTGGGCAAGAGGCGGCTGTGGCGTCCGATGCAGTTTGATATTGAGCCTTACCTGCATCAAATATTAAGATTTTGTAATTCGATACGGGCGAGGAGGTCTTTGATTCGGGCATCGTCCAAAATACGGTGGCACTTTCTAGCCCACCAACTGCATAAACTCGAGTTGGTTGCGGTGGAACGTTCGTGGTCATGGTGGACGCCCCGGAAATATTCATTCCACTCAGACCAATCAATATGAACGCACAGAAAAAGACTTCGAATCTTCGCCAAAACTTCGACATGGCTACTCCTTAAAGCAACCTGTAGGTACCTTTCCATTTTAAGGAGAGTATCGAAATGATTAAAGAGGAATTGCGAGTGCTACCACGAATGGAAAATTTATAGGATTACGAAATCATCCCTGTGAATGAGTTCTCGTTCGTACTCTGGGCCAAGTTCCTTAGCCAATTCTTTCGTTGAGCGTCCAAGCATTTGAGGAATTTCCGAGGAATCAAATGCCACGAGGCCGCGTGCGAAAACCTTTCCATCTACTCCGGCCACTTCAACCGCATCCCCGGCACTGAATTCGCCTTCAACTTTTGTGACTCCAGCAGGAAGGAGAGAAACACTTCGCTCGACAAGAGCCTTTACGGCCCCAGCATCGACTATCAATCGGCCGTGAGGTGTGGAGGCGTGAGCCAACCACAGGAGTCGCGAATTCGTTTTGGATGGTCGAGCCTCAAAATACGTCCCAACATCTTCACCAGTTAGGGCCGATTCTGCTTTATCTAAACTCGTTAAGACCATTGGGATTCCTGCGCCCGTGGAAATTCGAGCTGCCTCGATTTTTGTAACCATTCCCCCACTGCCAACTCCAGCGCTACCCGCTCCACCGAGAGTCGATTCATTTACTTCACTCACCGAGGCAACGCTGCTAATGCGTTTGGCGTCGGGATTCTTTGGTGGTGCGTCGTAAAGAGCATCAATATCAGAAACGAGTACAAGTAGATCGGCACCAATTAAGAGTGAGACAAGGGCAGCGAGTCGATCATTGTCACCAAATCTGATTTCTTGGGTGCCTACGGTGTCATTTTCATTGATGATTGGGACAACACCCAATGCAAGCAAACGATAAAGCGTGCGTTGAGCATTTTGATAATGCGATCGATGAATAACATCCTGAGTGGTGAGAAGGATTTGCGAGGCGGTAATTTCATAGCGAGAAAAGCTCTCCGTGTATCTATGCATCAATAAGCCTTGTCCCACTGCAGCGGCTGCTTGTTGAGTTGCAAGATCTTGTGGCCGAATTTTCAGCCCCAACGGAGCCAGACCTGCGGCAATGGCACCCGATGAAACAACTGTAACTTCCGCCCCACGAGCGCGGGCAGCAGCCACAGCATCGACCAAGCGATCAACTGCCTCAGGATCAAGTTCTGCACCAGCGCTACCAGTGAGGGAAGAGGAACCAATCTTGATAACAATCTTCTTGGCCGAAGAAATATGGCTACGCATCTGCTTCATCTGATTCGATCTGCGGAGTTATCTCTGGTGTATGTGGATCTGCAACTTTGTATTCCCATTGGCGAGCAACTTCATCATCACTCAAAACATCGTGCGGTCTTTCATAGCCTCGCCATAAAGAATCAAATCGCGTGTCATCTCCACGCGCCCCTAGTAATTCAGCACCTGCTTCAATCGTTGGCTCCCAGTCAAATAC
>Ga0194061_1001399_pt1 | contig 14037 bp, 11 predicted proteins | sample SepL2221m_MetaG_FD_163423 | JGI IMG/M metagenome (GOLD analysis project Ga0194061, IMG submission 163423) | Anoxic zone freshwater microbial communities from boreal shield lake in IISD Experimental Lakes Area, Ontario, Canada - Sep2016-L224-21m | ecosystem: Environmental > Aquatic > Freshwater >...
GTTCGGGGCCAGTTAGAAAGGTTTTGTTCATGGTCAATATTGCACTGCTGCGCGACTTGGGTTACGACGAGAAGAGTCCCACCAACGAGTTGATGCAGGAATTGGAAGCATTTAATCAGAGCGCCGACGTCGAAGCTTTGCTGGAATCCAGCGGCGCGGCGTTTACCAACGGCGCCATCATTGACGGTACCGTCGTGGCGATTCATGGCGACGATGTCATCATTGACACCGGCATGAAGTCCCCCGGCAGCCTGAGTCTGTCGCGCGAATTTGACGAACCCGCCGCGGTCGAAGTCGGCCAGCGCGTGGCCGTGCTCATCGAGAGCGTCGAAGCTGCCGATGGCATGATTCAGATTTCGAAGCGCAAAGCCGACCGCATCCGCGGTTGGGAAACCATTATCAACTCCAAAAAAGAAGGCGACATGGTCTCCGGCAAGGTCACCCGCAAGATCAAGGGTGGCTTGCTGGTGGATATCGGTGTGCCGGTCTTCCTCCCGGCCAGCCAGGTGGATATCCGTCGGCCCAACGATATTGCCGAATACATCGGCAAGACCATCGAAGCCGAAGTGCTCAAGATTGACCTCGAACGCCGCAACATCGTCATCAGCCGCCGCAAGCTGCTGGAACGGCAGCGTTACGAAGCCAAGGCCAAGCTCTTCTCCGAAATCGAAGTGGGCCAGAACCGCAAGGGTGTGGTCAAGAACATCGCCGACTTCGGCGCGTTCGTGGACCTCGGCGGCGTAGATGGCTTGCTGCACATCACCGATATGTCCTGGGGCCGGATCAATCACCCCACCGACCTGCTCCAACTGGACCAGGAAGTGGAAGTGGTGGTCCTGTCGGTGGACAAGGAAAAGGAAAAGATCGCTCTGGGTCTCAAGCAGCGTCAGGCTTCGCCGTGGGAAAACATCGAAGAGAAGTACCCCGTCGGCACCCGCGTCCATGGCGCGGTGACCAACCTGATGAACTACGGCGTATTTGTGAAGCTCGAAGAAGGCGTCGAGGGTTTGGTCCACATCTCGGAAATGAGCTGGACCAAGCGCATCAACCATCCGTCCGAAATGGTCACCGTGGGCCAGGAAGTGGATGTCGTGATCCTCGAGATCAACAAGAGCAAGCAGGAAATCTCGCTGGGTATCAAGCAGACCGAAGCCAACCCGTGGACCGTGCTGGCCGAGAAGTATCCCGCCGGTGCGGTGATCTCGGGCAAGGTCCGCAATCTGACCAACTATGGTGCCTTCATCGAAATTGAAGAAGGCATTGATGGTCTGTTGCACGTCAGCGATCTGAGCTGGACCAAGAAAGTCTCGCATCCCTCGGAAGTCCTCAAGAAGGGCGACCTGGTACAGTGCGTGGTCCTCTCGGTGGATCAGGAAAAGAACCGCGTGGCCCTCGGCCTCAAGCAATTGACCGAAGACCCCTGGTTGAACGCGATCCCGACCAACTACCAGCCGGGCATGATTGTCCGTGGCAAGATCACCAAGATCACCAACTTCGGCGTATTTGTGGAACTCGAACCCGGTCTGGAAGGCTTGCTGCACGTCAGCGAACTGTCCGACGCCAAGGTCGAGAATCCGCAGGAAGTCGTCAAGATTGGCGACGATGTGGAAGTCAAGATTCTCCGTGTGGATCTGGACGAACGCAAGATCGGCCTCTCGCTCAAGCGCGCCCAGTGGACCGCCACCAGCGTGGAAGAAGCCCCGGCCGATCCGAGCCGTCCGGCCAAGAAGTACAAGGGCGGTTTGGAAGGCTAAGCCCTTCCGACTGTTACTGCAAAAATCCAGCCCCGCATGGTCACCCCATGCGGGGCTTTTTATTGCGCCGCCAACCAGGGTATGATGGGAATCGTACGGTGGCAACCGAAAAGATTGCCGCGCGGCGTTGCCCTCTCGGCCCCGGCGCACTACGATTGCACTATAAACACCTTGCAAAGGATTGAAACCATGAAAAAGCACGCACTCTGGGCAGTGTTCTCGCTGGTGGTGGCCATGGCCGCGCAGGCCGGGGGCACGCAGACTTGGCATCATCAAACCGAGAAAGATTATGCCGCCGGCGTGCTGCAGGATGTGCAGGTGGACAAGCATGGGCAGTTGCGTCTCGGCCGTAAGGTGGACAAGGTGCTTGAACAAAGCGACCATTTCATTCTCTCGGTTGTGGCCAGCGGGAACTCCGTCTTTTTCGCCGCAGTCGGCGAAGGCAAAGTGTACCGGGTGGCCCTGCCCCAACCGCAGGAATTTTACGGCCCCGAAAAGGGCGAAGTCTGGGACCTGACCCGGCTGGCCAATGACCCCACCGGCGGAATCATTGCCGTCACGCACGGCGAAGACACGGTGCAAGTGGTGAAACTCACCCCCCCGCCCGCCGGCAAGGCTAAGGTCACCGTACTGGCCCGGATTGAGGCCAAGGGCGCCAGTGTCAGCAGTTTCTGTGTTACCCCCGACGGCGGAGTATATCTGGCCCTGTACACCGGCACGGATGAACGTACGGGCAAGATTGTCCATGTCTCCAACGCGGGTAAAAGCACCGACATTTTCAAACTCGACGATCAATTGGTCCAGGCCATGACTGTGGGCAGCAAGGGCGAGTTGTGGCTGGGCTATGCCGAACACGCCATCGTGGCCAAGGTTGATCCCACCACCGGCAAGGCCTTTATTGTGCTGGATGCGGGCAAGCAGGCCGTCACCAGTCTGGTGGCGACCGCCCAAGGTGACTTGTATGTGGCCGTTGGTTCTGCCGACAGTACCAACCCGTGGGACGAAGGTAAGGAAAATGACCCCGGCACTATTCCTGATGCCGCACCTGCAACTCCGCAAGAACGTAAAGCCCTGCCCGCGCCGGCATTGCAGGGGCAATTTCAGACTGGCCCCCGCCAGCCAACCATTCGCTTCGCAGTGGCGGAACCGCTGCCCGCTACCACCAAAGCCAGCCCGATTAAACCACCCGTAATTTCGCCCAAGCCTGATGCGGAAGCAATCGCTGGCAATGCCCTCTACCGCGTGGGGGCCGACCTCAGCGTGGAAGAACTCTGGCAACCCCCCGCCGCGATCTCGGGCATGCAACTGGAAGGCGAACAACTCATCCTGTCCCTGCTCAGTGGACAGGTAGTCGGGTTTGATCCCCAGCAACGCAATCACAGCCTGCTGGCCCAGTTGGAGCATACCGCCATTCTCTGCCCGGGCAGCCCAGCGCCACTGTTGTCTGATGGCGGGGATATCCTGCGATTAACGCCCGAGCTGGCGCGCAAAGGTACGATGGTCAGCGAAGTGCTGGACGCCAGCCATGTGGCCGATTGGGGTGCCATCAAGATTACTGCCCAATTGCCGGAAGGCACGCAAGCCACCATCGCCGTGCGCAGCGGCAACGTGGCCGATGTGGATACCTTCGGCAAGTTCTGGTCGGACTGGTCAGCGGAACTGCCGGCAAACCAGGCGCAGAACGCCCAGATCCCGGCCGCGCGGTTTATGCAGTACCGCGTAACCATGCAAGCCACAGTGGCGAATACCTCACCGGCGGTCAATGATGTGCTGGCCCACTATCAGGTACGCAATCTGGCGCCCAACATCACCGCTCTGACGGTCAGCACCGGCGCAGTCACACCACAGCAGGTTTTGGAAGCGAAAGGGAAAGTCGAAAAGACCACTGAATACAAAGTGGGCTGGGAAGCCACCGATCCCAACGGCGATAAACTAACTGCCCGGCTCTATGTCCGGGCCGTAGGCCAGACCGAATGGACGCTCTTGGCCAAGGATATTACTGATGAGGAATACGTCTGGGATACCAAGAATATGGCCGATGGAAGCTACCAGTTGCAGTTGGTCCTCGATGACGGGGCGGCTAATCCGGCAGCCACGACCAAGCAAGCAGCCCGAATCAGTGCCCCGTTCATGATAGACCACACCCCGCCAGTGGTGTCGGACCTGAAGGCCGTAGCCACGGATGACGGGAAATTTACCGTAACCGGCAAGGTTACAGACGCCAAATCCACGATTGTGGATGTAAGAATGAAAGTTGAGGGGCTCGGTGACTGGCATATTTGCGCGATTGATGATAAATTATTGGATTCTTTGACCGAAGGCTTCGCAGCCACGACTCCTGTGTTGGGAACCGGTAATTACCGGGTTGTGGTACAAGCGACAGATGCTGCAGGAAATACCGCCTTTTCTGCAGTCACGGTGACGGTGAAATAACTTGGCGGAATAGATGTTGAGGCGAAAGCCTCGCGATAGGACTTTGGAGCAACCATGCATTATCCCCACAAAATTTCTAACCGTAAGCGGGCTCGTCAAATCGGTTTCCTCTCCCGGATGCGGACCAAGAAGGGCCGTCAGTTGATCAACCGCAAGCGTCGTTATGGCCGCAAGGTCAGCGTCGTTTAATATCTTGAGCTTCATTTTGTCCAATCTCGAGCCGTCCCCTGGGGCGGCTCGTTTCTTTGCGCCAGAACAACCATGAGCCTACCGCGTATTTTACTGCTGGGTGATTCCATCCGGATGTCCTATCAGGGACTGATCAAGGCCTTGCTGGAGCAGCAGGCCGAGGTGGTCTATCCGTCGGTGAATTGCACCGACACTCGTTACACCCGCGCGCATCTGGAGGCGTGGCTGACGGAGTTTCAGCCCGATACGGTGCATTGGAATAATGGCCTGCATGATCTCCGACACGCTAAAGGCCAACCGGAATGTCAGGTACCACTCGACGAATATCGGGAGAATTTATCCGCCATGGCCGATCGGTTGGCGACGGCTTATCCGGGTAAAGTAATCTGGGCTACCAGCACTCCGGTCATCGAAGAATGGCATAATCCGGTGCGCAGTTTCGACCGCTACAACGACGACATCGCGGTCTATAACCAAACGGCGTTGGAAATTATGTACGCCCACGAATTTCGGGTGACGGATCTGGGTGCCTTGGTGTGCAGTCATGCCAAAGAGCGGATCATACTTCGGAGTGATGGGGTGCATTACAACGATCAGGGACGGCTGCTCTTGGCCGGGGCGGTGATTGCCCAGCTCCGATCGTTGCTAGGGTTGCCGCAAGCCGTCATCAATTAAAGCACTTCATATGGGCACCTATGGGCGCGGCTGGCCGAAACGCTTAGGTCGGGACACAGACGGCGCAGTAATTGCGTCAACGCGGGGACAATCATTTTTTCTGATTGCCAGTGGCCCAGACAAATGACGGCCTTACCCGCAGCGCGATATGCCAGCATGTCATGATGTTTCAACTCGCCGGTGACCAAGACATCCCATGGTTCGCGTAATTCCTGCAACGGGGAAAGACCGGAACTGCCGGGCAATATGGCAATCCGCTGGACGCGTTGGGTGGGCAATATCACCTGCACGCCGGGAATATCCAGTTGCCGGGCAATACTGGCCGCGAGGCTGCGGGCCGCCACCGGCTTGGCCAGACGGGTCAGGCGCCCGCCCCCTTGCGCTGCGGGCGCGGCTTCCAGGGGAATCAAATCATACGCAGGTTCTTCGTACGGATGGCTGGCCTGCAGGGCGGTCACAACTTGCGCCGTTTGGGATTTTGGCAGAACAGTTTCGAAGCGGACTTCGGAAACCTGCTCATACCGGCCCCGTTGGCCCACGGCGGGGCTGGTGGAATCATCACCCTGAAACGTGCCCGTACCGGGGCTGCGGAAGGAACACCGGGTATACCGACTGCGTTCACCAATGTGGCCACAACCCGCCGCGAATAGCGCCTCAGCCACGGCTTCCAACGCCGTGGCGGGCACGAAGGTGACGAGTTTTAGATGTGTCGCGCTCGCCACGGTATAACTGAACGAACCAGTGATTGTCCCCCCACACGCCATCGCCAACAGATCTGCCCCGCCCCCGGGTGCGGCATCGAACGCGGTATGCGGACTGTAGCAGGCGATTTTCTGCGCCAGTAATTGCGCCACCAATTGTTCGGGACGATTACCCGCGCACGTCATCCGCGTCACCGGACGGAATATCGGTGGATGATAACTTACCAGCAAATCCGCTTTATTTTTGATTGCCTCTGTGGCCACCGCCGGCGTCAGGTCCAGCGTTACCAGCACCCGCCGACACGGCCACGTCGCCGCGCCGGACATCAGCCCCACCTGATCCCACGCCTGGGCCAGATTCAAAGGCACCTGTTGTTCCAAAGCATTGGTTACCTGGACAATGGTATAGTTGGCCATCAGAATAGCCTCCGTATCAGGATGCGGATTGAGTCTCGTGTTTCAGCCGGGCCAGATAAAGTTCGCGGAATTGCGTGGTGACGGCACCGACTTTGGCCTCCCCCACTTCGTGCCGTTCCACCCGCGTGACCGGCATCACGCCCATAACGGCATTAGTCAAGAATAGCTCCCGGGCACTCAGCACATCGGCAATCGTCAACCAGCGTTCCTGCGGTACCAGATTGAGTTCGGTAGCCAGTTCGCACACCACCTGTCGGGTAATGCCGGGCAGACATACCCACCGGGGGTGTTCCCCACCGGTGGTCAGGGGCGGAGTACAGAGCAGCCCCTGCTTATCCACGAGGAACACATTACTCATACAGGCTTCCGCGAGAAACTGGTCGCGGGCGGTGAACCATAAGGCTTCGTTGCAATGGGCAGTGTGGGCGGCCTTGAGTGCCAGCAAACGATCCACATAGGCGCAGGTTTTGTGCCCACACGTGGGCGATTCGGGATTCTGCCGGTTGGCGGACATCATCACGGTCATGCCCGTCTGATAAAGCTGTTCGGGATAGGGTTGGAATTCCGTGGCAGTCAGCGCCAGCCGGGTTTCCGGATCCGGCGCCGTGGTATCACCGCGCGTCAGCGTCAACCGCAGCCGGGCCTGGGTCAGATCATTGGCTTCCAGCAATTCCGCGCACAACGCCCGCAGGTCTTCCAGACTCAGACTGAAGGGTATGTCCCACGCATCAGCACTCTGTTGCAGGCGATCCCGATGGGCCGCCAGCCGGAATACCCGGCCGTCCACCGCACGCATGGTCTCAAACAGCCCCGCCCCATGCAGAAAGCCCGCATCCATGATGCTGATTTGGGCATTTTCCATCGGTACAATCTGACCATCAATCACAACATAATCTGCGGGCATAAAGGTCTCCTGATGCTCAACTTATAGCCTGTCGCGGGCGGCTTGTCCATGCTTAGTCCGGGAAACCGGCGTCCCTGATGGTCTGTTCCGGGCTGGAATATTCCGCCAGTGCCAGCACCACCGCGTGAATGCGCTTGGGTCGGGCTCCGGCGGGCAACCGTCGTAGAGCGGTCGCTGCGGCATGTAGGGTGGCGCCGGTGGTGCAGACATCATCCAACAACCACACCGTCTTTCCGGCCAGATTCAATCCGGCATGTGTGGAAAAAGCTTGCAGCAGATTCTCCCGCCGCGCAGTAGCGCTGTGGACATGACTTTGCGCTGCGGTGGGACGAACCCGTTTCAGGCCCTTTGCCAGTGGCCAATGCAGTGCCTGAGCCACTGGGAGGGCCAATTCCTGAGCCTGATTGAACCCGCGTTGCCAGTGGCGACGCCAATGCAGGGGCACCGGCATTAGTACCGGATCGGACGCACTGGGACACTGCTGGGCATCCATGGTCAACGCCTGCACCAAATAGCCCGCGAGAATACCACTGATTTCCCAATGATTGTGGAATTTGAGCAACCCGACCAAATCTTTGAGCGGGGCTTCATACCGACCCGCGCGCACAATGTGCTGCACCCCGATATCCCGCTGTGAGCACGCCGGGCAACCACCCAACACCGGCACATGCGGCCCCAGTGTAGCGCCACACTTACGGCAATAAGGTTGCCCCATGGTTTGGGCCAGCGCCAGCCGCGCCGCAGGAGCCAAGCCCTGATCTTCACGGGTGATTGGCACCCCCGAAACCCAACAGGTGGGTGGAAATAATAAATCCAGCAGGGGATCACAGCTGCGGCGTAAGCGGCGGCGCGCCGCTGAAACCAGCCTCATTGCATGGCCTCGAGTTCCACCACAAAATCATCCACCACATGACGTAAGTCCGCCTCCGAATAAACCCCGTTATTTAGCACAGTATCGCGCCAGGTGACACACAAACTCAAACGCGGCCCAATGGTGGTCAGGGTAAACACCAACGGGAGCAGTGGTCCGGTGGGCGAGATACGCAGGTAATCCAGCACCCGCGGCCCGGTCGGGTCCTGCTGCTTCGGATCCACCCATGATCCAGTCATATTGACATTCGATAACCCACCGATAGTGGGTACAACCTTATACAAAATTTGCGCTTTGTGGACGGGTTTGCTATAACGATCCCACCAACGCCGGGCGAGCGCCAGCGCCGAAGCGCCTTTAATGGTCAGATTTTGCGTCCGAACCCGCTCCGAATGTGCCAGTGTCTGACGCAATACTTCGGTGATCGGCGTGGCTTCGGGACGATTTAAAATATGGTTAAAACTGGCCAAGTGCAGGCCAAAAATATGCTCCATGGGCTCGGTGGATAATTTACGGATGTCTGCGATCGTACCGATACCCACGGCCGCGCGGGGACGGCGCCAGGGTCGGCTGCGTTTCGTATAGCGCCGTGATGCCGTTAACCGACCCATCGCCCGGGCCAGGGCGGCCACAAAAGCATCGTTGACACTGGCGCCCTGCGCCTTGGCAAACTTATGCACCCGGTTAATCAGGCCATCGGGCAATTGGCGGTGCAACATGGTGCTGTGAAAATTCAGCGGCTGTTCCTGATGCAAACGGTAGTTATACCGGTTGCGGAACATGTTTTTGAGTCCCTGACTGTAACTGTGAATCCAACGCGGCCAGCGCAAATTCCGGGCGTAGATGTCCCAAAACTGATGATGATCCAACTGCAACACCGGCAGGGAGGGGTCTTTTTCCCCACGCCGATAATGTGCAAATACCCGCGCCATCAGCAAGCGCATGGAATAACTGTCCGCGATCCAGTGATCGTAAATCGCCCCCAGATAGTGACTGTCATCCGAGCCGAGACAGACAAAGAACCGCACACATGGTTCGGTGCTGCGGAAGGGAATATTGAGCAGACGGTTGGATTCCACCAACCAATCGTCACATTCGCTAATGTCGTATTGCTTCACCGGCGCAAAGAAGACGGTCTTGCCATCGGGCGTGACCGAGGGAATCCCCAATCCGGTTTCACTCATGATTTCCGTAATGGCTTGCTGCCAGCGGGGCAAAAGGCAGGGGCCGGATATCTGCATCACCTGGCCGGCACTATAAGGATGGAGGGTATTCCAGCGCCGCATCAGGCTCTGAAAATCATTCAGTCGCAGGTATGGCAAAGGGCCCACTGGATAGCCCGGGTTCATCAGCGCCCTCCCAGCCGGGGGATGAACCGTCCCACGCGCTGTCGGTAATCTTCGTAAACTTTACCCTGGACTTTGATCAGGTAGCTTTCCTCACGCCGGGCTTCGATCTGCAGGAACAGCACATGTATCCCCGCGACGATCAGCACCGGTACCGAGGGCACCGCCACGATGGCACACAGGCCAATGGCCACCGACAAAGCATAGATGGGATGTCGGACATATCGGTATGGGCCGGTGACGACCAACTCGGTTTTTTCGTTGGGATCAATACCAATACGCCATGAACGGCCCATTTTGCGCCAACAGATGAAGGTTAGCACTGTGGCATCAAGCGCCAGGAATGCGGCAAAGAAGGAGACAATCGGCCACCATGACGCCACCTCGGTCGGCAACCAGATCTGGCCCGTCCAGCGGTTCAGGCCATAGAGCCAACAAAAAGTAATCCAGATGATCACCACGGGATACCAAACCACACGCATCAACTGGCCGACGGGTTCGCGTGGAATTGCATTGGGGTCTTTGCCAATTTTACGGGCTAAACGGATGAGTTTTACCACCACGGTACCCCAATAAATAGTCAGGCAGGTGGCAATGATGATGGCGGGAATTCGTTCAAGCATGACAGTAAGCGACTTTTCTTAGGTGCTACCAAGCTCGTGTTCAACAAAAAGCCCCGCCACGGCACTCACGGCGGGGATGGAAACACAGTCACTCGCTTGGGCGCGGCAGGATTCGAACCTGCGTAGACAGTTAAGTCAACGGGTTTACAGCCCGTCCCGATTGGCCACTCCGGCACACGCCCGCTAAGACGAAATAGTATACCATATTTATCGCGGTTGCCAAACGCCCGCGTCCGGTTTTAACGACCCCGATTATGGTGTTCCCAAGTCAGGGCTGCACCCTGCAAAACCAGGTCTGGAACCATGGAATCGATCAGCCCGGTGGCCTCCAACAAAGTCCGGGCATCACCACCACACGCCACCACATGCGGCCAATGGCCCAACACGGCGGCAAAACGCTCGATTAGCTCCCGCGCCGCCCCCCGCAGACCGACATAAATACCCACATTCAAGGCCCCTTGGGTATCACGCCCAAATACGGCCTCGTCTTCCGGTGGGGTAAAGCTGGGCAGGGGTAATTGGGCGGTAAATTCATGCAGCGCCCGGCCACACAATTTCACGCCCGGGAAAATCGCCCCACCCTTGAACACCCCGTTGGGGTCCACACAGTCCACCACCAGTGCGGTACCGGCATGGACAATCACGCAACTGCTTTCCAGATTCACATACGCGGCCAGCGCCGCGAGCAATCGGTCCGTCCCCACCGTGCTGCTATCGGTCAAATCCAACTTCATAGGCACGGCCAAATCCCGCCCCGCCACGACGGCCCGTTCGCCCAGACTGCTTTTAATCAGCCGTTCGATCCGCCCGGTCAGCTCCGGCACCACACTGGCAATCACCAGCCCCGGCGTGCCTTTGGGGTCGGCCACGTTGGCCTTCGCCCACAGGTCCAGCAACCCGGCGGTCAGATCGCTGTCAATTTGTTCGTGGGTATAACGCAGCGCGGGGTCTGCGGCGGTGCCTTCGGTGAACAGGCCCAGCCCAATCCGCGAATTTCCGATATCAATGGCAACCACACTCATGACACAAACCTCAAATTCTGCGGGACAATCGCTTTAACGCGGGTCATTACGATCACGATCATGCTCGCGCTTGTAATAGCGGCTCTTGCGTTGATCGTCGGCTTTGATGGATTCCACTTCGCGGGCCAGTGCCTCGGCTTCACCCTTGGCCACATTGATCGGCTTGGTAGTATCGGCCCCAAAATAAATATTTTCATCCGTATCGTCATCGTCGCTCATCAGTTCCGGCGGCAACATCATCGGCGCGGGATCATCGAACGGCTCGGACAACGGTTGTTTCTTGACTTCAATCCAGATTTGTTCCAAGAGCGGACGCAAACCCGAACCGGCCACCGCACTGATGGCATAAATCTGTTTACCCGGCAGCGCCGAACGTAAATCGGCCAGCGCTTCGGAGGTGCCCGTCAGGTCCATTTTATTGGCCACCAGAATTTCCGGCTTGGCCGCCAGCTTGGGACTGTAGGCCTGCAACTCCCCGCGGATTTTGTGATACGTCTCAGCGGGATCGGTGCCGTCCAACGGCGACAGGTCCACCATGTGCACGATCAGACGCGTGCGTTCCACGTGCCGCAGGAAGTCCAGCCCCAGACCGCGGCCATCGCTGGCCCCTTCGATCAGGCCGGGAATATCCGCAATCAGAATCCGGCGTTCGGCATCGAGTTCGGCAATGCCCAACTGGGGCACCAGCGTGGTAAACGGATAATCAGCAATCTTGGGCCGCGCCGAGCTAAGACGACTCAGCAGCGTACTCTTGCCCGCATTGGGCATTCCCACCAGCCCCACATCGGCGATTAATTTCAGTTCCAGTCGAATTTTGCGAATCTGTGCGGGCCGGCCGCGTTCGGCGTAATCGGGCGCCTGCCGCACGGAGGTGATAAAGTGCACATTGCCTTTGCCGCCTTTGCCACCGCGGGCGACCATGACCTGTTGACCCACCTGGCGCAAATCCGCCAGCAGCAGCCCGGTATCGAGATCAAAAATCATTGTGCCAGCGGGGACGCGGATAAACAGGTCCTCACCGTCGCGGCCATGTTTCTTTTTGCCCTTGCCGTGCTCGCCACGTTCGGCGCGCCAGTGATGGCGACCGACCATATCCAGCAGGGTATCCACGCCTTCCGTGGCAATCACCGTCACGCTACCGCCCCGGCCACCGTCGCCGCCATCGGGTCCGCCTTTGGGGACGAATTTTTCCCGCCGGAAGGAGATACAGCCATTGCCGCCGTCACCGGCGAACACTTGGATTTCGGCGCGATCTACAAACATGGCGACTCGATTACGTTAGGCAAAAAAAACGTCCGCCCGGAGGGCAGACGTGGGAATAGACAAAAAACGCGGTGCTACCGTCAGCCGGCGGTGACAGGCAATACCGAAACGCGCCGGTTGGCGGCGAATTGGACGATGCCGTGGGCGACTGCGAACAGGGTATCATCCGAACCGATCATCACGTTCTTGCCCGGCTTGAACTTGGTCCCGCGCTGCCGCACGATGATCGAGCCCGAGGTCACAGTCTCACCCGCATAGGCTTTGATGCCCAAATACTGCGGATTGCTGTCGCGACCGTTGCTGGTTGAACCTTGACCTTTTTTATGTGCCATGACGACATCCTCTAGCCAAAAAGTACTCTAACGCGCGTGCCCAAATTAGGGCAGGCAAAACTCGTTAAGTCAGTTAGTATACCGACTTATACACATTTTTCAATCGTCCGAGGGGAAAATCCCGCCCCAAATCCCGGCCCACCGTCTGCCTAACTCATACGCAAACCTATCATATCCGCAAGTGCCTTTAATTCAAGCTCTTACAGTCAAATCCCCCCTTAGCTCAACATCTCCACCGCCTGGGCCAATTTACGGCAGGGCCAGAGTTCGAAGCCGTTCATGTCGGGCAGGGGTTTGGTGCCGGCGGGTACGATAGCGCCGTGGAAGCCCAGACGTTGGGCTTCGCTGAGGCGCTGGCCGATGTGCGCCACCGGACGCAGTTCGCCCAATAAACCCAACTCCCCCACCACCATTATCCCCGGTGCCAGCCCCCGGCGTAATTGCGCCCCGGCGATGGCCAGCGCGATGCCCGCATCGGCCGAGGGGTCGTTCATTTTCAGCCCACCGGCGACATTTACAAATACGTCGCGATCCACCAGCCGCAGCCCGACCTTTTGTTCCAGCACCGCCACAATCATCGCCACGCGGTTGATATCCACCCCCGCCACTTTGCGTTTGGCACCGCCCAGCATGGCCTCGGAGGTCAGTGCCTGCACCTCGACCATCAGCACGCGCGACCCCTGCAGCGCGGGGGTCACCACCGAGCCATTCACCTTGCCGTCATGTGTCTGCAGCAGCAGCGCCCCGGCCTCGGGCAGACATTCCAGTCCGCTGCCGGTCATGCGGAACAGACCAATCTCCAGCGTATTGCCAAAGCGGTTTTTCACACAACGGACAATGCGGTGATCGTGATGCGAATCGCCCTCGAAATAGAGCACCGTATCCACGATATGCTCCACCAGCTTGGGCCCGGCCAGCGTGCCTTCTTTGGTCACATGCCCCACCAATATCACCGCCGTACCGCCAGCCTTCGCCAGATAGACCAATTCCGTGGCGCAATCGCGCAACTGCGAAATCGATCCGGGCGCGGAGGCATTCTCCGGCTGGTAGACCATTTGAATCGAATCCACCACGCATAACAGTGGGCGCAGGCGCTGCACCTGGCGCGTGATTTTTTCCAGATTGGTTTCCGCATAGACCTTCAGGCTGCTCTGGCCTGATCCCAGTCGCCGCGCCCGCATCTGGGTTTGCTGGGCGGATTCTTCGCTGGTCACATACAAAACTTCCTGCCCCTGCTGGGCCAGTGCGGCCAGCGTCTGCAGCAGCAGCGTGGATTTGCCGATGCCCGGCTCACCGCCCAATAAAATCGTGGACCCCGGCACCAGCCCCCCGCCCAGCACGCGATCCAACTCCGTCACGCCGGTATTGATGCGCGGAACCTGCTGCGTGGGCACATCCGCCAGCGCCACGGGCTCATGGTTGCCCTCGTCGCCAAGTATCTCGGTATGTGTGTTCAAGGCCTTGGGCCGGTGCGGATCGGCCGCAGCGCTGGACATTTCTTCCAGAC
>Ga0194061_1001400_pt1 | contig 14034 bp, 7 predicted proteins | sample SepL2221m_MetaG_FD_163423 | JGI IMG/M metagenome (GOLD analysis project Ga0194061, IMG submission 163423) | Anoxic zone freshwater microbial communities from boreal shield lake in IISD Experimental Lakes Area, Ontario, Canada - Sep2016-L224-21m | ecosystem: Environmental > Aquatic > Freshwater >...
GGGCATCAAGTAAATGTCGCTGCCGGCTTCGATCAAATGCGCGAGGCTATTGTCGAATGCGAATGAGACCGCGACTTTGTCCGGGTGCGATTTACAGACCTGTTCGAGCAGTCGGTGGTACTCTTCGCGGCCGGTGCCGAGGATCACCAGTTGGATGTTCCGGCGCATCAAGTCGTCCATAGCCTGGGCGACGAGGTCGAAGCCTTTTTGTTCGAAGAGCCGCGCGATCATGCCGACGACAGCGGAGCCGTTAGTGGGCAGGCCGAGGCGGTTGCGCAGTGCGGCCTTGCATTTTGCCTTGCCTTCCAAGTCGCCGGGCTGGTAAGCCATCGGCAGCAGTGAATCCGTGGCGGGATCCCAGTCGTGATCATCGATGCCGTTCACAATGCCGGTCAGATCGGCGGCGCGATCACGTAGGACGCCGTCGAGGCCGAAACCGTTTTCAGGCGTTTGAATTTCACGTGCGTAAGTTGGTGAGACGGTCGTGAGTTTGTCGGCGTGAACGAGTGCGCCTTTGAGCAGATTCATCTTGCCGTGAAATTCGAGTTCCTGCCAATTGTAATGTTTCCACGGCAGATTCAGAATCGGCCAATCCCAATGCCAGAATTGGCCTTGATAGCCCATGTTGTGAATCGTGAACACACTCGCTGCGCCCGAGAGCAGCGGATGTTTATCGAACACGGTTTTGAGGTACACCGGAATCAGCGCGGTCTGCCAATCGTGGCAGTGCCAGAGATCGACGCTCCACGCCATTGCCTGGACGGCGGCGAGACACGCGCGGCTGAAGAAGACGTAGCGCTGGCAGCTGTCATCGAAATCGCCTTTTGCGGTGCCGTACAAGCCGTCGCGGTCGAAGTACTGATCGCAGCCGATAAAATAAATGAGTGCTCGATCTTTGGAATTGACGGTTGTCGCAGCGGCGTACAGTGTCCATCCGATAGAGTCGCCGCCGACGGGGACGAATCCTTGCGCGATCTGGCGAGGCTTGGGTTCCAATTTTTTAACGCACCGATAGTACGGCGAGAAGACGCGAACGTGGTGACCGAGCTTCGCCAATTCATGCGGCAAAGCGGCTGAAACATCGGCCAAGCCGCCCGATTTGGAATACGGAGCTATTTCGGATGTGGCGTACGCGATGTTCATGATGGTGTCGGCCCGAGATTCGAATTCAATCCAATCGTACGGTCAAAATCGGGCGCGTGACATACGAGGTGGCACACGTTCCCATTCTGTCATCGGCATTATAAGCGTCGATCCCGACGAATTCAGCGGTACTTTCAATGCGAAAGCGCAAATTGCGAGGGGGTCGATTATACGAGCGAGTTCGGCGCTCCATCTTTCGATGATGATGCGGTGGTCGGGCGGTTGAGAATTTGGGAGTCGCCCCGGGCCAAAATAGGAAGAATGACGGTCATCGTCGCGCCTTTTCCAAGGCCTTCGCTCGCGGCGTGAATTGTGCCACCGTGCAGCTCGACGAGATGTCGGGCGATGGCCAGGCCGAGGCCCATGCCGCCGTGCCGTCGTGTGCTGCTGGAGTCCTCTTGCGTGAAGCGTTGAAACATGCTGGGAAGGAATGCGGGATCGATGCCGTTACCATTGTCTTTTATGATCAGATGGACGTGGTTTTCGATGATCGAGACCGAAACTTCTATCAGACCACCGATGATCGAAAACTTCACGGCGTTGAACAGGATGTTGAACGCGACTTGATACAATCGATCGGGGTCACCCATAATGCGCGCAGGATGCAGGAGCAGTTTGAGCTCAACTTTTTTAGCGAGTGCCGTCGGGCGCACAGCATCGACAGATACGGCCACGACCTCGGCCAAATCCAGCATCTGCATCTGTACCCGAATTTGTCCGGTGACGATGCGTGACACGTCGAGTAGATCTTCAACCAGTTTAGCTTGTGCTCGGCCATTGCGTAAAATGGAGTCCAGTCCCCGGCGCAGCGTGGTGGGTTCTGCCGGAGCTTCGGTGAGCAATTGCGCCCAGCCGACGATGGCTGTCAGGGGAGTGCGCAATTCGTGTGAGACCGTGGCGAGGAATTCATCCTTCAATTGTGTGGCGCGTTCGGCCTCGCTGCGCGCGGATTTTTCGCGTTCGAGCATGTGTTCGCGTTGGGCGTCGATCATCTTGCGGTCGGTAATGTCGATGGTCGCGCCGATAGACGATGTTGGGATGCCGTTTTCGCCGACGACAATTTTTCCGTGTGTGGCGAGCCAGCGACACACACCACCGGAGTGGACGACACGGTATTCGAAACTGTATTCCTCGGTGGACGTTATCGCGTCCTCGATTCCTTTCAAGAGGACGCATTGGTCGTCGGGATGGACGCGGGTGAGCCAGTCGTTGAACGTAAACGATACGCGGTCGGACGGCAGGCCAATGAGTTTTCGAAACTCGGGTGAGCATTGAATGACGTCGGTCGAAAGGGTTCGTTCGTGAATGCCGATGCCCGCCGTGCGCTGGGCGAGTTCGAAGCGTTCGCGAATCTGCTTTTCATTGGCGAGCAGACGTTCGCGTTCGGCGGCGGATTCTTTTTGCGCGGTGATGTCCTGCTCGACTCCGATGAGGCGCAGAGGCTTGCCGTTTTCGTTGCGCGTGAATTTGCCTTTGGTGGTGATCCAATGAACGCTTTTGTCGGGCCAGATGACGCGATATTCAACAGCGTAGTCGTTGCTCGATGATTCAAGCGTGGCGCGCGAATTCTCGGCGACTCGCGGCCAGTCGTCGGGATGAACCATCCGGGTCCAGTGTTCATACGTCTGCTGAAATTCGCCACGATTGAAGCCGTACAGTGCTTCGAGTTCCGGAGAGAAATGTGTTTCACCAGTGCGAGCGTCCCATTCAAACGTGCCGATTTCTGCGGAGCGCTGGGCGAGTTCCAAACGCATGCGCGTTTCACGTTCACTGGTCAGAAGTTTTTCGCGTTCGACCTCCGCCTCTTTTTGCGGTGTGATGTCCAGATTGACGCCCAGTGCGGACAGCGGAACTCCATTGTCGTCGCGGAATACTTTCGTTTTACTCGACATCCAGTGCACACTTTTGTCGGGCCACACGATGCGGTACGTGGCACTGTAGACGGGCCGGTCCTCGGTCATCAGGATGCGTGTATTTTCTCGAACCATTAAAATATCGCTGGGATGAACGAGTTTTTCCCAGGTGTCGTATGATCCATCAAAATCGCCAGGCTTGAATCCGAACATGGCTTCAAGTTCGGGAGAAATCGTTGAATGGCCCGTTCGGAAATCCCACTCGAACGTGCCGATGCCGGCGATGGTTTGAGCCAGTTCCAACCGATCGCGCGCCGCTCGCATCGCCTCCGCATCTTTCTTTCGTTGGCTGACATCGCGGACGATGGCGGATAGCAGGCGACGCGCTCCGGCACGGGTTTCGGAGTATGACATTTCGAGCGCGAATTCGGAGCCGTCTTTGCGCAGGCCCGGGAATTCGATGTGCTTCCAATCGACCGTCTTGAGACCTGTTTCAGAGTAACGCCGCATGCCGTTTTCATGGCGCTCGCGCAGATGTCCTGGCACAAGTGCGGTCAGATACATGCCGATCAACTCAGCGCGCGGGTATCCGAAAAGGGTCGCGAATGAGGTGTTCGCGTACAGAATTTTACCGCGTTCATCGACAGTGACGAATCCGTCCACCGCACTTTCGGCGACGTTGCGGAATTGCTCCTGGCCGTCGCGGACGATGTGCTCGACGAGTTCCTGTTCGGTTACATCACGAAGAACGCCGACCAATTTCACCGGTTCGCCGCGATCATTATAGAACGGTTGGCCGTGCGACTCGACCCAGATGATGTCACCATTCAGCCGGATCATGCGGTAGCGCCCGACGTAGTTCTTGTGCTCCTCAAGCGCGGTCTTCGTGAGGTGCTTGATCATCGCCACATCGTCGGGATGAACGTAGGTCAGGAAGTTGTCGCGCATTGATACATCTGCTCCGGGAAGCAGTGAATTCATGCGGCTTGAAATCAATTCTCCGGACGACAGTACCCACTCCCAAGGGACTAATTTTCCGACTTCGAGCGCGAGGTGAAAACGTTCGGCGGAGATGCGTGTTTCCTCTTCGATGCGGCGTTGTTCGGTGACGTCACGAAAAACCAGCACGACAAAGAGGGGTGTATCAGGTGACGAGGACATGACGGCGGCGCAGTCGTCGATGATTTTGCGGCGACCGTCTTTTGCAATCAGAATGACCGACTCGTCAAAACGGACCGGGGTTTTGTAGCGGAGGACTTTGGTGATCGGGTCTTCGAGATTTTCTTTGGATGCCAGCGAGGCGATTTTAAACACGTCCGAGGACAGTTGGCCAATGGCTTCCGGGCCGACTCCAGTCAGGTGTTGAGCCATGGGATTGATGTATGTGATCCGCCCGAATTCGTCGGCTCCGATGATGCCATTGTCGATGTGAGCAAGCGCGAAGCGCAGCCACTCCGCCTGCTCGCGAACTTGCGCTTCTGCGTTGCGTTGCGAACTGGCGATCAGATTTACTAAAATAAGTAAGGCGAAGAAAATAAGTTCACGCGCAATATCACGCCATATATCGAACGGAGTTGTTTTGGGATACAGTATGAAGAGCCCATAACTTGTCACCGCAACGAAGAGTAGACCGGACAACAGAGCTTGTTTAGGGCCGAGTTTCCACGCCAACACCATGACGACGGCCACACAGGGCAAGAAAGGCGTGCTTGAACCTAAAAGGAAATAGGAGAAAAACAGTGCGGTTGCAGAAGCGGCGAGCGCAATGGCGTAGTCGCGCCAGATTGATTGTCTACTCCACGCCATGACTCGCTCCCACTTTCAGTGCTCGAACGCGTGGTGACGTTAACGCGAAGTGCCACTTGGATCAAACGAATCGTCGAGCGAAAAGTAACCGAGCGTCGTAATGGCACCGGGTGGACTTGCGATAGCTAGAACATCGTGACTGTGGCCCGAGATGATTAATGTGGCTGGGCCGAACACTTTTTGTACGACACGGGAGCCGTCCTCGGCGTCGTCGGGTTCAGTCAGATTGAATCCCAGCAAACCCAGCGCGTCAATTGATTCCTTGGGCATTGAAAGATACGGGCACGCTGAATTCATCCCGGCATTCAGCGTGACACGACGCACGGATTCCGCCGCCAAAAGGCCTTGGCGATTCAACGCTTCATCATAGGAGTTCAACACGTCCACGCGCGCGACGATGTTGTTTTCAATGGCCTGTTCCATGGCGGTCGTAACTCCCTCTCATTGGAGATGAATCGCGTACACTCGTATTAGGTTTATCGTCAAACACAGCCCAAAGCGCGATAAGAGCGCCCTCATTTTTCACAAAATGACACATCGCTGGCGGATCGATCAAGTCATTTTTCCAAAAAATAACTCTTTTTGATGCGTATGCAAAGCTTTTCGCTCATTTCTCTTAAAAGTGGTTCAAAATAATTTAGAAAATATATTAAAGTGGAGTATAGTGATTGTCGATAGTGATAATGAGCCACTGCAAACAGAGTGAATAACAGTTGAGCAGTGGACCAGTTTGCCACGGGACTTTGGGGGGGAGCCCAAATAACCCGGAGGTCGCAGTCATGCACCTGAAGCGTCTCGAAGCGTTCGGATTCAAGTCGTTTGCAGACAAAGTCGTTTTCGATTTCGAAAAGGGCTTTACCTGTTTTGTCGGCCCCAATGGATGTGGAAAATCCAATGTCGTCGATGCCTTTAAATGGGTGCTCGGCGAACAGTCGGCCAAAGCCATGCGCGGCGGCGAAATGCTCGACGTTATCTTTAATGGCTCGGGCAACCGCAAGCCGTTGAGTATCGCCGAAGTGACGCTGCTCTTCGATAATGCGTCCGGCAAGCTGCCGCTGAATGCTCCCGAAGTCTCGGTGACGCGCCGCCTTTATCGCTCCGGCGATAGCGAATACCTCATCAATAAGGCGCTCTGTCGCCTCAAAGATGTCCGCGAGCTTTTCTGGGATACGGGCATCGGTACGTCCAGCTATTCGGTGATCGAGCAGGGTCGCGTTGCTGCGCTGCTTGAAGCCAATAGCAAGGACCGCCGCGTGCTGTTTGAAGAAGCTGCCGGCATTCACAAATACAAAGAACGCAAACGCATCGCGCTGCGCAAGCTCGAACGCGTCGAACAAAATCTCGCGCGTCTCAACGATCTCTTGGGCGAAGTGGATCGCAACTTAAAGGTTGTGACGCGCCAGGCTGAGAAGGCGCGCAAGGCCAAAGAATTCACCGACAAGCTGCGCAGTGCTCGCATCGACATTCTGTTGAGTGATGCGTTTGCGAGCCGCGAATCGTTGCGCGAAGCGACAGCGAGTTTGCAGCTCGCCGACGAGCGCGTCACGACGTTGGCATTGGAACTCGCGACGGCTCAAGCGCTGACGGCTGAGCATCAGACGAACATGTCTGAATTGGACGGCCGCTTGAATGCTGCGAAGCAGCAGCTCTCTGATGCGGGTAACCGCTTGCACCGCATTGAAGCTGAAACAGAAGGTGAACGCCGCACGATTGCTGAATTGGCAACTGAGTCCGATCGCGCGCGCAACGCTGCTACTGCTGCGGGTGAACGCGCCGCTGCGATTTCGCAGGAACGTGAACGCGCTGAGATGGATGCGGAGCGCGCAGTTGAACACTTCAAAACGTGTGCTGAAAAAGCAACTGAATTGGCCGCGATCGTTGCGAAGGAATTGGATCTTCGCGAAGTTCGCGTCAGTGACTTGGAGTCGGCTCGTAAGAAAGCCGTTGAATCGCTGGGACGCCGGGCGCAGTTGCAGGACACGCTCGTCCGAGCCGAAGCCGAACTCGGCAGTCTCGAATACCGTGTCCGCCGAACGCAGGCGCAGATGAGTCGCGCCGATGATCAATTGAAGTTTGCCCAGGCGGAGTTGGAAGAATTGCGCGGACGGTTGGAGCAGGTCAAGCACCGCCGCGAAATGCTCGAGACCGAACAAGAAGGCATGAAGGCGCTGCAACGCAAGACGCAGGACGAGATCGACCGACTCGGCCGAGCGATCAGCGAACAGCAGCGCGAACTCGAACAACGCCACTCGCGACTCGTCGCGTTGGAAGGCTTGCGCGAAAGCGGTGAAGGCTTGTCGCCCGGCGCGCGAGCTGTGTTGACGACGCTGCGCTACGACATGAATTTGCAGAACGAAGTCTACGGTCTGGCCGTCGATTGCTTGAACGTTGAGCCCCGCTTGGAACAGGCGATTGAAGCGGCGCTGGGTGATCACGTCGAAACGATTGTGGTTTCGACTGCGGAAGTAGCCCGATCGCTGGCAGCGAAACTCAGTGAAATGGAACTTGGTCGCGCGCGCTTCTTGCCGTTGGACAGCGCCGAAGCCGTGCTCTCCGCCCGCCGCGCACCCGAAGCTGGGAACACGCCGGGCTACTTGGGCCGAGCCTCGGACCTCGTCACCTGTAAGGAGCGTTTCGGTGCCGTGGCTCGCGCCCTTCTGGGTGAAGTGTTTGTGTACGACTCCTCTAAGGCAGCATCGGATGCGTTCGAACAAGGCATGGCTCTTGCCTGCGCAAGCCGGGTGTCGCTGGATGGCGATTTGTACGAATGCTCGGGCACGTTCAGCGCGGGCCGCTTCAAGGCGCAGCGCCTTGGATTGATCGCGCGGAACAATGAAATCGCTCGGCTCGGGACGCAGATCGAAGACGTCCGCCAGCGCATCGAAGGACTCGCAGAACGCTCGGCCTATCTCGAAAAACGCGCGCAGAAGATCGCTCGCGATGAAGAGCGCATGAGCGTTGACATTCACGCGTTGTCGATGAGCCAGACGGAATTGAAGAGCATGTTGGCCGCGATCGAACGTGAAGAATCGCGCAGCTCGGAAGAGAAGAATCTGGCGGTCAAGGAAATCCACGAACTCGAAGCCGAACGTTCGGCGCACACCACTCGAGTGGGAACTATGCGTGACGAGTTGGACGTTGCCCGTCAGACCGAATCGACGACAGCGGCGAGTGTGCAGGCGTTTGAAACGGAACACACTGAACGCGAAAGTTCGCTCGCCGTATCGCGCGCGGGTCTCTCGGAAATGGAACGCGAAGCCGCGACGTGGCGCGAACGTGTCACGGCGTTGGAACGCGAAGGCCAGTCGTTGTCCGCGCAATTTGCGGAACGGCGCGACGAAGCCAGCCGCGAAAGCATGCGTGCTCAATCGATGGATGAACGCCGCGTGATGCTCGAAGCGACGCTCGACGAAAAGGATGTCACGCGCACACAATTGGCTGCATCGATTGAAATGCTGTCAGTTGAAACGGCGGCGATGCAAGCGAACAAGGACGCGGCCCGCGAAGGCTTCGACCGAGCGCGCGGCAGCGAACGTGAAATCGCGACCGAACAGCAGAAAGCAAATGCGGAACTGACATCGGTCCGCGAACGCGAAGTGAATCTGCGTGTGCGCTTGGAAGGCAAGCTGGAACAAGCGCGCTCGGAATTCCAGATGGATGCGGATACGGAATTGAACACGCGCGGCGGACCGCCTGAAGTTTCTGCGGATGCGGTTGAAATGGTGCGGGTGCTTGAAGAAAAGCTGGCACGAATCGGACCGGTAAACATGTACGCGCTGGAAGAACAGCAGGAATTGGAAAAACGCCACGGATTCCTGAAAGTGCAGTTCGAGGATTTGGATTCAGCGCGCGCAAGTTTGAAGGACGTGATCTCGCGCATCAACCGCCGCAGCCGCACCCTCTTCCAGGAAACGTTCGAAGCGGTGAAGGGCAACTTCAACGAAATCTTCCGCAAGTTGTTCGGCGGTGGAAAGGCAGAATTGGTGATGGAACAAGGCGAGGATATTTTGGAAGCCGGGATCGAAATCATCGCCCGCCCGCCCGGAAAAGAACCGCGCAATGTGATGTTGTTGAGTGGTGGCGAAAAGACGATGACGATGATCGCGCTGTTGTTCGCGGTGTTCCGCTCGCGCCCTGCTCCGTTCTGTATCCTGGACGAAGTCGACGCGCCGCTGGACGAAGCGAACGTGGACCGCTTCAACCAGATCGTGAAGGAATTCACGGACCAGAGTCAGTTCCTCGTGATCACGCACAACAAGAAGACGATGAGTTACGCGAACATTCTGTACGGCATCACGATGCCGGAACCGGGCGTCTCGAAGCGCATCGCGATCAAGTTCGAAGAATTGGAACGCCACCTGCCGATGGACGAAATCGACCGCGCCGCCGAAAAAGCCCGCCGCGACGCCGCAGCGAAGATGGAAGCTGCCTCGGAGAAAGCGGAGTACAACGCGAGTCAGCAGAAGTCGGATGTGGAGAAGGAATTGGTGATGGCGTAGGACGAGTGTGGATTGAAGTAAAAATAGTTGGGAATGCGCCCGGCTGGGGAACTCGCCGGGCGCATTGTTTTAAGACACTTTAACAGCTGCATCGGTGTATCTCCTATGGAACGTTCGTATCCCCCTTTTTAAGGAACCGCAATGAAAAAGTCTGCTCTTCTGTTCGCCGTCCTGGCCCTTTCGGCTTCGATGGGAATGACCCGTGCCGAAACCACCAAGCGCGATGATTCCGCGTCTGAAAAGCTGGGTATCAAATTGTCGCTGCAATGCTACACGTATCGCTCGATCAGTTTTTTCGAGACCGTTGACAAAGCCGCCGCGATGGGCATCAAGTATCTTGAAATTTATCCGGGCCAGAAACTGTCGCCGGCGTCGACCGCGAAAGTCGATATGAACATGAATGAGACCATGATCGAAGACATCAAGAAAAAGTTGGCCGAAGCGGGTGGATTGAAGCTGGTCGCGTACGGCGTCGCTGGCATCCCGGGAAAAGAAGAAGATGCGCGCAAGATGTTCGAATGGGCCAAGAAGATGGGCATCGAAGTGCTCGTCACCGAAACGAAGCCTGCTCCGATGCACGACAAGCTCTGTACCGAATTCAACATCAAGATGGCACTGCACAACCATCCCGGCACGTGGCCGCCGGATCAAGTGTTGGCCGAAACGAAGGAACGCTGCGCACTGATCGGTTCCTGCTCCGACACCGGCCACTTTATGCGCCGCGGACTGGTTCCGACCGAGCAGTTGAAGAAGCTTGGCGCTCGCGTGTTGCACAGCCACTTCAAGGATTTGAACGATTTCAGCTGGGTCAAAGACGCGACGCATGAGAAGGGCGGACCAGGCGTGCATGATCTGCCGTGGGGTACTGGAAAGGGCGATGCTGCGGGCATTTTGGCCACACTCAAGAGCATCGGCTTCAAGGGCTACACGTCGATTGAATACGAGACCGGTGGCGTCAAAGAGCTCGACGAAAACTTGCCGAAATGTGTCGCGTTCTATGACAAGACGCTGACCGAATTGGCGAAGTAACTACATTGATATTGCCGGGCGATGAAGTCGCGTGGGCAAAGCAAATGAATAGTCAAACAGGCCCGGCGAGGAAACTTGCCGGGCTTTTTTTTCGATTATTTGCGTAAGAACCGGCGCGTTCATTCTTAGTATAGGTGTGAATGCGAACACGGATTCGAACGTTCGAATGTGAGCCCGCATGCACATGTCCGGCTACGCCATCTGCGCGCGTTGTTGGGATTCGAGTTGAGAGCGCGGGCGGAGGTGTTTTTTCGATGGTCAAGGTCACAGGCATGTTACGCCGGGCGTGTGTGCTGGTCGCTGGAGTCGCTCTTGTGTATGCGTCGGCAGTTCGGGCTGCCACGTTGGAAAGCGTTCAGAAATCCATTTCGGATGCGTGGGAAAAAGCGTCGTCGGCAACGTATGACATGGAGACGATTACCGATTCGAGCGGTCCAGGGTATTCGATGAAGATGACGATGACCGGCACAAGCGAAATGTCGCGCGCGGGTGGGAAGTACAAAATGCGCATGGAATCAAAGGCGGTCACGGATCAAAATTTTGGCGGCAATGCGTCAAAGTCCGAGAGCAAGAGCACGATGATTGTGGATGGCGATTTCGCGTACACGATCATGGATACGGCAGGCCAAAAGATGGCGATGAAGATGTCTGCGGCTCCTTACACAGAAAATGCAGGCGGCGACAAGATGTTCAAGAGCATCGCGGCGTCGAGCACTTTAACGTTGGCGGCGGATGAGTCGGTCGATGGGCAGGCGGCGTATGTGATCGAAGCCAAAGAAAAAACGCAAGGTTCTGTGATGAGCTATTATTTCAGTAAGGATAATGGCTTTGTGCTTCAAATGATTTCGAAAGGCCCGGATGGCAAAACGATCACGACAACGAAAATGAAGAACATCAAAATCGGCGCGAGCATTCCGGCGGACCACTTCGTCTTCACAGCTCCGGCGGGTGTGCAGGTGCAGGACATGACGAACGCCGGGAAGTAATAATTCATTTTTTTTGAGAGCGATGCGGAGCAAAACAATGCTTCGCATCGCTCGTTTTATTTCAAGTCATTCCGAACGCAGATGCTTCCAATTTAAGACACCTTGATGTAAAAGAGTGAGTCGAATTTCCATTCACTCATCACATGGCGGCCCGCATGAAAACTCTCCGAACGAGTATTCTTCTCCTGATCGCTTTCGTCGTTTTTTATTCTGCATTCCACGCATCTGCGGGTGAACCCGCGAAGGCGGAGTGGAAGCTCGTTTGGAGCGATGAGTTTGACGGGACGGAGATTGACAAGACGAAATGGGATTTTGAACGCGGCAGCGGATCGTGGAGCGCGGACGGAAAAACGTGGCTGCCGGGATTCGGAAATAACGAATTGCAGTTCTACACAAAGCGCCCGGAGAACGCTCACGTCAGAGACGGCATGCTCCACATTTGCGCGATCAAAGAGCAGTATAAAGGGGCGGGGTACACGTCGGCCAAATTGAAGACGCGCAAAGCGGATTTGAGTCCGTTGTACAATAAGATGTACGGGCGTTTTGAAATCCGCGCGAAGGCTCCGTTGGGCAAAGGGCTGTGGCCTGCGATTTGGATGTTGCCCCAGGACGACAAATTCGGCGGGTGGGCGTCGTCGGGTGAAATCGATATTCTGGAAGCGCGCGGGCAGGAGCCGAACAAGGTTCTTGGGACGTTGCATTATGGTGGCAGCTGGCCGGTCAACACGCACACGGGCAAAGATTACATTCTTCCGGACAACGGCACCATCGCGGATTTTCATGTCTACACGGTTGAATGGGAACCGGGCGAAATTCGCTGGCTAGTCGATGGGAAGTTGTATCAGACGCAGAATTTTTGGTGGAGTTGCAGCGACAAGGACGGGCCGAAAGGCGTCAATCCGGTCAACGAATCCGAATTGAATCCGTGGCCCGCGCCGTTCAATCATCCGTACTACATTATTCTCAATCTTGCAGTCGGTGGACAGTTCCTGGGCAATCCGGATAAGACGACAATCTTCCCCGCCGAAATGGTCGTTGATTACGTTCGCGTCTATGAAAAAGTCGGCGGATACGGTCCCGTGCCCGCGCGCGGCGAGGGAAAACTTCCGTTCAATAAATGAGCACTGAAATGACTCATGTGTGGCTTTACTTATTTTATGTGTTGCCGTTTATCGGTGTGGGAAGCATCGTGCTTGGATTAAAGAATTGGAAACACTATGAAAAGAAATTACTTCAATGGCAGCGGATCGATGGGCATGTTGTTGATGTCATCGCACACTTGGGCGGCGTTGAGTGTCCCGGCACGATTACGCTGAAATACATGTATGACGTTGGCGGCAAAGCATATGTTGGATTCTACGCGAATTGTACGTCGCTGGAATTCAAGGTTGGGGACAGTATTCAGATCTTATCGGATCCTGACAACCCATTCGACTCCGTTCCAACCGATGCTTTGAAGAACGGGGCAAAATTACTTTTTGTGTTTGGAGCTGTATTCATCTCCGCCGGTGCATTTATTTTTGCGGTCAGGCACCTAACGTAAGATATTATCGTAAACTCCACCTGAGCTTCGAATTGTCTTTTCGAAAGAGCCGGAGGAAGCTACCGGCTTTGACTTTTGTGTTTCCATCCAGATCCAAATCGACTGAGACGGCCATGTCGGCGCGCGTGACTTGGCTGGTTGAGATCGCCATGCCGGAAGGCGTTTCGCCGGTCGCGGGAATGCCTTTGAGATAGAAGACAAAGCCGCCGGTTTTTTGATTGTATTGAAACGATGTAATACCGCTTTTGACACGTTTCGGCGCGTAGCTGTACACGGTTCCGCTCAAGGTTATCGAAGCGACAGGCACATCTTCCGAGTAATTTCCGAACGTTAAACGCCATACGCCAGACGAGGCTTTCGTCAATGTTTTGCCGGCTGGCAATGTCAGATTTCCACCGGCGGCGAAATCGTGGACCATCGGGCCGGTCTTGCCATTTGCAAGTTTCTCCGTTGAGAAACCGGCGGTGACACCGAAGTATCCGTCGCCGGGGAAACCGGCGCTTCCGAGCGCATAATTGATTTTACCCGAGACGCCGACGGTCGCCGTGTACTGCGCTTGGAGTGTTTCCGTGGTTGTCAATCCGGCGAAGGAAAAGGAGATGGGAATTGAGACGTTGAGTTTGGATGCGGTCGTGTTGCTGACGCCTGTTCCGGAAAGTGCTGAGAGAAGTTGGTCGGAGGTGCCGGTCAGTGAGAATGAGCCGGTGAAGGGGTCGAGTTGAAAAACGAGGAATGGTTTGGCTCCGGTTGTCGAAAAGAAAGTTCCGTCCGAGAGTAAATTAAACGTGTAGGAATTGGTGCCGATTTTGGCTGTGACGGTTTGCCCTTTCACGTAAATGGGCTGGCGGGTGATGTCGAAACGGCCTCCGATGCGGAAGGTGTCGGCGCTGGATTTGACGAAGTTGAGTGTGGCTGAAAAACTTCCGAGGATCAGTTTTGTATTGATGCCGGAACTGATGTCGCCGGTGACGCCGCCGACGGATTGCGGCGGGCCGCCAGCACCGCCGACGCGACTGGTCTCGACGCCGATATTGAAGAATTGATTGTAGCGCAAGCCTGATTTGATCAGAGAGAAGACGGCGGTGTACGAGCCTGCGTTTGTGTATTTGTGAGTCGTCGAAAGTAGGTCGGACGTTGCGGAACCATCGCCGAATTCCCATTGTATTGTGTCATAT
>Ga0194061_1001401_pt1 | contig 14029 bp, 12 predicted proteins | sample SepL2221m_MetaG_FD_163423 | JGI IMG/M metagenome (GOLD analysis project Ga0194061, IMG submission 163423) | Anoxic zone freshwater microbial communities from boreal shield lake in IISD Experimental Lakes Area, Ontario, Canada - Sep2016-L224-21m | ecosystem: Environmental > Aquatic > Freshwater >...
GCTTCGGGACCATGACTCGAGTAGGACGTCGGCAGCCAGTAGCCCCGGTAATCGATCATGCGTCCAGTCAACTCGCGGATGCGGCCTGTGAAGCCGGTGTCCTTGGTAAGCACGGGTTCGGCGTTGGCAGTCACTCGGTGAGCCACCCCTCGGGAGAAATTCGCGGAAGACGGGTAGACCCGAACTCCGATCGGAGTCGGCACCCAGCCGTTGGCGGGGTCAATGTCATCGGGACAAGCTGAAGACGCGCAAACAAGATCGGTGGCAGCGCGCAGCAACACGTAATCGCCAGGGCGCGACCACGGTTCGTCTGAGAAGATCAGGGTCGCGCTGTCTAGGAACGTGTTGAAGAAGAAGTTGATCGCTGGCCAGCCCTTGCGCGGTGCGATCTGGTAGGGCGCTAGCGCCCCGTTGAAGTTGTCCGAGCAGTTGATGTGACCGAAGTAGCCGCGGTCTTCGTAGTACTTGGCGGTGCAGGCGTAGCCGAAAGTGTCATGGCGCCCGACCGTGTCGCGGACGACCTCAACGAGCGGACGCATGTCTTGATCGAAGAACTTCGAATACAGGCCAGGCGTTGGGATAGTGCGGCCCCCGATGGTGCGGGTCGCGGTCGAGTCGATCTCCTTGATTACGCCGGTGTCGAGGGCGCGTTGGTCAAAGGCAAGGAAGTCCGAACACTGACGTCCGTCTAGGTCGACGATCTGAATGTAGTCGCCGGCCTTAACCTCGTAGGTCAGGGCAGAAGAGGCGTCGACAACGATGTCCAGTGTGGGTTCGGCCAAGAGTTTCGGCGTAACGAAGCTTCCGGCTACTGGCACGAGCGCTCGGTAAACCATGATTGCCAGCTCAGTAGCCAGCCCCGAGCCGTCGGGCTGCATCGGGCCGCCTGGGGCCACCACAACCAGAGTGGCCGCGCTGTCGAAGGTGAGTCGTACGGAGTCGCCAGCCCGCGAACCAGCGCCCAACACGTGGGCAGCCGAAGCAGTCTCGGGGTTGACGCCCAATCCGGCCACGTACGCGGTCAGGACGCCAGCGTCTGGGTGTGCAGATTTGGAAAGGGCCGCAAGACCACCGGCCGGTCCAGACGCCTTCAGGCCGGCAGCCGCCAGCAGATCCACACCGCCGGCGCCCACGGCCAGCACTTCGGCAGCCTGACCCCCGTGCAGATCGGTTACTTCGACGATGTCCCCGGCCGCGATCGCCACGACTGTTGCCCCGCCACCTGCCACCGGGTAACGCTCAATCCCGGGGCCAGGAAGAACAAGTCCTCGGGAAGAAGTGTCGGTCAGCACTGAACCGTGGCCTCCATTAACTCAGTTCGCGAAAAGATACCTGGCCCGACCGAATCAACAAGTGATCGGCCGGGCCAGGCAACTAACTACTTATACGAGCTCAGACTCGGGGTGAATCTGCTCGGACGTGTCGCGCCACTGGAACTTCTGCTTGTCCTGTGCCACACGTCGAATCACGAACAAGATCGCACCGATGAGCAAGATGACCGGTCCGAGAAGCAGCTCCGTAGAGATGCCCAGAATCTTGTTACCAGACGCGTACCCGGTGGCCGAGAAGTCGGTTAGCGCAATCACGGTGAAGACCAAGTTGGCAACCACCATTACGCCTGCAACAACCAACCAGCCCGTCTTGAGCTTGTAGGGCCGCGGCCAGTTGGGACGAGTGCGGCGCAGCAAGATCACACCACTGAGCGCGAACACGTGAGCCATGATGTAGCCGAGGTTGCTCGCAGCAAGAATCACCAAGTTGCTGTCGAACACGAGCAGCAGCACGATGTTGAAGATCGAGTCGACCGTCATTGCGCGACCCGGCACGTGGTGCTTGTTGAGCACACCCAGTTGCTTGAGGGTCATACCTCCGCGCGAGATGCCGTACAGCGCGCGCGACCCGTCCATTGTTGCCGTGTTCATCGCGAGCAACAGACCCGCGATCAGCAGGACGGTTGCAATGCTCGAGCCCGCACCGATGATGGTGGTCAGTGCCGTTACGACGTATGCACCGTTCGCACCAGCGTTGATCTGGTCCATCGACAATGTGCCGGCAACGCCGAGTGGCAGTAGGAAGTACACAACGAGGCTGAACGCAGATGCCGTTAGCAGCGCCTTGCGGGTGTCGTGAAGTTCCTTGTATTCCGGTCCGAACGAAGCAACACCTTCGACGCCGTATGCCGACCAGCCCATCAAGTACAGCCAGACCAGCGCAACCTTCCAGCCGTCATTCCAACCGTGAACTGTCCAAGCCATGTTCGATGAGTGGAAGTGTCCACTGAAGAACGCGCCGAACATGATGACAGCCAACGGGATCAGCAGCAGTGCGCCGGTGATGTAAGTCAGGTTGACTCCAACGCGCATTCCGCGGGTGTTAAGGAACCAAATGCCGACGATGCAGCCGATGCCGATCAACTTGGCCAGCGTGATGTGCCCAAGTCCGTCGAAGATGTTCAAGGTGTTCGATGAGAACCACTGCGCCTGTACGAGGGTTCCGATGAGCAGGCCGTTGATTGCAAGCACGGCCGACCAGCCGAACCAATACCCGAAGGTGATGATCGGACCGATCAAGGTCGTCTTGCCCTTCCATGCCTCGTTTGCGTAGAGCGCGATGCCGCCCGATTTGTCCGGGAACATCAAGGCTGGCTCTTGGTAGATGAAGGCCTGGCATGCGCCGATGACCATCGACAACATCCAGAACACGACCGTGCCCCAGGTGCCGAGCACCGCGTAGGTGAAGCCCAGCGCCGAGATCAGGAAGCCAGGGCACGCAAGCGAAACGACGAAGCCGTCCCACCAACGCAGTGACTTAAGAAGTTCTCGATCGTGAACTTCGACGTACACTCCGGACGACATCAAAATCCTCCAAGGATTACGGTGACACGAAGACGCGATACGGGCCGCTGGATACTATGCCCGCTTTCCTGCGATCCGCAAGGGTACTGCGGCCCCAGAAATGGGAGTTTGGATGGTGGGCAGTGCCTGACTATCAGGTAACGGTCGTCTGCTCTTGCGGAGTCAGGCGGAAGGTCACTCTCGGCGAGGCTGGTGTCTGTGAATGCGGCGAGAAGTACGACACGAACCGGCTAGATCCCAAAGTGGTGGCTGACATAAAGAGCCGGGCCGCCCACTTCGCTGCTCGACGCAAGAGCTACGCCATCCAACTGGCAATCGTCTTCCTCGCAATCCTCGTCATCGCTCGCTCGGCACCTTGGAAGATCACGGTCGCAGCGATCTTCGTCTCCTGGATGTGGTTCGGGTTGCGCGGAGTGCGCAGACTGCGACGCACCGACCATGAAGTCACGCGCCACTCGCTCTGAGTGGCTGCAAAAGCACTAGACTCCGCGGCCATTGCCTTATTTGACGTGCGGTGGAAGGTTCTTTTGCACGCCGTAGTTCTGCAACTGTTCAGCAACCGAAAAAGCAGCGCTTGCTGCAACTCCGAAAGGGATACCTGATGTCGCGATTGGCCATCATCGGAGCCGGCCCCAGTGGCTTGGCGGCGCTTCGTGCTTTCGAATCCGCCCGCAACGGCGGGGCCGAAATCCCCGAACTGGTGTGCTACGAGCGCCAAAGCGACTGGGGCGGCATCTGGAACTACACGTGGCGCACCGGGCTGGATGCCCACGGGGAGCCGGTTCACGGGAGCATGTACCGCTACCTGTGGTCCAACGGCCCCAAGGAATGTCTTGAGTTCGCCGACTACTCCTTCGAGGAGCACTTTGGCCGCCTCATCCCGTCGTACCCCCCGCGCGCTGTGCTTCACGACTACATCGTCGGACGCGTCGAGAAGTCAGGCGTGCGGCCATACATTCGCTTCGAGACGACCGTGCGCTGGGTTGAGTACAACGAGACCACGAAGAAGTACCTGGTGCGCTCGCACGACCTGAAGGCCGACACTTATTCGGACGAAGAGTTCGACTGGGTTATCAATGCCTCGGGACATTTCTCGACCCCGAACGTGCCCTCCTTCGAAGGACTGGACAAGTTCCCCGGCCGAGTTATGCATTCCCACGACTTCCGAGATGCAGTTGAATTCGCCGACAAGGACGTACTTGTTGTCGGCAGCAGTTACTCGGCCGAGGACATCGGCATCCAGTGCCACAAGTACGGCGCAAAGTCTGTGACCTTCAGTTACCGCCATAACCCAATGGGGTTTACGTGGCCCGAGTCGCTAGATGAGCGCCCGCTGCTGACGAAGGTCGTTGGACGAACAGCGCACTTCTTGGACGGATCAACCAAGGATTTCGACGCGATCGTTTTGTGCACCGGGTACTTGCACCACTACCCGTACCTGCCCGACTCGCTGCGGTTGAAGACAGACAACCGGCTGTACCCACTGGGTCTCTACAAGGGGATCTTCTGGGAGGAACAGCCGACGTTCATGTATCTCGGAGCACAGGACCAGTTCTATACGTTCAACATGTTTGACTCCCAGGCCTGGTACGCACGCGATGTCGTCCTCGGCCGGATCGAATTGCCGAACGCTGAAGTTCAGCACGCTGACACGCTCGCGTGGCGGGCCAAGGAAGAGGCATGTCAGAACGCGACAGACCTGATCGACTTCCAGACCGCGTACATCCGCGACCTGCTCGGCAGCACCGACTACCCACCGCTCGACGTCGAGCATGTCGCTGCCTTGTTCAAGGAATGGGAGCACCACAAGGAGGAGAACATCCTCACCTACCGCGACCGCTCGTACCCGTCCGTCCTCACTGGCAAGGTCTCGCCAAAGCACCACACGGACTGGATGGGCGCGTTGGACGACTCGAAGGAAGCCTTCCTCGCGTCAGGTGACTAGTTGAGCTTGGCTAGTTCAGTCGGGGAAGGTTCCAGCTGAGGTCTGCGCGCCGTCGTCGAATTGGGACAGGTACTGCAAGACCGAAGGCCGGGTCATGGTCAATCCCTTGTAGTCGGCCAACTCGTCTGGCAGGTCACGCAGAACTCGGTGCAAACGCCGGCCCCATTTAGGAATCGTCACCAGGTCCTGCAGTGAGATCAGGTAGCAGCGAATCGGAAACACGATGGCGTTCGATCGCGGCAGGCGCCACAGGCTTTGCAATTCGACTCGCAGGTACATGTACTCGCCGGCATTCTCCGGTGTCACTGTTGCGCGATCCACGCCCCACTTCGCGTAGTTCTCCGGGCTCGTGTCGAGCCGTGGATGCACCGTCATCGTCCAGTTCAATCGACGCACTGGCTGACCTTGGCGAAGATTGAGCAGGAACTTCAAAGCGCGATCAAAAACTCCAAGTTCATGGGCGAGCGGAACTGGCCCATGCCATTCCATGAAGTTCATGCCGATATCAAAGTCCAATGACCAGTCGGCCTGGGTGGTGATTACGCCGGCATCCATCCAAAGGTTGTCGTCGCGCTGATCCAGCAAGGCGTAGTCACCCTGGGTCTGGCGCATGATGTATTCCATTGGTCCATACGGCAGCGTCGTGTTGTCTAGGAACGTGAAGGTGTCGTCGATCCCCAGCGGGCGGTTGATCCAATGCCAGCGGTCCCCGTCCTGGTGCAACTCAAACCACTGCGGGTAGCTCTGGCTGAAATTCGTCATCAGAAGTTCGAGCAAGTCCCAGCCAGCCAGATTCATGTGCGGCAAAGACTGGCTGCGGAGCGGATCCTCGTTCAGGACCAGCGCCCGATCGGCTACTTCGGAAACGTAGTGCTCATCTACGTCAAATGGATGCTCGTAAACCGACCCAGGGCGAAACGATATGTGCGGCTCAATGTTGACGGAGTACATGTACTTGTCTTCATGAAATGGGAATGGGAAGCGCGCGATGGCTTCGGGGCTGTTGTGGTAGGTGAAATCCCCGCGGAAGGTTTCGGTGTTGAACTCGATCGTCATCAGCTCTCCTTGACTACGTGGGATCTAGCGATCCAGAACAAGTTCGCGCCCTTCGAAACGAGAAACACACGGCATCACTTTCTGGCCACCAGCGTGTTCATCGTCGGTCAAATAGTGGTCGTTGTGCAACAAATCTCCATCGAAGGAAACAACGCGGGTTTCACATTGGCCGCAAGCACCGCCACGGCACAAGTAAGGCGCATCGACACCGGCTGCCTCAATAGCTTCGAGCATGCTTTGGTGCGGACCAACCTTGATCGACAGGTCTGAAGCTGCCAGCCGCACTTCGTAAGGACTCCCTGAGGGCGGGGCTAGGAATCGTTCGGAGTGCAGATTCTGGGCCGGCCACCCAAGTCCCTCGGCTGTCGATAGCACCCAGTTCATCATTCCGCCCGGGCCGCAAACGTAAAGGTGCGTCCCGAGTGGTTGGGCGGCGAGCAAGGTGGTGAGTGGAATCTGCTCGCCTTGATCATCGCGGTAGATCGACACCCGCTTGCCGTAAGTGTTGCGCAGTTGATCAAGATAGGCACCATCGTTCTCCGAACGCACTGCGTAATTCAGTTCAAATGCATCCCCGTAGCGCGCTAGCTCGCTCATCATGGCTAACGTCGGCGTAATCCCAATGCCACCGGCAAAGAGCAAGTGCTTGCGTGCGCGCCTATCGATTGGAAACAGGTTCACAGGGTGGCTCAAGCGTAATAGCGAACCGACCGTAACCCGGTCGTGCATGAACATCGAGCCGCCACGACCACCCGGATCGCGACGCACCGAAATGTTGTATGCGTCAGTGGCTCCTGGCGAACTCATTAAGGAGTAAGGATTGCGCCGTAGCGTGTCACCGTCTTCCATTTCCACCACAACGTGCGCGCCCCCCGCGAAGACAGGAAGCGGCTTGCCGTCGGTGGGCTCAAAGCGGAACCGCTTGATCTCCGATGTGACATCAACGATCTGTGTGACACGCACGTCAATCTTTGGGGTGCGATCCGCCGACTTCGTCACCGAAAGGCCTCCTCTGGATCGGGAGCCGTTCCAGGCATTTCGGCATCCACGCAGACACCCTGGAAGGCCCCGATTCGGCGGGAGTAGTGATCACGAACGAGCAGCATCAATCCGCAGTGAGCGCATTTTGCAGGTTGGGTCGTGACGTCCTCGGTGATTCCCTTGCAATGAACACACTGCACGCGCCGAGCTTCGGATCCGCGATGCTCGCGCTGGATTGAGGCCTGATCAACACCGGCAGCCAGCGCGACCACCATGGCTTGGCCGATCATCCCTTCGGTACCGGCGAGGTAGATCTGTGTGCCCATATGGGCGTTAGCCAATTCGACGGCCAGCCGAGGCAGGGCAGCTGCGACGGTTGGGCCAACGTAGAAGGCGGCCGGGTTAAGGGCCTGCAATGCGCTCTCAAAACCACGGCCCGCGGCAGCTCGCGGGATGTAGCAAATATGCGCTCGCTCGAAGAACCCCGGCGACGCTGTGGTCGCTAGGTCAAGGATTGCCTGTGCACCTTCGCCATCAGCCATGAAGAGGTGCAGCGTCCCAGTACGAGCCACAAGCGGGCTGTAGATGGGCCGACTCTTAATGCCTTCTACCAACATGTTTCGCTACCGTCCGACGAGGCCAAAGGTCGATTGCTACTTGGCAGAGCGCTTGAGTTTCTTCGGGTCATCGAAGGTGATCGTATGTGCGATCGCAGTCGCTGTGACGTTGGCGCCACGCACCTCAAGCGGGGTTCCCTGAACCGCGACCGCTACATCCATCCGAGCGATTGCCATTGAGCGTTTTGTAAGGCGCGAGTACATCCCGCATGTGATGACACCGACCTTCTTGCCGCCGGCCCACAGTTCATCGCCCTCTGACGTGGCGTGGTCAGAGTCAACCAGCACACCGAAGATCTTGAACCGCTCCTGCCCCTTCAGGCGGTAGTGCTCTTCTGCGCCGCGGAAACCGGTCTTTCCGGGGGACACGGTGAAATCAAGACCGAGTTCCCAAAGGGTGTCGCCCGGGCCTTCGTTCTCGAACGGGTACATCTGCGAGTTGTCATATGGGAAGAAGAGCAGTGAACTCTCGACGCGAAGCCAATCAAGGCAGGTGAAGGCCGCCGGGATAATTCCCAACTCCTTACCTTCGCCAATAATCGTGTCCCAAATCTCCAGCGCATCCTCACGCCGACAGAAGATTTCGTAACCGCGTTCTCCGGTGTAACCGGTACGAGAGATCATCACGTGCTTGCCGAACAGGGTTGTCTGCAGCTGGTGGAAGTACGGCAGTTCCCGAATACCTGGGACGTGCTTGCTCAAGTACTCGACCGCAAGCGGGCCCTGAAGTGAGAGGTCCTGCAAGTCATCATCGAAGAGAACAGCGACGTTCTTTCCCGCGGCCGAGCGCAAGAGTTCTTCATGGCCTGAACCTGAACCGTGAACGACCATCCAGGCGTTGGGCCCAGTGCGGTAAAGGATGCAGTCGTCGGCGAACTTTCCGGCGTCGTTCAGAATCGCTGCGTAGATCGAGCGACCAGGGTAGATCTTGCGTACATCGCGCGTCGTTGTCAGCTGGAGCAGGTGGTGTGCGTGCTCGCCGACGACGTGAAGTTTGCGTAGCCCAGACACATCCATGAGCGCGGCCTTAGTGCGGACCGCTTCATGCTGGTCGGCCAAATCGCTCGTTGAGTACGTCCAAGCGGTCTCCATGCCATTCCAGTCCTCGAGATCCGATCCGAGGGCCCGGTGGCGGGCGGCCAGCGGTGAGCGGCGCCAAGACATAACACTCATGCGGTTCTCCAGTTCTAGTTTCGATCCGTTCCCGGTCTGTGTCCCCGGGACCTTACCCACCGGCCTGCCCATTGGCGACCCCTGAGCAGGTGGCGCAACTTGCGTGTTGCCAAGACCCAAGGTGTTCGACCCCTCACCCGGTGGTGATATCCATGAGGAGCGGGCACCGTCAGTCTCACAGGAATCACACAGGTTTCCTCCACAAAGCGATCAGGTTCCTTCGCTAGAAATGGCGCATGACAATCACCGAGCAAGTGGCTGCCGAGGTAACCGCAGCCCCTTTGGGGCACAAAGCGCGTGCAACCTCTGACCGAGTCGCGGCAGGAATAGCGATCGCGATCTTCGCCGCATTCTGTGCAGTTGTGTTGTCAAAGGCCTCACAACTTCTTGAACCCGACGACTACGCGTACCGCGCGTCGATTGCCGCATTGAGCCAGGGCCACCTGACGCTGACTAATACCCAATACCTTGCGTTGGCCAAGGAGCTCGCAGCCAGTTCGACGCAAGTCGCGCCGGTCGGCCCTAACAGCGGCCAAGGCATCATGCAGTGGGTTCAACTGTCGAACGGCAATTGGATCAGCGAGAAGAACCCCGGCTATCCGTTCCTCGCACTGCCCTTCAAACTGCTCGGCAATCTTCGACTGGCACCGCTCTTCTACGGCGGACTCGCTTGCCTGAGCCTGTTCTTTGGTGCGCGTCGTTGGTTGGGGCGTTGGGGTGGTGTCTGGGCGGTAGGCCTCTTCTGCTCTTCTGGCGCCGCACTCGTGTTTGCTTGGCGCGCGACGATGCCGACGTTCACTGATTCGTCGCTGATTGCAGCAGGCGCCGGCGCTTTGATTTGGTCGATGCTCGCTACTGAGCGAAGTAGCCGCAGACGCATAATCGTTGGCCTGCTTGGATTTGTCGCTCTCGAAGCTGCAGTGTTCGTCCGCTACACCAACATCGTCTTGCTGCTGGCCGCGATCGTTGCTGTGCTGCTATTTCGTCGGGCCGCAGAAGTGAAATGGGCAGGTCTGTTGTGGTGGTTCGGCAGTGTTGGGCTATTCGGCTGCGGCGTGCTGCTTTTCGATCAACTCGCGTACGGCAACGCATTCGAGACCGGCTACGCATCCGGCGAAATAACTTTCAATCTTTCGTCAATCTTGCCCAACATCGGGAACATGCCAATTCACTTGATCAAGAGCATGCCAATGCTTGTGCTTGCACTGATCGGTATTGGTTGGATGGCGATCCGACTCCGGGGCACACGTGGCGGCGACGCTGAATTGCACACGGCAGCCCGCCGGGATGCTGCAGTTGGGTCGATGCTTGCTCTTGGTTGGTTTGGAATTTGGGGTTTGTACTCGGCTTACTCTTGGACCGTGGGGCAGGCGGCTGAGGGTGGTGGCAACAGCGTCCACGTCATCCGCTTCTATCTGCCGGCGATCGGACTTATCGCCCTGCTGGGAGCCTGGCTGCTCACCCAGTTGCCAGGGTGGCTACCCGCCGTGGGACTGGCCGCGATCCTCGGGATCGGTGCGACCTCCGCCGTTAATCTGGCGAAAAACGCCCAATCTGGACCGCTCGGTGGACCCGGCGGCCACTCCGGACCAGGTCAACCCGGACCACCTCCCAACGGCGGCGTTCCCAACGGACCTCCGCAATCCTGATTCCGCCACACCGGCTCTCGGGAGACAATGACCCGGTGACCACCGTGGAACGCAAATGAGTAACGGCACCGAACGTCGTCGCATTACCAGGATTAGTTCCGGGGTGCGCGAGGAAGTTTCCGACCTGATCGCCACTGAGGAACCACTGGCCATCGAGGTGGATGGCACCGTGGTCAGTACGACGATGCGAACGCCCGGGCACGACCTTGAACTGACTCTGGGTTGGCTCGTGTCCGAAGGTGTGGTCACTAGCCCAGGCGAGATCGTGACGGCGCAGGAATGCGTAGACCGCCCGACGCCGGACGAAGAGGCGCGGCTCGTTCGGGTGGTAACTCGCGGCGGCAAAGCACCGCAGGCCCGGCTCACCCCAACCTCAAGCGCCTGCGGAATCTGTGGCTCAGACCTAGTCGAACGCACGTTGGCTCAGTCCCCCTGGCCGCTCGGCTTAGACGAAGTACGAATCCCCTTGCCACAACTGCTCGGCTTGCCAGATCTGCTACGCGAGGCCCAACGCGGATTCTCAGGGACCGGGGGGTCCCACGCGGCCGGACTCTTTGATACCAAGGGAAACCTGGTCGTGGCACGCGAAGATGTGGGGCGGCACAACGCCGTCGACAAGGTGGTCGGTCACGCCCTAGCCGGGGAAATGCTGCCCCTTCGCGGCCATGTGCTGCAGGTGAGCGGGCGGGCGTCGGCCGAACTTGTTCACAAATGTGTCCGGGCCGGAATCCCAATCATGGCCGCAGTGTCGGCGCCATCGACCTTGGCAGTGGATCTGGCCCGCGCGGCCGGTTTGACGTTAGTCGGCTTCAGCCGGGGTGAGGGATGCAACATCTACTCCGGGGCCGAACGGGTCGTCGACGCCTGAGCTAGGTCTCGACTTAGTCCTGCGGCGGAATTACGTAGCCTGGCGGCGGGGTCAGGCGCGGTCCCTGACTCGTCTCGTTTCGCCGCGGCATTGCATCGAGCAGGGCATAGACCTCGGCCGCCCGATATCGGCGGTGGCCGCCGAGCGTGCGGATCGAGGACAACTTGCCAGCCTTGGCCCACCTGGTCACGGTCTTGGGGTCGACGCGGAACAACCCGGCCACCTCGGCAGGCGTCAATAGCGCCTCGCCCTCCGGCATCCGACTCGACATGCTGCCTCCCGCCCCAAGCCCTTGGGCGTTCTGTCCGGTTTCTCCGTACTTGGCAATCTGCCACGCTCTGGCCCGCTGGGGCAAGTCGCTGACCTGCGAGCGTCCGGACGGAGTATGGTGTGGTCCTCGTGGGAACGAACCAGCCCACGTTCAAACGTTGCCGCCGGGGAGCCTGGCATCCCGATCGAGGGGGTCCACTATGGGGCGCGGCCGAGCTAAGGCCAAGCAGACCAAAGTCGCCAGAGCGTTGAAGTACAACGCTCCCAATACCGACTTCGATTCGCTGCGAGCCGAGTTGACGGGTGCCGAACGGGTAGTTCCCGTTGCGCCGGTAGCTGCCGAACCTGCTGATCCGTACGAGTCGTACTACGAAGAAGACGCTGACGAGGACGACTAGCCCCTAGCCGCGGTTGAATTCTCCGAGCAGTCGTACGGCACCGCCTCCGCCGCCTTTTGCCGGTGCGTCGCCAGTTTCACCGACGGCCCGGTCACGGACTTGTCCACACACCCAAGCGGGCACCTTGCGCTGGGCGAGAAGTTCTAGCGTGGCAGCGGTTGCCGATTCGGCAACAATCGCGATCATTCCGATACCCAAGTTGAGGGTTGCTTCCAGATCGGCACGCGCCACCCCGCCCAAGTCAGCGATCAGATTGAAGATGGGATTCGGGCGCCAGGTTGCGCGCTCTACCGTGACCGCCAAGCCTGCCGGGATTACCCGGGCCAGATTCGCTGCGATCCCACCACCAGTCACGTGGCTGTAGGCGTGGACCTGAGTTGCGCGAGTCAACGCCAAACAATCGAGGGCATAGATCCGGGTGGGTTCGAGGAGTTCTTCGCCTAACGTGCGCCCGAGTTCGGGCACGTCGCGGTCCAGGTCCCATCCGGCACGATTGAAGAAGGCCTCGCGGGCCAGCGAATATCCATTGGAATGCAGCCCCGAAGCGCCAAGCGCGATCACCGAATCACCGACACGTACACGATCGGGACCGAGCAGTTCGTCGGCTTCCACCACGCCAACTCCGGCACCGGCGACGTCGTACTCGTCGGGACCCAGAACCCCGGGATGTTCGGCGGTCTCGCCGCCGACGAGCGCCGCCCCTGCCATGCGCGCACCTTCAGCGATGCCGGTCACGATCGCGGCAATTCGCTCGGGAACAACCTTGCCGGTGGCGATGTAGTCCGTCATGAACAACGGCTCAGCGCCACACACGACAAGGTCATCGACAACCATGGCAACCAGGTCGATCCCGATCGTGTCGTGTTTGTCCATTCGTTGAGCAATTACAACCTTGGTGCCAACACCGTCGGTGGAAGTCGCCAGCAATGGACGACGAAAACGCGTTATCGCTGAAACGTCGAACAGTCCGGCAAACCCACCGAACCCACCAAACACCTCTGGTCGTTGCGCCTTGGCAATTGCAGCGCGCATCAGTTCAACTGCCCGCTCCCCAGCCTCGACGTCGACGCCAGCGGAACGGTAAGAAGCCCCGCTCAAGGTGCGGCCTGACGAAACGGCGATTGCGAGCGTAGGTCTAATTCGGTCTGGGTGTTTGACTTTTCGAGCAGGTGCTTACCGAGCAGTTCGGGCTCAGGCAAGGCCACCGGATAGGTGCCATTGAAACACGCGCGGCACAAACGCTCTGCCGGCACTTGAGTTGCGGCCGTCAGTTCGTCCAACGAAATGTAGTGCAGCGAATCAGCATCAATCGAGCGGCGGATTTCGTCAATTGTTATGCCGTCGGCGATCAATTCGGCTTTAGTTGCGAAGTCGATTCCGTAAAAACATGGCCACTTAACCGGAGGCGACGAAATTCGGACGTGGATTTCCTTAGCACCAGCCTCACGCAGCATGCGGATAATGGCGCGTTGAGTATTGCCACGCACGATGGAATCGTCGACGACGATGAGTCGCTGTCCAGAAATCACTTCACGCAGCGGGTTGAGCTTGAGTCGGATGCCGAGCTGGCGAATCGTTTGCGACGGTTGGATGAAGGTACGTCCGACGTAAGCGTTCTTCATCACACCTTGGGCGTACGGAATCCCGGACTCCTGCGCGTATCCGACCGCAGCGGGAGTGCCGGACTCGGGCACCGGGATCACTAGGTCGGCCTCAACTGGAGCTTCCCGAGCGAGCCGGCGACCAATTTCCAGGCGCGTGGAATGAATACTCCGCCCAGAGATATTCGAATCGGGCCGCGCCAAGTACACGAACTCAAACAAACAACCCTTTGGTTCGGCTTCCGCGAACCGGCTCGAGCGCAGCCCGAACTCGTCGATTGCGATGAGTTCGCCCGGCTCGATCTCGCGCACGAAGGACGCGCCAACGATGTCCAAAGCAGCCGTCTCGCTGGCTACCACCCAGCCGCTGGCCAGCCGGCCAAGACACAACGGCCTGATGCCCTGCGGATCGCGCGCGGCGTACAACGTTGTCTCGTCCATGAAGACCAGGGAGAACGCACCCTTAAGCAGTGGCAACTCAGCCCGGGCCGCGACTTCCATGCTTTCGTCAGGGTGAGCAGCGAGCAGGGTGGTCAAAAGTTCAGTGTCGCTGCTGGAACCAAGCATGCTGCTTTGGCCAATTGGCAGCTCGCCGGATGAGTCGGCCAGCGCCCGC
>Ga0194061_1001404_pt1 | contig 14018 bp, 12 predicted proteins | sample SepL2221m_MetaG_FD_163423 | JGI IMG/M metagenome (GOLD analysis project Ga0194061, IMG submission 163423) | Anoxic zone freshwater microbial communities from boreal shield lake in IISD Experimental Lakes Area, Ontario, Canada - Sep2016-L224-21m | ecosystem: Environmental > Aquatic > Freshwater >...
AATGCGTTCAGGCATCTTGACACTTTGTCTAGTGCTTAGACTAAAACCCTTGGTATGACAGGGGTATTTCTAACTCACATAAGACGTATATTTCTCAACGCTTGAGAGCGATTTTGCAACAGATCAATTATCCTCGCGAAGATATAATGCTTCTAAGTCAACGTTTTGCCAATTTAGAGGAATCAGTACGTTTAATTAATGAGCAGCTAAATACCGAAAATCCCTATTCATTGGCGACAAAATATGAGCAGTTTTCGATTGAAACTCGCAAGGATTTATCACGATTAGGGGCGAATGTTGAAGATCTTCGCGCTACCAATAATCTCGATCATGAGCGTTTGTCCAGAGAATTACAACAGGCGATCGCCCAATTAAGTACCGATGGTCAATTTTTAGATAATGTACGCGAAATCATTCGTTTCTTCAAGAGTGCCTAAAAGCCTGATTCTATCGTAGGGGCAATTCATGAATTGCCCCTACATTTGATTATTTTGCGAAACTCCTATCGGTTTTAGTAATTTATTTTGTACAACTATTAAGTCAATAATTAGCCTATGAATTGTGAAAAGTGGCTCTCAATAATCGGTATTGGTGAAGATGGTCTATCGGGATTAAGTGCAACAGCCCGATCGCTAATTGATAACGCCGAAATATTAGTTGGCGGAGATCGCCATTTAGCTATGTTACCCGAATTGCCCAAATTGCCTGAATTGAAAGACAATCGGCGATCGCGCATAGTTTGGGAGTCGCCCATTGAGTCAACCATTCAGCAAATAATTGGTTGTCGCGGTAAGGCTATATGTATTTTGGCAAGCGGCGATCCGCTCTGGTTTGGGATTGGCACAACTTTATTAAAAAGAATTCCCATCGAAGAAGTCGTAATTATTCCTTCAACTTCCACTTTCAGCTTGATTTGTTCCCGTTTAGGATGGTCGCTCGATTGCGTAGAAACCCTAAGTTTATGCGGTCGTCCTGCCTCGCTTTTACAAGCTTATATTTATCCAAATGCAAAACTGCTAATCCTTAGTTCGGGTAAAGAGACACCGCAAATTGTGGCAAATACTTTATGCGATCGCGATTTTAGTAATAGTAAAATCACCGTTTTAGAACACCTTAATGGTACAAACGAACGCATAATTTCCAATTTTGCCCATCAATTCCAGAACTTCCCAGAATTTGCCGCTCTCAATGCGATCGCCGTAGAATGTATTCCCAATCCTGAAGCCAAAATTCTATCGCGAATGGTGGGGCTTCCAGATGATGTATATCATCACGATGGACAGTTAACGAAGCGCGAAATTAGAGCCGTGACATTATCGGCTCTGGCTCCCAATGCAGGGGAATTGCTTTGGGATGTTGGTGCTGGCTGCGGTTCCATTGGCATTGAATGGATGCGAAGTCATCCCCATTGTCAAGCGATCGCCATTGAAAAATCTCGCACACATTTTATTGCTGACAATGCGATCTCCCTCGGTACTCCCAATTTAAAAATCATCGCAGGTACTGCACCTGAAATTCTGCAAGATTTACCTATTCCTGATGCTATCTTTATCGGTGGTGGTTTAACAGTTCCACATTTGTTTGAAACTTGTTGGGAAAATCTGCGATCACAGGGACGTTTAGTAGCCAATGTTGTCACCCTTGAGGGAGAGCAGAAACTCTTCCAATGCCAACAAAAATATGGTGGAACACTCACGCAAATATCGATTAATCGTGCTGAAGCGATCGGTCATTTTTTAGGCTGGAAACCAATGCGTCCTGTCACCCAATGGCAAGTAATTAAGTCATAAAAGCTGATGCGCCCGCTTCGCGGGCGCATCAGCTTTTTGGGTTTTAATCTGCTTTAAACTTATTGCGTAATTGACTGCTGAGAATATCAATTATCGTTACAACGACTAACAAAACTAACATCATCGTCATCGCTTTGTTATATTCAAAACCGCGAATATAATTTACCAACTCAAAGCCAATCCCACCTGCACCGACTACACCTAAAACTGACGCAGCCCGAATATTGTATTCAAACATATAGAGCGTATAACCCAGACATAGCGGCAAAACCTGAGGCATTACTCCATATTGAGCGATTTGCCACCATGACGCTCTACTCACTTGCAAAGATTCGAGCGATCGCTTATCCACAGACTCGATCGCCTCTTGATAGAATTTTGCTAAATAGCCAATCGTATAAATCCCTAACGCCAAAGTCCCTGCGGGTGCGCCCAAACCTGTTGCCGCTACAAAAAATAAACCTAAAATAATTGATGGAACTGAACGCACGGCATTTTGGAAGAGACTAGCCAGCGATCGCAACCATAGGGGGGAAAGATTTCTTGCCGATAACAGGGCAATGGGAATGGAGAGAATTGCGCCAATAGTCGTACCCCAGAGCGACATCTGCACTGTCTCAATCAGCGCCTTAACCGCGACATCGAAAATACTCAGATCGGGCGGCCATAATCGCGACAAAAAATCTGTCATGTAGGGCAGACTTGTCTGGATTAATTTTGGATCAATTTTTAAACCTTGTAATGACCAGATATAAGCCCAACCTAAACCAATGATCACTAATCCTCTGATAATCCAGACTTGATTTTGGTTAGGGATAATTTTAGAGGTGTGGGAACGAATCTGATCAAGAAATTTCATTATGCGGCTTGGGCGGACTGAAATTGAGACTTACCTTGCATTTCACCTTGCAATTGAGTAAATTGCAATTGAGCAAATTGTCTTTCAATATTTTGACAGTCCCCATCATACCAGACCTTCCCATCTTCAAGAATGATTGCACGTTGGGCATACTGTGCTGCAAGAGCAAGATCATGCAATACCACCACAACTGTCAATCCTTGGCGATGCATTTCCTGTAAATTGCTCATCACCTGTTTAATTCCTGATACATCTAAACCTGTAGTTGGTTCATCAGCTAGCAAAATATGAGGCGACTGGATTAAGGTACGGGCGATCGCCACTCGTTGACGCTGACCGCCACTGAGTTGTTTTGCTTTTTGATAGATCTGTTCTTGCAATCCCAATTTTTGTAATAGCTGCATGGCAACACGGCGATCGCGTTTGGGAAATCCCCAGAGACTCTGCCATGTCGTTAGCTCTCCTAAACATCCGCACAAAACATTATCTAAACAAGAAAGCTGATCGACTAAGCCACCACCTTGAAAGAGAAAACCCACATTTTTACGAACTTCCCCAATATGCTCTCGATCGACTTTTGTACCGCATATCTGGATTTCGCCTTGATTCACAGGTACTAATCCCACTAGCGATCGCAAAAATGTTGATTTACCTGCTCCATTCAATCCCAGCAAAGCCACAAATTCACCATGATTAATCTGGATATCAATGCCATTGAGAATGGGACGCTTCAAGGTTGATTGATAATCAGTACGAAGATTGCGACAAGCGATTGCGGGTAAATTATTCTCTAATAAAGGTTTCATAATTTTAAAAGTTGTGAATGGATAAATAAGAGATCCCCCTCAATCCCCCTTGCAAAGGGGGAAGAAGAAAATATAATTAATTCTCCCGCTTCCAAAGAGGGCTGGGGGAATCTAAGTAGCTGGTTGCAATTAAATATAAAATGTGTGTGGAATGGGCTGTGTGTGGAATGGGCATCTTGCCCGTCAACAGGCTAGAAGCCTGTTTCACTATCATTTAAGGCTTCAAACCAGCACGTTGAATTGCTGTACGCATACTTGCTAAATGTTCCTCATGATCAACCTTGACCAGTTGAGTAGAGTTGTAGAGACTACGGAACAACTGATTATTTACAGGTTCATTCAGTTTCAAAAATGCATTAATCAGCTTCTCACGGGTTTCAGGCGGTACATTGTCATCGAAGGTAATCCCATGAGCGGGGACTTTGGGAACAGCATGGAGAACGCGCAGTTTCTTGCCCTCCTCCGATGTAATCCAAGGCGGTAACAAGGCATATTCAGAGACAACAGCCACATCAGCCTGCTCGCGTAATAAAGCTTGCAAAGCGCTGCTGTAGCCATCACCATAGGTTACTTTGCCAAAAAATTGTTCTAAGCGATCGGGACCATCGACAAATTTCAACCCGACCAATTCACTAACAGGAAAGATAAATCCCGATCCTGATGAGCGTGAGGTAAACGCCATACGTTTACCGCGCAACTGCTCCAATGTTTTTTCAGGAGTTTCCAATGGACGCAAAGGACTATCTTCAGGCACGACAAACACCGAGTTATAGGTTTTACCGCCCGAATAGTCATCACGCACTTCGGCAAGATACATTTTTGCGCCCGATAGCTGCTCGGCTTTGAGTGCGGCGCGACCACTGACAAAGGCAACATTAGCGCGATTTGCCTTGAGCGCTTCCACCGATGCGGTTTCATCACCAATCACCCCCTTGATGGTAAGCCCTGACTCTTTTGATAAAATTGCCGAAACTTCATCAACCTTACTTTGCAAATCTTTTGTATCACGGCGGGTTGCAAAAGCGATCGTGACTTCGTTAAGGGGAGCTTGTACTGTCGTGGGAGATGGGGCAGGTTTTGCTTCTTTGGGTACTTCTTTGACTAGCTCTTTGCCTACAACCGCCTTAGTCGGTTCAGTCTGAGATGAGGTTTGGCGATTATCGGAACTGCAAGCAGTTAAGCCACTCAAGGCTAACACTCCCATCAGTATGGTCAAATTAATTGGGGTAAACAAGTTTTTTCTTAAGGTTTCTTTCATTGATTTCTGGAAAATGCTCAATACACTAAAAGGAATTAGTTTCAATAACTGCTTGGATTAGCTTAAACCTATTTGAGAATTAAAGTCAATAATATAATATTTTTTATTGTGATGAATCCCAAAAAATAGTAGGGGCGCATCCCTATCATTATTATTTTTGGAACATCTGGATTGGCATCTTAATTCTCTCGCAATCCCCTTAGTTTTCGGTCTTCGTAACTTATTGGACTTACGCAAAAGCACGCATTGTAAAAGCAATTCATGAATTGCCCTTACAATACGGGTTTCAAGTTATTTCTGCGTAAGTCCTAACTTAGATAAAAATTTATGCTCAAAAAACCATCTATTTAGGTTATGATCGGTAACTGTCGCGAATTGTATTAAATTTTTAGACTTACCTTACCTCTACATCCCCTGATAGAACCGAAATGGCTAAGAAAAGCATGATCGAGCGCGAGAAAAAACGCGCTAAGTTAGCTGAAAAGTATGCAGCTAAACTTGAAGCTCTTAAAGAAAAGTTTGCCAGTCCTGAACTGACACAACAACAAAAAGTCGCAGTACATCGCGAAATCCAACAAATTCCTCGTAATGCTAACCCCACTCGCCACCGCAACCGTTGCTGGATGACGGGCCGTCCTCGTGGCTATTACAAAGATTTTGGTTTGTGCCGCAACGTTCTGCGTGAGATGGCGCACCAAGGCTTATTGCCAGGTGTCGTTAAATCTAGCTGGTAGTTTGATTAACACAAAAAAGCCGTCGCCAACTGGTGACGGCTTTTTTGTGCGTTAATTTCTTAGCTTTGTAGCAATTTAGATAATCTGGGAACGATCACGATCGCCAAATAGCATTGACATGGTATGTCTATTGAGGGGAAATTTTCACACCCTAAGACGTTTAGATAGTTACATCATGGATATTGTTGATCAAAAAATTTTGATAACACAGGCGGACTATGCCAAAAAACTACGCCCATTACTGCCTGTTGAAGCCTTTGTACCAAATATTAATATTGTCTGGATCTTATTGATTAATATCTTGATCTTAATTGCGGGGTGGGCGATCGCATCTTATTTAGATCGTTGGAATCCCTATTATCTTTGGCTATATTTGCCGTTCTCGATCATTATGGCAAATAGTATTATTGTCTTACTGTTTAGTACACATGATCTATTACATACTTCTGCTATTAGTAATCCTCGGTTGCGTCAATTAGTTAGCCTATTAGGATTGACAATGCTATGGATGCCACCAACTTTATGGAAAGCCGTTCATAATCGAGAGCATCACAATAAAACTAATTCTGAGCAAGATCCTGATCGCAACTATCTATATTCACAACCAAATAATTGGGGAAAGTGGATTCAAAATGCTTTCGTACCATCATCAGAAGTAAACCCATTTTTGTTAACAATTGGGATGGCTCACGCTTGGGGAGTGCATGTATTTCGTAATCTTACATCGGTACTATTTTTCAATGATAAAAATGCACAATATCCAGTATTTGCATTTAGTATTAGTGAGAAAGAAAGATGGAAAATTGTAGGGGAACTTATAACGATAATTAGTTTACATATAGCTATTTTATTAAGCTTACAGTTTTCTCCTGTTAAGCTTTTACTTGCTTACTTTCTTCCAATTTGGATTGGACATGCAGGTTTGATGTTTTATATTTACACAAACCATATGCTATGTCGGATGACATCGGTAAATGATGCATTAATCAATAGTCTTTCGATTCGTGTACCGAAAATATTTGATATACTGCATATAAACTTTTCCTATCACACGGAGCATCATATTTTCCCAAGTATGAATCCAAATTATTATCCGATGGTGCAGGAATTATTGTTAACTCACTATGCTGACCGATTTAATTTGATGGATGCTGGTAAAGTATGGAAATTGATGCTACAAACACCGCGTCATTACCTGAATGAAACTACGTTTACAGATTGGTCAAACAACAAGATCGTACCTTGTCCTGAATTAGGTATCACTACCGCTAAGGAATCGGCGATTTAATAAGTCCAATAAAATCCCAAGCGTGTAATTCTAACTACTGTTACCTTCGCTACGGAAGTAATGTTGCTTTTAAAGTCAGATCAAGATTTGCAGAAAATCGAAAATCTGTCCAAATTACAAGTCAAATCACCCGCCTAATAACCTATGCCTAGCTTACCAAGCACGATTTATCCCATTGGCGCTTACAACCTTCACGGTTTAGTGTGGCAAACTGATGCTAATAATGGCAACCCCTACGCCATTTCTGTTGATGCCTATCAAGGACATTTGCTGAAAATTGATCCATCCTCCGAAGGAGCCACGGTACTCAATAATTTCACCGCCGCGCAGTTTCGAGATGCCACGGGTTTAGCGATCGCGGGTGAGACACTTTGGATTACTAAGGACAATGGCATTTATTACTGCAACATGGTTGATTATGACCTCCAGCCATTTATGGAGCTACCTAACAAAATCGATGGCATCGCTGTATCCGAGGGCGGCGTGTATGTAAGCTCCAAGGAAGTTGGCAAGATTTTTGTATTTGGACGCGCCACCCGCACCTTGCTACGGATTATGGATGCACCTGGAGCAGGGTTTGAAGCGCTGACCTTAGTGGGCGAAGAATTGTGGGTCAGCGATCGCGTTGAAGAAACCGTTTATCGACTTAATGCTAAAACTGGTGAAGTTCTACATCGCGGTTTGACTCCATTTCCGAATCCTTTGGGTTTAGGCTTTTTAGGAAATGATTTGTATGTGGTTTATTCAGGCGATGAGAACTACATTCGCGACAATCCTAATGATCTAGATGAGCCATTCTCGGTTGCCACGAGAGAAAAAACCTTTATCCATCGCCTCAAATTCGATCAATATCAAGATGGAAAGTTAAACTATACGCTCACCACTGGATACAAAGTGGAGATGATTTATCTTGAAGAGCTTTCTTCAGAAGAGCCAACTTCTGTCTATAACCTCACATGGCGAGTCGCTTATCCTACTGATAACTATCGCCAAAAATTATTAGCGATCGAGCCAATCGGAATTCCCTTTGAAGAAGAAATTGTCGATGGTCAGCGTGTCGCTGCTTTTAAACTTGGGAATCTCAAACCTGAAGAAGCGCGAATGTTTGGGTGGAAAGCGACCCTAGAAATGCATGGTATCAAGTATGAACTGAAAGATAGTGAAGTGGAATTTGTTCCCGAACTATCCCTTGAAATGCAGAAGCTTTATTTAATTGATGATGATGGGTTGAGTATGGACAATCCCATTATCCAAGCCGCCGCAAGGGAAGCAGTTGGCAATGAAACTAATATTTTGCGGAAGATGCTCCTCATCCGTGATTACGTCTATGACAAGCTTGAATACCGTGTTACGCCCTATATCGCCTCTCCAGAAGAGGTATTAATCAGAGGTACAGGCTCTTGTGGTGAATATGTTGGTTTATTACTCGCGCTCACCCGATTAAATGGCATTGCTTGTCGCACGGTTGGACGTTATAAATGTCCCCATGATGGCGAATTGATGATGAATATCCCTCTTCATCAATACTATAATCACGTTTGGATTGAGTTCTATATTCCTAGTATTGGTTGGTTGCCAATGGAATCTAATCCTGATGATACTGGATATCGTCCCTATCCCACTCGATGGTTTATGGGACTGCCTTGGTATCATGTCGAAATTGGCAAAGGCATCTTTTTTGAGACGATTCAACCACAACCATATTCGATTGGAGAGCTTGCTCTCAATCATGTGAGATTTAAAGTGTTAGAAGAAATCTAATACAGCCTATTTAGGCTTTAAGGGATACCAAAAAAATTTTAAAAGGCTTGCTTCGCAAGCCTTTTAAAATTTTTTTGGTTTTAAGTTAGCGCAAAGCGCTAGATTTCTGTATAGTTAAGACAGACAAACAAATTCCTTCGGAAATTGGTTAAAGGAACGAGATCGGACTAGTAGCAAAGGAGCCAAATAAATGACTGACTCACTACGATTAGAAGCGGCTCTATTGGCTTTAACTCAGTCTGCGCAGACTTTAGTAGAAGAGACAAGGAACACAAATACCAATCTTAACAACCTAGTTGAACATCTTTACACCCGAAATGATCTAGTAGCCGTTGATGTGGTAGATATCAAAAACGAGTTACACGAATTTAAGGAAGTTTCTGGATAAACTCTTTAAGCCCCATTTGATAGGTTTGCAGAGAGTCTAGAAAGCCACCATTATGATCGCCGCGTAATTTAACCAATTTTTTTGGCTCATTGGCGACCTGAAAATTCCGTTCTCCATGATGAAAGGGAATAATTTCATCATCAGTACTGTGAATAATCAAAACGGGGATTTTGATATTTGGCAAGCGATCGCTAGAATTGTAGGAAAATCGCGATAAAAATCGAATTGGCAAAAATAGATAGAGTTCAGAGGCGCGATCGCTAATCGAGGTAAAAGTAGATGCGAGTACTAGTCCTGCTGCGGTCTTTGGGGGAGATTGCGCTGAAGTTGTTTGAGCAAGATAGGAGGCGATCGCGCCGCCTAGAGATTCCCCATAAATAATGATTTTTTGAGGTGAAATTTTACGTTCTTGAGTGAGGTATTGCCATGCGGCTTCAACATCGGCATAGGTTCCTTCTTCAGTAGGTTTACCCTCGCTTTTGCCATAGCCACGATAGTCAAAGAGGAAAGTCGATAAACCTAAACTCTTGAAAATTGGCAAATAACTTAGGCGGTGGCTAATATTGCCACCATTGCCATGACAGAACAAAATCACGCCTTTGCCGAGGCTGCCATCATCTTTGAATGGAACAAACCAAGAGTCTAACCTGACATTATCTTTGGTTGTTATCTGAATATTTTCAAATTTTAAGCCATTCGCTTCAGGTGTTTCTAATAGCTCTCGGCTCGGCATATAGACTAAATTTGACTGACCGAAGTATAGTGCGATCGCTAAACCAATATAAGCAAGGACGAGAACGCGAATAACTGGCAGTATAAATTTCTGAAATATGGGAAATGCTGATAGCCAATTCTGACTCATAAGGTATAAGCCCGCCAGCCGCCATAACTAGTTATTTCCTGTTGTCCTTCACATAAAAATGGTTCGCCTAATACGCCTAAAACTTCCTGACCATCGGCAAGGACAACTTTACCAATGCATAATCCCGCAGGTTCAGATAACAGGATGTCACCAAGAGCCGCAGGAGTGATTGACCAGATTTCCAAGGCGATCGCTTGTCCATCTTGACTAACTCTGAGCATAGCGGGATGACGATCAGCGATCGACCATAAACGATAAATTGGTGCAGTTAGATCTTCTCTGACAAAAATTGCGCCAACTTTTAGCAGATTGTCGTTTAACTCTAGTCCACGCATTAAAGTACCATTAACGGCAAAATCGATCATTTTATCAATCATTTTTATGTCTCTAAATAACTTTTAGGTTTTAGAATATAGAATCATTACTTTCTATTAGCATTCATAGCCATTTCGGTATTGTTCATATAAATACAAATACCGCGACAATGTATGTCTATTGTATTACTGTCAGTTGGGTAGGAGGGTTTTCTTTATGCGATACAAGCTTAATTTATTGAGCATAATTGCTGCAAATATGGCTTTTGGGGCGATCGCTCCAGAGATGTTTGCAAGTCCTGTTCAGCCATCGATGATGATATATGTGTCATCTCGTCCAAATCTCAATGGTGATGGTTCAGTCAACAATCCCTATTCATCGATCGCGGCAGCTTTGGCAACTAAACCTGTCGCGGGGACAATTATTCAGCTAAATCAAGGGGTTTATAGCGCTGAGACAGGAGAATCATTTCCGATTAAACTGCCCGCAGGGGTCACGCTACGCGGTGAGCCAACGGTTAGGGGGATAAATACCTTTATTAAGGGTAGTGGTAAGTTTGTTAGTCCTTCATTTACTAGCCAAAATATTACGATTTTGGCGGATGATGACGTAAGGGTTGAGGGGATTACCTTAACAAATCCCAATGATCGCGGCACGGCGATTTGGTTAGAGAAGGGGAAACGGGTGGCGATCGCCAATAATACTTTTGTGAATAGTGAGCGTGAGGGCGTATTTCTTGCGGGAAGTGCTGATGCGATCGTAAGTGAAAATATTTTTAAGAAAAATGGTGCGAATGGACTTTCGGCGGTTGGTAGTAGTACGGGAGAAATTCGGAATAATGTTTTTGAAGATACTGGTTTTGGACTAGCGATCGGACAGAAATCACGAGTCACTGTCAACAGTAACAATATTCTTAATAATACCGATGGCATTGTAATTTCTAATTCGGCATCTCCGATTTTACGCAACAATATCATTTCCAATAATCAGCGCAATGGGGTCGTGATTGTCAAAGATGGTAATGATCATCCGACTCCTGATTTGGGAACTTCGGGTGATCTTGGCAAAAACATCTTCCGTAATAATCTCGGTAAGGATCTCAATAACAGTTCTGGTGTTACTCAAATTGCGATCGGCAATGATCTTGATCTTAAAAAGATTGGTGGCAAGATTGCCTTTATTGGAGAAGGATCGCCTCAGTCAAATTCAAATATTCCTATCAATACGGCGTTATCGCCAGCACCGACCCCAGCCAAGAGTAATAGCAGTCCAGCACAGTCTTTACCAAATAATTTACAGATTGTTGAGCCAGTTGAGCCAATTAAGCCAATAGAAACTCCAAAGACGATCGCATTGAGATCTCCTGTTCCTAATAGTGCTGCTATTCCGAATCCTGTAATTCCAAATCGTGTAGTTCCAAATCCTGTAATTCCAAATCCTGTAATTCCAAATCCTGTAATTCCAAATCCTGTAATTCCAAATCCTGTAGTTCCAAATCCTGTAATTTCCAAACCTAACACCATTGGTGGTGTAGAAATTAATCGATCGCCTCAGCCGAATTTAAATATTCCTTCTAATTCTTCTTCTACTTTATCTTCAACGTCAATTAATAGCGTACAAACATTACCCGAAGTACCAAAGGTTGTCACACCAATTAAGCCGATAGAATCTACTACTTCTATCGCGATGCGATCGCCTACGCCTCTGGAAACATTGCCCGAAGTACCCAAGGTTGTTACACCAATTAAGCCGACAGAATCTACCACTTCTATCGCGATGCGATCGCCTACGCCTCTGGAAACATTGCCCGAAGTACCCAAGGTTGTCACACCTATTAAGCCGATAGAGTCTAGTTCATCTATCGCGATGCGATCACCTACGCCTCTGGAAACATTGCCCGAAGTACCCAAGGTTGTCACACCTATTAAGCCGATAGAGTCTAGTTCATCTATCGCGATGCGATCGCCTGTTCCCAGTAACCCCAATCAATTTGAAACATTACCCGATGTACCGAAGGTTGTTATTCCTAGTAAACCGATAGAATCTATCACTTCTATCGCGATGCGATCGCCTGTTCCCAGTAACCCCAATCAATTTGAAACATTACCCGATGTACCGAAGGTTGTTACTCCTAGTAAGCCGATAGAAACTACCACTTCTATCGCCATGCGATCGCCTGTTCCCAGTAACCCCAATCAATTTGACACATTACCCGATGTACCGAAGGTTGTTACTCCTAGTAAACCGATAGAATCTACCACTTCTATCGCGATGCGATCACCTATTGCTGATAAAGGGCTAATCACCAATATTTCTAGCACACAACCAAGAAATAATCCAAACACTAATCCAAACACGATTGAGTCGATTGAAATCAACCGATCGCTTGAGACATCTTTTAATAAACCCGTAAATCCTCCAATAGCTTTATCTCCATCCAGCAAAACTGTAGTACTGGAAGCGTTACCTGATGTCCCCTTACCAGTTTCTAGAACTACCCCAACCTCATTCAATGCAACAAATCCTGACAACAAAATTATTTCTCAAACTCCATCCAAAGATAATATTAACGATATTCTCATCGATCGAGATCCCATTCCCATTGTTCCACCGCAGCAGGTAAATCCACCAAAATCCCAGTTTATTCCTAACAATTCACCCGCGCAAGTAGTTCCCAATCCAAGTATTTCGCAACCAATTGATCCATTCAAACCAACTGACCTAAATCCTGTTCAATCAAATCCAATTCCTATCAATTTGCCCTACAATGCAAGAGTTGCGGCGCTAGTCCCACCACCTGCAACTGACAAAGCTCCCTATTTAGTTGTAATTCCAACTTCAGATAGCAATGTCCTGAATCAGGTACGAAGTGTTGTTTCTACGGCTAAATTTATTCCCTCTCGATATGGTTATATCATCATGGTACAAGGTTATCCCGATCGCAATCGGGCTGAAGTCTTAAAGACGATCGTGCGATCGGAAATGGGCTTAGATGCCCGTTTAGTTCATCAAAACAACCTCTAAATACTTATTGGCTTCACCTATAAGTATCTAAGTGGCTGGTTGCAATTAAATATAAGATGTGGAACAGGCTTCTAGCCTGTCAACAGGTTAGAAGCCTGTTCCACTATCTAACAATTAATTAAGCCTACCTACTTAAGTTGCTAGGCACACAGAATTAAATATAAAATCCCAAAAGCTGTAGCGATCGCTGCGCGTTCGTTACAGCTTTTGGATCTGGTTTCTAATATAAAAGGTCATCAACTATCATGCAAGAAACATTAGCCGAAAATCCATCAATGACTGAGCCAATGATTGTCGCGAAAGATGTGCATAAATGGTATGGCAGTTTTCATGTTCTCAAAGGTGTGAGTCTCACCGTAAATCGTGGTGAAGTAGTGGTGATTATGGGGCCTTCTGGTTCGGGGAAATCAACCTTTGCAAGGACTTTTAATGCTCTCGAAGAATATCAACAGGGTGAAATTATAATTGATGGCTTTGTGCTATCACCAGAAAATAACCGCAATATTGACGCAATCCGACGCGAAGTGGGGATGGTATTTCAACAATTCAATCTATTCCCGCATCTCACGGTATTCCAAAATATTACTCTTGCGCCGTCATGGGTTCGCAAGTGGTCAAAGACCAAAGCGTCAGAGGTTGCCACACAATTATTAGAGCGGGTGGGAATTTCGCAACAGGCGCATAAATATCCATTACAGCTATCAGGTGGTCAGCAGCAACGGGTAGCGATCGCGAGAGCTTTAGCGATGCAACCGAAAATCATGCTGTTTGACGAACCGACTTCTTCTCTCGATCCTGAGATGGTACGCGAGGTTTTAGATGTCATGCGATCGCTAGCGGATTCGGGTATGACGATGGTAGTCGTAACCCATGAGGTCGGCTTTGCCCGTGAGGTCGCCGATCGCATTGTGTTTATGGATGGTGGTGTAATTG
>Ga0194061_1001405_pt1 | contig 14015 bp, 14 predicted proteins | sample SepL2221m_MetaG_FD_163423 | JGI IMG/M metagenome (GOLD analysis project Ga0194061, IMG submission 163423) | Anoxic zone freshwater microbial communities from boreal shield lake in IISD Experimental Lakes Area, Ontario, Canada - Sep2016-L224-21m | ecosystem: Environmental > Aquatic > Freshwater >...
TAAATGGGGGGCGAGAGCTGATGCCAAGCCGCCTTGGAGGATAAATACCTCTGGGTTTGTAATGCAGCAAACTGAAGCAATACCGCGAGATAACAGCTCTAGTTGTTGATCAACGAGCTTTATTGCGAGTTTGTTACCGGCGCTTGCGGCCTGATAGATAAGTTTGGCTGTTACTTCTTCACCATTTGCTAGTGCAATAATTTCTTTCGCATCACCTTTAGATTTCAGGGCTTGGAAGTTTCGTTCAAGGCCAGCGGCACTCGCTTGGTATTCAAAATTTGCATTTGTCTCAGCGGTAGATAGATCAGCTATTTGAAGCGGGAGATTTCCTACTTCGCCAGCAATTCCATTAAAGCCTCGGTAAACCTGGCCATCGATAAGCAGACCAAGGCCGATACCAACACCGATTGACATGGCAGCGGCATTACTTGCATTAACTGCCCCACCCTTCCAATGCTCACCATAGATGGCAAGGTGCGCTTCGTTCTCAACAAAGACCTCAGTTTTTAGAAGTTTCGACAATTCCTTTGCGAGCGGAAAGTTATTCCATTCCGGCAAGTTGTAGGCCACTCTTACTTCACCGGTGACTGGGTGGATGGATCCTGGGGTTCCAACGACTATTGCACCGATGTCGGCTAATTTGAGGCGGTTATCTTCAAGTAACTTTAAAGCGGTCTCTTGAACTTTTTTGAGGATCTCTTTTCGCCCACCGGATCTTGGTGTTTGTTCTCTGGAGCTTGCAACAATGTTTCCATCGAGGTCTGAAAGCAGCGCTCTAATCCGAGAGCCGCCAATATCGATACCAATTATTTTGAGCCGGTTGCTGTTGTAGAAAATTTGCTGTGCTTTTGGTCCGGGCTTGCCGCCGATTGATTCGACTTTGGTATCACCGAGATAGATCAACTTCTCTTTCAACAAGATATCTAACGCTTCGTTAACTGTGGGTTTGGATAGTCCGGAATTTTCACCGATTTGTTGCCGGGTGATTGGACTATTGACGCGAACACTCTCGAAAACCCGCGCAACATTAAGACGTCGCAAGCCCGCGGGCGAGCCAGTAGCTGACCTGGCGTAGGCCGGCGGCAGAAATTCGCTGAATATGCTTGACAGAATAGGAAGACTCCTTGTTCTATTGACCACGTGGGCAACCGATTGGTGGCCCTTCGAGCTAGGTGAAGTCTAGAAGATGGATCCAAAACTGGGTAGAAGGAGAAACTACTAGTGACGCAAGGCACAAAATCGCGTATAGACATTAAGGATGTTTCAAAGATCTATAAAACCGGAAGTGGAACGGTCGAGGCTGTTAAGAACTTTACTGAGAGTGTTAAAGATGGCGAATTTGTTTGCGTGGTAGGAGCAAGTGGATGCGGAAAGACAACATTGCTCTGGTGTTTATCTGGATTACATCCTTCAACGTCAGGAACTGTTGAAATTGATGGCGAACTCTTAACTGCACCAATGCCAGGAAAGATCGGAATGGTTTTTCAGGATTCTAATTTACTTCCCTGGCGCACCTTGATGGAAAACATCGAACTGCCATTTCAAATTAAAAACAAGCCGGTCAACCATGAATTAGTTAATGAGCTTCTTGATGTTGCCGGATTAAAGGGCTTTGAAAATTCTTATCCAGGTGAACTATCTGGTGGAATGAAGCAGCGTGGTTCAATTGTTCGGGCACTCGCACAAGATCCTGAAGTTTTACTTATGGATGAACCGTTCGGTGCACTTGATGCTTTCACTCGTGAAGAGATGAACTTGTTCCTACTTAAGGTTTGGGCTAAGACTAAGAAAACAATTGTTTTCGTAACGCACTCGATTTCAGAAGCCATCTTCCTTGGCGATCGCATCTGGGTCATGTCACCGCGACCAGGTCGACTTGCTCGAGTTGTGGATGTGAACTTTTCAAGACCGCGTGAATTGGATTTGCAATTCGAGCCAGATTTCATTTCGATTTTGAAGTCAATCCGCACTGAAGTTGAAGGCTCCAAAGCCGGAAAGGGGAACTAATAATGACTCCTGATAATTTGGCAGAGAAGATTCCAGATTTTAATTCTGCGGCTCCCGTACAAGGTGGTGGGCCTGTTGATGTGAGTGCGCTAGCAAGTGTGCGCCGAGCAAAAGGAATTAAAGAGATTTCCAAGGTTCTCCTGCTTGGAGTCTTGGTCGTTGTCTTGCTTGAATTTATTCTGATCTGGACAAAGACACCGCTATACATATTCCCTCGGCCAACTTTGGTTATCAAAAGTCTCTTTCATGACTTTGGTCCGCTTTATCGAGAGCCGCTTTTGCAGACCGTGCAAGAGTTCTTTGTTGGCTTGGCATTTGGTGCATCCATCGGCCTCGGGTTGGCGGTACTTGTCACGCTAAAACCAGGACTGGATATTTTTATTTCGCCTTACATCATCATCATGGTGACCACGCCGATGATCGCTTTAATCCCATTCTTGATGTTGAAGTTTGGCTTCGGAATGACACCGCGCGTTATTGCGGTGGCACTGGCATCCGGACCGATGGTGATGATCAACTCCGCAACGGGATTTAGACGGACAAATGCCGAATTGATTGCGCTGGGTAAGAGTTATGGCGCGACCGAATTTCAACTGTTCCGCAAGATTCGTTTTCCATTCGCACTTCCAATGATCATTGTTGGATTCATGGTTGGCTCAATTTTTGGACTTCTAACAGCCGTCGGATCTGAAATGGTCGGTGGTGGTGGCGGTCTTGGAAACCGACTCGTTTACTTCTCATCACTAGTGCGAATGGCGAACTTTGGCGCCGTACTCGTGATCGTTGCAACTTTCGGAGTTGCCTTATACAGCTTCTTTACATTCATCAATCGCAAGTATGCGAGCTGGCAGGTCTAGGCCATGGCGAATGTGAAGAAGATCCAAATGGAATTGCGCCCTAATGCCGAACCTAGAGCGCAGCTAGTAAAACCGCTAACAACAAACAGGAAGAGGTAGAGAAATGAAAAACAGAAAGCTATGGCTTGCGGGGGTTTCGGCGTTAGCCGCACTCTCTCTAGTTGTTGGTCCTACTGTTAGTAATGCCGCTCCGAAGATGACAACCATTACTTGGATGTCTCCTCGTGGCTCACTTGATGTAATGGATGACTACATGCTTCATGTCGCCATTGATCAGGGATATTTCAAGGCTCAAGGAATCAACGTAAAGTTGATTGCTGGACCTGCTGATGGAACTGCTGCAACTAAGTTTGTTGCTGCAAAGCAAGTTGACGTTTCATATCCAAGCCCAGGTATTTTGCTTTCATCAATTGATGCAGGTGTTCCAGTTGTATCTGCATTTAATATGATCCCAGGACAGGTGTTCAACTATGCCGTGCCAAAGGGAAGCGCACTTAAAACTATTGCAGACCTAAAGGGCCACTCAATTTGCGTGGGCTCACCTGCTTGGTCAGCAATCATCAACCCAATGCTTGTAGAAGCTGGCGTTGATCCAAAGTCTGTAACAATCATCGATGCTGGTTGGCCAACATGGTCACAAGCAATCGCTTCAGGTAAGTGCGATTCCGGTCTTGGCTGGGATGGACTTGCCGCTCAATGGGCAGCAACAGGTATCAACGTTGACTGGATCGTTGGCAAGAAGACTTCAAAGCAACCATCAAACGGTTATGACATCCGCGCATCTGAACTAAAGACAGCTGCTGGCAAGGATCTCTACACACGTTTCTTGCGCGGAGTAGCAATGGGTATGGAGTTTGCTAAGGACAACCCACGTGCTGCAGCACAGATCACTTACAACCGTCTTCCTGCACTTGGTGCAACACTCGCTCCACAGCTTGCTGTTGATTCAATGCGTGAAGAACAAGTTGGACACATGATTTCCTACCTTGATGGTAAGGGTTGGGGATATCACTACCCAGATGCATGGTCTAGCTACTTAAAGGTTGTTGCCGACATGGGACAAACTACAAAGTTGCTACCTGCAGATCAGGTCTACACAAATGCGTTGCTCGCTGGTGCAAACACCTTCGATCACGCAAAGGTTGCTAAGGATGCCAAGGCTTACAAGCTAAGCGGTGTCTTTGCGAAGGTAGCAGTCAAGGGTTAATTAAGCCCAAAATGTCGTGAGGTCGCTTCTTAAAGAAATTTTGGAAGCGGCCTTACACATTAAATTCGACATAAAAAATGAGAAGAAAGGAATCCCGTGAGTCGTCCTTCACAGAAGTCGATGTACTCATACGCATGGGATTTCGCAGAAGCGGGCGTAAGTGAGACGGTTTCGCAATTTAAGAAACTTGGTTTAAACACCGTAACCCTGGCCGCGAGTTATCACGCGGGAAAATTTTTCCGCCCAAAGGCTAAGACTGGGAAGATTTATTTTCCACAAGATGGAACAACATATTTTAAGACTAATCCCAATCGCTATGGCGCAATCAAACCAGTATCAAATTCGATTGATGGAAATGGTGATGTTTTAACTGCACTTACTAAGGATTCGAGCATTAAAGTAAATGCTTGGTTAGTGTTATTGCATAACTCACGGCTTGGCAGTGAAAATCTAGGATCAACGGTCAAGAACGCCTTCGGAGATCCTTATATTTACGCGCTCTGCCCTAGTGCGCCTGAAGCCAGGGCTTATGCCATTGGCCTTGCAAGTGATGTGAGTGAGAGTTATGAAATTGATGGAATATCGATGGAATCAATCGGCTTTCCACCGTTTGAACATGGCTTCCACCATGAGATGAGCTTTGTTAAACCAAATGTTTGGCTCTCCTCTTACTTGGGACTCTGCTTCTGTGAATTCTGTATAAGCGGGGCCGAGCATGCGGGTGTTGATGCTAAAAGTCTTAAAGCAAGAGTCGCAAAGAACATTAATGATTATCTTGCCGGGGATATCGATTATCCAGATGATATGGCGAAAGCATTCTGGCTTGCTGATGTTGCTGGTGATAGCGAAATGCGCAAATTTATGGATTATCGAAGCAGTGTTGTTACATCTCTGGTAACTGAAATAAGAACTGTTGTACGCAAGGACGTTGAAGTTGCAGTAATTCCTTCGGTGGCAAGGCCCACTGGTGGTGCTTGGTATGAAGGTACGGACCTGCGCGCGATTGCAGATGTAACTGGCGTAATCGAGGCCTGCTTTTATGAGAACTCGGCACAGCGCATAACTGCAGATCTAATTGATATCAAACGTCGTACCGATGGCGTGGGAACGATTAAGGGAATTTTGCGGCCGGCGTATCCAGATTTAGAGAGCAGAGAAGCGGTAGTAAGTGCGATTTGTGCGTTAAGTGATGGCGGTGTCCACGACATTGGCTTTTATAACTATGGACATATCAGGAGCCAAAGTTTGGCTTGGATCGCTGATGCGCTTGCAAGTGTGGATGGGAGAAGTAAATGAAATTCGCCGGGAAAATAGTTGCCGTAACAGGGGCTGCGGGTGGAATTGGCCAGGAATTATGTCGCCACTTTGGAAGTGCTGGGGCAACGATTTATGCGTTAGATAAAAAAGACTCCGTTATTGAATTTGCAAGCGAGTTAGCAAAGGCTGGAATTAAAGCCCACCCGTTGGTTGTTGATATCGGTGATTCAAAAGCGGTTGAAGCTGGCTTGGGCAAATTGATAAAAGATTTTGGCACAGTTGATGTAATGATTAACAACGCTGGTTTTTCCGACCACCCAACAATTGAGCGCACACCACCAGATGGTTGGGCCCATGACATTAATGGAAATCTAAATGGCGCTTACAACTGCACCTTCGCAGTGCTGCCTGGAATGAAAGCAAAATCTTCAGGTGCGATCGTAACTATTGGTTCAGTTAACGGACTTTCTGCACTAGGTGATCCGGCCTATAGCGCGGCAAAGGCTGGACTTATAAGTATGACTAAAGCTTTAGCTATGGAATACGGAAGATATGGGGTTCGTGCCAACATCGTCCTCCCCGGAACGGTGCGAACTCCCATATGGACTGAACGCGCAAAGAAGGACCCGTCAGTACTGAAAACTTTGATGCGCTGGTATCCCCTTGCGCGGATTGCAGAACCGAGTGATATCGCTAAGGCTGTTGCTTTCTTGGCTTCTGATGATGCTGCAGCAATTACTGGAGTAGAGCTTCCAGTCGATTGTGGTTTAACTGCGGGAAATATTGTGATGTCTCGTGAATTAACTCTAGAAGATTTTTAAGCGAACAAAACTCAGAACGAAGGAGAAGAAAATGGACAAATTGAGGATAGGCGTCATCGGTCTCGGATGGTTTGGCGAAATACATTGCGATGCGATTATCGGAACACCGAGTCTAGAACTCGCTTCACTATGCACGAGAACGCCGGATCGCTTAGAAGCGATGGGCAAGAAATTTGGTGTTAAAAAGTTGGTAACGGACTATAAAGAGATGATCGCCGATCCAGATATCGATGCAGTCTCGATTACAACAATGTGGGATCAACACACTGATATCGCGATTGATGCCCTGAACGCAGGAAAGCACGTCTTTCTTGAGAAGCCAATGGCTTCAACGGTTGCTGATTGTGAAAAGATTATTGCTGCTGCCAATAAATCAAAGGGAATTCTGCAGATCGGTCATATTGTGCGTTTCAATCCGCGCTACCGTGCCGCTAAGAAAGCGATCAGCGAAGGTGCGATTGGTCGAGTGCTTTCACTAAGTTCTCGTAGAAATATTCCGGCAGCTTGGACGCCAGAAATCTTGAACAAGATTGGACCAATTGTTGGAGATGCGATCCATGACACCGACATCATGCTTTGGTTGACGGGGGATCGAATCGTGAGTGTTTACGCGCAAACAACTGATTTTCGTGGCTTAAAGAATCCAGATATCGGACAGACAATGTATCGCTTTGCGAGTGGTGCCACCGCGACTCTGGAAACAGTTTGGTGCATGCCTGAACACACACCGTTTGATATCGATGAGCGCATGACTTTAATTGGCACAGAGGGCTTGATTCATATTCAAGATACTTTCCCTAACCTCGGTATCGTCACGAAGAACACTGGTGTTCGCAGCCCTGATACAACTTATTGGCCAGAGTTTGATGGATATCGTGGTGGTGCGCTTCGCGAAGAGTTCTTGTATTTTGCAGATTGTGCACTTCGCGGAATTACTCCAACAGTAAGTACGCCGGTTGATGCAATGCGGGCGCTGGAAGCAACTCTTGCCGCCGAAGAATCAGCACGTACTGGTCAAGTCGTTAAGGTTGGAAAGTAAAGCTAACTTTAAGCGATTGAAACTGGGCGACCTTCTTTTAAGGATTGCTTAGCTGCGAGTGAAACCTTGAGTGCGGATATCGCATCGTGAGTTGAGATGAGATCGTATTTGCCACCACGCTGGGCTTGCTCAAAGAAGTATGCAACCTGGCGACCGTAGGGATCATCGCTTGGGATTTGTTCTACGGTGTTTCCGCCAGCAGAAAATACGTGCCAACTATTAACACCAGCGCTATTTCCTGATGAGGATTCTTCGGTAGCCGATATTGCGGAGAATTCGTAGTGTGCAATGCCATCAGTGCCAAGAAGATCAATTGTGCTTGTGAAAGGTACGCCTGGTGCCGCGTTCATGAAACTTTGCACTTGGCCGACGCCACCACCCTCATACTTAATAGTTATTTCAGCTGGGCCAGTAGGCGAAGTTTGTAATGTGAAAACTTCAATTGGTTTTCCGAGATAGAGATTGATCTGATCAAAATCATGGATCGAGAAGTCCAGCAACATGCCACCGGATTGTGATTCATCGCCTAGCCAAGCCGCCCAAGTTGGTTTCGGGGAGAATCTGCGTGCTTGAACCGATAAAACTTTACCGAGATCGCCACGGACCGTTGCTTCGTGGAGTTTTTGATATCCCAAGAAGAAGCGAACCACGTGGGCGAGCATCAGTGAACCGGAACTCTTCTTTGCGGCTGCTTCGATTTCTAGTGCATCACTTAATGTGAAGGCAATAGGTTTTTCTAGGAGTACATGTTTGCCAGCAGCAAGTAAAGCGAGTGAAATCTCTTTATGCGTCAGCGTTGGGGTAGTAACTGAAACATATTTAACATCTGGATCGTTCAAAACGATTTCTAGATCCGAGACATATTTCGCTTTCGTCGCGGCTGCTACTGCGCCTTCTTTCGGGCGAGGCGTACAGATGTATTTGATCGCATCGCTTTGGCCGGCGTTTGCCCAAGCCGCAGCGTGCGCATTGGCCATATAGCCCTGACCGATAATTGCAATTGATGCCATCTAATTACTCGTTATGCAGATAGACGTTTAATCGTGTCTACGGAATAAGCGAGGGACTCGTGGACATCTTCGACACCATTTGGGCCTGCTGGAGTGAATTCAATTTCTATGCTTAGCGCTGCCGTGCAACCGTTCTTCTTTAGAATTCCGAGAATGCGCTCGAAGTCCAGATCACCGCGTCCAACTGCAGGGAAGTTCCATTCGTTTTGGGCGCCCGCCTTCTCCTTCAGGTGGATACCAGTGATTGAACCAGTTGATTTATCAAGGTCTTCATAAGGCATGATCGCGCCGTAAAACACTACGTTTCCAGTGTCGTAATTTAGACGAACATTTGGCATGTTAACTTTCTTAAGAAGAGCAATGATGCTCTCACCGGTCGCATAGTTATTGCCGTGGGTTTCAATTGCCATTTCTAGGCCAAGATCCTTGGCAACCTGACCAAGTTCTTTAATAATTTCGACAAGCTCTGTGTCATCACCGATAACTGATTCATCGCCATGAGTTTCACCGGTGCTGAGGGTTACGTAACCAACGCCAAGTCGCTTTGCTAGTTGTAGATTCTTCTTGAAAGTCTCTTGACCTTCTTTAGTTTGAATATTTGTGTGGCCGCACATTCCAATTGCCTTGATGTCATTAGCCTTAAGTAGATCAAGAACCTTTGCTACTTGAGCATCACTGAAGTTGTTATGGACATGTTCGGTCCAACCAATAACACCAGCGAGTTCGATCAACTTTATTCCCGCGCGTTTGGCGCCTTCGACCGCCTCTTCAAGTGTGAAGCCGTGGTAACTATTGCTGTTTAGGCAAATTGGATTATTCATTATTTTCTCCGTTGTTTAGTCGAGTTTGAAGAGGGACGGGATAAAAGTTAGAACCAGCCAGTTTCATTTGGGTTTCGATATTGCATGAATTCAACAACCGCCCCATCCACAAGAACGAAGGCAACACGAACAAAACCATCAGCAACATCCCATGGTTCTAACAAAATCTCATGGCCCTTAATTGCTTCATCAACGCTGTCGACGCGATAGGCGACGTGTGGCATGTGTCGAATAGGACCTGTCACTGGAGTGTCATGTTCGTAACGTAGGTATTCCACATTTGCGGCATGTGCTCGTGGGTTTGTTACCCAGACTCGTGTTGCATCGACGAAGTTTTCATCCGCTTGTTTAACTTCGGTGATAACGCCGATGTGATCGAACCGTGACCGATCAAATGCCATTGAACCCTCCAGAGCCTTGAATTACCCTGAATTCTCTTGGTCGGCTCCGAATGTGTCAATACCTCTACCAATTCCCCTTGCGGGGGGACTAGCGAACGCTGCGAAGTACTGCAGTTACTTTGCCCAGGATCTCAGCGTTATCGGCTGGGATTGGGGCGTAGTTATCGTTTGCTGGAAGTAGCCAGTAGTGGCCATCCTTCCTGGAGAAAGTCTTCACGGTGGCTTCGCCATCGATCATTGCGGCAACGATCTCGCCCTTCTCGGCGTTCTTCTGGGCGCGGATCACAACGTAATCGCCATCGCAGATTGCGACGTCGATCATGGAATCTCCGACAACCTTTAATAGGTAGACATCACCAGAACCAACGAGGGATTCTGGAAGTGGAAATACTTCTTCAACTTCTTGCTCGGCCAAGATTGGGGCGCCCGCGGCAATGCGGCCAACAAGTGGAACATTGACGGTGCGCTCGGCCACGACTTGGTTTGAAAGATGTTCTTGTCCTGGGAACTTAATTTCTAGGGCGCGGCCCTTGGTGGCATCGCGGCGGATCCAGCCTTTTTCTTCTAGGACTTTGAGTTGGTGGGAGACCGAGGCTGGGGAGGCAAGGCCGGCGGCTGAACCGATCTCGCGCATTGAAGGTGGATAGCCGTTCTTGGTGATGGCTTCCTGGATTACCTCAAGGATCTTGGTCTGGCGGGGGGTCAAGCCGTGCTCGTTGGCATCGCCATCTGGGAGCTCGGTGACTGGGGATTTAGGTTTTTGGCTCATGGGTAAAGGGTAGGGGAAGATTTCAAATTTGTCGAACATTTGTTCGGTTTTCACTTGCATGTGTCGGTGGTGGGGGGTATATTTTCCATTAGAACAGTTGTTCGAATCCCCTCGAACAACGTTTATGTAATCGCAAGGAGAAGTAAATGAGCAGCAAACAGAGTCGTCGCTTAGCCCGGACATTTGTAGGAATATCGCTATTAGTAGTGATTGGCGCTGGTTTTAGCGCAGTTGGAAATGCGAGCGATACCGTAATTCATTCTGGCCACTCTGGTTATGTTTCGATTGTTGTTGCACCTGGCGAGACTCTTTGGTCGATCGCAGGAATGGTCGGGGGATCTGATACTGCATCCGTCGTGGATCAGATTGTCTCGGCCAATAGCCTGACTTCATCGGATGTACATAGCGGAATGAAGCTCTGGGTACCTGCTAAATAAGTGCTAGTCCTCGGCCCTCCTATTGTTATGGATTGTGCCCGAGAGTAATTTCCCAAGAAACTGTGGCGGCCAATCATGGTTGCCGTGAAGGGAAGTGCAATGACTGATTTTGTATCACCGGGGCAACCTGGGAGCAAGGCAGTTTTCTTACCACGCTATGACCATTGGATTAACGGAAAGTTCGTTAAACCAGATTCCGGACAATATTTTGAAAATATAACTCCAGTTACCGGAAAAGTATTTTGCGAAGTTGCCCGTGGAAATGCCAAAGATATCGATCTCGCACTTGATGCAGCGCATGCTGCCGCACCTGCTTGGGGAAAAACTTCAGCAACCGAGCGCGCAATTATGTTGAACAAGATTGCCGATCGTATGGAAGCAAATGTTGAAGCAATTGCCGTCGCTGAAACTTGGGAAAATGGCAAGCCAATTCGCGAATCGCTATATGTTGATATTCCACTTGCAATCGATCACTTCCGTTATTTCGCGGCCGCAATTCGCGCCCAAGAAGGAAGCGCTGGCGAACTTGATCATGACACTGTGGCGTATCACTTCCACGAGCCACTAGGTGTTGTTGGTCAAATCATTCCTTGGAACTTCCCAATCTTGATGGCTGTTTGGAAATTGGCACCAGCAATCGCTGCAGGTAACTGCGTTGTGTTGAAGCCAGCAGAACAAACACCAGTATCAATTCACTTCTTGATGGATCTAATTAAGGATCTAATTCCAGATGGTGTTGTAAATATTGTTAATGGTTTTGGTGTCGAAGCTGGAAAGCCACTCGCATCATCACCACGTATTGCAAAGATTGCCTTCACGGGGGAGACCTCAACCGGGCGGTTAATCATGCAATATGCCTCAGAGAACATCATTCCTGTCACCCTAGAACTTGGTGGCAAGAGCCCTAACATCTTCTTCGCAGATGTTGCCGCAGAAAATGATGCGTTTTATGACAAGGCGCTAGAAGGCTTCACAATGTTCGCGGTAAATCAGGGCGAAGTTTGCACCTGCCCATCTCGTGGACTTATCGATACCAAGATCTATGACAAGTTCTTAGGCGATGTAACAGGGCGCACTAAGGCGATCAAGCAGGGACACCCACTTGATCTTTCAACGATGATGGGTGCGCAAGCATCGAGTGATCAACTAGAGAAGATTCTTTCCTACCTAGATATTGGTAAGAAAGAGGGCGCAAAGGTAATAACAGGTGGCGAGCGCGCAGATCTCGGCGGTGAACTATCTGGTGGTTACTACGTGTTGCCAACAATCTTTGAAGGCAAGAACTCAATGCGTATCTTCCAAGAAGAAATTTTTGGACCAGTCATATCAGTCACAAAGTTTGATGGCTTTGATGATGCGATGAAGATTGCTAATGACACGCTCTATGGTCTTGGCGCTGGTGTTTGGACGCGCGACATGAATACGGCATATCGCGCCGGTCGAGCAATTCAAGCTGGTCGCGTTTGGACCAACTGTTATCACGCATATCCAGCCGGAGCCGCATTCGGTGGTTACAAGGCTTCTGGTATCGGTCGCGAAAATCATAAGATGATGCTCGATCATTACCAGCAGACCAAGAACTTATTAGTTTCCTATTCCCCAAATAAACTAGGATTCTTTTAAGTCGTATTAATAAGGAGAACAATGGAGATTCCGTCACGAGTTGATTACACTGAGGCTGCAGCAGAAATGTTGCGCAAGCTTAGTGCAATCAATGGACCACTGATGTTTCATCAATCAGGCGGTTGCTGTGACGGGTCTTCTCCAATGTGTTATCTCGAAGGCGAATTTCGAGTTGGTGGATCCGATGTTTTGGTCGGCGAATTTGTAATTTCTGGAATCCAAAAGCCAATCCAAGTTTGGATGTCGGCATCGCAATTTGAATATTGGAAACATACGCATCTCACTATCGATTTAGTCGATGGTCGAGGCGGTGGCTTCTCGCTAGAGGCCCCAGAAGGAAAGCGATTTTTAACGCGCTCGCGCCTGTTTACCGAGGCGGAGTGGGCGATCCTGGAGAATTCTCCGGTCGCTACCGGCGCCAGATAGGCCCAGATAAGTCCAAATAAGCCCAAATAGCGGGTTCAGGGGCGACACGCCGTTAAGGTTCCTTTAAACCCTCAAGTTTCGCTGTATGGTTGGCACAACATATAGGGGTAAAACCACGATGAGTTTCCATAAGTTGTGGTTTTTCGACTATATTGCTCCTTCCCGCTAGTACTGCTTTCTGAGGAGAAATACCCGAATGATCTGCCCTTTTTGCCGGCACGATGACTCTAGAGTCGTTGATTCCCGCCCGGTTGAAGAAGGCACACTTATTCGTCGTCGTCGCGAATGTTCTGCTTGCAGCCGTCGCTTCACAACCTCTGAGACTTCCGTTCTTCTGATCATCAAACGATCAGGAGCAACCGAGCCATTTAGCCGTGAAAAGGTCGTTGCTGGTGTCCGTAAGGCATGCCAGGGCCGTCCGGTGAATGATGATGATCTAGCTCTGCTTGCCCAGCGCGTCGAAGAGTCTCTTCGATCCGATGGCCAGGCCGAGGTAGAAGCACAAGAAGTTGGAATGGCGATCCTCGCGCCACTCCGAGAATTAGATGAGGTGGCTTACCTCCGTTATGCCTCGGTATACCGTAACTTTGCCTCCCTCGAAGATTTCGAAGGTGAGATCGCTCTTCTCCGCGCGGCTCCTTCAAAAGTTTCAAGCAATTCCTCAAAAGTAATAAATGCAGTAAAAGAAAATTCATTAACTACTAAATAAGAAAAAGGTAACTAATCATGTCTATCGTCAATAAGCCAGCAGGTTCAACAGCTAATGCTTCTAAGGCTAAAAACCTTGGTAAGGGTTTAGTTCTTGAACGAATTTATACAACTGCTGGAAAGCACCCTTATGACGAAGTGACATGGGAACGTCGCGATGTTGTTCAGACCAACTGGAAGAGTGGCGAGGTTATCTTCGAACAAAAGGGCGTCGAGTACCCAGACTTCTGGTCAGTTAATGCATCAACAATCGTTACAACAAAATACTTCCGTGGCGCTGTAGGACATGACAATCGCGAATGGTCACTAAAGCAAGTTATTGACCGCGTTGTTCTTACCTACACCAAGGCCGGAAAAGAATTCGGTTACTTCGCAACTGATGCAGATGCTGAAATTTTCGAACACGAATTAACTTGGATGCTTATGCACCAGGTCTTCTCATTTAACTCACCTGTTTGGTTCAACGTTGGAACCAATGCACCACAGCAAGTATCTGCTTGCTTCATCCTCTCTGTTGATGACACTATGGATTCAATATTGAACTGGTATCGCGAAGAAGGAATGATCTTCAAGGGCGGATCTGGCGCCGGACTTAACTTGTCTCGCATCCGTTCAGCCAAAGAACTTTTGCA
>Ga0194061_1001408_pt1 | contig 14001 bp, 10 predicted proteins | sample SepL2221m_MetaG_FD_163423 | JGI IMG/M metagenome (GOLD analysis project Ga0194061, IMG submission 163423) | Anoxic zone freshwater microbial communities from boreal shield lake in IISD Experimental Lakes Area, Ontario, Canada - Sep2016-L224-21m | ecosystem: Environmental > Aquatic > Freshwater >...
CTCCGGATTTGATGCTGCCCGCAGTGCCATGTTGATCGCGGTCACCGAGCGCGCCGGGTCACTACGTCTGTTCGACAAGGACGTATTCCTCGCGACGATCGGTGGCATGCGCCTGACCGATCCAGGCACTGATCTTGCCGTGTGTCTGGCCGTGGTTTCCGGTGCCAACGGAGGTAGCGTCCCCCTCGATCTCGTGGCTATCGGGGAGGTCACTCTCACCGGCGATATCCGTCCGGTGCCGCAACTGTCGGAACGAGTCGCTGAGGCCGTTCGGCTCGGCTATCGCCGACTCTTGGTGCCACCTGGCACCACAGCCCGAGTCAACGGCCGCGGCGTCGGCGCAAAACTGCTCGAGGTACCCGACCTTGCCACCGCAATTCGCACCGGAATCGGGCAATAGCAACCAAAATCAAACCATCGCGCCTCTACTGCCGGTGCTCCTTTGTAGCAAGGCTGAAGGTGTGAAACTTCACCTAACCCATCGCCGACCGGCTGCCCGATATCTGTGGCTGACGTTGGCATTGGTGGTCGAGGCACTTATTGCAGTGATCGACTTGACCCAGAAATCGGTAATCTTCATGCCGCTTTCCTGGACGGTCATCATCATCGCCGCAATCTTCATTACTTGGCGCCAGACGTTGTGGCTCTCCGCACTGGCGCTCCTGTTCTCTGCAATTGCCAGTAGCCACTGGAACCACTTTCACGACCGTAACTACCAGGTGCAGTTCATGACGATGGTTGCGATGTCCATCGTTGCGGCCGTGTTGGCAGCCCACATCACCAGCAAAGACGAACGCCTAGTTCGACTGTCCATGACTGACGTACTCACGGGACTACCCAATCGCCTACTCCTTGCCGACCGGATGGCAGAACGAGGACGTCAACGCGGAGTCAGTGCAGAAGTGGTCGTCAGTTATCTCGACCTTGACGACTTCAAGTCAGTAAACGACCGCTACGGCCACACGATCGGGGATGAAGTCCTCCGTCAGGTTGCCCACCGTCTTCAATCGGTCGTGCGCGCCGGAGACACCGTTGCCCGCGTCGGAGGCGACGAGTTCGTCGTGCTCACCACGTCGGCCTCAGAGCCGCCTGAGGCGACTCGGCTAACCGAACGAATCGCGAGCGCAGTTCAGCAGCCTTTGATCATCGGTGAACTCGAGCTGATCCAACGGGCAACTATCGGCACGGTGGTTGGCTCGATCGATCTCGCGGATCCCGACCACCTCGTCATGCTGGCCGACAAGTTCTTGACCGAAGCCAAAGCCCGAGGCAAAGGCCGTACTCGAGTCGTCGACCTGCCATCCCAAAAGGTTGGTAACTAGTCAGCAACGGATTCTGCGCAACCACACTCGGGAGGTCAACATGACTAGAATGGCCTCCTGTGGCGGGGCTGAATCAGGGGAATCTAGAACTTGGCAACTGAAAAGATTGATGTAGAAGCTCGGCTACGCGAAGCCCTGCGCGCCGTTGCCCCCGGTACCGCACTGCGAGACGGACTCGAGCGGATCCTGCGTGGGCGTACCGGCGGGTTGATCGTTCTGGGGCAGGATCGCCTAGTCGACACCCTGGCGACCGGCGGGTTCAACGTGGACGTCGAGTTCACCTCGACCCGACTGCGGGAACTGTCCAAGATGGACGGCGCCTTGATCCTTGATCGGGATGCCACTCGAATAGTCCGAGCAGCGGTCCAATTGGTTCCTGATCCCAGCATTCCCACCGACGAAACCGGCACCCGGCACCGCACCGCAGACCGGGTGGCGCGCCAGACCGGATTCCCCGTGATCAGCGTGAGCAAGTCGATGAACATCATTGCTTTGTATGTCCATGGGCGTCGGTATGTCCTGGAGAACTCCGCAGCAATCCTTTCGCGCGCCGATCAGGCGCTAGCGACCCTCGAGCGTTACCGCTCGCGACTGGATGCGGTGAGCGGAACACTTTCGGCGCTCGAGGTTGAAGACCTCGTGACTGTGCGGGACGTCGTTGCAGTCGGCCAACGACTTGAGATGGTGCGCCGGATCGCTCGCGAGGTTGAAAGCTACTTGGTCGAACTCGGCACCGACGGGCGCCTGCTCGCACTGCAACTGGAAGAGCTCGTCGCCGGAGTCGAGGCGGATCGAGCCCTGATCCTGCGCGACTATTTGCCTCCAGCCACCAAACGGGCCCGCCGGATCGAAACATCAATGGCCGAACTCGACGCCCTCACCGCGGCTGACTTGCTTGATCCCATCAGCATGGCCCGTGCGTTCGGCTTTTCCGGCGCTACAGATGTGCTCGACCAGTCGGTGAGCCCTCACGGCTTCCGCCTGCTGGCCCGCGTGCCACGACTGCCCGAAGTCGTCGTCGAGCGCCTCGTCGAACACTTCGGCACCTTGGACAAGTTGCTGGCTGCCGGTATCGATGACCTTCGGGCCGTCGAAGGCGTCGGCGATACCCGTGCAAGGTCGGTCCGCGACGGCCTTTCACGGTTGGCAGAATCGAGCATCCTGGAGCGTTACGTATGACCCTTGACCCCGACGCGCTGGCTAACCGCGAGATGTGGACCCGCTACAACAGCGAGTACAACGATGCCAATGCCGCCCAAAATTGGGCTGCTGCCGAGATTTCATGGGGAATCTTTGGAGTTCCAGAGACCGACGTGAATGTGATCGGCGACGTTGCCGGGCTTGACGTCGTAGAGCTTGGCTGCGGTACCGCCTACTTTTCGTCTTGGCTGGCGCGGCGCGGCGCCCGGCCCGTTGGCGTCGATGTAACTCCCGCCCAACTCAATACCGCCCGCAGGATGCAGGCTCAAACCGGCATCGAGTTTGCGCTGATCGAAGCCAGCGCCGAAGCCGTTCCGCTACCTGACGCGTCGTTCGACCTAGCATTGTCTGAATACGGAGCGAGCCTGTGGTGCGATCCGGAGAAGTGGATCCCAGAAGCCGCCCGTCTGCTGCGCCCAGGTGGACGGCTGATCTTCCTGACGAACAGTGTGCTCGTGACGTTGTGTGTGCCCGAGACCGATGACTTTGCAACCACTTCGCTGCAAAGGCCACAACGTGGGCTCGGTCGAATCCAGTGGTCACCCGACGATGGCGTTGAACACCACCGGTCGCATGGTGCATGGATTGACCTCTTGCATTTGCACGGGTTCAGCATCCAAGCTCTACGCGAGATCTACTCGCCCGACGGCGCGGTCGACCATCCTTGGCACAACGTGGCTCGCGCCGACTGGGCCAGACAGTGGCCCCTTGAGGACCTCTGGGTGGCGCGCCTGCGCGACTGATCAGCCGATTGAGAAGGGTGCCGAATTAGATAGCAACCCACCATTTCCGACGACCAAGTCGTAATAGCCGGGTTTGGCCTTGCCTACTAGTGTCGGGCATCCGTGTAAGGAGCGCTGCAATTGCCAGGTGAAGTTGACCTGCACGACAGCCTTGGGCTTCAAAACCCGAACGCTGTGTCCGGTCGGCGTGAGACAGTCTCGGTTAGCCCAAGTGGCGTAGCCGCCGGAAGTTACCGTGAAGGTATTGGCAGCGCCTCCGACATCACGTCGACAGGCAACCTTGCCAATGTTCTGCAGCCCCAATTGCAATTGCACTGACGATCCGGCCGGGTAGGAGGCGGCATCGGTAGTGGCAACGATCTTCAAAGAACTATCCGAGCAGGGCCGAATTGCGGCCACGCTCGGCGATGCGGAACCGCTGGGCAACGCCGATACGGTCGGCAAGGGGTGCGAAGCCTTGGGGTGGCCGCTAGGCCGAACGGACCAGTATCCGGCCGCCGCCAGCACAAGCAGCATCGCGACGATGATCGCCCGCCGCAGCCAGTAGGTCAGCGCCGAGTCCGGGCCGACCGGTCGCCAGATCCCGCTAAGTCCCACCCGCCAAAACTATTGCCCAGGCACCCAGTTGGGCACCCCCATCGGGTGATCAGATCGCAGCAGGTCAGGTCCAGACAGGCCTTATTCCTGTTGCTACCTCCACACCGATGTGCCACGCTTCTGTTGTTTGATCATGAAACAGCCGGAGGGCTGCCCACCCTGGAGACAATTGAGCCACTCAGATCGCGCCCCGGCCCTTCGCCGGTTTATCGCCCTGAGCGACTCACTGACGCCAGGTCAGCGCGCCATACTCGCCGGCATCCTGCGCAATCTGAGTCTGCCCCATGACTTTGAGCTCGACCTATTGGGAAGCCGGGCGGTGTTTACCAAGCTCAATGACTTGATCACTTCCAAACCCCACCCTGACCTCCGACAGGCGCGGACAGCTGGGTTTGAAGAGGCGTTTGGAACACCTGACGTCTGGACGGTGGCGGCGGCGGCCCGCAGGTTGCAGCAGTGGCTAGACGTGAGTTGACTGACTGAATTACCGACCGGCAACCAGTCAGCCATCAGCCTCAACGAAGTGCACCTATGCCTTGATTGCCTCGTGCGATTGCTGTCGACTTACGCCGAAGAACCCGCTCAAGCCACCGAGAAATCCACAAGCGAATGCTGAATAACTTTAGGAACTAGGCGAAGCCTCAACTGGCGTCGGCGCCATGACCGCCTCAGCCTCAGCGGGTGGCTCGTCCGGAATCAGCGGCTTGTCGGTCCCAGCAAAAGTGAACTCCCGCTTGTCACCCTCGCCCGTAACATCGACATGGACGATCTGACCAGGGCGCAACTCGGAGAACAAGATCTTCTCCGACAGCGGATCCTCGATCTCGCGCTGAATCGTGCGGCGCAACGGCCGAGCGCCTAGTACTGGGTCGTAGCCACGCTCCGAGAGAAGTTCCTTGGCCGCCGGGCTCATTTCCAGCGTCATGTCCTTGTCGCGCATCCGAAGGTCGAGCTTCGCGAGCATAAGGTCGACGATCTCGATGATCTCCAAGCGCGTCAACTGGTGGAACACGATCATGTCGTCGATGCGGTTTAGGAACTCTGGGCGGAAGTGCTGCTTGAGCTCTTCCTGAACCTTCTGCTTCATTCGCTCGTAGTTTGACTCGTCCGCGTTGCTAGCAGCGAAGCCGAGGTTAAGCCCCTTGGCGATGTCGCGCGTTCCTAGGTTGGTCGTCATGATGATCACCGTGTTTTTGAAGTCAACTACGCGACCTTGCGAATCGGTCAGACGGCCATCCTCCAGGATCTGCAACAACGAGTTGAAGATGTCTGGGTGGGCCTTCTCGACCTCGTCGAAAAGCACCACCGAGAACGGCTTGCGCCGCACCTTCTCGGTGAGTTGGCCGCCCTCTTCGTACCCGACGTAGCCGGGAGGAGATCCGAACAAGCGCGAGACAGTGTGCTTCTCGGAGTACTCGCTCATGTCGAGTTGGATCAACGCACTCTCGTCGCCAAACAGGAACTCTGCAAGCGTCTTGGACAACTCGGTCTTACCGACACCCGAAGGTCCGGCAAAGATAAACGAGCCACCCGGGCGCTTCGGATCCTTTAGTCCGGCACGAGTGCGTCGAATCGCTTGCGACAGAGCCTTGATCGCCTGCTGCTGCCCGATCACGCGCTTATGCAGTTCATCTTCCATGTGCAGCAAACGGGCGGACTCTTCCTCGGTCAACTTGAACACAGGGATGCCAGTTGCAATCGCCAAGACCTCGGCGATCAACTCCTCGTCCACCTCGGCAACTACATCCATGTCGCCGGACTTCCATTCCTTTTCACGCTGCGCCTTTTCGGCCAGCAACTGCTTCTCGGTGTCACGCAACGCGGCAGCCTTCTCAAAGAGCTGGCCGTCAATTGCGGACTCCTTCTCGCGCCGCGTGGCCGCAATGCGCTCGTCAAATTCGCGCAGGTCCGGTGGTGCTGTCATTCGACGAATGCGCAAGCGAGCGCCTGCCTCGTCAATCAGGTCAATTGCCTTGTCAGGTAGGAACCGATCAGAGATGTAGCGATCGGCCAAGGTCGCTGCCGAGACAAGAGCCGCGTCGGTGATCGAAACCCGGTGGTGCGTCTCATAGCGGTCGCGCAGACCCTTGAGGATCTCGATGGTGTGCGCCAACGTCGGTTCGTTCACCTGGATCGGCTGGAAGCGGCGCTCTAGTGCGGCATCCTTCTCGACGTACTTGCGGTACTCATCGAGAGTGGTAGCACCAATCGTCTGCAACTCACCACGAGCCAGCATCGGCTTGAGAATGCTGGCAGCGTCGATGGCACCCTCGGCCGCACCAGCACCTACGAGCGTGTGCATCTCGTCGATGAACAAGATGATGTCCCCGCGCGTCCGAATCTCCTTGAGGACCTTCTTCAACCGCTCCTCAAAGTCACCGCGATAGCGAGAGCCAGCCACCAGCGCGCCAAGATCGAGTGTGTAAAGCTGCTTGTCCTTGAGAGTTTCGGGAACCTCGCCGCGCACGATCATCTGGGCCAGACCTTCGACGATCGCCGTCTTGCCGACGCCGGGCTCGCCGATCAGAACTGGGTTGTTCTTTGTGCGCCGCGACAGCACCTGCATCACACGTTCAATTTCCTTCTCGCGCCCGATTACCGGGTCGAGTTTGGCTTCACGCGCGGATTGGGTCAGGTTACGACCGAACTGATCGAGAACCAGCGACGTTGACGGAGTTGCCTCCGCCGGTCCTCCGGCCGCCACTGGCTCTTTGCCTTGGTAGCCGGACAGCAACTGGATGACCTGCTGGCGGACCCGGTTGAGGTCGGCGCCGAGTTTGACCAGCACCTGAGCGGCGACCCCTTCACCTTCGCGTATCAAGCCCAGCAAGATGTGCTCAGTGCCGATGTAGTTGTGGCCCAACTGGAGGGCTTCGCGCAAGGAAAGTTCAAGGACCTTCTTGGCCCGAGGGGTGAAGGGGATATGCCCGCTAGGTGCCTGCTGGCCCTGGCCGATGATCTCCTCGACCTGTTGGCGGACGGCCTCTAGCGAGATGCCAAGGCTCTCGAGCGACTTGGCTGCGACGCCTTCGCCCTCATGGATCAGCCCAAGCAGGATGTGCTCGGTCCCGATGTAGTTGTGGTTGAGCATCCTGGCTTCTTCTTGCGCCAAGACGACAACCCGCCGCGCCCGGTCGGTAAACCTCTCGAACATGCCGCTCCGTCCCCGTGCAATGGTCCGGCAATGCTAGCCCCGTTGGAGCCAGCCTGCTGCCGCCGGACTTGTCTACCACCCCAACGACTCGGAGCGCCTGGACCTTCCCGGCCCGGATACGCCCACGGTGAACTCCCTGATCAGGCGCCTGGATGCTCCATTTCGTACCGCATCCTTAGGTCTAGAGGGACCCGCCCCCGGTCACCCAGGGGAATTCCTTGCTGCTGCGCCCAAACCCGGATCGCGTGGATTCTGGGGTCTGCCTTGCTGCGTTGCTTTCGCACCCCGGCTGGCTTTGGCCGGTTCAGAGCACTGGCCCTACGTGCATGGCTGAGATATGGCGCCAAAGCGTTACGTAATTGCGCCGCATTTGCAGAACTGAGATCGATCTCGTAGGCGGCACCGTCCAAGGCGAAGTGGACGAGTTCGTCTGCCGGACCCCCGTCCAAATCGTCGACCAAGATTATTTGCACTTTCTGAGCCATCCGGATTACCCCGATTTCCGTCGGACGTGTGGCTTTTAGGATAGCGGTAACTAATGCGCTAAATCACCTCAGGAAAATCAATTAGCGGCCGAAACTAGCGCCCGAGATAAATCCGGATCCCGTTCAACAACCCTTTGGCCACCTTGGCCCGACCGGTTGGAGACTTCGCCAGATTTGCATCCGAGGTGTTGCGCATGTTCAGCGTCTCGACAATGACCGTCGGGATGCTGCTGCAGTTCAGCGTTCCCTGATCGCTGGAAATCATGGTCGCATTGTTGATATAGGTCGACTTTGTTAGCCCAGCGCGCACCATGCCCGTGATTATTGAGCGACCCAGCGTGCGTGAGCGCGTGACCATCGAACTGGGGCGAGATAGGCAAGGCCGGGCAATGTTCGCTGGTTCCATCACGAAGAAGCCATGTCCACCGGAGGCAGCGCCGTCCGCATGGATACTCACCTTCAGCACGGCATGTTGCGCCAGGCCAAATTGGCCCCGAATCTTGATGCATGGGCCGTACGAATTCCAGGTATTTGTGTAACGCGTCATGACGACGGTCGCGCCTAGGGCCCGCAATGCGGCCCGCAGGTCTTGCGCCACTGCAAAGTTGTAGGTGGCTTCGGGGTATCCAGAGTTCGTGGCTGTTCCCGTCGTATTGCAGATCTTGTACGGAACAGTGCCACCGACGAACGTCTTCTTGTTCAGGAGACTGAAGAACCTGGGATTGGAATTACCGAGTTGATGGCCTGGGTCGATTGCGATGATGACGCCAGCCAGTGGGAGGGTCGCCGCAGCGGCGGTAGCGTTGATCGTCGCTCTGGCTGCAGACCCAGCAGTCGCAGGCGCCGCCAGCATTGTCAGGCTGAGCGCACCTGCCAAAGCAATCCCGACGACGTATGGCGAGCGAAGCATCGTCATCTCCCTAGAGCACGCGCAACATGCGGTGGTTGCCAAGGGTATTTGGCTTGACCCGTTCCAGATCCAGGAACTCGGCGACACCTTCGTCATAGGACTCAAGTAGTTCGGCAAACACCGCGGGGTCAACTGGCGAACCTTCGATCTCGACGAAACCATGGCGAGCGAAGAAACCAGTCTCGAACGTCAGGCAGAACAAACGTCCAACCCCGAGATCTGTTGCTCGGTCGACGAGCGCCGTCAGGATGCGCCCGCCAAGCCCAGTTCCGCGCTGCTCGGGAGTCACGGCCAAGGTGCGGATTTCGGCCAAGTCCTCCCAAAGTACGTGCAACGCTCCAAAGCCAACGATCGCTCCACCGGCGTCTGCGACCAAGAATTCCTGAACATCTTCGTAAAGCGTCACTGTGGCTTTGGTGAGCAACCTGCGATCGGCCGTATAGAGGTCAACCAGCGACTTGATGGCACGAACGTCGGTCGTTCTGGCCTGCCTGATAAGCGCGCTCATTCGGGCTTCACCAAGGGGAACAAAACCGTTTCGCGGATCCCGAGACCAGTTAGCGTCATCAGCATTCGATCAATCCCAAGGCCGACGCCACCACTTGGCGGCATGCCATGTTCAAGTGCGCGAAGAAAATCCTCGTCCAGTCGCATCGCTTCGGCGTCCCCACGTGCCGCAGCCTTGGCCTGCTCCTCGAGACGTTCACGCTGCACGACCGGGTCCACCAGCTCGCTGTAGCCCGTGGCCTGCTCGTACCCGTCGATGTACAGGTCCCACTTCTCGACCACACCAGGTTGCGAGCGGTGGGCGCGAACCAAAGGTGAGGTGTCAACCGGGAAATCGCGAACGAACGTCGGTCCGGTGAAAGTTGGGGCGACATGATGCTCAAACAGTTGTTCCACGTAGTGGCCCGGTCCCCATGTGGGTAGCGGCACGATGCCGACCGCTGATACGAGTTGCTGCAACGTTGCTATCGGCGTTGTCGGCGTCACATCGATACCGACAGCGTCTGAAACAGCTGGGTACATCGACACCGTTGTCCATCCGCCAGACAGATCGCGCGTCGTTCCGTCGTGATGGACGAACTGCAGCGAGCCGTGAACCGCGACAGCAGCTTCCTGAATCAACTCGCGCGTCACGCGGGCCATGTCGTTGTAGTCGGCGTAGGCCTCGTAGAACTCGAGCATGGCGAACTCGGGGCTATGTGTTGAATCGGCACCCTCGTTGCGGAAATTGCGGTTGATTTCGAACACTCGCTCAATGCCGCCAACCACACATCGCTTCAAGAACAGCTCAGGCGCAATCCGCAAGTACAGGTCCATGTCATACGCATTCATGTGCGTCACAAACGGCCGAGCGGTCGCGCCGCCGTGCAACGTCTGAAGCATGGGCGTCTCGACCTCGACGTAGTCGCGTGTTGCTAGCGACGTCCGCAAGGCGGCCACTGCTGCCATCCGCTGGCGAGCCATGATGCGAGCTTCGGGCCGGACAATCAGGTCTACGTAACGCTGACGCACTCGGATCTGCTCCGACAGCGGCTTATGTGCGACAGGAAGCGGGCGAAGCGCTTTCGTCGCCATCAGCCACGAGTCGGTGAAGATCGATAATTCACCCCGACGACTCGTGCCGACCTCACCCTGAACGGCGACGATGTCCCCAATGTCCACGAGGTGCTTCCAGTCATCTAGAACAGCGGTCCCAACCCGATCGGCGGAAAGCATCACCTGCAACTCAGTGCCATCTCCCGCTCGCAGGGTCGCAAAGCACAACTTGCCGGTGTTGCGCTGGAAGATGACCCGGCCGGCGATGGACACCAAGTCGCCAGTTGCGACGTCGATCTCGAGGGTGGCGTACTGAGCACGAATCGCGTCGAACTGATGGGTTATCGGGACCTGAACGGGGTAGGCCTCGGAGCCCGCTGCGAGCAATTCAGCTCGCTTTCCCAACCGCACCCGCATCTGCTCCGGGACGTCGTCAACCTCCTGGTCGGCGGCAGGGGCTGCGTCTTTCTTGGGCGCGGCTTCGTCAGTCATGGTGGTTCAGGTTAGTCGTCCCCGGTCGACCGGCGCCGAGGACCCGCGGCCACTGAGGCCGAACACGGGTGCGAACGGAACAAACCGTACTTTCTAGGTGGCATGGAATGTTTCACCTATGCGCACGCACGGCACTTTCTTCAGGGATTGCGGTCGAAGACTAGGCGCAGGCCGATTAGGGTCAGGTCGGGCTCGTGTCGGGTAATCGTTTCGCTCAGCCCTAACACGATCGGGGCCAATCCCCCAGTAGCGATCACGGCTACATCTGAGGTTCCCAGTTCGGCCAGAATGCGGCGCACCAGGCCATCAACCTGACCGGCGAAACCGAACAGAACGCCTGACTGCAGTGACTCAACCGTGTTCTTCCCAATCACCGAGCGCGGCGCCACAAGCTCGACCTTGCGCAACTGCGCGGCCCGCGAAGCCAGAGCCTCCAACGAGATCTCAATACCAGGTGCAAGCGCACCGCCGAGAAACTCCCCGGCCGCTGACACGACGTCGAAATTTGTCGAAGTGCCAAAGTCGACGACGATGGCCGAACCGCCGACCAGGTGGTGCGCCGCCAGCGTATTGACGATGCGGTCAGCACCGACCTCTTTCGGGTTGTCTGTGAGCACCGGCACGCCGGTCTTGGTTCCAGGTTCAACGATCACGGTGTGCAGATCGGCGTAGTAGCCCGCCAGCATCGTGCGCAATTCCCGAAGGACCGAGGGAACCGTCGAACACAGGGCAATACCAGTGACCTCGCCGGCTCCGGCAAGCAAACCACGGAAAGTCAGCGCTAGTTCGTCGGCGGTGGAGTGAGCATCGGTCTTCACCCGCCATGAGTGGCTCAGAACTTCACCATCGAATAGGCCCAGCACAGTATTGGTGTTGCCGACGTCAATCGCCAGAAGCATGAATGCAACCCTTCGACGCGTGCGAGCCTTGACCGATCAGTGTTCCCCTTGACCGATCAGTGTTCCCTACTGGTGGACTAGAGCGGAACCAGGTCGGCGCCAATGTCCAAGACCGGCGCCGAATGGGTCAACGCCCCCACTGCCAAGTAGTCAACACCCGTGGCCGCCACCTCAGCCGCCGTATCCAACGTGAGGCCACCGCTGGCCTCCAGCCGGGCCCGCCCGGCTGTGCGGGCAACAGCTTCGGTCATCTCGTCCGTGGTGAAGTTGTCGAGCAACACAAGGTCGGCGCCGGCCGCAAGCACCTCATCAAGTTGGTCGAGCGAGTCCACCTCAACTTCCACCGCCAAATCCGGCCACTTCGTTCGCACGGCTTCGAAAGCAGCTGCTACCCCACCAGCGGCCACGACATGGTTGTCCTTGACGAGTGCGGCGTCCGACAACGACATCCGATGGTTCACCCCACCGCCGCAACGCACCGCGTACTTCTCAAGTGACCGCATCCCTGGCGTTGTCTTACGGGTATCACGGATTGCCGCCTGCGTTCCTGCCACTGCTCGAACCCAGAAGCTTGTCAGCGTGGCGATCCCCGAAAGATGACCTAAGAGATTCAGTGACGTGCGTTCGGCGACCAACAGGTCAGCCACCGGTCCAGTGATCGAAAGCAACACAGTCCCGGCAGTAACTGCGGTGCCGTCGGCTACCAACATCTCGGCCTGGCAACTGCCAGCACCAACAACGTCGTAAACCGCCGCAGCCACTGGCACACCTGCGGCAATGCCCGCCCGCCGGGCTGTGAGTTCAAGTCTGGCCCGCTGTCCGGCTGGAACGGTCGCCGACGTTGTGACATCGACCCCGCCCGCAAGGTCTTCTGCAACGGCCGCGCGGGCCAACTCCGCGACGAAGGTCGGATCCAGTCCGGCCGCAACGAGAGCTCCATGGGTCGCAACCGAGATCGTCATCGCGCACCATCCCAATCAGCCGGCGCGGCTAAATCCTGAGTTGAAGTCTGCACTTCTCCGGCTTCGTCTAGTTGACTTACCAGCCGAACTCGCCACGCCTGATCGTCACGGTCAGGGAAATCCTCGCGCCAGTGGCTGCCGCGGGTCTCTTCGCGAAGCAGAGCATGTTGCACCAAGACTGTCGCCAAGGTTGAAAGATTCGTTGTCTCCCACGACTCGGTCGACGGTTCGACCCCGGGAACTAGTCCTGACAACACCGCGCGCGTCGAAAGCAGCGACGACTCTGAGCGCAGCACACCGGCGCCTTCGGTCATCGAACGTTGCAAAACCCCACGCTGATCTGCGGCAATCAAACCCGTGCCTTGCGTATCTGGTGCGATTGGATCGCGACGCGGACCGATACCGGTCGCGAGGAAGTCACCAATCCGCTCGGCCAACACCAGTCCCTCCAACAGCGAGTTCGAAGCAAGTCGATTGGCGCCGTGTACACCAGAGCAGGCGCACTCGCCACACGCGAAGAGCCCAGGCACGGTCGTTCGGCCGAAGGAATCAGTACGAAGCCCACCACTTGCGTAGTGCTGGGCTGGCGCAACCGGAATCAAGTCAACGATTGGGTCTACGCCGTGAACGCGACAGGACTCCAGAATGGTCGGGAAACGAGTGTTCCACTCGGCAGCGCCTAGCCTGCGGCCGTCAAGCCAGACATGTTCCGCACCGCTTTCACGCATCCGACGCATGATTGCCTTGGCCACCACATCGCGGGGTGCCAGATCAGCCAGCGGGTGAATGCCCTGCATGAAAGCCTTGCCGTCGTCGTCAACGAGGACTGCGCCTTCGCCCCGCACTGCCTCCGAGACCAATGGTTGTTGCCCGCGCGCCGACCGGCCGAGCCACAACACCGTCGGATGGAACTGCACGAATTCCAGATCCGCCACCGCAGCTCCGGCCCGCAAGCCCATCGCAACGCCGTCGCCCGTCGCCACTGCTGGGTTGGTGGTCGCTGAGAAGACTTGACCGATCCCACCGGTGGCCAACACAACTGCGGGCGTCAGAACCCCACCCACGCCATCACGTTGGCCAGCACCCATGACGTGCAGGGTCAGTCCTTGTACGGCACCGAAGACATCACGCAAGAGATCGAGAACTAGTGCGTTCTCGATGGTTTCAATGCCCTCGTCGCGCGCGACCGCTGCAACAAGCGCGCGCGAAATTTCCGCGCCCGTGGCATCACCGCCGGCATGAGCGATGCGATCGTGGTGATGCCCACCTTCACGACCAAGGGAAATTTCGCCGCCCGGCTCCCGATCAAACTGCGCCCCGAGTCCAATCAAACGGCGCACCGCGGCCGGGCCAGCCGTCACGAGAAAGCGCACCGCCGCCTCGTCACACAAGCCCGCGCCTGCCTCGAGGGTGTCGGCCAAGTGATCTTCGGGGGAGTCGTCCTCAGCTAATGCCGCCGCGATCCCACCCTGCGCCCAGCGGGTAGATCCTTCATCGACTTTGGCCTTGGTCACAAGCAGGACGCGGTGTCCAGCCCGGCGGGCGCGGATTGCGGTAGTCAGGCCAGCAACTCCAGAGCCGACAACGCAAACATCGGCGGTCAGCCACCACCCGGGTGCTGCCGATTCCACCCGCATCGGAACGGATGGAGCCGATCCCACCCACATCGGGACTGGTGCGGTCACGACTTCTCCG
>Ga0194061_1001409_pt1 | contig 13998 bp, 11 predicted proteins | sample SepL2221m_MetaG_FD_163423 | JGI IMG/M metagenome (GOLD analysis project Ga0194061, IMG submission 163423) | Anoxic zone freshwater microbial communities from boreal shield lake in IISD Experimental Lakes Area, Ontario, Canada - Sep2016-L224-21m | ecosystem: Environmental > Aquatic > Freshwater >...
CTTCAAAATAGTGCAAGTGCACAACGCGCTCTTTCTCAATTCCGCGCGCCCATGGTCGCCTATGAAGATGTGCCGTTCATGCGCTTTGCCCATTCTTTAACTGACACAAGCGACGGATTGCTTATTCAAAGTAATCAAATCGCCACGGCATCGAAGGTGCGCCTGAGTATTAGCAAATCTCTCATCTCGGCGCACCCGGACTTTGCCGACCTGTCCCAACTCGCTGAAGAAATCGGCGCCTATGTTTGGGATTGGATTGGAGCCGGAGGCGAGGACCACGTTTTTCTAGCCACCGGTAAAGGATTGCCCGGCTTTCTTATTGGTCATGTAGAGGCGGGTGAAGGCGCACAGATAGAAGGGCTAGAAAAAGAGCCCCAAGGATTTATGCATTTTTAGCCAGGGAAAAGCAAAAGAATTTAGCGTGTGACCTTGCCAGCTTTGAGGCATGAGGTGCAGACGTTCTGACGCTTGGTTGCTCCACCGACGAGGGTACGTACGCGCTGGATATTTGGATTCCAGCGACGACGGGTCTTTACCTGGGAGTGAGAGACGTTATTGCCAAAGCTGGGGCCCTTGCCACAGATATCGCATGTTGCAGCCATCATTACTCCTCATAAGCCATGGGTTTGTCTAAAAACCAGTTCGTGAACGGCGCTAAGGGTAGCGTTTCGCGGGCAAAGTCGCGAATTGAGCCTAAAAGGGGGTTAGCCCTCATTTTCCTAAGCGTGACTATAAGTCTAGTGAGGCTTCCCACAGGCGTATGTGAGGTTGCGTGACTCTTACCCTCAGCACAATATGAACGTGGGCAGCGCTCAAGCTGGCTCATAATTAGGAGAGATGAATGCACGCCCTTGATTTAGCCAGGTGGCAGTTTGCCATCACAACGGTTTACCACTTCCTCTTTGTACCTATCACGATCGGTATGGGCTTTCTTGTAGCTGGGCTACAGACTGCTTGGTATCGAACGGATAACCTCAAATATTTGCGTGCGACTAAGTTTTTTGGTCGCCTTTTTCTCATCAACTTTGCGATCGGCGTTGTCACAGGAATTGTTCAGGAATTTCAGTTTGGCATGAACTGGTCCTCGTACAGCCGCTTTGTTGGAGACATTTTCGGCGCACCATTGGCCATGGAAGGCTTGCTCGCTTTCTTCTTGGAGAGCACGTTCCTTGGGCTTTGGATTTTCGGTTGGGATCGACTTCCGAAAAAGCTCCATCTAGCTTCCATTTGGGCCGCGGCAACCGGGACACTTTTGTCTGCGTATTTTATTTTGGCCGCGAACTCATGGATGCAACATCCAGTCGGCTACATCATGAATCAAACAAAGGGACGAGCCGAGCTCACCAACATTATTACCGTGTTGACTCAAAAAACGGCTTTGGTGACTTTCTTCCACACGATTCCTTCGGCCGCTTTTTCAGGTGCCGCATTCATTGCGGGAATTTCCGCATGGCTGATCATCAAGAAGAAAGATCTTGATGTATCGCGCACGACGTTGAAGTTGGGCCTGATCACAATGGTTATCAGCTTTGTTTTCGTTGGCATTTCAGGTGATCTCTCATCTCGCGTGATGACAACGCAACAACCAATGAAAATGGCTGCTGCCGAAGCGTTGTATAGCACCACAGAATCTGCGCCATTCTCGCTCTTGACGATAGGAAGTCTTGACGGATCGCGTTCTGTTTTCCAAATCGACATACCTTCCGTTCTTTCCTTCTTGTCGACTGGAAATTTCAAGGGCGTTGTTGAAGGCGTTAACGACCTTCAGGCTAAATATGAGAAGCAGTACGGACCTGGCGATTACAAGCCGAATATTCCACTTGCCTATTGGTCTTTCCGTCTGATGATGGGATTTGGATTCATCGGAGTCTTCTTTGCTCTTCTTGCCCTTTGGCAGATGCGCAAAGGCGGAACTCCTCATGGCCGCTGGTTTGCACCGTCCATGATTTCCCTTCCATTCCTTCCACTTCTGGCGATCTCGTTCGGCTGGATTTTTACCGAGACAGCTCGGCAACCATGGGCAGTATTTGGATTGATAAAGACCGCCGATGGTGTGAGCCAAGTCGTTTCAGCTGGAGCTGTTCTCTTCACGATGATCGCATTCACAGTTCTTTATGGAGTGCTCGCAATTATTGAAGTCGGACTGATCTTAAAGACAGTTCAAATGGGACCAAGACCTGAGGTTGATACTTTGGTCGAAAAAATTGGCGGCTCCGATGACCGCCCACTAGCGATGTCGTATTAGGAGAGGAGAAAAGAAATGTCATTTCAAACAGTCTGGTTTCTTCTAATAGGCGTTCTCTGGGTTGGATATTTCATCCTAGAAGGATTCGACTTTGGTGTCGGAATGTTGCTTCCCTTTGTTTCTCGCAATGAGGCAGATCGTCGCGCAGTTCTTACGACGCTCGGCCCAGTGTGGGACGGCAATGAAGTCTGGTTACTCGTAGCAGGTGGTGCGACCTTTGCCGCCTTCCCCGAGTGGTATGCCACTCTCTTTAGCGGTTTCTATCTGCCACTCTTTCTCATCTTGGTCGGACTAATTGTCCGAGGCGTGGCATTTGAATACCGCAGCAAATATGGCAAAGCCCAATGGCGTCAACGATGGGATATCGCGATCGTAGTGAGCAGTGCCCTTCCTTCACTTCTGTGGGGTGTTGCATTCGCCAATATCGTTAGGGGCGTTCCTCTTGAGAAGGCAAGTTCAGGTTCTATCGAGTATGTCGGTGGATTCTTCAACTTGCTCAATCCATACGCGCTCCTTGGTGGCGTTGTCACTCTCACCGTTTTCCTCGCTCATGGCGCACACTTCCTTGCACTTAAAACTGCAGGCGATATCCGGGTTCGCGCACATGATCTTGCGATTAAGTTGGGACTGGTTGCAGCAGTTGCTGCCGTTGCCTTCCTGCTGTGGAGCAATCTGATGTTGCCATCCATCAACGCGAAGTTCGCAACCCTTTCAATCCTCACCGCCCTCTTCTGGGTGGCAGGGCTTGCAGCTAACTTCGTCAAACGCGAAGGATATGCATTTCTCTTCTCATCCATCGCGATCGCGACCTTCGTGAGTGGGCTCTTTACCGCCCTCTATCCAAAGGTGATGCCAAGTTCATTGGGATCACAATTCGATCTCACGATTACAAATGCATCGAGTACTGAATACACCTTGAAAGTGATGACCATTGTGGCTGTTGTAATGACTCCACTTGTACTCGTCTATCAGGGCTGGACTTATTGGGTCTTTAGGAAACGTGTCAGCGCTTCTCAGATTCAGAACCCAGAGGTAGGAATTCTCGATACATTGCATCTGTGAAATTAGTTGATCTGCGGCTGTTACTCCAACGGGGTGGCAGCCGCAGACTATTTTCTATAGGACTCGTTGCCGCATTCGTTTGGTCGGCCATTCTCATCGCAAATGCTTATCTCATCGCTGAGGTGATCACCCGCATCATCGGCCACAAGGCGCAAGTCACGGAATACATACTCGCCCTCGCCTTTCTTTGGATTCTCCGGGCCATTTTTCAATCGACTTTCGAACGTTGGTGCACGGCACAAGCGATCGAGATAAAGCGCAACATTCGTCATGACACGACCTCGCAAGTAGCCAGTTATATGGCGGTGTCGCCTGCTGAGCTGAGCACAATTCTGACTAAAGGTTTGAATGCTCTGGATATTTACCTCGGCCGATTTGTTCCTCAACTACTTTTTGCATCGGTGACTCCTGTGGCCGTCATCATCACAATCTTTCTAAAGGACACCCTTTCGGCGGTGATTGCGATTTTGACTTTGCCGATGATTCCTCTATTCGGGGCTTTAATAGGTCGTTACTCGGCCGACTCGGTCGCCCGCAAATGGCACACCTTGGGATCTCTATCTCTTTACTTCGAGGACTCGTTGCGAGGATTCGCAACTCTCAAGATATTCGGCAGGAGCAAATCTCAATCCGAGCGTATTGCACTCATGGGTGACAAGTACACAGACGAAACTATGAAAGTTCTTCGAATCTCATTTCTCTCTGCCTTCGCACTTGAATTAGTGGCGACACTTTCGGTCGCCGTCATTGCGGTTTCTGTTGGTCTGCGCCTGCTATCAGGTGGGATGGAGTTCAAACCCGCGCTGATTATTTTGATACTTGCGCCTGAAGTTTATTTTCCGGTGCGAAATGCGGCCTCTCTCTTTCATGCATCCGAAGATGGAACAGCGGCGCTGCGTGAAATTGATCGGGTTACGCGTGGCTCGGTATCGACATCTGGACAAGAAGTGGAGGAAGTTGTTGGAGATATTCAATTAGTGTCATGGCCTGAGTGGAGATTTGAAAGAGATGGACAAGGTACGGTGGTTCTTCCGGCAGCTCGTGCGCTTCGAGGAGAGATGCTCTTCATCTCTGGTGAATCAGGGATCGGAAAGACCACATTCGCGAATAGTCTTTTAGGAATAACATTTAGTGCACATGTTGGTTTCGAATCCGATGGACAATTTCGAGACTTAACCCCAGCGCATAAGAAGCAATGGCAGAAAAACTTAGGGTGGATTCCTCAAAATCCGCAATTAGCGTCAGGAACTGTTCGCGATCAATTCACGTTACTTTCAGCATCGATTACAGATCTAGAGATCACTTCAGCTCTTTCACGAGCGGGTTTAGAAATAGGCGATCTACCTCAAGATCTTGATACAGATCTCGGTAAGGGAGGTGAAGCAGGTAGTGCAGCATCTGGGGGACAAATACGTAGAATCGCTGTAGCCCGTGCCCTCATCCGAAAGCCTTCAATCATTGTGGCCGATGAACCAACGGCAGATTTAGATTCCGCAAGTGCATCCGCCGTCATGGAAGCCCTGCGGAGTGCTCAAAGTGAAGGTGCAATCGTTATTTGTATTACTCACGACAAAAGTGTGATTGGCGAAAACGATCGCGTTTGTAATGCCGCTTGGGTGGAAAAATGAAGAGAAGCTTGACTTATCTCCTGAGTGGCAGTGCATATATCGCCGGGATGTCACTGACTATTACAAGTGCATGGTTAATAACCATGGCCTCGGCGCAACCGCCACTCCTAACTCTGAGCATCGCAATAGTTGGGGTTCGCTTTTTTGGAATTGCTCGCTCGCTCGCCAGATACGCCGAAAGACTTACAAGCCATAAAGAAGTGTTCGACCGTCTCACGAGTCTTCGAGTTCGGCTTTATTCCAAAATGACGGCGAATCCAGTCCAACTTATACGTGATCTTGGTTCCGGCAAACTGGTAAAAAAAGTAGTAGATGATGTAGAGCGCGCACAAGAATATGAACTTCGAATTACTTTGCCCCACGGTGCGGCAATTATTTCGGTTTTTGCGGGAGTCATCCTTGGTGGCTGGATCCGACCGGAATCTTTTGTAATTACTATTCCCGTGTCGCTTATCTTGCTTGTATACATCCCATTCCGAGTCAAAAGGGCTTGCGAATTTTCAGCTCGTGAAATTGAAAGCGCTGAGAGTGAATATGCCGCTTTGATTCAACAGGCTGCACACGGGATTGCTGAAGCTGAGTTGTATGGCTATCTAAACGAACGATTGTCTCGCACTTCGGAAATTGAGACTCGTATTTGGAAGAAGGAACGCACCTTGCTGGTTCTTAGCCAGAGATTCCAATTCGCCTTCGTTGCACTTATGGGCCTAACGCTCGCTGGTCTTGCACTTCTTGCACGACGCTATTCACTTCCCATGGCCGATGTGCAAATTACAATGCTGATCTTTTTGCCGCTGGTGATATTTGAGGCAATTATCGCGTGGTACCCCAACCTATTCGCTGCGGGAAAGATGTTGCTTGCGCGCAATGAAATAGCCGAGATTGAATCAAAGCATGTAGCGTCCTTTAGGGAACAAAGACCTCTTACAGATCGGGTTAGTAAATTCGAAGTGCGTGGGGTTCGAGTGGCGTGGAGCGACGATGCACATTTCATGCAGCCAATATCGTTTTTAGCGAAGTCCGGTGACTGTGTGGTCATACGAGGCAGAAGCGGCGCTGGAAAATCGACCTTTGCACTTGGAGCCCTGGGCCTTCTTGACTATGAGGGAAGTATCTTTCTCAATGATGAAGAGTTGAGAGACATTCTCGACCCGCACTTGCACATCGCCGGCTCGATACAGAGCGGTCATATATTTAATACTTCGCTTCGCGAAAATATGAAGATTGCTTCCCCGAATGCAACCGACGATGAAGTCATGAAAGTCCTCGAAATTGTCGAGCTTCATACTCTTGTTGAGGAATTGCGTGGCGGTTTAGACACTCACCTTGGCGCTCTCGGCCGGCCACTTTCTGGAGGGGAAACAAAACGGATCAATCTGGCTCGGGCTCTACTTTCCCCCGCGGAGATCTTGATTCTTGATGAGCCAACCGAGCATCTTGACCATGAACTCGCAGCACGCATTGAGAAGCGTCTGCTATCTCTCTCCCGAATTTTGATCGTGATTACCCATTCGGGGTGGGACAAGGCCTCTACTACGATCAATTTTAAGAGATAGCGCGCGGATTTCATCTTCACGCGAGAGAATGGCTCCGTGGCTTTATTAGAGACCAAACTAGTGAACGTCCTTGGTGACCGCACGGCTAAGGCACTGGACTCGGGTATCGGGGCCAAAACGGTCGCCGATCTGCTGCGCCATTACCCGCGACGGTATGAAGTTCGAGGAGAACTCACGGACATCTCGACTCTTAAAGCAGATGATGAAGTGACCATTCTTGCCGAGATATTTAGCGTGAATGTCCGACCACTGCATGGTCGAAAAGGCACAATTTTGGAAGTGATTGTTACGGATGGCTCGGCGAAACTTTCCCTTACTTTTTTCAATCAACCTTGGCGGGAGAAAGATTTACGAGTAGGACGCCAAGGACTTTTCGCTGGCAAGGTGGGTGTTTTCAACGGCAAGCGTCAACTAGCACATCCAGATTATGAACTCATCAGCGATGGAGCAGATGTTGATAGCGCCGTTGATGAATTTGCTGGGAAATTTCTCCCCGTTTATCCGGCCACGGGCAAATTACCGTCATGGAAATTGGCACAATGCATTGGCATCGCTATTGATGCCCTAGATGAAATTCCTGATTTTTTGCCTGAAAAGATCCGCACTTCACATCATTATCCAACGCTTCAGGAAGCGCTCACGTGGTTGCATGATCCAATTGATTTAGGCAGTGCCGAGAGAGCACGACAACGCCTCACATTTGATGAAGCCTTTTTACTCCAAGTTTTACTTGCTCAACGACGTGAACAATTGCGCAAGCTCGATGCCATCGCTCGGCCAGCGCGCACAGGGGGATTACTTGAAGCATTTGATCTTTCACTTCCATTTCAATTAACTCAGGGTCAGGTGGAAGTAAGTGCAGAGATCGAAAATGATCTTGCCCAGCCTCATCCCATGCATCGACTCTTACAAGGAGAAGTTGGCTCCGGCAAAACGGTTCTTGCAATTCGAGCAATGCTTGCCGTTGTCGACAGCGGTGGACAGGCAGCGCTCCTTGCTCCAACAGAAGTATTGGCGCAGCAGCACTTGCGCACGATTAAGAATTTGCTCGGAAACCTTGCACACGGTGGAATGCTGGGTGGTGCAGACATCGCAACTCAAATTGTTTTAATCACCGGCTCGCAAAGTGCAGCATCACGCAAGGAGTCCGCGGCACTTGCTGCAAGCGGTGAAGCGGGAATAGTGATTGGAACACACGCGCTTTTGAGTCAGAGCGTGCAGTTTAAGGATTTAGGACTTATCGTCGTGGACGAACAACATCGCTTTGGAGTGGAACAGCGCGATGCGCTAAAGGCCAAGGCGCAATTGCCGCCTCACGTTCTGGTCATGACAGCGACTCCGATACCTCGCACCGTGGCAATGACGATCTTTGGTGATCTCGATGTTTCGACCTTGCGAGAACTCCCACAAGGTCGCCAGCCCATAACTACCCATGTCATTGCTAGTTTGGAGAAGCCGGCGCATGTGATTCGCGCGTGGGAGCGGATCAGAGAAGAAGTTGCCAAGGGCAATCAGGTTTACGTCGTCGCTCCGCGCATCAGTGCAACATCTCCAACGGATGCGGACATGGACTTTCTTTTTGGAACCTCAACTCAAGAGTTGACCGCTGTTGAAGAGTTAGCGCCAACCTTGCACGCGGGCCCCTTAGCCGGTCTCAAGTTGGCTGTCCTTCACGGTCAATTAAAGACTGATGAAAAAGAAGCGACGATGCTTGCATTTTCACGCGGAGAAATTGATGTTCTTGTTTCGACGACAGTTATTGAGGTCGGCGTTGACGTCGCGAATGCAACGATGATGGTCATCATGGATGCGGATCGATTTGGCGTTTCTCAATTACACCAACTGCGTGGTCGGGTTGGTCGAGGGGGCGCCGCTGGTTTATGTTTATTGGTCACCACTGCCGAACCAGAAAGTTCGGCACGAATTCGATTGGATGCGGTCGCCGCAAGTGTGGATGGTTTTGAGCTCTCACGAATTGACCTAGAACAACGGAGAGAAGGAGACGTTCTTGGCGCCAGTCAGTCTGGTACCCAATCTCACCTGCGCTTGCTTCGGGTTCTGCGAGATGAAGACCTTATTGATCTAGCTCGAAAGGATGCCCAACAATTAATTGAGGTCGATCCTCAACTCGGCGACTACCCTCATTTGGTGCAGGAACTAAAAAGAATAAGTGCTGACGAGTCAATTGATTACATTGATAAAGGTTAAAAGTAGAATCCCACAATGAGAATCATCGCGGGTCTTGCTAAGGGTAGAACGCTCTCATCGGTCTCGGGAGCGACGCGTCCAACTTCGGACCGTGCGCGGGAAGGTCTTTTTTCTTCTCTTGTTTCAGAGTTTGGCGACTTTGTTGGAATTCACTTCCTTGATCTATTCGCGGGATCGGGTGCTATCGGGCTCGAAGCCCTTTCTCGTGGCGCCTCCGTTGTGCACGCAGTAGAAAAAAACGAATCTGCATGCAAAACGATTTCTTCTAATTTTGATCTCGTTTCGAAAAGTAAAGTTGCTGGTGCCTTTCACCTGTACGCTATGTCCGCTCAAAGATTTGCTGACGGCCCACCGCCCACGCAGTACGACATCGTTTACGTAGATCCCCCTTACGACTTCTCGGAAGCAGAATTGCTGAAGTGTCTGGTAAGCCTTCGGGCTGGAGGATTTCTTAAGATGGATGCAATGGTTGCTGTTGAAAAAGCGAGTAAATCAGCCTCTCTGACGTGGCCTAATGGATATGAATCTCTGCGGGAACGGGGATACGGACAGGCGTTGATTTACTATGGAAAAGTCGTGGAATTAGCGCAGATTCTCTGAAAATGGATATGCATCGCAATCATTGCTAGCGTTTACCGCATGAGAAATGCCGTGTGCCCAGGATCCTTCGATCCAATGACCTACGGTCACCTCGATATCGTCGAGCGAGCAAGTGCGCATTTCGACCAGGTGATCGTGGCCGTCTTGGAGAACCGCGCGAAATCTAGCCTTTTTACCGTCGATGAGCGCATCGAGATGATCCGAGAGAACACAAAACGTTTCCCCAACGTGGTCGTTGATTCCTGGTATGGACTTCTTGCCGACTATTGCAAAGAGAAGGGCGTGACGACCATCGTTAAAGGCCTGCGCGTTTTGACCGACTTCGACTATGAACTTCAAATGGCTCAGGTACATCTTCAAATGAAAGTGGAAACAATGTTTATGGCAACTGCGCCGACGCATTCGTTCCTTTCGTCTTCCTTAGTAAAAGAGCTATCTCACTTCGGTGGAGATGTGTCAGCGATGGTTCCGCCGAACGTGAATGAAGCCTTGCGCATCAGATTGATAAAGGAGTAAAAATGGATTCCATTGAAAAGCTCGCGGCTGCAATTACGATGGTGGAAGAAGCGCGTAGCGTCCCACTTTCCGCCTCCTGCGTAGTGCATCGAAGTGAACTCCTTGAGATTCTTGATGATGCCCGTAATTCTCTGCCACAAGATTTTTCCAACGCCCAAAATCTTCTTTCTTCCCGTGATTCGATTATTGAAGAAGGCCGCCACAGTGCTGAGCAATTGGTCTCAATGGCTCGTGAAGAAGTCGCGCGAATGGTGGAACAGACTTCCATTGTGCAGGCGGCTCGTGATGAGTCGCACAGAATTTTGGATGAGGCTCGAACAACGGCCGAGCGCGAGAGGGAGGAAGTTGAGAAATACATTGATTCTCGACTCGCCACTCTTGAAGTTATTTTGAGTAAGACGATGGATGCGGTATCTCGTGGCCGTGAACGTTTGGCTGGTGCCGGCGATAATGATGTTTTGTCGCAACTCGCTCAAGACTAATCAATAATGCATAAATCCAAAGTTTTCTTTTTTAACGCCCACGATCTCCCGCGTCGAGCAGGGGAGATGAAGGAATATAGTTTTGACATCACGGTTCCCGAACGCATGGGGCTTGATGTTGTCGCTGTCGAGTCTGGCGAAGATATTCATGTAGATATGCGACTGGAGTCCGTTTCGCAAGGCATTTTGGTGAGCGCACAGATCTCTGCCGTTGCAGATGGAACATGTATGCGATGTCTAGAACCCCTGGAATTGCAGATCAATCGTCGAATCCAAGAGTTGTACAGATATGCGCCAGATAAAAAAGTTCACACTAAGGCTCAACGAAAGGCAGCCGAAATCGATGACCTCGATGTCGATGAAGATTTGATGCTGGAAGGTGATGAAATCGATTTAGAGGGACCGATACGCGACGCGATAGTTCTAGACCTTCCAATTAACCCGCTCTGCCAAGACGATTGTCCGGGCCTGTGCCCTGGATGTGGCGTTAAATGGTCACTTCTGGAGCCAGAACACGGGCACGAATTGATTGACCCGCGCTGGAAGGGATTGTCAGGTCTGGAGACCCAAGACCCCGATTTCAAGAATTAGGGCTTTTAGGGGATACTTGGCGCCTAGTCGCAGGATCTGCCAGTGTGGATTCCAGGCTTTAGATCTGATCGGAAACGTGTAGAAACCTTAAGAAAGAGGAACGTAAAGTGCCAGTACCAAAGCGGAAGATGTCTCGCTCGAAAACTCGTTCCCGTCGGAGCCAGTGGAAAACCACTGCGGCCGCTCTTGCTGCTTGCCCACAATGCCAACAGCCAAAGTTGCAACACACTGCCTGCCCAACCTGCGGTACTTATAACGGTCGTCAGGTAATCGAGGTCTGATCTGTACTCTTCGCTAACTAAATCTTTGGGCATCGAGCTGAGCCCAGATTTATTGGAGTTAGCGTTAACGCATCGTTCGCATGCGTATGAAACAGGTGCGACGGAAACAAATGAGCGACTCGAGTTTCTCGGTGATTCTGTCTTGGGATTGGTAGTCACCGAAGAGTTATATCGACGCTATCCAGATCTAGATGAAAGCCGTTTATCTCCTTTGCGCTCTGGTGTGGTCAATATGCGTGCGCTAGCCGCAATTGCCCGCGAACTTGAATTGGGCGCAGTCATTCGTCTGGGCAAAGGTGAAGAGAATACGGGCGGCCGAGATAAGAATTCTCTTCTCGCCGACGCACTTGAAGCGATCATCGGCGCTATCTACATTGAATACGGATTTGCAAAGACGTCAGAGGTAGTTCTTGCCCTGATTGAAAGCACACTCGAGAACGCCGTTGCTAAAGGCGCGGGCCTCGATGGCAAAACAGCACTTCAAGAATTAATGGCCGCGCAAGGCAAGGGTGCCCCTGAATATCTCGTGACAGAAACCGGACCCGATCACGATAAGAGTTTTACGGCATTTGCAATGGTCGCCGGCGAAGCACTCGCCGAAGGTCAAGGAAAGAGCAAGCGCGAAGCAGAGCAGATCGCCGCGCGAGTGGCCTACGAACTCCTTTCGAGTGCTCCAGAGGAGCCAAACCTCGAAGTGTGAGTGTCTAGGGTAGGTTTGCGCTGTGTATTTGAAGAGCATCACGCTAAAGGGCTTTAAGTCCTTTGCCTCCTCGACCACCTTGCGACTGGAACGAGGCATTACCTGCGTGGTCGGACCCAACGGGTCGGGTAAGTCCAACGTCGTTGATGCGCTCAGCTGGGTCATGGGAGAGCAAGGCGCGAAATCCCTTCGTGGCGGCAAAATGGAAGATGTCATCTTCGCTGGAACCAGTGGACGCGCCCCCTTGGGACGCGCAGAAGTTTCTGTCACCATCGATAACACAGATGGCGCCCTACCTATTGATTACACAGAGGTCACCATTTCTCGCATTCTTTTCAGAAATGGAACTAGCGAATACCAAATTAACGGTGACGCTTCTCGCCTCCTAGATATTCAAGAGCTTCTCAGCGATAGCGGTATCGGGCGTGAAATGCACGTCATCGTCGGCCAGGGCCAACTCGATGCGATCTTGATGGCCAACCCCGAAGAACGTCGCGGATTTATTGAAGAAGCGGCGGGAGTCTTGAAGCATCGCAAGCGGAAAGAGAAAGCGCTTCGCAAACTCGATTCCATGCAAACCAATCTTGCTCGCGTCCAAGATCTCACCGTAGAACTTCGCCGACAACTCCGTCCGCTCGGTAAGCAAGCTGAGGTCGCTAAGAAAGCGGCGACGATTCAGGCTGATCTTCGCGATGCAAAGTTACGTTTGCTGGCCGACGATTTGATTTCACTTTCTCGAACACTCGATGCTGAAGTTGCCGATGAAACAGTTCTTCGCGAACGTCGAGCACAAGTGGAAGCCGAACTTGAGGCAACACGGCTTCGTGAATCCGAACTCGATGAGCAGGCAGCAATTGATGCGCCACGGTTGATCAACGCGCAAGAGACTTACTATCAATTAAACGCAATACGCGAAAAATTCCGTGGCACCCAGAGTTTGGCTCAAGAGCGCTCGCGCTTTATGTCCGAGGAGGCAGAAGAGGCACGAATTTCTGGCCGCGATCCCGAAAGTTTGGAACGAGATGCTGCACTATTGCGTGCCGAAGAAGTTGATTTACGTATTTCTATTCAATCACTTCACGCAAATCTCAAGAGTGCAAGTGATGCGCTAGCCGGGGCAGAAAACGAATTGAAGTTAGAAGAAGATCGTGTGGCCGCTGGACTTCGCGCATTTGCTGATCAACGTGAAGGTACCGCCAGACAAGAAGGTCATATCAAGTCTTTGGCTGCTCGTCTTGATGCCATAGCTGAAGAAATTTCTCGGTTGGTCAAAGCTCGTGATGAAGCCCAAAGCAGAGCGGACAATGCGACAAGAGAGCACTCCACTTACGAAATGGAAATCGCAAGCGCAGATACGAGCGAGCTTGGTTTGGATTCTCAATTTGAGAACGCACAAAGTCGATTGAAAAAGGCAAAAGAGAGTTTGGCTGCTCTCGTTGATCAAGAGAGAAGCGCCGATCGCGAACGCAATGCGATTGAGTCTAAATTGGAAGCTCTTCGACTTACTTCTCAATCCCGCGATGGTGCGGCTGCGCTGTTGAGCGATGCTCGTGGAGTTCGAGTTCTGGGGTCAATTGTTTCTCTCATCAACGTCGACAGTGGTTGGGAAGGCGCAGTTGCCGCAGCGCTAGGTTCATTAGCCAGTGCGGTGGTTGTGCAGGATCTTTCATCAGCAGTCTTGGCTTTATCAACTCTTCGATCCGAAAATCTTGGACAAGCTGATCTTCTGGTTCAATCAAGTGATTCTTCGGCTTCTTATTCTCTGCCAACCGGACTAACCGCATTGACCTCGCATGTTCGAACAAACCAAATTAATGATTTGTTGCAAGACCTATTGGCCCACACTGTGGTGGCAGAATCCAATAGCGAAGCAGAATCTATTATTTCGAACCATCCATCCTTAGTTGTCGTAACTAAGGATGGAGATCTCTTCACACGATCGCGCGCTCGAGGTGGATCTAAGTCATCGACCTCGCTTATTGAAATCCAAGCCATGATTGATGATCTAACTAATAAGTCATCCGACATTGGCCATGTATGTGAGCGCTTGCGCTTTGAAATTTCAACAGCAGAAAATGAAGTGGCCCAGCGCCAGAGTGAGAATGATGCGGCGCTGAGCAAATTAAATG
>Ga0194061_1001410_pt1 | contig 13997 bp, 16 predicted proteins | sample SepL2221m_MetaG_FD_163423 | JGI IMG/M metagenome (GOLD analysis project Ga0194061, IMG submission 163423) | Anoxic zone freshwater microbial communities from boreal shield lake in IISD Experimental Lakes Area, Ontario, Canada - Sep2016-L224-21m | ecosystem: Environmental > Aquatic > Freshwater >...
TGTCGGAGCAGTAAAGATCAATCTGAGACGCAGCCAGATTCTGCCAATTGATATTATCTCTAGTCGCTCGTTCCAACAGCGGATCATCGATGTCAGTTATGTTCTCAACAAAAGCAACAGAGGTACCTGCGGCACGCAAATATCGATTCACTAAATCAAAAGTTAAATAGGTTGCCGCATGACCTAAATGAGTTGCGTCATAAGGGGTGATACCACAGACATACATTCGGGCGCTTTCAAACTCAGCAAAACTGCGTTCGCCATAAACCGTAGCAACTTTCAATGGCTTGAAATTTATTGCGGGAGATAATGGTGGGCAATAAAGAGTTGGCCAGGAATTCATAGATGGAACTCTACGATAGGAAGGCAGATATTTCTTAGAATGGCGGCCAAGGTACGGCTGGCCACTCGGTGCTTGGAGTCGGAAATCGGCCTTCGGTCAGTAACCGATCTATTCTGGCTTGCAAAGCGCGGATTTCTGTTTCCGTTAACCAGGTATTGAGATTCCACGAAATTAGCTGGGATTTTATCTTCTCTAGTTGATCAATTTCGATAGCACTTAGGGGCAGCCCAGTACATTGCCAGAGAACCGTTCGTAGCTTGTCCTCTTCGTGAAAGGTGACGCCATGGTCACAACCAAATATTTGACCATCCGGTGCAATCAAAATATGACCAAACTTTCGATCAGTGTTATTTATGATTGCATCAAAAAGCGCCATTTTTCGAAGTTCCGGATGATCGCTCTCGGTCAGTGAAACAATATCGGCGCTCTCATCGACATCTATCCATTCTTGAACTGCTCCGAAGCCATAAGGACCATCACGCATAACAGTAAAAGGAACTAAATGAAATCCAGCGAGCTCACTGAATTGGAAGGCTGCAACTTCGCGAGAGGCTAGATCGCCATCCGGGAAATCCCAGAGTGGGCGCTCCCCAGCGATTGGTTTGTAAATAACAGTTATCTGATCCGCGATTCGACCAAGAAGAGTGGCGTTAGAGGCTGCTATCAACCGGCCTTCGATCACTATCTCGCCAGTCAGGATTAGATTCTGGCGCTCCATCGCAGTGGTCATGGAATTACCGACGGTAACCGTTAGCGCGTGGGCAAAGATGGCCCTGAGGATCAATTGGTAAACCGCAAAATGGGCATGGTGCACGGCCCGCGGCGACTACAGCATCTGCAATTGCACAGAATCCACGAACTTGAAAGATGCGCAAGGAGGCTCGAATGACGTCCGGCAGTTCATCGCTGTCTGAATCTACTTCGGAGATTAAGTCATCAATATCAGCCTCACTTATGGCCTGGATTTCTAACTCAATTCGCTGTCGATCGCCATCCCATGAGATGCCGATGATACCGACCGCGAAATCTTCAGTAATCGGAAACTCCATCTCACGGCTCGTGAGCGCCGAGGAGAGTGATAGTTCGTCAAGACTGGCAAGTTTATTGCGACGCAACTCTTGAATCATCTCTTTGAATCTTTCCGACAGTGCTGCTACTTGGCTCTTATCAATTGCCACACAGTTTGAGTAGCTCGGTGATTCTAATTGCAAAAAGAAGGCGCGTTCCCCGGGCTCGCCCACAGTGCCCACCACGAATCGTTCCACGAATTCATGGCTGTAAATCAGACGACTCATCAGATTCGACCCTCTCCGCCGCCGAGTACGTATCCAGCCGGTTTTGATTTTGAGCTACTTCTATTCGATAAAACCGATAAGTGCGAAGTGTCATTTAACTTAACCAACATCGAGCGGCTATTTGAGATTCGAATTACGGTGATTGAAGCGGGGTCGATGGAAAATTGTTGTAGGTGGTCTAATGAGAGACCCAGTTGCGCTGCAACTATCGCCTTTATTACATCCCCGTGTGCAACGAGGCAGATCGCAGCTCCAACTTTTCGGTGGTCGGCGATAACTTGATTAGCCCGAGCCGACATCTCAATAAAGCTCTCGCCATCTGGAAATCTCACCAGCGATGGTCGGGATTGGATAACGTTCCACAGTTTAAGTTTTGATAGCGACTTTAACTTGCGCCCAGACCAGTTGCCATAATCCATCTCATTTAGCCCTGGCGCAATCGCAGCCGATTTATTGGCGATCTTTAGGTAGCCAGAAATCGTTTCGCGACACCTTGGCATGGGGCTAGTAAGCACCTTTGCAAATTTCATTTTGGTTAGCACTGCTGTCAATAATTCCGCTTGTTTGCTGCCCAATTCACTCAAGTGGACAGATCGATCTTGGCCTGCCAATACTCCGGCGGCATTGGCCGTCGAATGGGCATGTCGAATCAGATAGATCGTGCTGAATTCTGACGGCATACCCAAAGGTTACCGACAATTTAGGCGCTCTATTGCTAGTGTCCCTCGTATGGAACTTCGAGCGCTGGGTCGGTCGGGAATCCGCGTCTCTAGATTGGGCCTCGGGACTATGACTTGGGGTCGAGATACCGATGAGCACGAGGCGGCCGATCAGCTTCGAACTTTCCTGGACCGAGGCGGGAATTTAATCGATTCTGCTGCGGTCTATGGCGATGGCGATAGCGAACGAACTTTGGGTGGGTTCTTGGGAACGTTGGTTGATCGGGAAGAGGTGGTGATTGCAACCAAGGCAGGAATATCAATTGCCGATGGCCTACGAAGGATAAATAACTCAAAATTAAGTTTGATTGCCGACCTAGATAAATCATTGCAACGACTTGGAGTCGAATATATCGATCTCTGGCAGATTCATGCTTGGGATCCTGCAGTTGAAATTGAGGAGATGCTCGGAGCGATCGACTTTGCCGTAAATACCGGCCGGGTGCGATATGCGGGGGTTTCAAATTTTGCTGGTTGGCAATTAGCCAGGGCGGCCACAATTCAAAATCCTTGGTTTGGAAAAGCGCCAATTAGCTCTGTGCAGTCCGAGTATTCGCTCCTAAATCGAAGTGCCGAGGAGGAGATTTTGCCAGCAGCGATCGCCTTGGGCGTCGGCTTCCTTGCATGGTCGCCATTGGGACGGGGAGTTTTAACTGGTAAATATCGCGCCGGAGTACCTTCTGATTCGCGCGGTGCCAGCCCGCACTTCTCCGGTTTCGTCGAGCCGTATATGGATGCTCGAGCTAGTTCCATCGTAGATGCGGTCTGTGTAGCTGCCGATGGCTTGGGTTATTCACCCATTGAAGTAGCTCTGTCTTGGGTTCGGGATCGAGAAGGCGTCTCTAGCGCGATTATTGGCGCTCGAACCGGGGCGCAACTTCGCGGCGCGCTAACAGTTGAAGAGATCTCATTGCCGGCGCAGGTTCGTCAAGCCTTAGATGAAATATCGCTGACTTAAAAGAACTAACAATTTCTTAAAAATTTATCCAACACCCGAACCCCGAAAGCTAGGCCATCAAGCGGTACCCGTTCATCGATGCCGTGGAACATCGGGAAAAAATCTACCTCTTCTGGAAGTTTTACCGGGCTAAATCCATAGCCAACGATTCCAAGATCCGAGAGTGCTTTATTATCAGTTCCACCGCTCATCACATATGGAACAGGAATTCCCTCGGGATCTTCAGAGGTAATGGCAGCACACATTGCATCGACCAATGAGCCCGTGAAATCAACTTCGAGCGCGATGTCGTGAACTAAAAGTTCAACTTCGATATCGGCGCCGGCTAACTCTTTGATCGTTGAAACCAACTCATCTTCAAATCCTGGAAGGAAGCGGCCATCTACGACTGCACTGGCGGTCTGTGGAATCACATTTGCTTTGTAGCCCGCCTCAAGCATTGTTGGATTGGCAGTGTTTTGAATTGTGGCGCCTAACATTCTTGCGGCGGTGCCGATGTGTTTCAACAATGGGCGAACATTGTGCGGTTCGTACTTATCGCCCGTTAATTCAGCAATCTTGCGAAAAAAGATGCCACCGATTTTTGTCTCGCGCTGGGGCCATTCGTAATTTCCAATTCTGGTGATCGCTTCGCTCAATCGGGTAACCGCATTGGCGGGATTAATAAAGGAACCGTGACCGGCATCGCCTTTCGCAGTTAACTTCATCCAGCGGATTCCCTTTTGGGCCCCTTCAATCAAATAAAGGCGATGCCCGCCGGTAATTGTTACGGAAAAGCCGCCAACTTCCGAGATCGCTTCGGTATACCCATCAAAAAGTTCGGGACGGTTCTTAACTAACCAGCGAGAGCCATAAACACTGCCCGCCTCCTCATCAGCAAAGAAGACTAAAAGGATATTCCGCGGCGGAACATATCCGGTTCGCGCCCAAGATCGAACCGTTGCCAAAATCATGGCATCCATATTTTTCATATCAACGGCGCCACGTCCCCAGATGAAACCGTCTTTGATGATCCCTCCGAATGGATCAACGCTCCAGTCCTCGGCATTTGCTGGGACAACATCCAAGTGACCGTGGATCACCAAGCCAGGACGAGTTAGATCGGCGCCAGCAATTCGCGCGACAACGTTAACCCGATTTGGCGCAGTCTCGATCAATTCACTTTCAATGCCCACTTCAAGTAGGGCGGCAGCCACATAATCGGCCATGGCACGTTCATCGCCTCTGCCTTCGCCAAAGTTGACACTGGGAATCCGAATCATTTCCTGGCAAAGCTGGATGCAATCGGCCTCGGCGGCGGCGTAATCGATAGGACTCATGGATGTATCTTGCCGTAAATTGCAGCGGCTAAGCGCGGTTTTCCCTCCTGAGCGCAGAGTTGATACCCTCTGCTCTTGTCCGCACTTACTTTTCATGCGGGCGATGTCCGGGTGGCGGAATTGGCAGACGCGCTAGCTTGAGGTGCTAGTGCCCGAAAGGGCTTGAGGGTTCAACTCCCTTCTCGGACACCAGATCTTTGCAAGTGATTGGTAGAAATTAATACCTTAGGCAATATGGCAGGATGCGAAGATGGCTGAATTGATTTACTACTGCGGAACGATGGATAGCGGAAAGTCGACTCTGGCCTTGCAAACCGCTCACAACCACCAAAGCCGCGGTCGCACTGGCGTGATCTTCACAAATCGGGATCGAGCCGGGCGCGGGTTAATCTCATCCAGATTAGGACTTCAAAGCGTGGCGATAGAAGTAGATCCAGATCTTGATCTACATCGCTACGTAGTAGAGAAACTCTCCCAAGGTGAGCGAATCGATTTCGTGATCTGCGATGAGGCACAGTTCTACACGGCAGCCCAGATCGAAGAATTAGCCAAAATAGTTGACGGGTTGAGCATCGATGTTTTTGCTTTCGGAATCTTGACCGACTTTCGCACCGCTCTCTTTCCTGGCTCTGCTCGACTAGTGGAACTGTCAGATCGAGTGCAGACCCTTCAAGTAGAGGCGCTTTGCTGGTGTGGCGCTCGCGCGACTCATAACGCCCGAACGATGGGCGGGGTCATGGTCACTGAAGGTGAACAGGTCGTGGTTGGCGATGTTTCATCAGGAGCCGAAGTCGCATATGAGGTACTTTGTCGAAGACATCACATGCGAAAAGTTACTTCACGAGCCTCACGCAGTGCCGGCTTCGAGCCGCTACCGTTTCGAGAAGACGCATAGTCGTAAGTGCTCTAAATTTGCCCATAGTTCGTTTCGAGATCCCGTAACTGCAAAGGAAATTATGATGAAAACCCATGGCTATGCCGCTACCGCAAAGAGTGCACCTCTGACCGCTTTTGAATTCGATCGTCGAGAGTTGCGTTCGAACGATGTCGCCTTCGATATCGCCTATGCCGGCATCTGTCACTCCGATATTCACCAAGTTCGCGAAGAGTGGGGTCCCTCGATCTTTCCCATGGTGCCAGGACATGAAATCGTCGGAACCGTTACTTCAGTTGGGTCAGCAGTAACAAAATTCCAAATCGGGGATTTGGTCGGAGTCGGTGTTTTTGTTGATTCCTGTGGCGAATGCGAAGAATGCTTGCGCGGACTGCAAAACTATTGCGCCAACGGCATGACCGGTACATACAACGGTTATGAGCGAGATGGAACCACAGTCGCATATGGTGGGTATTCGAACAAGTTCGTTGTTGATGCCAATTACGCAGTGAAAGTTCCCGCGAACCTGGATCTAACGGGCGTTGCTCCCCTGATGTGCGCCGGAATCACACTCTATTCACCGTTAAAGCATTGGCAGGCAGGCCCGGGAAAGAAAGTCGGAATCATCGGCTTAGGTGGACTTGGACATATGGGGTTGAAGTTTGCAAAGGCACTTGGGGCTCACACAACTGTATTTTCACACTCTCCTTCCAAGGAGAGTGATGCTCGCAATATGGGAGCTGACGATTTTGTCGTTACCAATGATCCAAAAACCCTTGCCGCACTTCCCGCTAATTTTGACTTGATTCTTAATACCGTTTCGGCCGACCTTAATCTTGAAGATTATCTGCGTCTTCTGAAGATCGACGCCACCTTGGTGGTCATTGGTTTGCCAGGTAAGCCATATTCGGTCGGCGCTGGAACTCTACTTAGCAAGCGTCGCTCACTCGCCGGATCCATGATCGGCGGCATGCCAGAACTGCAAGAGATGATCGACTTTTGCGGTCGTCACAATATTTTGAGCGAGGTCGAAGTAATCAAGGCGGACTACATCAACGAGGCTTATGAACGAACGGTCGCAAGCGATGTTAAGTATCGCTTTGTGATTGATGCCAGCACCTTCTAGTGCCCGACAACTAATACCTAACTAGTGAAAAGCGTGAGCGATTAGCGCAATTATTGGCGCCAAAAATAGAGCAGGTAGCAGATTTCCAACCGCTACCTGCTTTATTTTTAGCAACCTAAATGAGATTCCTAATAGCAGCACGCCACCAGTAGCTGTCATCGCATCAATTTGGTAATTAGTTAAAATACCGCCTAAGCCGAAACCAATTCCGGTCCATACAAATTGGTAGATACCGACCGGTATTGCCGAGGCAGCAACCCCCCAACCTAGACTCGAAGCGAATGCGATTGAGGTAAAGAAATCCAGCGTACTTTTCAGCACTAATTGCTGAGTGCCGTTGCCCATGCCATCAGAGATCGAACCCAATATTGCCAACGGTCCAATTGCAAACAGCAAGGAGGCCGAAACGAATCCGGTCACAAAGTGTCCCTTGCCAGATTTATTGAGACGATTCTTAAGCACAACCCCAAATCGTTCCAATTTTATTTCTAGATTGAGCGCCGATCCTAAAAGTGCACCAATAATTAATGCGGCGAGGACTGTTAGCAAAGTCCAACCTTTGGGCATTGCTGCTGCAAAATTTCGGTGCCAAAGCGAGATTAAGGCATCTCCGGCCGCTAATAAGGTGATGAATCCCAGTACATCGGTAACGAGATCTCTGGTCGATTCCTTCAATTTGGCACCAGTCACAACGCCGACTCCAGAGCCGATAACGATGGCGGCGATGTTTACTACAGTGCCGAAGCCTACGAACATAGCGCTCTGATCCAATCAAATGAGATTCCAGTGAATTTGCCAGCTGGGCAATGGTTAGACTCTAACAGTGTCAATTCAACAGTCGTTAGAACAGCTGGGCAAGATTCTCAAGCCTGCTCGAACCATCCCGCGAACGCCATGGACCGCCGAGAGCAGATGGTCTCTAACCCCACTTCGCTTCACGGTGTTAATGTTTGGATTGACCATCTTCGGGCTGGGCGATTCCCTGCTTATTCAATCTCACATCGGAAATGCACCTTGGTCAGTTTTAGCGCAAGGCCTAGCCAAACATTCCCCACTTTCAATCGGAGAAGCAACCTTCCTAATTAGTGCTGTCGTCCTCTTACTTTGGATTCCACTGAAGCAGCGTCCAGGATTCGGCACGATTGCGAACTTGATCGTGATCGCAGCCGCAATTCAACTTGGGCTTTATATCTTTCCTGCCGTCGATTCAAATCTACCGGTTCAGTTAGCCTATGTTTTTCTAGGAATCGGATTGGTAGGTATTGGGACTGGCTTTTACATCACCTGCGGCCTGGGCCCTGGGCCAAGAGATGGATTGATGACGGCGCTGCACAAGTGGTCTGGCATTCGAATCGGTCGAGTTCGATTAGCAATTGAGATCTGCGCGTTGGCGGTCGGCGCTGCTCTTGGCGGTCGGGTCGGAATCGGCACAGCGCTCTTTGCACTACTAATTGGCAATTCGATCGCGATTGCGCTGAATCTAGTTCACCGTTTAGCGCCACAACGCTAAGAATCAACCCCAATTAATTTGGGTCAGGCCTCGACTTTCCAATCTTTGGTTAATAAAACTAAATGGCCGACTTCCAAAGAATCCCCGATAGGCCGAAAGTGGACTTGGATGTGCCGATACTTTGCAATCAGAACTATCGAATAGTGGGGCGAGCTCTTGAGCAGATTTACCCCAAAGAATTGCCAATGTTTCCTGAACAGCCAGCACTGAACAAATTTGATCTGTGATTTTCTGCCAGCCAATTTTTTGATGTGCGTTGCTGATCCCAGACCGAGTTGTGAGAACTCGGTTTAGTAGAACTACTCCTTGATCTTGCCAATCAGTTAAGTCGCCATTGATTCGAAGTGGTTGATTTAAGTCGGTTTGAAGTTCACCAAATATATTCTTCAAAGATGCCGGCAATTTTTGAGTTGATGGATAAGAAAATGCCAATCCCATGGCGTTACTTGGATTGGGGTATGGATCTTGGCCGACGATCAAAACTTTAGCCGTTCTGGGATCCTTGGGTAGAGCACGAAAAACATGCTGGTGATCCGGAATGAAATCGCTTCCAAGTAAGAACTTCGCTTCTAGTTCATCAATATTGGACCTTACGGGCGAGAGAATTTCTTGCCAGGCTTTGGGAAGAGTCTGAAAAAGCGATCCCAAAATTATTCAGCTTTAGCGAAGTAACGACCGTCATCAACTGTAAGAGAAATTGGCAAACCATAAGCCAGCGAAAGATTGGCCGCGGTAATGACCTCGGCGATTGGACCAGAGGCAACGCTTTCCCCGTGATTGAGTAGAAGAGCATGCGTTGTTCCCAGCGGAACCTCCTCAATATGATGAGTGATAATCACGGTTGCAGGCGCTTTCGGATCGGCCGCAAGTAGATCTAATCGCTTCAAAAGATCTTCTCTGCCACCTAGATCAAGTCCTGCTGCCGGTTCATCCAGTAACAAAATCTCGGGATCGCTCATCATGGCTCGGGCAATAAGAACCCGCTTCTTCTCACCTTCGCTTAAGGTTCCAAAGAGGCGCTCTCCGAGAGAGCGAACGCCGAGAGTGGTCAGTAGGGCCATAGCTCGAGATTCATCCCAAAGGTCGTAGCTTTCATTCCAGCGTCCTAGAACGGCATATGCAGCGGTTAATACCGTGTTCATTACCGATTCGTCGTAGGGAATAAGTTCCAGGAGGTTATTAGTTACTAATCCGATTCGTGGTCGCAATTCGAAGATGTCGCATTTACCGAGCTCCTCTTCCAGAATCGTGACTGTGCCAGAGGTCGGATGGTTCATGGTCGACAATAGGTGGAAGAGGGTAGATTTTCCGGCGCCATTGGCGCCTAGGACCACCCAACGCTCCCCCTCCAACAGTTCCCAATCGATCGGTCCCAAAATTGATTTACCATCGCGAACGACAGATACGTGTTTAAGCGAGATAACGGTCCTCATAGAGGTGAAAGATACCCGTGAGGCAAGCCTGAGACGATAATCTGACGCAGTGAACTCACCTGAAACTTTAAAATCATCATTTACGGGGTTAATTTTGCTATCCGGAAGTGATGCTCCCGGGGTTACTAGCGCCCTTTTTGAAACCCTCTCCCCTTTCAGTGTGGTAGTTCTGGATGTTGAACAAGTGGTGATTAGAGGCCGTCTGATCCTGACCACTTTAATCAGATTAGACCCAGCCCATTCAAGTGCGATCGAATCAGATCTCACCGCTTTAGCCGCCAAATTGGAGTTGGACTTCGCCATAGATTATCTCGACTTAGCGGTTGCAAAGATTTCGCCAGATTCCAAGATTTTGCACGTCGTCCTTTTAGCAGAAAAACTGGAACCAGCAGCTGTGAGCGCTGTGGCCGGTGCCATCGCTAAAGCTGGTGGCAATATCGATCGAATCCGCCGCACGGCGGCTAAACCGCTAACAGCAATTGAATTTGACCTGTCCATCTCGGTCGCCCAACCTGAGGTTCTTACAAATCTGCGCATGGAACTTGCGAGAGTAGCAATCGCCAATTCTGTTGATCTGGCGGTCGAAGAAGGTGGACTCACACGCCGGGCTAAACGAATTGTCCTTCTCGATATGGATTCCACTTTGATTCAGCAGGAAGTAATTGACTTGCTTGCAGCTAAGGCCGGAGTTGGCGATCAAGTAGCTACTATTACCGCCTCTGCTATGGCAGGAAATCTGGATTTTGCGAGCTCCTTAACGGAGCGCGTGAAACTTCTTGCGGGATTGTCTGAAAGTGCGATCGCTCAAGTTGGAGCGGAAATTAAACTTTCAGCCGGAGCCAGAACGCTGATCCGAACTCTTCACGCCTTAGGCCACAAAGTCGGCGTGGTTTCCGGCGGTTTCCTAAATGTAATTGAGCCGTTACTTAAGGAATTAGAGGTCGATTTCTACCGAGCCAATACTCTCGAAGTTCGAGACGGTCTGCTGACCGGAGCAGTTGTTGGCGCGATAATTGATCGCGCTGCTAAAGCTACGGCGCTTAAAGATTTCGCAAAACAAGAGAAAGTATTATTGTCGCAAACAATTGCCATTGGTGATGGCGCAAACGATCTAGACATGATCGAAGCGGCAGGATTAGGTATCGCCTTCAACGCCAAACCTGCAGTGCGAGCGGCAGCGGATAGTTCTCTTACGAGTCCTTACTTAGATTCAGTTCTTTATTTAATGGGAATAACGCGGGATGAAATTGAAAGTGCTGAAAAAGTCTAAAAACCGGAGTTTTAAAGGCGGCAGGCGTGGATATCGGTTACCAATATTCCGCGGGCGCCAACGCTCCATAGTTCATCCATAATTCGATTAACCTCTTTGCGTTTGACCATTGCACGGACGGCGCTCCAGCCGGACTTCTGCAACGGTGAAATTGTGGGAGATTCGATTCCGGGTGTCATTGCGCATGCAGCTTCTAGCAACGAGGTTTGTACATCGTAATCAACCAGCACATATTGCCGGGCGATTACCACACCGTTTAATCGACGAACTAAAGTTTCAAGAGCAGCAGATCTAGAAGCGCCCGCTCTTTCGATCACGACCGCCTCGCTAAAGAGCAAAGGTTCGCCAAAAATCTTTAACCCTGCCTGACGCAAGGTGCCGCCAGTAGAAACGACGTCAGCTATTACATCGGCGACTCCGAGGCGAACTGAACTTTCTACTGCGCCATCAAGTCTGACGATCGCGGCAGTAAGAGAACGCTCGCGGAGATATCGTTCAACTAACCCCGGGTAGGCGGTTGCGATTCGCTTGCCGCCCAATTGTTGCTCGGAAATTTCAAGGCTCTCTGGGGCAGCAAAGCGAAAGGTGCTGTGGCCGAAATCTAAAGCGAGGATTTCATTGGCGCCTGCGCCACTGTCGATCAAAAGGTCGCGCCCAGTTAACCCGCCTTCCAACTCTCCAGAACCGACATAAATTGCGATGTCCCGAGGCCGAAGGTAGTAGAACTCAATATCATTTTCTGGGTCATAGAAATTCAAGTCGCGCGGGTCGTTGCGTTGGCGGTAGCCCGCCTCTTTCAGCATCAGAGCTGAAGAGTCCGAGAGTGAGCCCTTGTTTGGGACTGCAATTCGAAGTGACATGTCGCTCCTTGGGGTTAAAGGTTCCGGTAAATATCCTCGAGAGCGATGCCTCGAGCAAGGGCCATAACCTGTAGGTGGTACAGGAGTTGACTTATTTCTAACGCAAGCTCAGCATCAGATTGGAACTCGGCCGCCATCCACACTTCGGCTGCCTCTTCGACGATCTTCTTGCCGATGGCATGAATGCCAGAATCTAGCTCTTTGACGGTCCCTGAACCCTCTGGTCGCAGCTGCGCAGTGATGGTTAGCTCCGACCAGAGTTCTTCAAAGGATTTCATTGGGCTAGGTTACTAGACTTCAAACCACGCTAGAGAGGGCTTTTGAATCGCCGCTTTGACGCTGAATTCGCAACCAGTAAACGAAGCCCCAGATCACGAATGGCATATAAATGCCATAAAGGATGCCGGTTGGGTAGTTCCCATGGGCAAAAGCGAAGGGAACTCCGACGATATCCACCGCCACCCAAACGAGCCAGAACTCAACATAGCCACGACTCATTGCATAAGTCGCCAAAGCCGTACCAGTAAAGATCCAGGTATCTACATAAAGCCATTGACCGTAATAACGCTCCCCCAAAGCTTTGAAGATTTGAAGAAAGAGAAAATATCCAATCACGATGGCCGGCAGCAGAACCATTCGCTCTTTAGTTGTGGTCCACCTAGGCATGACTGCAGGTTTGCTCTCGCCGCTGCGACGATTTCGCGCCCAAACTACCCAACCATAGAAACTAACTATGATCAAAAGTAGATTTCGACCGGCCTGGCCGTAGAGCGCCGGATGGTCAGCCTTCTTGCTGAAGGAAAATAGCGCACCGGCGAAAACTGTGAAGAGTAAGCCATCGCCTAATATTCCGATCGGCCAAGCTGAAACTTTGCGACGCATTCCTAGAACTGCGCTAGCTAAGCCCAATAGGCCACCGATGATTTCGCGGATTGCAATTGATTTGCTTCCAAAATGAACTTGAGCTTCAAAGAGCCATTTCAATATAAACATCTGTTCCATCCCTAATCGAAGTGAGTAAATTCGATCCCAAGGGAAATAGGCAATATCAGCCCACCCAGAAAATGGGTAGCCAAAATTGCTTTGCTCCTTTATCCAGACTTTAACTGTCGGTTTTGGATTTACACCAAATCAACCGATTGATGGCTTCAATCGGGTCGCGGACTCTACCGCCGGTTCGGAATTACGCCGACCCCCGGAACTAGGCCAGTCTGCCATGGTTGAGGACATTTTTCATTTCACGAATCGCTATCGCCGGATCTTCCGCCTTGAAGAGGGCGCTTCCGACTACAAAAGTGTCGGCTCCGGCAGTTGCGGCAGCCTCAATTGTGGTTAAAGAGATGCCACCGTCAACTTGAAGCCAAGGTCTGGGGTTCGGAAGAAGGTCGATTATCGTGCGAGCCTTTTTCACTTTTGGCATCATGTCGGACATAAATGATTGACCCCCGAAGCCGGGTTCAACGGTCATGATTAACAACATGTCAATATCAGCGATGAATTGAGCAACGATCTCTAGATCAGTCTTTGGTTTGATAGCCATCCCAACTCGGGCTCCGCCGCCGCGAATGCTTGCAATTACGCCGGCAGGATCAGTAGTCGCTTCAAAATGAAAAGTAACGCTGGCAGCCCCTGCTTGTGCATATGAGGCAGCCAAATGGTCGGGGTCGGTAATCATCAGATGAACATCCACTGGAATTGGCGACTCTTCAATAATTGCCTTCGATTGCGCAAAGTCAAAGGTTTTATTAGGAACAAAAATATTGTCCATGATGTCTAGATGTAAGAGTTCGGCATCCAAAGCTATTCGCGCGATCTCCTGGGGCAACCGATCTTGATCAGCATTAAGAATGCTCGGACAGATGCGAAAACTTGTCATTGTGAAATCGTACGCTAAGCGCGCTTCTGAAATAGTGCAAGGAACATCGCATCCGAATTGTGTTTATGGCTCCAGAGCTGCATCGTCCCATTGGGATTCAGAGCTTCTGGTGGTAGCTCATGGAAATCAGCGATATTAAGGAGGGAAAGATTCTTATGTCGATGAAGGGCATCTAGAACTTGCCCAGTCGTTTCTGAAAGATGGGGTGAGCAAGTCGAATATGCCAGGACTCCCCCAGGGTTCAAAAGTTCAACGGCGGAGTCGATCAACTTTCGCTGAAGTGCAACAAGCTCCTTCAAGTCAGATTGGACTCGACGCCATCTCGCTTCGGGGCGACGTCTTAAGGCACCTAAGCCAGTACAGGGCGCATCGATTAATATTCGATCAAAAGTCCCGGGAAAGAGAGTGCTCTCT
>Ga0194061_1001412_pt1 | contig 13977 bp, 13 predicted proteins | sample SepL2221m_MetaG_FD_163423 | JGI IMG/M metagenome (GOLD analysis project Ga0194061, IMG submission 163423) | Anoxic zone freshwater microbial communities from boreal shield lake in IISD Experimental Lakes Area, Ontario, Canada - Sep2016-L224-21m | ecosystem: Environmental > Aquatic > Freshwater >...
CTTAAAGTCACCGGTTCATTCTCTATCAAGTCAACAGCTGCTGGTTCTAAGGAGAGCAGTCCTCTTACTTTGACTATCGCTGGAAATATCACAACCAAATAGTTCTCAGTACATCCGTGTACTTACAAGCAAAAGGAGAAGGAAAATGAGAAAGGTAATAGCAGGAATCGTCGTGAGTGCAATAGCACTCGTGGGCGGTGCCGTAATTGGGAGTGCGCCTGCATCAGCAGCTACGACTCCAACACTTGTCCTTTCAGGAGGAAGTGCAGTATTTGGACTCGATCCAGTAAATATTGTTGCAACAGCGAGCACACCTGGCACAGTGAAATTCTCTGCTGCAGGTGAAGGCATAACTGGTTGCGATGCAATTGCTACAGCAACAACGCCACCGTTTGTGGCGAAGTGCTTATGGCTTCCAAAAGCCAGTGGCGCGATGGCATTAACTGCAACACTGACTCCAACGGACGCGGTGGGATTCGCATCCGTTGATGCAGTGCCATTTACTGCCAAAGTTGGCGTAGCAGTTCAGGGTGTTATTTCACCTATTAATATCTTCGTAGACACCGTTCTTGCTAGCGGATCCACAGGCGCACTTGCACCACGGTTTGGCGTTGGCTGCACCGTTTCTAGTGAATACATCATTGGTCAAACAATTGTGTTTCGCGTCTATGGCAACAACTCAGATCTAGGCGGAGCAGTCATGGATTCATCCAATACTGCAAAAGCATTTATTGAAGTCGCGGGCGTTGCTAGCCCAATCACAATGTCATACGGAAATCACAGTGGCGTTGCATTTTGGACGGGCATTCTCAAGACCGGAACAGATCCTGGTCTTTACAGCACTCTTGGCTTGATTAATTTCAAGGTCACCATGATTGCTAAAGACACAACTAATGTAAAAGTCTTAGCGAGCAAGCGTGCAACTGTTAAGGATCCAGTAACAGGAGAAAGTTCCTATCAATATGTCTCTTATTACCGGACAAAAATTCTCACTAGCCCAATTGCTGGAGCTGTCGGAACATGGAAATCAAACTTCACTGCTGCATCACAGCTCACCCTGTATGCGGTTCCAAAAGCTTGATTTAGGACTCTTATGGTCCGAGCGCAAAACACGGAGAGAGTGCGCTCGGACAATAAGGAAAGAGATTGAGTGCTCAAAAGACTAAGAAATACTTAGTTGATTACGGAGAATGAGGGTTCATCATGAAAAAGGTTTTGTTAAGACGACCAAATAGATTACTTGTACTAAGAATCGCAGTGGCTTCAATCCTTCCCATTGCAATGGTTACTCCCGCAATGGGAGCAGATGCTCCTATAGCAACCACGCTTGTTGCACCTGCTGGTATTCCAGATGTTCCGGCACTTCCATTTACTGGAGTTAAAGCAGCAACATTCACCACTACCGCCACTATGGCGAACTTAAGTGTTCTTCCTGCGCAAGCAATTGTGGGAGATCCCATTGTTGTTTCAGGAGTTGGCTTAACACCTAGTACAACTCTGACTCTGACATGGTCATCATCTGATGCCAGTTGGGTTGCAGAAATTCAACCAAACACTGTTAATTACATGGGCACAAGCACATCTAATTACTACGTCAATATGGCAACTGTGACAACGGATGCAACAGGTGCATTTACTTTAAAGACAAAAGTTCCATCTGATTGGGGCGGCGTTCACGACATCTACGCTGTTCAAGATGGAGTGGGAGTTGGGCACGGGGGAATTCAAGTTGCACGGGGATTCACTATGAGTCCAAAGAGTGGCCCAGTGGGTACTCCCGTAACTATTACGTACACAGGACTTGGACCAAAGCTTTACGCAGCAGGTTCTGCGCTGTTGTGGGATAACCACTTTGCTGGCGAAATGATGGCACGTTGGACTCGTGGAACTGCAAAAGCAGTTGTGATCGCATCGGGCTCAGTCGGAAAACATTATGTCCAAGCCAATGAAGCGATTTCGTTCTCTTATCTCAATGTGATGCAATCTCCGGTTCCTTATGCAAATAGTGGATTCGGAATTTTCACCATCACAAAAGATAACGGTGCATTCACTCCTTATATTCAATGGCCAGCGAAAGTGACTCCTTCAGTTGTTCAAAGAACTACGTATTCAACTGCGGGGTTAGATCCTGCAACAAAAGCTATTGCTGCACTTTCATCTGAAAGTGGTCCGGTAGGAAGTAAGACCACAATTACAGTTACGGGTCTTTCAACAACGGGTTCACATCAAATCGTCTGGGCAACCGTTGTTGGCAACCGAGTTAACTGCACTGGTACTTGTTGGGTCTATAACTCGATTCCATTAGCAACAGTGGATGTTGCAAGTAACACCATCAGCAAGGAAGTTACTATTCCTGATCACCTAGGTGGATGGCATGTCATCCAGGTAAAACAAGGTGATGCTATCGAGGCTCAAGCAACTTTCTACGTTAAAGAAAGCATCATGCCTTTCTATGACAAAGATGGCAAAGTAATCGGAATGGGGCTTGCAACGGCAGATCTTTCTGGTTCAGTCGAAGCCTTTGCTAAAGGTGGCGCAGGTACGCCTGCAAACACTTTCAAAGAAGGCGATGAATTCACGATCAGCCTCAAGGGTGTTGGTTGGACGCAATTTGATAACACATTGGCTGTTACGTATGACAACAGCTACATAGGTTATGGATGCGGGTTTAATTCCAATGGGTATCTAGTAGTTCACCTTAAAGCGGTGGGCGGAATAGGTACGCATATTATTGATCTTCGTCCGTTGCTGTACACACAACAACCTTCATTTGCCAGTACGCCATATGGAATGGCACCAGTGCTGACATTTGATCGTGACTTTCCGGGGCTAGCGCTTGGCTATCAAATACCTGCATTCCACTTTGCGATTAATATCGTTAAGTGATTCCCCAATTGATGCAAGATTTGTAAGTCAAGACCGCTAGAGGTTAAGGCCTCGTCTCTCAATCTTCGAGAGGCGAGGCTTTACTCTGTACAAAAGATGACATTGATTTTGGCATCCACCAATTCCATTTACCAAGAAGTACCATCACACTGGGCAGAAGTAAGCATCGAATGATTGTTGCATCGATGAGAATTCCTAGGCTCAAACCAACACCGAGTTCTTGTAAACCAGCAAAATGTCCAAAAACTAATCCAGAGAGCGCGCCAACAAGAATTACTGCAGCTGATGTCACTACGCCGCCGGTGTGGGATAAACCTTCCACTATCGCTTCATTATTAGTTGCACCGCGATCTCTTGCTTCCTTCATTCGACTCACAATGAAAACTTCGTAATCCATCGAAAGTCCAAATAAGACAACAAAGAGAAAGACCAAGACCCAAGCCTCAATTTGATCGAGTTGGTAAGTGCCCAATAGCGATGAACCAATCCTGGATCTAAAAACTAAAACCATAGAACCATATGCAACGGCAATCGAAAGAAGATCCATCAAAATAGCTTTTAGAGGAAGGAAAAGGGAACCAAATGCGCGAAGCAGAATGAGATAGGTAATGAGCAAGATCAAGAGAATTATCCAAGGAAAAGTTGTACCGATTTTATTGAGGAGATCTTGGCCCTGCGCTGGCGCACCAGCAAGGTAGATTTTAGAATTCTTACCAAAACTAGCTTCAGGTAAGTACTGAGTGCGGAGCTCATTAACAAAGTTTTTCGATTGTTCTCCCCCAAGGGCATGTTGACCTATAACAAATAGGCGAATGAATTGTCCTGTTTCATCAACGTATGCACTGGACTCATCAGTTGCCACTGTAAATGCTTCAGGGTTTTTCAAGATCTCTTGAGCCAGAGCTAAGCGCGCAAACTTTACTTCTGGAGTTCTTGCAAGACCTGGGCTACCAAGGTCAATAATTATTTGTGTAGGAGTAATAATCCCCGGGCCGATACGGGATGTGACCATTGTGAGTGCTTTGGAAGATTCAAGGTTTGCTGGCAAAGAAGTGAGCGAACTTGGAGTTACTTGTAACCACATAAGCGAACTGGCAATAAGTCCAAGTGTTGCAATTGATGTCAAAGCAACTGCCACAGGTTTTCGAATGACGAAGAGAGCAATTTTTGACATTAAGCCAGTTCTTAAATCTCTTCTAGCCATTAACCCTTTGAATCCAAACGATGCACCAGTGTGGTCGCCAAGGATTGCAAGCAAGGCCGGTTGCAGCGTGAGAGCGGAGATTATCGAAACAAGTGGAACTACGACACCTGCCGTCCCGAGTGATCTAATAAATGGAACTGGTATGAATAATAAAACCGTTAAACCAACCGCCACACTTGCACCTGATAGAACTACAGTGCGTCCAGAAGTCTGCATAGTTTTAACAATTGCATCCTCGATACTCTGGCCTGAATTTTGCATTCGCTCTCGCCTGAATCGATGAACAATTAAGAGGGAGTAATCAATAGCTAACCCAAGTCCGATCAGTTCAATGATATTTGGGACGTAGAGCACCATCAAGAATTTATGCGCCAGCAAGTAAAGAATTCCTAGAGTGAGAGAAATAGTCGCCCCGGCAATTAAAAAAGGAATCGCTACCGCCCAAGAGAATCCGAGCATCAAAATCAAAAGCAGTAAAGCAAGCAGTAAGGCAAATATTTCTCCACGTCGTAGATCAGATGACAAGACAGGCGTAACGTCAGACTTGATTGCAGGTGGTCCAGTAACCATGGCGCCAGATAACCCTTGTTGAATAAGCGCAGAACGCAATGGCTCGGTGTAACTAGCGGCACGAGTGAGGCTAAAAGGCGTTCCGATGTTGGCGTAAAAATAACCACCCAATGCGCGAGATTGAGTTATTTTCGCAGTCGGAATAGTAGATGCGGCACGTGCAATTTTGTTTTTAAAAGCATCAATCTCAGATGTTGTCGCGTTGTTGAACTTGTATAGAACTGTAAAACTACCTTCAATATTTTCGTGGAATCTCTTGCTCAATATTTCATCAGCCTGGGCGGATTGACTACCTGGCACAGTGAGTGAAGTGGTCAATAATCCATTAAGTTGTGATGCGCCTGTTAGCCCACAGATTCCGAAAATGATCCATGTTGCAAGAATGGCGAAACGATTTCGAACAGCAAACCGAGTCCATTTAGTTAGCATATTCTCGGCTTAACTGGTCACTGCAAAATGAGAACAAATACAAAAAGTATCTGAAGTTCTCATCTCACATCAATGCAAAATATTGACTGCTCGTGCAATAACTAATCCGACCATAAGCAATGATGTTAGTGACTGAATCATCATCAATGCCTTAGCCCAGCGACTTAGCGGCATTGCATCAGTGGGGCTAAATGCACTTGCATTGGTAACAGAGACGTACATGTAGTCGAAGAATTTTGGATGCCAACCAGGAGTTGCGTATTTTGGATCCGTCATTTGTGGAAATAAGAAATCTGGGCTTAATTCTTGCCCTTGTGCACGGGCACCAGGTCCACCTCGATCAAGGTCCCAGTACCACAAACTAAAAATGACGATATTTGTTAACCAGATTGAACCGCCAGACCACAAAAGTTTGCTAGCGCTGTTAACGCCACCATGGATGAGTTGATCTACCAACTTAATTGCAGAGCCAGTATTAGATGCAGTCATAATTGTTGTTAGAGCCATGCCGATTACCCTGCTTGGGTAGTGATGATGTGTAATGCGACTTGGCCCAACGATGAAAATGGAAAAAAGTAGAGCTGCTTCGATGATGCAGACTATTTTTTGAAATGGCAAGGAGAGTTCACTTGGCAAGATGAACTGAAGAAAAATAACAATAAAGACAATTCCTGAAACTAAAAGTCGATGTTCGCCTGGATGAGGCTTTTGCCAATGGGGGAGGTTTAAGTAGGTCCCGTCGCTTTGCATATCTAAGTATTACCCGTGAACTTGAGAAAAGGTTCGAAAACTTGCTTCACACCATAAGAATATTTATTGATCTAACCCACAGTTTCCGCATGGTTATATCGAGTTCGAGCGTGACCGCATCCCTTGCTCACATCATCTGCCGCACAGACATCACAGAGCAGAACTAACTTGTGGCAGGAAACATTTGCGCAGTTATAGAACTGTTTCGTTGGGGCTGAACACTTTTCGCATTCGCCAATGACTTTGGTGTTGTTGCTGAAATCTATTGCCATGCGATCATCGAAAGTAAAGAGAGATCCTTCCCAAAGTCCTTCATCACCAAAGCGATTTCCGTAGCGGACAATGCCACCTTTAACTTGGTATACCTCTTTGAAACCTCTTTTAATCATGACAGAGGAGAGAACTTCGCATCGAATACCACCGGTGCAATAAGTAACAATGGGCTTTTCTTTCAAGTGATCGTATTTCCCACTCTCAATTTCATCAACAAATTCTCGAGTAGTCGATACATCGGGAACAATTGCACCCTTAAATTTTCCAATTTGTGCTTCAAACGCATTACGGCCATCGAAGAAGACAACTTCATCTCCACGTTCTTCAACGAGCTCGTTAACTTGTTCTGGGCGCAGGTGTACTCCACCGCCTACGACTCCATTTTCATCAACTACAAGTTCATCTGGTGCCCCGAAAGCTACGAGTTCTTCACGCACTCGAACAGCAAGGCGAGGGAAATCATTTCCCGTTCCTTCCGACCACTTGAAGTCGATCTTTCTAAATCCTGGATAGCGTTTGGTGATCCGAATGTATTTCTTCAGTGCGGACATGTCACCGCCAACGGTTCCATTTATTCCGTGTGGTGAAATAAGAATGCGACCTTTGAGGTTGAGAGATTCACAGAGCGTGTGTTGCCATAGGCGAATCGCTTCTGGGTCAGAAATTGGCGTGAAGCCGTAATACAAGATGATTTTTTGAATCTCCACGGCTTCATCATAACTAGTCATCCCAAGTGAAGAAACCTCAGCGGCGAGGCAGATAAGGTGAAGCCATGAGCGGCTTGGCACTCTTTATCGCAGTCTTTCTTGCTTGCGCTGTAGAGGCAGTAGAGGCAACGACTATCGTCTTGGCCGCCGGCACAGCGCGAGATTGGAAATCTGCTTTACTCGGAACTGGTGCTGGACTTGGCACTTTAGTTGCAATCATCGCTTTGCTTGGCCCTTCGCTTTCACGTTTACCGATAAATGATTTGCGACTTTTCGTGGGTGCACTTCTTCTCATTTTTGGTTTGCAATGGGTGCGCAAAGCAATTTTAAGAAGCTCGGGCTTTAAAGCGCTCCATGATGAAGAGAAGATCTTTCAAGAAGAATTGGCAATTGCTCGTAAAGCCAAAGCAGATCAAAGGTTTGGCGTCGCAGATTGGTATGCATTTACTCTCTCCTTTAAAGGAGTGCTACTCGAAGGTTTAGAAGTTGCATTCATTGTTTTAACGTTCGGAACAATTCAACATCAAGTGGGACTAGCTTCCCTTGCCGCACTTTGTGCTGTAGCGGTAACGGTCTTGGCAGGTTTTGCATTGCGAAAACCATTAGCTCGTGTTCCTGAAAATACAATGAAATATATTGTCGGAATTATGTTGACATCTTTTGGAATATTTTGGGGAGCGGAAGGTGCCGGAGCACAATGGCCTCACAAAGATTTGTCGCTGCCTTTGATCATCGTATTTATGGTTCTTGTTAGCCAAATACTTATTGCCCTCTTGAAAAAACAACATCAGTACCAGCTTTTGCGCGACGCACATCGCAGAATCAAGAACGCCCCACCACTTGTAATTGAGATGGATGACATTGACGCAGAGGCAACGATCAATCAAAGAGGATTTTTCAAAGCGCTTAGCAATTTTGGTGCGTTTTGGTATGACTTCCTTATTGGTGATGACCTCATAGGATTCGCCATTGTTTTAACATCTTTAGAGCTCATTCATATAGCTTCTAATACAACTTCAACTTCTTGGCTCATACTTCCCATTGGCGTGGCTGTTTTATTGCCAATTAATTTATTTCGAGTCACTCGATAGAGCCCTTAACGTTTATTAGCGCGTTTAGCCCTTTAACTCGACAATCCTGCCGCCCATTCCCTTAATGAAATCTTGATCGTGACTGGCGATGAGAACAGTGCCACCTTCATTCTTATGCGCAATGACTGCCTTATTGATCAAAATCTGGTGGCTCATATCGAGCGCGGTGGTTGGTTCGTCAAGTATGAGTAAGCGAGCTCCTTGAAGAAAAGTTTTAGCAAGTAAAACTCTCTGTTGCTCACCACTTGATAAGGAAAGTACAGATTTTGAGCCCAAGTGAACTAGATCGAAGGTAGCCAGAACGCGCGCCAATCGCTCTGCATGCAACATTACAGAAACGTTTTTGCGCCAAGGAGTCGATCCAAAATTTACGAACTCATTCACCGTAAATGGGAATGCAGAATTTAAAGTTGATGGGCAGTAAGTTCTTAAAAGGGCAAGTTCTGCCAGCGAGTAATCTGAGATATTTTTTCCTGCAATTGAAAGTGACCCACCTTCAAGTGCAAGTTCTCCTGCAATCGCAAGTAGCAATGAGGTCTTACCAACCCCGTTTGCCCCAATAATCGTCGTTATGGAACTCTCTTCTAATTGGAGTGAAAAATTTTCAAGGAGAACTTTATTTCCACGAGAAATGGTTGCGCCCTTTATTGCCGCCAAAGTTTTCATGCGCGAACTCTCTTAACGAGTACCCAGACGAAGATTGGGCTGCCGATGAGTGCCAATATAGTTCCGATTGGGATTTCCATTGAATGGATCAAGGTTCGAGCCAGAGTATCTGAGATGAGTACAAGAATGGATCCCCAGAGCGCTGCGATTGGAAGCAGAAGTTTTACATTGGGCCCTACTACCAGGCGAATGGCATAAGGCGTTATGAGGCCAACAAAAGAAATCACGCCAACGATTGATGTAGCAGAGGCCACAAGAATTGCGCTACCGATTGCCAAAGTAAATCGTAATTTCGATGGATTAGCGCCCAGAATTCGAATTTCGTAATCTTCTAATGCCAACAAGTTTGCCTTAGTTCTTACCAAAGAGATAACTATTAACCCAGCTACAAAAAAGAGAGCAACGCTAGTGAGACCTTTCCAGGTTGCCAGAGAAATAGTTCCGAGAGTCCAAAATGAAATCGAACGTGCTTGAGGATTAGATGTTGCACTCAGTAAAATTCCAAGGGCTCCTGCAATAAATGCATTCAGTGCTACACCAACTAAGACAAATCCTGCCGTCGAAGTGTCTGCGGAAACAGCGCCTTTTCTCCTTGTAACTCCCGAAATAATTGCAATGGCAAATAACCCACCCAAGACAGCACAAAATGAAGCGCTGATAGATCCAAATTCCAAGCCTGCAAGTAAAGCCATAACTAATCCGAGGGCAGAACCACTTGAGATTCCGAGAATGGCAGGATCTGCCAAAGGATTTCTAAACATTGTTTGCATAAGCGCGCCAGCCAAACTTAATCCTGCGCCGACCAGCATTGCCAACAGAACACGAGGTAAGCGAATATTCCACAATACTTGCGAAAGAGTGGAATGGTCATGTCGAATGAGTGCTGTAAAAACTTCTGCAGGAGAACCCGCAACTCCACCGAGCGCGATAGATCCAGTCAGCGCTAACAAGAGAACTATCAGAGGCAGTACAAAATGCTTTGTTCTCATTGGAGCGCCTTTATTGCGAGGGATAATTTATTAATCAACTCCCCGGTCCGTGGTCCAAATGCGAGCAACAAAGAATCATCTACGGTGATTACTTTTTGAGTCTTACCGGCTTGAGTTTGAGAAAGACCGGGTAGTGCAAGCAATCCAGTTAACCCACCTACAGATTCCAGTCCTTTTTGCATGAGCAAGATAATGGAGGGATTCATTGCCACAAGCGCTTCTGGGGTAAGTGGAACAAAAGGTGTTTTCTGTGTTTGTGCTCCGATGTCTGTTCCGCCAGCGGATTCAATTAATGCATCGGCTCCAGAGCCCTTGCCCCCCAGTAAATAAATTCCAGAAGTTCCTCGTAGGTAGAGAAAAGCAACAGTTGGTTTTTGTGAAGCTGTAGTTGTGGATGTTTCGGGAAGTGGAATTGAATTCAAGAGTTTTTGTGCAACCGGGTCAGTTTTACTAATTTTTAGCGCTGTAATAATTGCTAAATATTTCGCTTGCATTCCATCTACTGAGTACACCTCAGGAATATTTACGATCTTTACCCCAGCGGACTTAATTTGTTTCAAAGCAGATAAAGGTCCCGTGCCCGGATTTACTAATATCAAAGTTGGCCGTACAGCTAGAACTTTCTCTGCCGAGACTGCGTGTGCTTGAGTAACGATTGGGATTTTGGCATCTCCCGTGAAAGTACTCGCAATGTCGCGCCCCACTAATTTTGATTTGAGACCCAGGGCAACTATTACTTCGGCGCCGCCATTTGCCAATGAAACTATCCGTAACGATTTTCCATAAGAACTCTGAGCGCTCCCATAAATAGGAACTTGAATTGATTTTTCAGAGATGGAGATCTGACTAGCTGCTTGAGCGGGAACAGTCGTCAGTTGAGTAGCAATAATTCCAAGCAGCGCTATTTTTAGAAGTGACTGAAGTCGCATCCAGTAATCTTCTCAGAATTGAAAGCTATTTATTGCCACTTTACCGACGCCTTGTCGGCTCGATAGTGTTACCGACGGACTGTAAGTGCGAGCAATCCTCCGGCAGGTTAGTTTTTGCTCATGATAATTAAAGGCAAACTTCAGGCAAGAAAATTAAGCACCATATCTGTACTTTTAACAAGCGCTGCAATGGTCGCAATGTTTGTAACACCAGCACAAGCTGCATATACCAAAACTGGTTATGGTACTAATGGTTCATCGATCACTCTTTCAAGAGTTACTGGATTGAATCCCAACGGAACAGATCTGTATGTCACCGGCAAAGGGTTTAGTACAACTGCTGGCATCTATTTGGCTATGTGCGTGTTGGTTGCCCCTGGAACTAAGCCAACTCCATGTGGTGGCGGAGCCGATATGACTGGAGCTACTGGGGCATCTATTTGGATCTCATCAAATCCACCGTCTTACGGAATTGGAATTGCTAAGCCATTTAACAAAGATGGATCGTTTAAAATAAAAGTAAGAGCATCATCAATGATTGGAAAGACTGATTGCGCCAAAGTGAAATGTGCAATTTATACCCGTGCAGATCATTTGAGAGCAGATGATAGAACTGCCGATATTGCTGTTCCTATTACATTTGCACGAACTGGCCCAGCGGCAGCAGCTTTCGTTCCTGAGCCAATTGTTTCACCAACTCCAACTTCCTAAACAGCAAAACAATTTGCTGATCAGTTGGGAGTTTATTTAGATATGAGTTGAAGGGCGAGTGCGATGACAAAGTCGCATTCGCCCTCACTCATGCGACCTGAATCAATTCTTCTTGTTGCAACTTCAACGAGACCATTTATATACATGGCAGTTCTCATTGGGTCATTGACCCCATATTGAGTCAAAGCATCGACCAAAGGCTTGAGTAATTGGTAGTGCGCAGTTCTGACTTCTGAAACCTTTTCATCAGGAAGTGAAATCGAGCTAAGTTCTCTGGCCAATTTATGACGGCCACTTTGAACATAACCAAGCGCGCTTTCAAGCCATGCCTTAATTTTTTCTTCAGGCGATGCCACAAGGGCAGTGGCGGATGAAAGCAATTGCGCCCAGATCTTTACTTCATCAACGATTAAGTCAGCAACCATGTCTTCTTTTGATGAAAAATATTCATATACGCCCGCGCGAGAAATTCCTGCTCTCTTGGCAACAGCAGTAATTGTCAAAGCAGAACTGCCTTCTTCCAAAGCGATTGCAACTGCCGATTCGAGAAGTGCGGCATAACGAGTACGTCGATTTTCTTCGACGGTGCTCTCAATCAATTTGGGCATGCCCGAATCCTGCCATAGTTCCCGCGCTTTGAGATTATTAGTATTACTGATCCCAATCTTCTCAACCTATTCACAGCAATAAATAAAGCCAGAACTACTCGACAGTCCTAGACTCCCTAATGTGCTGAAATCTCATAATCTTGCTTTGCTCATACTTGTTCTAGTTTCCTTTATCGCTACTCCTGCTATTGCCGCGCCATCGAACTCAACAGACTTGTCTACGTCAAGGCCGCAAACTAAACCTTCACTCGCGCCGGGCTCAGATCCAAAAGTTATGCCAGCCGGAATCGCAATTGCTGATGAGGGAAACAATCGAATTGTTGTCGTCGACCCTCAAGGCCAAGTGCGATGGATATTTCCGCGTAAAGGCGATTTAAAAGCTGGGCAAACTTTTCGAACACCCGATGACATATTTTTCTCGCCTGATGGCAAATCAATTGTCGCAACTCAGGCTGAAAACAAGACTATAAGCGTAATTGATATTGCAACACGAAAGATTACTTTTCAATATGGGGTTCCCAAAGTTGGTTCGAGCAAGGAAGGCCATCTCAATAATCCAGATGATGCAATGATGCTTTCAGATGGTCGAATAGTCGTGGCTGACATTAAGAATTGCAGAATCCTCTTTATTGATCCGAAGAACAGTACACACACTCAATTTGGTAAGAGCAATACTTGTGTTCATAAATCTGGAATCACTTACGGTAGCCCTAACGGTGCTTTCCCAATGAAAGATGGAAAACTTCTTGTAACCGAAATTAATGGCGACTGGATTGATGCAATTGATTTAACTGGAAAGGTTTTTTGGAGAACTCATGCGCCAGGAATTTCATATCCATCAGATACTAATGAAGTCTCACCGAATGTTTACCTCACTGTCGATTTTAGAAAATCCGGACAATTGATCGAGTTCAATTCACAAGGTAAATTACTCTGGAAGTACAAGCCAACGGGCGCGAAGGCACTCAACCATCCCTCCCTTGCGCACGCACTTCCTAATGGCGACGTGATTGCAACCGACGATGCAAATCATCGGGTTATTGTTGTGGATCCAAAGACGAATAAGATTGTTTGGCAGTACGGACACAAAGGAATTCCTGGGAAAAGTGCGGGGTTTATAAACAATCCAGACGGATTAGATTTTCTGCCACCACAGTCCTTAGTAATGATGAGTGGTGCTTGAGTTGGAGATTTCTCGCAGAAATATTCTCAAGTTAGGTATCGCGTCGATTGCCGTTAGTTCTAACCCAAGCCTTGCATTTGCATCTACTAACGCCGATATTACTCACGGTTCTAGATCCAAAAATCAAGTTGCTCTTACTTTCCATGGAGCCGGAACTAGGAAGATGGCAAATGCAATTTTGAAGGAAATGGCAAATGCATCTACTCCAATGACAGTCTTTGCGGTTGGAACATTCTTAGAACAGCAGCCTGACATTGCCAAAGTTATTTTAGACGCAGGTCATGATTTAGGAAACCACACGATGCACCACCTCACCATGACCACTTTGTCGAAAGCAAAAATTATTACTGAAATTGAAGAGTGCGCAGCGCTATTGAAGAAAATGACAGGAACGCAAGGGAAATATTTCAGGCCTTCTGGAACGACTGTATCGACCTCTGCAATTCGGGCGGCTTCGATCAAAGCGGGTTACGGACCATGCATAACTTACGATGTTGATTCATTTGATTACACTGATCCAGGAGCTCCAAAAGTTATTTCAACTATCATGAAAAAAATTAGACCTGGAAGTATTGTTGGAATGCATTTTGGACATCAAAGTACAATTAACGCTTTACCTAAACTTATTGAGCAGTTACATGCAAAAGGCTTGAGCCCAGTGGCGCTTACTGACCTACTTTCGTAGGCGGGTTTAGGTAGCTGGAAAAGGCTAGAAAGTAGGGTTATCACCCCCATCCACGCTCAGGAAAAATGAACCAAAAGTGAACGCAGATTGAACAAAAGGGTTCGGCACGGCAGAATGGCACCACATAATCAAGGCGCTTCGAGATGTGGGATCTGTCGACTTTCTGCATCTATGGGCGTCATTACTTATAGGAGACTAGATGAATAAGAAACGCTTTATGCGTTCCGCTATTGCATCTACCGCAGCGTTGGCTGTTGTTGGACTTGGTATGTATGTACCAGCTCAAGCAGCAACTC
>Ga0194061_1001415_pt1 | contig 13959 bp, 9 predicted proteins | sample SepL2221m_MetaG_FD_163423 | JGI IMG/M metagenome (GOLD analysis project Ga0194061, IMG submission 163423) | Anoxic zone freshwater microbial communities from boreal shield lake in IISD Experimental Lakes Area, Ontario, Canada - Sep2016-L224-21m | ecosystem: Environmental > Aquatic > Freshwater >...
AATCGGGTGCGCGCAAAATGCCGTGGTGCTCGGTGTGGACACGGAGGTTTTTTTCGAGGGCCGCGTGCTTGGAAAACCGGCGGACATGGGCGCTGCGTTCACGATGCTGCGACGGCTGAACGGCCGCACGCACGAGGTGTATTCGGGCGTGTGGATCGCGGGACAGGGGAAGGAGCGCGGCTTCATCGAAGTCACGCACGTGCGCTTTCACCGTCGCACCGATGACGAACTGAGGCGCTACCTCGCGCGTATCCACCCGCTCGACAAGGCCGGCGCCTACGCGGCGCAGGACGACCGTGGCGGGATGATCGCGACATTCGAGGGATCGTTCTCGAATGTGATCGGCCTGCCGATGGAGCGACTGCGCGTGGCGCTACGGGAATTTGGGATTTCCTGAATTGGAAGTTGGACATTGGACGCTGGACGTTTTGCCCCGCGCAGCGGCGCAGCCATGTCACGACGCGCATCCACATTCGGAACGCGCCTGCGGCGGCGCTAACGTCCAACGTCGCACGCTCAACGACCAACATCCAAAGTCGCGCCACACTCCCCATTTACGAGCGCCGCGTGCTCGGCTAGTTTCCGCGCCCTTCGATGCCGAAAGTATTTCTCAAAACCTACGGATGCCAGATGAACGAGCGCGACTCCGAGCAGGTCGCGCGCGATCTCGTTGGTCGAGGCTATGAGCTCACGGCGGAGGAAAAGGCGGCGGATGTCGTGCTCATCAACACGTGCAGCGTGCGCGATCTCGCGGAGCAGAAGGCGCTCGGAAAAATGGGCCTGCTCGGCCGCCTGCGCGCGAACAAGCCCGAGATGGTCTTCGGCTTTCTCGGCTGCATGGCGCAGAGCCGCGGCGGCGAACTCGTGCGCGACATCACGCATGTGGACCTCGTCGTCGGCACGCAGAAATTCCACAAGGTCGCCGACTACGTGGAGCAGCTCGTGCAGCGGAAAATCGCGATGCGCGAGCGGCTCATGGACGACGCGCGTTTCAGCATCGTGGACATCGCTGAGGAGGCGGGTTCGCAGGGCACGATCCGCGAGCACGTGCTGAAGGACAGGCAGGTCACGGCGTTCGTGAGCATCATGCAGGGCTGCAATATGCACTGCACCTTCTGCATCGTGCCGAGCACGCGCGGCTCGGAGCGTTCGCGCACGATCGCCGACATCGTGCAGGAGGTCGAGGGCCTCGTCGCGCGCGGCGTGCGCGAGGTGACGCTGCTCGGGCAGATCGTGAATCTTTACGGACGCCACGAGTTCCCGCGTGTCGGGGAAACGTCACCCTTTGTGCAGCTCCTCGAAGCGGTCCATGCAGTCGAGGGATTGCAGCGGCTGCGCTTCACGTCGCCGCACCCGATCGGATTCCGCGCGGATCTCGTCGGGTGTTACGCGCGGCTGCCGAAGCTCATGGCGCATGTGCATCTCCCGGTGCAGAGCGGGAGCGACCGTATCCTCAAGGCGATGCACCGGACTTACACGGCGGAAAAATATCTGCGCCTCGTCGAGTCGCTGCGCGCGGCGAGGCCGGACATCGCAATCACCACGGATGTGATCGTCGGATTTCCCGGCGAGACGGATTCGGACTTCGAGGCGTCGTGCGAGCTGTATCGGCGCGTCGGTTTCGACAATGCGTTCGTTTTCAAATATAGCACGCGCCGCGACACGCCCGCCGCGCTCATGGATGCGCAAGTGCCCGAGGAAATCCGCGACGAACGCAACCGTGTGCTGCTCGCGCTCGTGGACGAATTTGCCGTGAAGAAAAGCGAAGTGCTCGTCGGCAAGCGCGTGGAGATTCTGTGCGAAGGCCCGAGCAAGACGAATCCCGCGACGCTCTCGGGCCGCACGCCGGGGAACAAGATCGTGATCTTCGAGGGCGGCGAACGCCACATCGGCGAGGTGTTCGACGTGCAGATCGAGTGGACGAGCGGGTTCAGCCTCTACGGGAATCCGGCAGTGCTATGACCCGGAGCGCCGTGAGTTGAGCGCCGCCTGTGGAGCGCTGCCGTCCCCGGCGGCCACTCTGCTCCACGCGCAGCGGCTAACTTTTTCCCAGGCATTCAGGGCATCACAGCGCAAGCGCATGGGAAGTGGCGCTCCACGGGCGGCGCTCCACGTTAGCGCGGGCGCTGCGCCTCGTCCGTGCCTTGCAAGGCGCGCGTGCCGATCGCGGCGAGGCCGGCGAAGATCACAAAGCCGAGCAGTGCGAGGATGTGCAGCGCGAGGAGCACTTTGAACGGCAGCGTTGCAAAAATCGCGATCAGCGCGAGCACGGCGACGGCGAAAAAGTAGCCCGTCGTCGCCAGGACGATGGAGAGCTTTGCAAAGCTGCCCGCCTGCTCGCCGCGCGGCGTGCCGCGGAAGGTGAACGCGATCCATAGGAAAAATTCCGCCGCTGCGACCGTGCCCGTGCTCAGCCAGAAGGTATCGGTACGGCCAGTTGCCGGCACGAAGAGCAGTGCGAGGCCGACGGTAGTGGCGATGATTGCGAGGAAGATGAGCGTCCAGATGGCTTTCATGGTGCGGGGATTGTGGCCTGCACATCGCGACGGGCAATGATGAACAAGGAGCAGCGTCACGTGAGCGCGACGACCGCCTTAATCACGCCGCTCTCGGGCTTCAGCCATGTCGGAAAAATGTCGATCATGTCGTCGAACTTCGCGTGGTGCGTGATCCACGGGTCGGTGCTGATTTTTCCATCCTCGATCAGAGCGATGATGCGCGCGAAGTCCGGCGGCAGTGCATTTCGCGAGGCCATGATCGTGACTTCGCGGCGGTGCAAAATTGGCGCGTGCAAAAAGCTGACCTCCTGCTGCGTGATACCCACATACACGAGCCGCGAGGCGAACGAGCAATACGACAGTGCGCCGCCCATGCTCTTGTTGCTGCCGGTCGCGTCCACGACGACGTCGGCGAGCTGGCCGTTCGTGATCTCGCTGAGTGCGGCGAGCGCATCGGCCTCGCCACCGGGCGCGAGGACGATCGTGTCTGCGACGCCCATCTTCTCGCGGACGAACTGCAAGCGCGCTGCGTTCATATCCATGACAATTGTGCGCGCGCCGCTGAGCTTTGCGAACTCGATCGTGGAAAGTCCGATCGGGCCTGCGCCGATCACAAGCACATGTTCGCCAGGCTGCGGGTTGCCGCGGTTGATCGCGTGACAGCCGATGGCGAGCGTCTCAACGAGTGCGAGCTGATCAAAGTTGAGCTTGCGCGAGACGTGGAGCTTGCGCGCGGGGATGAGGATGCGCTCGCACATTCCGCCGTCCATCATGACGCCGAGTACCTTGAGCTGCTCGCAGCAGTTTGTGTGGCCGCGGCGGCACGAGTAGCATTTCTGACAATTGATGTAGGGCTCGACGGAGCACTTGTCGCCGGGCTTCACATTCGTCACGCCTTTGCCGACTGAGAGCACCTCGACGCCGAGTTCGTGGCCGGGGATGCGCGGGTAGCTGAAGAACGGCATCTTGCCGAGGAAGCCCGAGTAGTCCGTGCCGCAGATGCCGATGCGGTGGATGGTCACGACCGCCTCGCCGAGGCCGGGCTTCGCGGGCTCGGAGATTTCGATTTTGCAGAATGTCTGCGGCTTCTCGATCAGGATGGCTTTCATGTGGGGCGCGAAGGAAAGCGGATGCCGCCGCGAGGATCAATGCTGCGCTAATGCGGGGCCGACAATCTGCCGGCAAAGATCAGCCGTCACACTTTCCGCAGCACCGTCGGACGCACGAGATTTTTGTCCGCCTCGGGATCGTCGAGCGTGTAGTGGAGCCCGCGGCTTTCCTTGCGCAACAACGCGCTGTCCACGATCAGGCTCGCGACGGTCGCGAGGTTGCGGAGCTCGAGGAGGTCCGTCGTCACCTTGAAGTCCCAGTAAAATTCCTGAATTTCCTGCTGCAGATTCCGCAGTCGCGCCGATGCGCGCTGGAGCCTCTTGTCCGTGCGCACGATGCCCACGTAGTCCCACATCAGCCGGCGGATTTCGCCCCAGTTGTGATAGATCACGACCAGTTCATCCACATCCGTCGCATCGCCGCTTTTCCACACAGGCAGATCCGAGAGCGTCGGTTCCGAAGGCGCGCTCCATTTCTCCAGCGCGAGCGCCGCACGGTGCGCGAGCACGACCGCTTCGAGCAGGCTGTTGCTCGCGAGGCGGTTAGCGCCGTGAAGCCCCGTGCATGCGACTTCGCCGATCGCGAAAAGTCCGGGCAGAGGAGTCGCGCCATTTGCGTCGGTGACCACGCCGCCGCACTGGTAGTGCGCCGCGGGCACGACGGGAATCGGCTGCTTCGTGATGTCAATTCCCAGCGCAAGACACCGCTCGTGAATCGTCGGAAAATGAGAGCGCACGAAATCCGCGGGCTTGTGGCTGATGTCCACAAAGACGCACGGGCTGCCGGTGCGCTTCATCTCCGCGTCAATCGCCCGCGCCACGATGTCGCGCGGTGCGAGCGCGCCGCGCGGGTCGTAGCGGTGCGCAAATTCCCTGCCGTTCGCATCCACCAGCCGTCCGCCCTCGCCGCGCACGGCTTCACTGATCAGGAAGCTCCGCGCGTCGTGGTGGAAAAGGCACGTCGGGTGGAACTGGATGAACTCCATGTTCGCGACCTGGACGCCCGCGCGCCACGCAATCGCCACGCCGTCGCCCGTCGCGATGCTCGGGTTTGTCGTGTAGCGGTACACTTTGCCGCAGCCGCCGGTCGCGAGCACCACGCGGTCCGTGCGCAGCGTGAGCACCTCGCCGCTCACTTCGTTCAGCACATACGCGCCGACGCACCGATCGTTCACCGCCGAGAGGCCGAGCTTCCGCAGCGTGATGAGATCCACCGCCATGTGGTTTTCGAGCAAGGTGATCCGCGGCTCCTTCGCGACGGCTTCCAAAAGCGCACGTTCGATCTCACGACCCGTCGCGTCGCGCGCGTGCAAAATTCTGCGCGCCGCATGCCCGCCCTCACGCGTGAGGTCGGGACGGCCGTCGGATTTTTGATCAAAGACAACACCAAGCCCGATCAGCTCCGCGATGCGACCCGGTCCGTCGCGCACGATGCTGCGCACGACCGCTTCATCGCACAGCCCGGCACCCGCCGTGAGCGTGTCCTGCACATGCGATTCGATGCTGTCTGTCTCATCCGTCACACACGCGATCCCGCCCTGCGCCCAGGCCGTGTTCGATTCCGCCTTCGCCTTTTTCGTGATGATCGCGACCGTGCCGTGCTTCGCGGCCTTCAGCGCAAAGCTCAGCCCCGCGAGCCCGCTGCCGATCACTGCGTAGTCAAAATGGAGCATGGTCGAAAATCGTATGCGCTACCGGAGCTGGATGTTGTCAATCAGCCGCGTGCGGCCAAAGAACGCCGCCAGTGCAATCGTGTCACCGCGCTTCATCTCGCGCACCGGCTGCAACGTCGCTCCGTCCACGGCCTCGATGTAGTCCACGCGCGCGCTGCGGGAAATTTCACCGCGCACGATCCGCACGAGCTTCGCCGCACTGCACTCGCCACTCGCAAAGGCCGCGCGCGCCGCGAGCAGTCCGCGTCTCAGCGAGGGAGCCCCGGCGCGCTCCTCGGGCGAGAGGAAGGCATTGCGCGAACTCAGTGCGAGGCCGTCGCGCTCGCGCACCGTCGGCGCAAAGACAAGCCGCACCGGCAGATCGAGATCGCGCACCATCCGCGCGATCACCGCGCATTGCTGAAAATCCTTCAGCCCGAACACCGCCGCATCCGGCTGCACGATCGTGAAAAGCTTCAGCACCACCGTCGTCACGCCGCGGAAATGTCCCGGTCTCGACGCGCCGCACAGCCCGCCCGAGACGCTCTCCTCATTCACCCACGTCGAGAAATCCGCGCGGTACATCTCGCCTGCGGGCGGGTGGAAAATCGCGTCTGCTCCGAGCGACGCGCACAATTCCTTGTCCTCGGAAAACGGTCGCGGGTAGCGCGACAGGTCTTCCTTCGGTCCGAACTGCGTGGGGTTTACAAAAATGCTCACGATCACCGTGCCGCCTTTGCCGGCGAGCGAGCGACCACGCAGAATGAGGGCTGCGTGTCCGTCGTGCAGCGCGCCCATCGTCGGCACGAGCACGACACGTCCGCACGCCTGTGCGCGGAAGCGCCGTGCGGCTGCGATGGTACGGAGGATTTTCACAGTGCGGTTGGGCTTAGAGATCAGCACACGAAAGGCAAGCCTCCGCGGGCGACATGTCTGCCAGCGAGAGTTTGCAGGACGGCGAAGCGGAGTGCTGCGGGGAGCACAGGCGGGCCGTCTCTGCTCCCCGGAAAATGCTGTCCGCTCACAGGCTGCGGATCATCTTCAGCGCCTCTCGCAGTTGCGGCGTGCCGCTGGCCGAAACGAGCCTCGGAAATTTCCCGCCGATCAAAATGAAATCGCCACCGCGCGTGAGCATGAGCTTGCCCTCCTTCACCTCGACGATCGTGATTTTCCGCGCGGCCGCCGAGATGCGAATCTCGGCGAGCGTCAGCAGATTTTCGATCGCCTCGGGGAAGCGCCCGTAGCGGTCGCGCCAGTCCTTGCGCACTTTGTCCAGCGCCTCCTGCGTCGCGAGCGCATTGATCTGCCGGTAGGCCGCGATGCGCGGCTGCGTCTCGCCGATGTAGGCGATGGGGATGAAGGCGGGGGCGGAGGCAGATTTTGAATTTTGAATTTTGAATTTTGAATTCGGATCGGCGGAAGCGGACGGCTGTCTTGATTCCGCACTCGGCACTCCGCACTCCGCGCTCTTTCCCATCCACTCCGTCTCGCGCTGAACGACAAAATCCATCCGCAGCACGACCTCGGCCCGTTTGCCGCTGCGCTCGCCCTTCAGCTTCGCGATGGCCTGCCGCAGCAGCGCGCAATACAGATCGAATCCGATCGTCACGATGTGCCCGCTCTGCGCGGTGCCGAGGATGTTTCCGGCGCCGCGGATTTCCAGATCGCGCATCGCGATTTTGAATCCCGCGCCGAGCGAGCCGTATTGCTTGATCGCATTGATGCGCTTGCGCGCTTCCCCAGTGCTCATCATGCCGCGCGGGAGCATGAGGAATGCGTATGCCTTGTGCTGCGCGCGGCCCACGCGTCCGCGGAGCTGGTAGAGATCGGCGAGGCCGAAGCGGTCGGCGCGGTCTATGATGATCGTATTCGCGTTCGGGATGTCCACGCCGCTCTCGATGATCGTCGTCGAGATGAGCACGTCCGCCGCGCCGCTCACGAATTTGTGCATCACTTCCTCCAGCTCATGCTCGTGCATCTGCCCGTGCCCGACGATGGTCCGCGCACTAGGCACGAGCATCTTGATTTTCGCCTCTACGTTCTCGATGTCGCCGACGCGGTTGTGCAGGAAGAACACTTGGCCCTGCCGCTTCAGCTCACGCTGGATCGCGTCGCGGATGATGCGCTCGTCGTACGGGCAGATGAGCGTCTCGACAGGAATGCGGTTCAGCGGCGCGGTCTCGATGGTGCTCATGTCCTTCGCGCCCATGAGCGAGAGGTAGAGTGTGCGCGGGATCGGCGTGGCCGAGAGCGTGAGCATGTCCACGAGCGGCCAGAGCTGCTTGAAGCGCTCCTTGTGCAGCACGCCGAAGCGCTGCTCCTCATCAATGACCACGAGCCCGAGATCCTTGAACGAGACGTCCTTCGAGATCAGCCGGTGCGTGCCTATGACGATGTCCACGCTGCCGTCCTTCACGCCCGCGAGTGTCTTCGCCTGCTGCGCGCGCGTGCGGAAACGCGAGAGCATGTCCACCGTCACCGGGTAGTCGCTCATGCGTTCGCGAAAATTCCGCCAGTGCTGCTCCGCGAGCACAGTCGTCGGCACGAGGATGGCGACCTGTTTGCCCGCGCACACCGCCTTGAACGCCGCGCGGATCGCGACCTCCGTTTTTCCAAATCCCACGTCGCCGCAGATGAGCCGGTCCATCGGCTGTTCGGTCTCCATGTCGGACTTCGTGTCGGCGATCGCGGTGAGTTGGTCCGGCGTTTCCTTGTAGATGAACGACGACTCGAATTCGCGCACCCATTTGCCGTCCTCGGGAAACGCGAAGCCCTTCTGCGTCTCGCGCGCGGCGTGCGTTTCCAGCAGTTTTCCTGCGTAGTCGAATGCCGCCTTCTCCGCTTTCTTCTTCGCGTTCGCCCACGCCGCGTCGCCGAGCTTGCTGAGCGGCGGATTTTTTTTGCCGATGCCGACGTAGCGCGCGACGAGGTAGCTCTGCTCCAGCGGCACGTAGAGCTTCGCGCCCTCGGCAAATTCCAGCACGAGCACGTCCTCATCATTCGCGAGCCGCCGCAGCTCCTCGAATCGCGCGATGCCGTGCTCCAGATGCACGACGAGTTCGCCTTCGATGAGTTCGCTGAAATCAATCTGCGATCTGCTCACAATCTCGCGCGAGCGCTTCAGCGCGATGCGGCGCGCGCGAGTGTTGCGGTAGCGGCCAAAGAGTTCCGCATCGCTGAGCACTGCGACCTTCCCCGCAGGAAATGCAAAGCCGCGCCCGAGCGTGCCGATGGAGAAATGCAGCGCGTCCGCCTCGACCGAGGGAATCAAGTCCTGCAGCCGTTCAATCTCGCCCTCGTTGTTGCAAAAGACGAACGTGCTCCAGCCCTGCGTGCGCCACTCGGTGAGCTGCGCGAAGAACCGTTCGCGCCGCGCCTCGTCCACGACAAAATCACCGGCCTCGAATTCGCCGAGGCCATTTTCGAAAAACGCGAGCGAGTAGTCGAATGCCTGTGCTTGAACCACGGAGGACACGGACGGCACAGAGACATGAAGGGAGTCGCCTTCAGAATTTCCTGCGCCTTCCTCCGTGCTCTCCGTGTCCTCCGTGGAAAAATTTTCTGCGACCGAATCCACGCTGATCGTCACATCCGCCTCCAGCCACTCCGCGGCGACATCCACCGTGATGTCCTCCTCGCCGATGCAGTCGCGCAGGCGGCGCTCGCGCGATGCGGCCTGGCCGAGCAGCAGCGTGCAGGTCTGGAGCTGCTCCACGCTCGTCTGCGCATCGAGGTCGAAGTGGCGGATGCTCTCCAGCTCGTCGCCGAAAAATTCCAGCCGCACGGGCAGCGTGTGCTGGAAGCTGAACACATCCACGATCCCGCCGCGCACCGCGAACTGCCCGCGCTGCGACACCTGCGACGCGCGCTCGTAGCCCGCGTCCGTGAGGCGCGCGAGGAGCGCGTCGCGCCCGGCTGTGTCGCCGCGCGTGAGGCGCACTTCGAGCGAACGCATCTGCTCGGAATCCGGCACCGCCTCATTGAGCGCCGCGCGTGTGACGACGATGATTTCCGAGGCCCGCTCCTGCTGTGCCACGTGTTCTGGAGAGACTTTTCCGGCGGCGCTCCGACGTGTGCCAGCGGCATCCTCCGAGTGCGTGAGCCGCTGGAGGATCGCCAGACGCTCGGCGACGACCTCGGGATCGGGCAGCGCGCCTTCGACCGGCGCGATTTCCAGCTCGGGAAAAAAGAGCGCGTCCGGGTGCCATTGGATCAGCTCGTTGTGAAGCTGCTCCTGTGCGCGCAATGCCGGGCACACGAGCCACAGCCGCCGCCCGTTTTTCCCCGCCGCGCGGGCAAGCACAGCGCACAGCGCGGAGTGCGCGCCTTCCTCGACGTGTTCAAACGCGACACATTCACCCTGCGCCGCGGCACGCAGCTTCGTCGCGAGCGCGGGCTCGCGTGCGAGTGCATCGAGCAGATTGGGAGCGCCGACCTTCACGTGGGCGGAGAAGGGATGCGCAGCGCGCGCGCGCGGCAACTCATTTTCCACGGCCCGCAACCTGTGCCTGCTGGACTGGCAGCAGATGGGCTGGGCGAGCGAGGAGGAACTGGCCGCCGGCATCCAGCGCCACGCCCGTGAGGCGGCCAGAAAGCGGCAACTCGCGGAGGACAAAAAGCGCGCGGCAAAAAAACAGGACTCACCCGGACGCGGAGGTGCGCAACTGCACCGCATCCCGGGGGTCAGCCTGTACCGAAGGCGCCTTCACATCCGCACCGCGCCGCAGTCCCGCCTTCGCGTGTCCCCCTCCCCGCTCCCCCGCCGCCTCCCATGCTCCGCGCCTCAATATTTTCCCGGAACACTACTGGCACGACGCCCGCAAAACGGAAAAAGACGGCATCTGCGCTACACCGCGCCGCGCCCGAGTCGCGCAAGCTCATCGAGCAACGCGAAAAGCAGCGCACCCGCAGTCTCGCTCTCCGGCGGCGGCGCGATGAGCTGTTCACAGGACTGGATGAAAGGCGCGGCACCCGCCTCGTCGAGCGACGCGGCGGCGAGATCCTCGACGCCGACCTTTTCCAGCTCGATGTGGAACTGAAGGCCGACCACGCGGTCGCCGAAAACGAACGCCTGATTCGCACACGCATCGCTCTCCGCCACGCGCCGCGCACCCTCGGGAATCGTGAACGTGTCGCCGTGCCAGTGCATGACCGTGAGCTGCTCAGGGAACGCCGCGAACGGCGCACTCCGATCCAGCATCCGCACGGGAAACCACCCGATTTCCTTCACGGGATTTTGAAACACTTTCCCGCCGAGAACATCGGCGAGAAGCTGCGCGCCGAGGCAGATTCCGAGGACCGGCTTGCGCGCACCGATCACCGTCTTCAGAAAATCTTTCTCAACCGGCAGCCACGGATGATCGCGATGATCGTGGATGCTCATCGGCCCGCCCATGATCACGAGCATGTCAAAATCATCCAGCGGCGGTGTCGCGTCGCCGTCGTGCAGCGCCGTGCGCGAAAGCGTGTACCCGCGCTCCGCGGCCCAGGCAGCGATGCGCCCAGGCCCCTCGAAGGGCGCGTGTTCGAGCGAATGGATTCTCATGCCCGCGACGATACGCACCGCCATGCGGCGCGCGATTATTTCTTCCGTTTCGCCGGCACCGATGGCGCGGTGCAGGAGAAATTGCGCGCGATTGTGCCCGGTGACGACGCCAAGGTAATCGAGCCGTGCGCGAGTGAGATCCTGCTCGGCGACGCGCTCATTGGCCAGCCGGATGTCGAGATTCCCCGCCCCCGCAAGGCGCACGACCGTCGCGAGGTTCACGACCTGGCGCTTGGCAGCGGGAGCATCATCGCCAGCGACGAGCGCGACAGCTCCGAGTGTGAGGAACAAAATGCAGGCGGTTTTCATTGGGAGATCAAAGCAGTGACCGGAGTTTCAACGCCGCACGCAAGTGGAGCGCCGCCTGTGGATCGCTGCCGCCCCCGGCGGCCACAACATGCCGGGCTTCAGCACCCGTTCGGCGTTCGGCGTTCGGCACATCGGCCTCGACGACAAACATGCGCCCGCGTTCATCGAACGAAACGGCGTTCGGACTGCGCACACCTGCGGTTCTTGCGCCGCGAGTTTCAGCCGGAAGCCCGGCTTGATTTTCCAAGTGGCGATAGCGTCCTTCGGCTCGACGGCGGGATAGCGCGGCAGATCCCTCGCGGGGTCCGCTTCGACGGAGCCCTTCGTTGCGCCGTATGCTTTCGAGTAAGCGGTCTTGCTCGGAAGCGTGTCCGCGGCGACGGAAAATGATCCGCTGAGAATCACCACAGCACACAGCGCGGCGAATTGATTGCGACGATGCCGGGCGGAGGGGGCGATGAGTTTCATCTGGGTTCGATGTTCAAAGCCGGCGCAAGGTGGTTCTTTGAAATGCAAATGGCGATGCGGTTCCAGAGATGCATCACGGCAAGTACATTTCGCAGGCGGAAACATTTACACTTTCTTCGCATTTCTCCTCCGAATCACTCACAGTCCCTTAAAGTCGCGCGGGTTAGTATTCTTCAATGGAGCACACGTTCCGGCCAACCGGCTGCACCCCTGCTCCATCGCCACCGCACTGGCATCCGGCCCGCGGTGCAGAAAAAACATCCAACCAAATACCAGACCCATCCATGAAAAACTACACAGCCATCATCGCAGTCGCGCTCTCGCTGCCCGTGGGATTCGCAAATGCACAGCAACGCGACGAGCGTCCGCCCGGGCCTCCGCTCGGCGAAGGCCGCCCGCCGATTGAGCGTCCCTTCGGCGGAACCGATCGCGCGGATATGCCGCCGATGCAGCACGTGCCGCCGTTCTTCGCCGCACTCGACAAAAACGGCGACGGCGTGATCTCCGAGGATGAGATCGCGGCCGCCTCGGAATCACTGCGCAAGTTTGCCGCTGAGCGCGGTGGCAAACTCACGCTTCAGACACTGCTCGGGCCGCCGCCACAAGACATGCACCGCGATGGCTTCCGCCCGCCCGGAGCGCCACCAGACGGACAGCCGCCGCGCGGCAATTTCAATGCGCCCCGCGACGGCCAGCGTGAAGACGGCGGCACGCGCCGCATCGCGCCGCAACCGGACGGCCCGCGCGACGGCGAACCCCGCCGCGAAGGCGCAGCACCTCCGCGCGACGGCGTGCGCCCCGAGGGCCGCGCCCCGCAGAATGGCGACCGTCCGCCCGGAGTAGTCCGTCCCCGCGATGGCAAACGCGGCGGCCCGCGCGGCGATGCGCCCCGCGAAGGTGCTCCTCCCGATGGCGCGCCAAAACCGGAAGCCCGTGGCCCCCGTGATAGCGAAGCTCCCCGCAACGCCGACCGCCCGCGGGATGATGAACCTCGCCGCGAAGGCGACAAGCCTCGCGGTGATCGTTCTCCCGGCGATGCTCCGAAGCCCGACGGCGAACCACGCCGCCCCAATCCCGAAGGCTAGCCTCAGCGAAATCAAAGAACCCGGCACCTGCGCAATCCGAGAGGCGCCGTCAGCGGAGCGCTGCGCTCCGCTCAGGCGGGCGCAGCAGCGGCGGCGATGACCCCCGACGTTTCCTTTTGAAATGCCGCGCGGATGCTCCACTCTGCACGCCCATGTTTCCACAGCTCGCCCTCCGCATCCTCCGCACGACCGATATGCGGCTGCTCGGGAAGTTCCTGTGGAATTTCGGCGTGAAGGGCCTGCTCTCGATCGAGAAATTCAAGCGCCGCATCAAGCGCGGCGAATATTTTCCGCCCTTCCTCTACCTCTCGATTTTGAACTCCTGCAACCTGCGCTGCCAGGGCTGCTGGGTGGACGTGGAGGCCGAGCGCACGGAGATCGATCTCGACACGCTCAATCGCACGATCACTGACGCAAAAAAACACGGGAACGCGTTCTTCGGCATCCTCGGCGGCGAGCCGTTCATGCACCCGGAACTGCTCGACCTCCTCGCGGCGCACCCGGACTGCTATTTTCAGGTCTTCACGAATGGCCAGTTCATCACGGAGAAAATCGCGAAGCGCTTGCGGCAGGTCGGCAACGCCACGCCGCTCATCAGCATCGAGGGCCGCGAAGTCGTGAGCGACGAACGCCGCGGTAAAAAGGAAGTCTTCACGCGCACGATGCGCGGCCTGCAAAATTGCCTGCGCGAGCGCATCCTCACCGGCGTCGCGACGAGCGTGTGCCAGACGAACATTGACGAACTCTGCACCGAGGAATGGCTGCGCGAGCTGATCAAAATCGGCGCGCACTACGTATGGTTCCACACCTACCGGCCCGTCGGCCCGAAGATGAATCCCGCGCTCGCGCTGCGGCCCGAGCAGCTCGTGCGCGTGCGGCGTTTCGTCGTCGAGATGCGCGCAAAGATGCCCATCGGCATCGTGGACGCATACTACGATCACCGCGGCCAGGCGCTGTGCCCGATGAGCAACGGCATCTCGCATCACGTGAGTCCGAAGGGCGACATCGAGCCGTGCCCGATCATCCAGTTCGCCAAGGAAAACATCCGCGACGAACGCGGCGTGTTCGCGACGATGCGCGACTCCGAATTCCTGAAAGACTTCCGCGACCTCAGCGCGCAGCACACGCGCGGCTGCGTCGTCCTGGAGCGCCCCGACCTCGTGAAACAGATCGTCGTGAAGCACGGCGCACGCGACACGACCATGCGCGGCACCGCAATGGCCGAACTCGAAGCGATGACCCCGCGCTTTTCGCAATGGCTCCCCGGCGAGGAAATCCCGGAGCAGCACTGGA